>Ga0210404_10000584_pt1 | contig 18066 bp, 15 predicted proteins | sample IncBWH28MmetaG_FD_155455 | JGI IMG/M metagenome (GOLD analysis project Ga0210404, IMG submission 155455) | Forest soil microbial communities from Barre Woods Harvard Forest LTER site, Petersham, Massachusetts, United States - Inc-BW-H-28-M | ecosystem: Environmental > Terrestrial > Soil >... | reverse complement strand
CGCCATTGCTCCGGCCGTGGCCAAGCGCAATGCGCTTCGCTTCCGACGCACCTTCCGCGAGGAGATGCGCATCCTGATCCTTCATGGCATGCTTCACTTGATGGGCTACGATCACGAAACCGACACCGGGCAAATGGACCGCCGCGAACGCCGCCTGCGGCGAGAGCTGGGGCTGGATTAGGCGATGGCGCTGCTTCTGTTCATCACGTGCATCCTGGCGCTGACGGCGGGCGCAATCGTTGCCGCATACTTGGATCGCGTCTACCGCGAATTGGGCCGGGCGACGGCGGGCCGCGTTCACGATCACCTGCAGGCGTTCGAGGCGGAGATTGAGCCGCGGATCAAAATGGACCGGGCGCGCGCCACCCAGGCGTTCAATCTGCTGGCGCGTCTGTGGCTCGTGGCGCTGGCCGCGGGGATCGTGGTCGGTGTCCTTTATCTGGAGCCGGACCGCTGGCAGGTGGTGATCGAAATCGTGCTGCTGCTGGGCGGTGAAGTGGTCATCGCGATGCATCTGATTCCGATGCTGCTGATGGCCGGGACGAGCGGCCATTGGGTGTCTCCCATGGTTCCGCTGGTGCGGCTCGAGCTTTGGATTCTGTGGCCGATTCTGGCCGTCGTCGATCTCGCGGTATCCGTGCTGCGGCTTTCGGAGGAAGAAGCGGGCGCGCCGGCGGCTGAACACCAGGCCATCGAAGCGTTCGTCGAAGCGGCCACGGAAGAAGGAATCATCGAGCAGGATGAAGCGCGACTGATCGAGCAGGTGGTGGAATTCGGCGACAAGCGCGTGCGCGACATGATGACGCCGCGCCCGGATGTGGTCGCAATTTCGGCGCGGGCGTCGCTGGAAGAATTGCGCCGGCGCGTAGTGGCGACGAAATATTCGCGGCTGCCGGTGTTCGACAAGTCTCTGGACGACGTTGCAGGGATTGTGGTCGCGCGCGACATGCTGGAAGTTCCCGATCGCGATGCGGCGCGGCGCACGGTGCGCGAGTTGACGCGGCCGGCGCTGTTTGTCCCGGAGACGAAATTCGGCAGCGAGCTGCTGAAGGAAATGCAGCGCAAGAACCAGCAGATGGCGATCGTGATCGACGAATACGGGTTGCTGGCGGGCGTCGTTACGGTCGAGGACCTGGTTGAGGAGATCGTCGGCGAAATCGGCGAAGAGGACCGGCGGCCGGCACCGGACGTGATTCGCGAAACCGGTGGGTCGATGGTGGTGCGGGGCAGCGTCCCGGTGGACAAGATCGCGGAGCTTTTCGGCGTGACGCTGGAAACCGCGGCGCAGCATTCCAATGTGTCAACGATCGCCGGTCTGCTGAACAGCGTCGCCGGACATGTGCCGCGGACCGGCGAAGTTGTCGAATTCGACGGTCTACGATTCGAGGTGCTTGAAGCGAACCAACGCAAAGTCTTGCGCGTCCGCGCCCGCCGGTCTACCACCACGGCGCCGATCTCAACGGCACGCGCGGTCTAGGAAAACTCTCCGAATTTGCGAAGGCCGCTTGAAAAAGTGTGTCACTCGGTTCGTGTCTCCCTGCCTGAAACCTTGATTAGCGGCGTTGTACGGCGTTGTGTGGCGTTGTGTGGCGTTGTGTATCGAGGGCCTTTCCTTCGGCTTCGCTGGGACACCATAGACCCACGCTTTCACCAGAACTGTCAGGAGAAGCGACCAAAAGGCGTTCAAAGCCCCTGGACTTGAGCGCAGGCGCAGGGGCGGATTGAAGCTACGGCCGAAATTTCTCCGGCAAATGATGCGATTGGGGCGCCCTTTATTCCCGAAATCGGACTCGGGACTTTCGCCTGGCTGGGGGCCTGCGGCGGCGGGTTGCGCCCGGGAGAATGGAAAAGCGGTGCACAGGATCGGGGGGAAAAAGCCAATCTGGAGATTGGCGGTCCCAGGGGCTACTGCGTTAGAATCTGGGCGATTTGCGAGATATGCGGCGTCGCTTGCGCATGTTCGTTCCCTTCCTTGTGGTTCTGGTTTTGTGTCTTGTGGTTCCCTTCGAGCGATCCTCGGCTCAAGATGTGACCGCGACTCCTCCGCCGAACGGCGAGCAGAGTGCTGCGGTTACCACGCCCGAACAAGATAGCCAGCTGTGCAGTGTTGCGGGGACGGTGACGAGTCTGGCGACGGGCGAACCGCTGAAAAAAGTGGACGTGACGCTCACGGCTGAAAACCCGGACATACACCACAGACCGCAAAGCGTCATCACGGACGCGGCGGGACATTTTTCGATTGACCACATCCAGGCGGGCCGCTACGAAATGGCGATCAGCCGCGACGGATATCTTTCGCAGCACTACGCCCAGGAGAATGGCGAGGGACCGGGAGCGGTGTTGAGCCTCGGGGCCGGGCAGAAAATGACCGACTTGATTTTCAGGCTGCAAAAAACGGCTGTGATCACCGGGCGCGTAGTGGATGAAGACGGAGAGCCGATGATTCGCGTGCCGGTCGAGGTTCTGTGGAGACGCAACGTCAACGGGACCGTGAAATTCGAACCGATGGGCAGCGAGAGCACGGACGATCAGGGAACCTACCGAGTTTTCGGGCTTTCTCCCGGCAGGTATTTCGTTCGAGTGAGGCCGGAGGGACGCGAGGGCTCCTTTGTTATGCTTCGCGGCGATAACGACGATGAACAGGAGAGTGCGCCGCCCCCGAAGATCGTGTATGCGGAAACGTATTATCCGGGAACGACGGATCCGGCGAGCGCGTCGGCAATCGATGTGAAGGCCGGCGACGAGATTCCGCGGATTGATTTCTTCATGACACCACGGGACGCGGCCCGGACATACCGGATCCGCGGGCACGTGACGAACATGCTCGCCGGGCAATCGGAGGGGTTCGTCACCGTCATGGCCATGCCGCGAAACGGCGAGGACATGAATCCATTCGGGCGTTTCGTGGCGCAGCCGAATCGAAAGACCAATAACTTCGAAATCGTACAGGTGCCGCCAGGCTCGTATACGGTTGCCGCTGTGATCTTTGGAGGAGGGAGACAGCGCGCGGCAACGCAGGAGGTGGAAGTAACCAATGCCGACGTGGATTTCGTTTCGCTGGTGCTGACACACGGCGTGGACATTTCCGGCCGAGTAACGTTCGAGGGCCAAATGGCCGCCAACAGCCCGGTGAACGTGGTGCTCCAATCGCAACGCGCGAACTTGCCGTTTTTGTCGAGTATCCCGGTGCTCGCGAAACCCGACGGGTCTTTCACCCTGACGGAGGTCGCAGACGGCTCGTATTCCATCAATGCTTTTTCGCAATGCCGTGAATGCTATCTGAAGTCGGCGACAGCGAACGGCGTAGATCTGCTGGCGCAGGGAGTGCTGGTCAGTTCCGGCAGCGCGCCGGCATCGATTGATCTGGTTTACAGCTCGAACACGGGAAAAGCTTCGGGAACGGTGACCGGAACCGATGATCTGCCGGTGCCGGGAGCGTACGTTGTGCTTGTGAAAGACAACGATCCGAGCGCGAATGCTGACCAGAGGTTCGAAACGACGACCACCGACCAATACGGAAAATTTGAAATCAGCGGAATACCTCCCGGCCGGTACAAGGCGATCGCCCTAGCTAAAGGTGATTCCGATTCGTATAGCGATCCGGACTTCATCAAACCGTACGCAGCAAAGGCCGATTCGGTCGACGTTACTACGGGTTCAACAGCGAGCCTACAGCTGAAGGTCAACTCGGTCACCGCGTCGGACCCGACAAACTAGGCTCATTCCCAGCCAGTGATTACGCCTTGCTATTCTATATATCGTACGATATAGTGTAAGACGTAGCTCAATATATTTAAAAGGAGAGAAGTAAATGCGATTTCACGGTTATGGAAGACATTGCGGGGAGCGGGAGAGCCGGCAGTGCGGCGAGCGGCATTTCGGGCCTTTTCGCGGGCGGCGCGGATTTATGGGGCGATTTGGCGGTTTCACGGGTGGACCCGGGATGGGCGCGGCGCGGATGATTGCGTCGGGCGATTTGCAGCTGATCATTCTAGCGCTGCTGAGCGACAAGCCGCGGCACGGATACGAGATCATCAAGGCCATCGAGGAGCATTCGAGCGGGATTTATACGCCGAGCCCGGGAGTGGTCTACCCTGCCTTGACGTATTTGGAAGAGATGGGCTACGCGTCATCCGAGCCGGAGGGAACCAAGAAGCTTTACCGAATCACCGAGGCTGGCACCGAGCATTTGAAGAAAAATCACGAAGGCGTGGACGAGATGCTCGAGCAGCTGGCGCGGTTCGGACGCAGGATGGCGAGCATCCGCAAGGAATATGCCGAGCGGACGCAGGAGGCAGAGGATTTTGCGTCCGATGCGGGACGGCAGATCAAAGGTGAGTGGCAGAAAACGAAGGCGGAGTTTCGCGCCATTCGCGATGAATTGAAGGAAACGCTGTACGAGAAGTTGGATGCTAGCGAGGAAGACCGGGCGAGGATTTTGGGGATTATGCGGCGGGCGATGGAAGAGATTCGCAGGAAGTAACCCGTGTTTTCCAGCGTTCGCCGAACCGATGGCACTTTGCCAAGCAGCGAGGCAAAGGCGCCAATCGCGAGATTGGCGGTCCCCGGGTCGTCGCGGCTAACGCCGTGACACCGAAACACTCCGCAATGGTTCGCCGGAAGCCGGGAATTTGTGCCGGACATCTGCCGCGGCAGATGCTCCGACCAAACCCAGTGGCGGGCGATCGAGATGGTTTGCAAGGATCCTGCCCAGTAACGATGCCGGGCTTGCCCTATTTAACCCCGCGGAGGCGGGTCACCTCGGCGCGGAGTTCGCGGAGTTCGAGCTGCAATTCGGGGAGGCGGTTGAAGACGGCCACGGATTTGCGCCAGGCGAGATTGTCCATAGCGGGATAGCCGGAATAGACGGCGCCGGCCGGGACGTCGCCGGGCACGCCGCTTTGCGAGGAGATGGTCGCGCCGTCGCCGATGGTCATGTGACCGGCTGCGCCGACCTGACCCGCCAGAATGCAGCGGTCCCCGACCGTGGTTGAACCTGCGAGGCCGACCTGGCCGCAGAGCAGTGTATCTTCCCCCACTTTGCAGGCATGGCCGACCTGGACCAGATTGTCGATTTTGGTCCCGCGGCCGATGCGCGTCTCGCCGACCGTGGCGCGGTCGATGGCGGAGTGCGCCTGGATTTCGACATCGTCGCCGATGACGGCTGGGCCAGCCTGGCGGATCTTGTACCAGTGTCCGTTTGCTTCGCGCGCGAAACCGAAGCCGTCGCTGCCCACAACCGCGCCGTTCTGCAGCAGGACGCGATGCCCGATGCGGCAGTCCTCGCGAACGCAGGCGTGTGAGTGTGCGAAGAAGTGGTCACCGATGCGGGCGCCGCGGTAGATCGAAACGAAGCTGTGCAGGACGGCGTGATCGCCGATTTCGACGTTTTCGTCCACGAAGCAGTAGGGGCCGATATGCGCGCCGGAACCGATCCGGGCCGAGCCGGCGATCACCACTGTGGGGTGGACGCCCGGGGCGTAGTGCGGCGCGGGGTGAAACAGCTCGATGGCGCGCGCGAAATCCAGATAGGGATTTGAGGAGCGCAGCGCGGCGATGCGCGCCAGGGGCTCGTTGGGCGCGAGGAGAATCGCCGAAGCGCGCGTGGTGTTCAGCGCGTCGCGATACTTTCGATTGACGAGAAACGTCAGATGGCCGGGCTGCGCTTGGTCGATGCCGGCGACGCCGTTGATTTCCAGGTTGGGGTCACCTTCGACCGTGCAGTCCAATTTCCGGGCGAGCTCGGCTAGTTTCATGGTTTTCTCCCGAAGGGCTGAAAGGGCAAGCGTTGCAAGTTAGCAGTTGAAGGTTGAAAGTTCAAATCCACGCCAGCTAAAAAAGGCCTGTGGACAGGGCCTGAAAACGGAGATGAGAATAGCCCCGCTTGGTCCGCGCGCGGGCCCCTTGGCGTCCAATCAGGCCATGGAGCAAAGATGGCGGACCAACGGGCGGCAGTCAACTTGCCGAAGCTTTCTTCCGCGGCTGCAAACGCAGATGAAAAACGCCACGAATTTCCGCGTGCCGCTTTCGGAAGTCAGCAACCCGCGTGTTCTACGGCGAGATCTGCGGATGTGCTCGGATAGGATCAGCGGCATGCTTGACCCGCTCCACTCCGCGCATCCCGTACACCGAGCGTGTGGGCCACTACTTGCCGAGAAGCTGGCGGGCAATGACCAGGCGCTGAATTTCGCTGGTGCCTTCGCCGATGGTGCAGAGTTTTACGTCGCGGTAGAACTTTTCCGCCGGGAAATCCTTGATGAAGCCGTAGCCGCCGTGAATTTGCACGGCTTCGTTGGCCACGCGCACCGCGACTTCGCCCGCGTACAGTTTGGCCATGCTCGATTCGCGCGTGATGCGCATGTCGGGATCACCGCTGGCGATGGCGCGATCCGCGAGCCATGCGGCGCGGTAGGTCAGCAGGCGCGCGGCTTCGATCTGGGTGGCCATGTCCGCTAGCTTGAACTGGATGGCCTGGAATTCGGAGATGGTCCTGCCGAATTGCTTGCGCTGCTTGGCGTAGCGAACGGAGCATTCGTAGGCGCCCTGCGCCATTCCAAGGCCGAGCGAGGCGATTGAGATTCGGCCACCGTCGAGGATTTGTAGACTGTTGACGAAGCCTTCGCCTTCGCGGCCAAGCAAATTTCCGGCGGGCACGCGGCAGTCGATGAAGACCACTTCGCTGGTATCGCTGGCGCGCAGTCCCAGCTTGTTTTCTTTCTTGCCGGGACGAAAGCCCGGAGTCCCCTTCTCAATGAGAAAGGCGGAGATGCCGTGATGTTTCTTCGCGGCGTCCGTGACGGCCATGCCGACGCACACGTCGGCGTGATGCCCGTTCGTCGTGAAAGTTTTCGCGCCGTTGATCACCCAGCAATCGCCCTGGCGAGCCGCAACGGTGCGCGTACCGCCCGCGTCGGAGCCTGCTTCCGGTTCGGTGAGCGACCAGCAGCCGAGTTTCTTGCCCTGCGCGAGCGGCGTGACGTATTTCTCGCGTTGTACCTCGGTGCCGAATTTGTAGATGTGGTTGGTACACAGAGAATTGTGCGCGGCAACGATGATGCCGATTGAGCCGTCGACGCGGGACAGCTCCTCGATGATGATCGCGTATTCGACGTAGCCCATGCCCGCGCCGCCATAGCGTTCTGGGAAAATTACGCCCAGGAATCCCATTTCAGCGAGCTTGGGGATGATTTCGGAAGGAAACGTCGAAGTCTCGTCCCACTCCATCACGTGCGGCGCGATTTCGCCTTCGGCGAATTCGCGGACGGTGCGGCGAAGGTGCTGCTGCTCGTCGGTGAGCGAAAACTCCATAAGAGGGTTATATCACGGACGCCCACCCTGAAAACGCCAGTGCCACACAGATGAACACAGAGAGCAAGCACGGGGGGACGAGATGGCGGATTATAACGCGAGCGAGGCCACGCCCGCGCGGCGACCGACGGCACGGAGCACCAGGTCAGCGAGCGCCCGGATCAACAAAGGAGAATCGTTGAGCGCGGGCATCATGTGAAATTCATCGATGCCGAGCGATTCGGCCAGCTCCCGCCCCTCGATATTGATTTCGTGCAGCGTTTCGATGTGTTCGGTGAGGAATGAAATCGGGATGACCAGCATGCGGCGCTGGCCGTCGCGCGCCATACGCTCGATCGTGCCGGTGAACGAAGGCGTCAGCCACTTCTGCGGGCCAACCCGGCTCTGAAAGCAGAGCACGTGCGGATTGCTCCAGGAACCCATTTCGCGCACCAGCCGCACCGTGGCTTCGATGTGGCGCGGATACGGATCACCCTTCTCGACCAGGGACATCGGGAGTCCGTGAGCGCTAAAGACGAGGTGCACCTTCTCCGGATTCGGAAGCTGCTGCAGCACGCTGTTGATCCGCTCGACAATTGCGGCGATGTAATCGGGATGATCGAAAAAGTGATCGATCCGGTAGACCGGGACCTTCGGCTGGTAGAGGCGGTTCCATTCCTTGAGGCTGCTGCCGGTGGTCGCGAAGGAATAATGAGGATAAAGAGGCAGCAGAACCAGCTCGTCGAAGTCGGCGCTTTCCAGTGCCACGATCGCTTCGGACGTGTCGGGATGCCAGTAGCGCATGGCCACGACGGCGCGCGCCGGGAGGTGCGGCTTGAGCGCCCGTTCCAGGGCGCGGGCCTGCTGTTCGGTCAGCCGGCGAATCGGTGAGCCGCCGCCGATCGCGGCATAATCCCGGCGCTTGCTTTTCGCGCGGGAGACGGAGATCAGCTTCGCCAGCGGCTTGCGAGCCAGAAACGAACCGGGAAAATTGATGATGTCGGGATCGCAAAACAAATTGTAGAGGAACGGCTCGACGGTCGCTTGCGAGTCCGGCCCTCCCAATTGAAACAAGACGATGGCGAGTTTCTTTAGGTCCGGCATGTAGCGAGTCCCGAATACTAAGATGCCACAACCGAGCGATGCGACTCCAGAAAATCTAAAACTGCCCGGAAGCGCGAGCAAACGGGATTCCAGTTTCGGCCGCGAATCAACCGGGCGATGTGTGGTTGACGCGTCCGGTGATTGTGTCTACATTCGTAGAGTGCCGGTCAAAAAAATCCAGGTCGGTCAAGTTTGGAAGAATGATGCGACGGGCGATTCCTTTTTGGTCACCAAGATCTACAACGAAGCGCTGACTTCATTCGCCGTCCTCCGCAAAACAGGATCCGAAGACGAACCTCCCATCCGCATCAAGGTGGCCCGCAGCGGCGGATCAGCGAATCTTCCCGGATTCACCTACACGCAGCAGGCCGACGACTTTTAGAATTTCCCGCCACTCAGGTTTGCGTTCACGATTTCGCGAAATGGATTAGAATAGCCTCACATGGCTGCTTCATCCGGCTCGAACTTCGTTCACCTGCATCTGCACACGGACTACTCCCTTCTCGACGGCGCCTGCGAAATCGGCGAACTGACGGCCGAAGCTGCACGGCGGGGCATGCCGGCTGTGGCCGTAACCGACCATGGCAATCTTTTTGCTGCCGCAAACTTTTTCCATCAGGCTACGACCCACGGCGTTAAGCCGATCATCGGTTGTGAAGTGTACGTCGCGCCGGACAATCACAAGAATCGCGGCGCGGATGCGGAACGCTCCAATCATCTGGTGCTGCTGTGCGAGAGTGACGAAGGCTACCGCAACCTGATCCAGCTGGTCTCTACCGGCTTCCTCGACGGTTTCTATTACAAGCCGCGCGTCGATCATCAATTGCTGGCTAGGCACAGCAAGGGATTGATTGCGTTGTCCGCATGCTTGCGCGGCGAAGTGGCCGATGCGCTGATGTCGGACAAATACGACCAGGCGCGCACAAATGCTTATCGGCTGCGCGATATTTTCGGAAAGGGCAATTTCTTCCTTGAAGTGCAGGACCAGGGACTGGAGATCGAAACGCGCATCAACCGCGATCTGGTGAACCTTTCCCGCGAGACGGGGATACCACTTGTTGCGACGAACGATTGCCATTATTTGACCCAGCAGGACTCCCACGCGCAAGAAGTGCTGATGTGCATCCAGACCGGTAAGACCATGAGCGATGGCGCGCGAATGAAATTCGCCACCGACCAGTTTTATTTCAAGACCGCAGAGGAAATGGCGCGCGTGTTCCGGGAGCTGCCCGACGCGATTTCGCGTACGGTGGCTATCGCCGATCGCTGTAACGTGAAGATCCAGCGCGTCAGCAATCCGTTTCCCGAGTTCAAAGTTCCCGAAGGCCACACCACGGATTCCTACTTCGAGAAGGTGGCGCGCGAAGGTTTTGCGCATCGCGCCACGCAGCTCGAACGGCTCTGGCGCGAAGGCCGGCTGCGTCACTCGCTTTCCGATTACGAGACTCGGCTGCAAGCCGAGATCCAGATGATTCAGAAGATGCGCTTTGCCGGGTATTTTCTGATCGTCTGGGACTTCATCCGCTACGCCAGGGCGCAGGAAGTGCCCGTCGGCCCCGGACGCGGATCGGCCGCCGGCAGCCTAGTGAGTTATGCCCTGCAGATCACCGACGTCGATCCCCTTCAATACGACCTGCTGTTCGAGCGTTTCCTGAACCCGGAGCGCGTTTCGATGCCCGATATCGACATCGACTTCTGCATGCGGCGGCGCGGAGAGGTGATCGATTACGTCCGGCAAACCTACGGCGAGAAGAGCGTGGCGCAAATCATCACGTTCGGGACCATGGCCGCGAAGGCCGTGCTGAAAGATGCCGGCCGCGCGCTCGACATGCCCTACGGCGAAGTGGACAAAATCGCGAAGATGGTTCCGGCGACTCTGAATATCGAACTGGAGGATGCGCTAAAACAGATGCCGCAGCTTGAATCGCTGCGAAAGACCGACGAGCGCGTGAAGGAATTGGTCGAAGTCGCGCTGCGCCTCGAAGGCCTCGCGCGCCACGCATCCACGCATGCCGCGGGCGTGGTGATTTCGCCGCAAGCACTCACGGAGATCGTGCCGCTTTACAAGTCCAACAAGGATGAAATCACGACGCAATACGATATGAACGCGCTCGAGCGCATCGGCCTGCTGAAGATGGATTTTCTCGGGCTTACCACGCTCACCGTTCTCGACGACGCCGTGCGGCTGATTCAGCACAATCGCAGCGTCACGGTCGACCTGCCAAACCTGCCCCTGGATGACGCGCCCACCTATGCACTGTTCGCGCGCGGGGATACGACCGGCATCTTTCAGTTTGAATCGCACGGCATGCGCGACATCTTGAAACGCTACCAGCCGACGCGGCTCGAGGATTTGACGGCGCTCAATGCGCTCTATCGGCCGGGGCCGATCCAGGGGGGCATGATCGCGGACTTCATCGCGCGCAAGCACGGGGAAAAGAACGTCACCTACGATCTGCCCGAGCTCGAGGAAATCCTTTCCGAAACCTGGGGGGTGATTTTGTACCAGGAACAGGTGATGCAGATCGCCAACCGCCTCGCAGGATTCTCACTAGGCGATGCGGACCTGCTTCGCCGGGCCATGGGCAAGAAGAAGCCGGAAGAGATGGCCGCGCAGCGCGAAAAATTCCTCATCGGCTGCCAGGCGCGCAAAGTGCCCGCGAAGAAAGCCACGAAAATCTTCGACCTGATGGCGGAATTCGCCGGGTACGGTTTCAACAAGTCGCACTCCTGCGCCTACGCGCTGCTCGCATATCAGACGGCATGGCTGAAAACCCACTACCCGGTCGAATTCATGGCCGCGATGCTCACCTCGGAAACCGGCAATACCGAGAAGGTGGTGAAGTTCATCAACGAAGCCCGCAGCATGGGAATTACCGTGCTGCCTCCTGACGTGAATTCGAGCGACTTGAATTTCACGCCCGTGGGAGATTCGATCCGCTTCGGGCTCGCTGCTATCAAGAACGTCGGCGAAAACACGGTGAAAGGAATTCTGGCCGCGCGCGAGATTCTCGGCCGCTTCACCAGCTTCTTCGAGTTCTGCGAATCTGTCGACACGCGCCTGCTGAATAAGCGTGTGCTCGAAAGTCTGGTCCGCGCGGGGGCTTTGGACGGGCTGGGCGCACATCGCGGTCAAATGATTTCGGTGATCGATCGCGCGATCGAGCGCGCGGCCAAGACGCAACGCGCGAAGGAAAGCGGCCAGCACGGCCTGTTTGGCGGTCCGTCCCCGGCGGCGCCGGTGCAGCCCGCCGAAATGCCCGATGTGCCCGAATGGCCCGAGCATGAAGTGCTGGCCGCCGAATACGCGACGCTCGGCTTTTATATATCCGGGCATCCGCTCGACAAATACGCCGGCCGGTTGCAGGATCTGAAGGCCATCGATCTCTCGACGCTCGAAAGCCGGCGCAACAACGAGGAAATCGTGGTCGCCGGAATCATCGTCCAGGCGCGACCGATGCGGTCGCGCCGCGGCGCGCGCTGGTCGATTCTGACGCTGCAGGACCGCACCGGGATCTGTGACGCGCTCGTCTTTCCCGAAGCGTTTCAGAAGTTGGAGGGAATCCTGAAACCCGCGACGCCGCTGCTGGTGAAGGGCCGCGTGGCGGTGGAAGACGTGGGCACGCGCGTCATCGTTTCCGACGCGCGCCTGCTCGATCAGGTTCGCGCGCCCGCTCCCAACGGCGCCGCCAACCCCACACCGACTCTGCTTCGAGTGCGCGTCAGCCGCAGCACCATGGACACGGGAATGATTGACCAGCTCCACGAACTTTTCGCCAGCCGCCCCGGCCGCTGCAAGATCGCGTTCGAGTTGGTCGAGGACGACGGCACCGAGGCGACCATCGATTCCGGCAGCGCGGTGCGCGCCGATGGGGACCTGGTGGATCGCGTGCGCCAGATTTGCGGCAGCGATTCCGTCGCGGTGGTGCCATGAGCGAGACCCCGGAGCAAAAGGAAAAGCACAAGCTCGCGCGCCAGCGCCTGCGCCGCCTGCGGGCGCTGGCCAGGCAACGCAAAGCGCAGGAACGAGCCAGCGCGCGCGCCGCGAAGGCCGCGCAGCCGGCGGAAACGGTTCCCCGAGCGAACTCCAAACGACCAGCCGCTGCTCCAACCGAAGTTGGGTTCAGTCCCCGCGACCAGCGCCGCGAGATCGAAATCCATGCGCTGGAGCGCGATATCGCCGAGCTCAGCCGCCTGACCGATCCAACCGACGCCACCGCCGCCGAAATCGATCGCATCCGCAAGGAGGTCGAGGAGCTGAAGCGCGACTTTTACGCGCACCTGGCATCCTGGCAGCGCGTCCAGCTCGCCCGCCATCCCCAGCGCCCCTACACGGACGACTTCATTCGTCTGATGTTCGACGATTTCAGCGAAATTCATGGCGACCGGAATTTCGCCGATGACGCCGCGCTGATCACGGGCATGGCGCGCTTTCGCGGGCGGCCTGTGATGATCGTGGGAAACCAGAAAGGCCGGGACACCAAGCAGCGCCTGGCGCGCAATTTCGGACAGGCGAAACCGGAAGGCTATCGGAAGGCTCTGCGCGCCATGCAGCTCGCCGCAAAATTTCGCCGCCCGATTGTCGTCTTCGTCGATACGCAGGGCGCTTATCCCGGCATCGACGCCGAGGAACGCGGTCAGGCCGAAGCGATCGCCCACAATATTCGCGAAATGTCGCGCCTCCCGGTGCCCATCGTCGTCGCGGGGACCGGCGAGGGCGGCTCGGGCGGCGCCCTCGCCATCGCTGTCGGCGACCGGGTTCTGATGCTCGAAAATTCGATCTACTCGGTGATTTCCCCCGAAGGCTGCGCCTCGATCATGTGGCGGGACGCTGGAAAGGCGGAATTGGCCGCCGAGGCGCTCAAAATCACAGCGCAGGACCTATGGGGACTGAAACTCATCGATGAAATCGTGCCCGAGCCAGAAGGCGGCGCACATACCGACCACGCTGCCGCCGCGCGCATGCTGACTCCCGTGCTCTCTCGCTCGCTCGACGAGCTATCCGCGCTTTCTCCCGAATCGCTCCTCGAGCAGCGTTACCACAAGTTCCGCCACATGGGCCAGTTTTTCTCCTGAAACAGGGTGTTCACGGTATGGCTTCGGCCCGGAAGTTCGGCTAGTCTGCGGTCGCGCACGCAAAGCTACAGCTCAAGTCCCGGGAGGGCGTCCCCATGCAGACTACCGGCTCGCGCTACGGCACTCTCGGCTTTCTCTGGGTTGTCTACGGAATTATTTGCATCGGGAAGGTTGCCTGGATCGCCGTCTACAACACCACGCTGACCCTGATGTGGGGCGCCCTCATCAACCGCGTCGCCGACCCGTTCTTCTGGATGAGTGCGTTTCACATCTGGCTGGTCGGCGCTATGGCTGTATTGGTTCTGGCCGCGATTTTCTCGTTCCTTGCCGCAGCATCGCTGATGCATCGCCGCAGAAACGGCGGCCCGCTCGCGCTGATCGCCAGCGTTCTCGCCATCCTCACCGGACCGCTTGGCGTAGCGCTCGGCGCCTACACGATGGTGGTTACGATCCGGCGATCCACCGATCAGTCGCGCGCCGATTACGCCTCAGCCGCGTAGCCGCGCACGCGCAGGTACAACCCGACCCCGGCTTTACTCCAGTGCGCATCGACGCACCTTGCTAATTCCTTTCGCCAGTAGAGCATTAGGCACGTCCGGCCTCGTTCTCGTTGCCCGTTCGGGCAGGCTGGTTTAGCTTGGATCAACGGGGGTCCGTTCCCATGGCTGAAGGCGAGGCGCCGTTCATGTCGGAAGTTTTCCGGCCGTACGAAAGGCTCATCGAGATTACCATTCTGGGAAAGACCTTTCTGGTCCCGGAGCGCAATTCCCTTCTGCGCGCTTTTCAGTTCATCAGTCCCGAAACGATTCCCTACGGCCGCTTCTGCTGGAACCAGGAATGCCAATATTGCCGCGTCGATTGCCAGCTTTCCGATGACGACCAGGCGCGCCCGATTCTCAGTTGCAAATTCATCGTCTCGGAGGGCATGAACATTTCCGATCTCGCGCCGGAACTCGTCGGCTGCCTGCGCACCAAACTTGGTGCGGCTTCGGTTCCCGTTCCTCGCGCCGAAGAAGACTCGCCCGCTCCCGCGGCCACCGCCATTGAAACGCTCGGCGACGCCAACGGCACAAACGGCGCCGGCGATCAGTAGCGATTCACCAGACTCCAGAGGATGGCATGAGCGACTTCACCGTACTTGTCGCCGACGATTCGCCGGTCTACCGCAAGCTTGTCGAACAGGCACTGGCCGACGACGACTGCGTGGTGGTATTCGCGAAAAGCGGCAACCAGGCCATCGAAATCTTCGAGCATGGCCATCCCGACTTGGTCATCACCGATTGGAACATGCCCGACCTGACGGGCATTGAACTCTGCCAGAAGATTCGCGCCAGCGAATCGACGTCGTATACCTACGTCATCCTCCTCACCGGCAAAGCCGAGAAAGAAAGCGTGGTCAAGGGCCTTTCGGCCGGCGCCGACGACTACCTCACCAAACCTTTTGACCGCGACGAATTTGTCGCCCGCGTGCGCGTGGGACGTCGCCTGGTCGATTTGCACCGTCAGATCGAGGCAAAAAACCGCTTGCTCGAAGAGCTTGCGCTGACCGATTCCTTGACCGGTTTGCCGAATCGGCGCGCCATCGAGGCATGGGCGTCGCGCCAGCTCAACGGCGCCGCGCGCTACGGCTTTGCATTCTGGATGGCCCTCATCGATCTCGACCACTTCAAAGGAATCAATGACACCTACGGTCACGAAGCGGGAGACACCGTGCTCAAGAAATTCGGGGAAATTCTGCGCGGTAATACGCGCCTTTCCGATATTTCCGGACGCATCGGAGGCGAGGAATTTCTCGTGGTGGTCACGCACGCGGACGCGAACGGCGCCACCCTGGTCGCCGATCGTATTCGTCAGCAACTCGCTCGGGAAAGGTTCGTCTTCGACGGAATAGCCGTGCAGGTCACTGCCAGCTTCGGCGTCGCCGGATTCTCCGGCAAGTCTGCGCCGACCTTCGAGGATCTGCTCGCCCAAGCCGACGACGCGCTCTACCGCGCCAAAGACAACGGCCGCAATCGCATCGAACTGGTCCTCGTTCCCGTTTCTTAGCCAAACGTTGGCCCGCACTTGCCGGGATTTCCCCTCCGTGCGATTCTTCTCGCCGCAAAGGAGATCCCGAATGCCGTTTTGCGATGGATGCGGCGCGCAGGTTGACGACGCCCACATCCGCCAGCGCATCGAGCGCCTCGAACTGGCCACGCGGTTCCGCCCGATTCACATTTCCGTCCTGCTGATCGACGCCGCGCCTCCCGCTCGCTTCGAGGACTATTTCTACCGTGCCGCAGCGGATCGCTCCGAGCGCTCGCACGAATCGCGCCCTTATTTCGACGCGCTCATGAAATGCGCTGGTCTCGCGCCGGGATCGGATCTAAGAGCCGGCGAAGATGCCGCTCTCGCGGAATTCCAGCGCCGCGGATTTTTCCTAATCGGCGCCATCGAATGCCCGCTCACAAATCGCCCCGATCCGCAGGCCGCCATCGAACGCGCCGCGCCGGCCCTGCTGCGTCGCGTCAGGGTGTCCTACCACCCGAAATCGGTCGTGCTGCTCTCGCCGCTGACCCAGCCGCTGGTGCAGGCGTTCGAGGACCACGGTTGCGCGAGCCAACTCATCCTGCATGAAGGCCGGCCGTTTGCTGGACCAGCAGACCAAGCCTTGGTGAATGCCCTCGCTCCGCAGGCTCCCGCCTAAGCCGCTGTTGCGGTTGTGTTAGAATCAGTCTTCCGGCCACCGGACAGATGAGGGTATTAGGATGAAACCGAGCACGAAGTTTGCCGTCGGGTCGGGGATCATTGTCGCCACTCTGCTCGCGCTGGCCTACGTCGGATACACGCAAAGCAAGACGTACTACCACACGATTTCCGAGCTTCCGACTCTAAGCGGTTCCACATTGCACCAGCGCATGCGGGTGTCGGGCAATGTGCGGGCCGGCACCATCACGCACCGTGACGGCCACACAAACTTCATCCTCGAGGAACAGGGCAAGGCCCTTTCGGTCAGCTATGTCGGCAATGATCCGCTTCCCGACACGTTCAAGGACGGCGCGCAAGCCCTCGTCGAAGGACGCCTGACGCCGGACGGCGGTTTCACTGCGGAACAGGTGCAGGCCAAGTGCGCCTCCAAGTACGAAGCTTCGCCCACCGGCGCGCCCGCCGCCGGCGGCAACGGTCCCAATAAGACCTAAACCCACAGGGGGAATCGGTTGGACATTTTCGGCTCGTTTGCGCTGCTTCTCGCGTTTCTGGCAGCGGTGTACGCCTTCGCCGCCGGGATCCTGGGAATCGTCACGCGCCGCACTCTGTTGACCAAAAGTGCGCGCAACGCCGGAATGGCTGTCTTCGGTCTGATCACCCTCGCCGTCGCCTCGCTGGAATATTTCTTCTTCACCGACAATTTCTCGCTGGCCTACGTCGCCGCGCACAGCAATCGCGCGCTTCCGCTCTATTACAAATTCTCCTCGCTCTGGGCGGGACAGGAAGGATCGCTGCTCTGGTGGAGCTGGCTGCTGTCGACCTGGGCCTTCCTCGCGCTGCTCCTCAACCGCAAAAAGCATCCGGAACTGATGCCGTATGTCGGCGTCACGCTCGCCGGCGTCCAGATTTTCTTCCTGACCCTGAATAATTTCGTGGCCAGCCCGTTTCACGTCCTGGCCGCCGCCGATTCCGCAGGAGTCATGCACGTTGCCAGGCTGTCCGAAGGCAGCGGCCTGAATCCCCTGCTCCAGTATCCCGAGATGGTGATTCACCCGCCCATGCTCTATCTCGGCTACACGGGATTCACCATTCCCTTTGCGTTTGCCATGGCCGCGCTGCTCGGCCGCTACCCCGGCGAGAAATGGATTCACATCACGCGCCGCTGGACCATGGTGGCCTGGTGTTTTCAAGGCATCGGCGTCCTGCTCGGCGCGCATTGGGCCTACGCGGTGCTCGGCTGGGGCGGCTATTGGGCCTGGGACCCGGTGGAGAACGCGGCGCTGCTGCCCTGGATCACCGGCACGGCGTTTCTGCATTCCGTGATGATGCAGGAAAAGCGCGGCATGATGAAGGGCTGGAACATCTGGCTGGTCTTCGTCACCTTCATGCTCTGCATCCTCGGCACTTCGCTCACTCGCACCGGCATCGTCAGCTCCGTGCACGCCTTTGCGGAATCCAATATCGGTGGCTATTTCTTCGGATTCCTCGGCATCGTCCTGGTTGTTTGCCTGGCAGCCTGGTACAAGAATCGCGATTACCTGCGCAGCGACAATCAGCTCGATTCTCTCGTCTCGCGCGAATCGAGTTTCCTGTTCAACAATCTGATCTTGCTGTCGGCTTGCCTGGCGATTGTTTGGGGAACGTTGTGCCCGGTGATCTCCGAATGGATCCGGGGCGTCAAGATCAGCGTCGGCCCGTCATTCTTCAACGCGGTAAATGTGCCGATCGCATTGTTTTTGTTGCTCCTGACAGGCGTCGGGCCGCTACTCGCTTGGCGCAAGACTTCGCTCGATGCCTTACGGCGTAACTTTGGCTGGCCGCTGGCAGGCGGATTTGTCGCGGGTGGCATGGCATTTACGTTTGGCTGGCGCAGTTTCTATCCGCTCGGGTGCCTGATCCTTTCGGTATTTG
>Ga0210404_10000583_pt1 | contig 18142 bp, 16 predicted proteins | sample IncBWH28MmetaG_FD_155455 | JGI IMG/M metagenome (GOLD analysis project Ga0210404, IMG submission 155455) | Forest soil microbial communities from Barre Woods Harvard Forest LTER site, Petersham, Massachusetts, United States - Inc-BW-H-28-M | ecosystem: Environmental > Terrestrial > Soil >... | reverse complement strand
TACGTAGTATTGCTGGTGTCCCCAATCGGAATGTGAGCCTTTCAATGCCCCATCTGGCGCACCTCATCATCCCGTTTTCTGGAGAAATTCGGGCCCGCGCCGCGTAATGCCATCGAAGAGCAGATTCGGGAGGCCTGGGCCGGGGCTGCATCGGTTAGGAGGAGTGTGCTAAAGAGTAAAACAAATCCGTTAGTGGGATGTTCGAATGGGCGCCTTGGAGATAGGAGGATGAATGGGGCAAGTTTGGTTCGTCACTGGTAGTTCTCGCGGTCTGGGTCGCGCAATTGTCGAAGGAGGCCTTGCAGCGGGCAATAAGGTCTTGGCGACAGCTCGGGACATTGAGTCACTGAGTGGCCTTTCGGAGCGCTACGGTGACCAGGTGAAGCTCTTCGCGCTGGATGTGACCGACGAGTCAGCGGCAGCCGGTGCGGTAAAGACGGCAATCGATGCGTTTGGCTCGCTAGATGTTGTTATCAACAATGCAGGATACGGCAATCTCTCGTCCGTCGAAGACACGCCTCTGTCGGATTTCCGCGCACAGATCGAAACGAACCTCTTTGGGACGATCATCGTGACGAAGGCAGCTCTTCCGTACTTTCGCGAAAGGAAAGCAGGCCATTTCGTGCAGTTCTCCTCGATGGGCGGAAGGATCGGACCTCCAGGGCGCGGGCCTTATTCGGCTGCGAAATGGGGTGTCGAAGGTTTCTCCGAAGTGTTGTCGCGCGAGGTGGCACCGCTAGGCATCAAGGTCACGATCATTGAGCCGGGTGGCTTCCGCACGGACTTCGCCGGCAGTTCCACCAAGCTGAGCGAAGGGCATCCCGAATACGACTCGACTGTTGGAGCAACCGCCAGATTTCAGCGCGACTACAACGGTAGGCAGCCCGGTGACCCAAAGAAGGCGGCTCAAGCGATTGTTCAGCTGACGCAGGAACAGAAACCTCCGTTGCGACTCTTGCTCGGCAGCGATGCGTACAACGGGGCGGAGAAGAACGACCTCGCACGATTAGAAGAAGCGAGAACGTGGAAAGAACTCAGCCTGTCCACTGATTTCGAGTCGGAGTGACGGCCCAAGAGCGAAGACCTCCGCACAGTCTGAATAATCAGTACGGATACCAAAGCCAATATCACTTCGTGCTGGCTCTGCATTGATGGTAGCTACGATTGGTGAGAGATACGTAGTTTTACCTGGTGTCCCCAACGGGATTATCTAAAGGGGGAACAGACGCACTGGGCTTCCGGATTGATGTGAGACTCTTGGCAACTTAGCGATTCCAAATCGAAACTTTCCAGTGTTGTGCCCCGCTTAAATTGTGGACCGTTTATTGAACATTGCAAACCATCAATTTTGCAGAGAATCCAGCCCTTTTCGATGCTCCATTTCTCAAGAGACATCCGGGTGCACTCGCTCGTTACTCTGTTGAGAGGGGTTCGGCTGTCTTCCGCTCCGATGGGTTATGAATAAATTCAGTGGGTTTCCTGCATCCACCTGCCTACGCTACCTGTCCACAAATTAAGCGGGGCACAACATTCCGCCTTATACCGTCTTATGCGTGCCATGCCCCCTCCTTTCGTCCGCTGGAATCCTAACTCCAGACCCGACCTGGTTGATAGGGGACAGGTCAATAGCAAGCGATCTCGGACAAAATCTTCTAAACCATTAAGGCCATGCCGACAAGGAGACAAAACTTTGCTTCCCCGGAAATATTCACTCACCCGACATAGGGCTTGCAATTTAGTTCACAGATCGAGCGGTTTTCCGTCCATATGATTGGGAATCGGCACGCCTGCTAGCTGAAGCACAGTCGGAGCAATATCGTATATTGAGTGTCCGTAGACCGCTCGGCCTGCAGGCACTCCCAGACCGTGCATCAAAAGAAAGCCATGAGGCGTATGGCTACCGCTTCTTGCATCCTGTCGTCGAAGATGCAACGTGCCGAGACGGAAGGATTGAACCGAAGCCCAAGGGAAAGATTGGTCCCATAACACCGTCAGGTCGGGGAGCTGGTAGAGGTAAGGTCCGTGAAACTCTTGATGCGCTAAAGTGACACGCTTGACCACCTTCCTGCCACTCTTAGGATCGATTATTTCATACAGTGCATCCGCGATATCATGGCACACGCGCTCATATTCCTCGCCAGGCTGCACGACGCCGTACTTGTCACGGCCTACCACATTGATGCGGATAGCACCCACAGAGTCGTTGTTGGGCACTGCAAAAGCCCGGCGACCCGCCCAATTGCGTCCGCCTGCATACCATCTAAATATAAGTTCATCCTGCAGGCGTTGCGGCAGCACCTCCTTGATGGCGTATTGCACTTTGCCGGGCAAGATCATCTTTAACAATCGCCAGGGATTTACTTGCGCTTGTCGACTCTTCTGCGTAGTTAAGCCCCTCTTAGGACCGTGAACATAGCCCAGTAAATCCAATATTTCATTCAGGTACCAAGACGCATGATACATGGGTCCCATTCCGTGTCCCGCTACTATAAGACACTGGATATTGTTTCCCACCAGCGTGAGCATCTTTGCGATCTCATCGTCCAGCGCACGGTATATTACTTCAATGGTATCGTTAAGATTATCAAGATTTAACGGGTCATGGCGGGGATGGGCCGGATCCATGTAATGCCAGAAGTGATGTCCGATACAATGCGGCGCCGAAAACCCCGCGAAGAAAATATCCCACCGCTCTTTCTCCATCAGCCAGCGGAACAGCTCTCCATGCAATCGCACCCCCGCTAGAGTTCGCCGTCGTAGGTCGTGTAAGGCCTCCGGCTTTTCATCAACCGCATCGCAATCCCCGACGGGATGATGCCCGAATAATCCGTCGATGTCGGTAAGCAAAGATTCCGGAAATGAGGCACGCGCAGTCTTGGTGGCATGCGCGCCCCAGTTGGTGAGATGTAACCCGTTGATCCGTCGGCTCAAAGGAAACTTGGGAACATCCACGATGCTTACCCTCTTACCGGATTCACTCAGATACTCCCAGAAGGGGACTCCATGGATAGCATCATCAGGAGTGTTTTTTAAGTTTCCGGTACTAGGGTCGTACTGGGCATAGAAGTACTTTTCAATCTTACCAGGATTCGTTCCGGTACAAATCGAGGCCCAGACGGTGTCAGGTAACTGCGCAGAGGTTGTCTTCAATTCTCCGTGAAGGCCTTCATGAAGCAAGCGTTGAAAAGTCGGAAGCTTTCCCTCGGCTGCCCATCTCTCGACGAGATTCCACTCCATAGCATCAAGCCCGATCAGGAGCTGACGTGCCATATTGTTTCCCGTTACTGCCTCGAATCAAATAAGATTTGGTTCTTAATGAATAGCATGACGCAGGGCAGATTGCATGCAAATGCTGGTACTGAACTGGACCGACTAACGCCGGCGAGCGGGATACTATCATGATCCTGGAGGGTCTGTGGCTTGCCCATTCGCAGACTCTCTCTAACTGGATGGAAATGCAGTGGGAATAAGCTGTCTGTGGCTGAAGTGTGGCTGAGGCTTCGGTGTAAACCGAACCAAAAAATGAAGAAAGTTTCCCGATTACAAGCGTGTTCTAATTAGCTAAGGCAACGCTGCTATCCACCATGAGCCCTTCGCTGCACGAACCACGGCCTGTAGCCGGAGACCATCTTTGCAGTCCCGCCGCTTTTTCGGTAAGTTATCCTGTCAGGTGTCACCGAGCCTGACTGCTTCTCGGGCAAGATCGCTGGATCACCTTCTCACCGATGAGTGAACGTTGTTCATTCATCTGAGGACTTCGAGATACGATAGACAAGCGTCTTAATTAATCCCGGCATATGCGATTCTTCAAAGCTGAACACAAGTTCCAACTCCGGTGTACCTTTCTGCAGGGTGTGGGCAAGCTGCGGCTGATATTCGACCAACTTGAAATCCCCCACCACAAGATAGTTCGCATCGTGAGATCGGGCATACTGCATGAAATGAGCCCAGTCCGTGTTGGGTGATGGCACCCAGTGCCGGTCTGCATACAGGGCGACCGCAACTTCTTGCGTCATGACTTTGGCATCGGCCGGTGTGTGTGCCTTTAACCACAGACCCGCTTCTTTATAGCCGAAGACATTCGTGCGTATCCAGCCGTCCGCCGTGACGGGGATCGTCAGAATGAGGATTCCTGTAACCATCCCTGCAGGTAGCCAGCCCAGCACGGATTTCAGATACGGGTTGGAAAGGGACTTTTCACGCCACAACTCCACCGTATCTTGAAGCCAGCGCCCTAGATACAGCGCGCCCCGCGCCGTCCATATGAGCAAGACCGGAAAGGCGGGCGCAAAGAGGCGGACCACAAAGAAGAACGGGAGAAACGTCAGCAATAGGACGAGAATGATTGTTATCAGGAACGCCTCATGTCTTACGCGCCGCTGATCCCAAGGGTGTTTGAGCAGGGCCACGACGACCAGAGGAGTCAGCCCCCACCAGAAATTTCCCCCGGCGAAAAACTGATCTTTAAAACTGCGGCCGTTCTTGATAACCCGGCGCAAGATGTCGCCGGGATTTGTCAAGGCCGATTGCAGCGTGTTCCTCTGAAACCGATCCGGCGACAACCAGGCGATCTCTCCTCCGGGCATCAGATCAAAATAGATGTAACGTTTACTAGCGCTGGCCTCCTGCGAGACGAAGTCGATCTTGCCGCTTATCATCCACTGCCCCGTGTGAACGTGTAGATACCAAATGTACGGGAGTGCCAAGACCACGAATGGCAGAACGAACGATCCAAGAGCAAACCAAGTCCTGCGAATTCCACAGTTCACGCTCTTCAACAACCAAATCCACGCAAAGATCACAAACACGCCGAAGTAGACTACCGCCTCTGGTCGGGTCAAATAAGCCAAGCCGAGAAGCGCCCCGGCTGCAGCCAACATCCCAAGCCGGTCATCTTCGAGTCCAATCAGGAGAAGCGCCAGCCCTCCATAGAGAAGCGACAGATACAGCGGTTCGGTCAGGGAGCCCCAATAAAGGACATTGACAGTCAACGCTGGAAAGATTGCCATCAGAACGGCCGCCAACCAAGCCGTCTTTACACCATAGATCCGTCGAGCCATCGCAAAAACAGGAAACAACAGCAGTCCGCCAAATAGGGCATACACCAAGTTGCTGGCTGTCTCAAAGTCTCCGATCAGCACATGAAATAGCCCTGCGACGATGGGATATAGCGGAGTGAAGTGCAACTCGGGATATCCGCTATAGGTGAAGCCGTTCCCTGCCAGCAGATTATAGCCGAGCAAGAGATACATCGGCTCGTCACCGTTGATGGTTCGTGGCAGCATAAAGCTCAGCCCGAGACGCAACAGTACCGCAGCGGTCACCAGGGCGACGACTGTAGGATGGAAGACTCGGAACTGCCTTGAATCGTGTTCGTTCTCCGTCATGTTTCCCCCTGACAAATTGAGCGTCTGCTCAATAAAAGCGGGAGGCCGCCCCATCTTCTTTGGTCTGCGTTCAACTACTCACGAATATAGCGTTCCCCCTATGCAGCGGAATGCCGGTTAAATATTATAAAGGGGCGGGCCAACAAGCCAGCATATTTGTCTTGTCTATTGCTCTCGGAACCCGCTGTTTTTTACCCTAAGATCCTAATCTCGGTGACATTTTAGTCAAATAATCCAGAAAGGCCGCAATCTACCGGGCTGCGTTGGCTGTCTGCGCGATCGCGAGACGCGCTGTCAGAAACACCCCTTCCCTGCCTCGTGTTCGAGCAAATGGAAAGCCAAGCATCCTCAGATAAAACGCCAACGGCTCGACGCAGATGCCCCTCGCATCACGCCTGGCCCCTAACTGATGAAGACGATAGAAGCCACGGCAATAGTTAAAGTGCTGTTGCCACAATGTTCGCAATGTGAGGGGATAACCAGCGCGTAGGGAGCATAGATCAGCCGATAACCACGAGTGATCAGGCGATCACACAAGTCCGGTCTTCTCCTGCCTCACGGGTCCAACCGGCATCACCCCCCCTACAGCATGGAAGTCTTTTGCTGGAAGAGCCAAATTGTTGGGGGTGAAGAATGTCGCGTGCTTGGGGCCGGGATTCCAACGAGCATAGAGATATCTGAAAGCATTTCATCTCGTTGAGACCCTAGCAGGAGGTGCCAGTGACTCGGATAAGGTAGTAGGCTGCGATGTGTATCCAAGTCAAGTCGTCGGCCTGCCCAGAATTTTCTCAACCGCGGCATAGTTGCCAAGATGGCTAAACAGTGGGGGTCGATCGACACGACAGTTCAGCGCATGATAGGCAAGGTCTCAGGTAACCTGTACGGCCTCCGACTTCCGAAGCACTAACGAACGGACCGCTGCAATCTCACCTTGGCGAAACTCCCCGATCCACCAAAAGCCCAGTAACCCAACCATCCCGAGCGCAATCAGCTTGGCAAACACGAACACCCCTGGAGTCGGCCACAAGATCGACACTGTCCCCAAAACCAGCGCAATAACCGCACTACGTAAGAAGGTCCCAAGCGGCGGCAACACCTTCCACGTCGCGTATATGCTCGCGACGGCAACAGACGCACTGAGTAAGGACACCCCGACCGTGACGAACGCGGCTCCGAGTTGACCGAATCGAGGGATCATTACGAGGTGGCCAACCAGAGCCAATGGGATCAACGGAGCGGTGAAGAGTACCGTTCGGGCCGGATGCCCATCGGCGGTCATGACCGTCAACGACACCGTGAACATCACGTTAGCAACGGCTCCGACAATCAACAGCGCCAGTAGAGACCCTGCCGGGATAAACGCGACGCCAAACACGATCTGCACAATGTCCGAGGCCGCTCCGGCAATGATGGCGGCGGCCGGGATGAGCCATAATGTGACGCGCATGGCATCACGAACCAACTCCCTGGCTCGGTTCCGTTGGCTGTCGGCAAGCTGTCGGCTCAAAGTCGCCAAGAGTACGGATGAGAATGTCCAGGAGAACAACCCGGGAAGGAGAGAGAGACTTTGAGCCGCGCTGTAGATGCCGGCCTGTGTGGCTGTGCCCCCCAGGATCTTCAGCATGAAGAGATCCATCCCATTGTAAATAATGAAAGAGAGTGAGGACATGAACAGCAGAACCCCGTACCGCCGAATCGGGATAGGTACTCGCGGTTGGTTGCTGAACATCCCGGAACCGAGATACCGCCGGCTGAGCCACAGCTCGATGACTGATGCCCCGATCACACCCAACAGGGCCCCAGTGATGGAAAGACCCGCCTCCACAAGTACCAAGACGAGACACATCCTGGCCAGCCAACGACCGGCCCTTGCGACCGCACCACCTTGGTAATTCCCCGCTCCAATCAAGACGCTTCGATAGGCTTGGCCTAAGCAGAAGAGAGGAATGTCGATTGCGGCTACGCGAAGATAGTAGGCCAAATCCGGCTCGTTCAAGAGCACACTGAGCGGTGCGGCAAGAAGCCATACCAGGACCATGGCCGCGATTCCAACCCTCAAACTGAGGCGCGCAATCATTGCACCTGCTGGTCTCCAATCGCTCGTTTCTCCCACAAACTTGATGGTGGCTTTGGCAAGGCAAGATGTGATGGCACTCTCAATCCAAATGATGGTGGTCAGGGCGAGTGCCAATACGCCATAGCCCTGCGGACCAAGCTGTCTTGTCAAGAAGCCGGTCGTAATGAGGGCGGTCAGCGGGAACAGGAGCTCGGCCAGAAACATTTGAGCGGTTCCATCCATCATGCGACGTCCCGTTGGAGATGTTAGAAGCCCCATGCCATCGCCTTTACACGCCCTGCTCGCCATTGGCTATCCGCAATCCCAATCATGAGGATGAGCGCCTTACCGAAACGGCACATCTATAATTCGGAACTACAATGGCTCTTAAGAGTTGGGGCCATCCCATCGTTTGACTGTGCACAGACTTCTCGTCAAGGCACACTACCGTTCCCGCAACTTGAGGACTTTGTTGTAAATCATGCCGACGGACCATCCGATGACTCCACCACACAACGCCCCATAGAAAAGGCCCACAACACTCCCCCACCAAGTGACCGAGTAACCAATGAAGTAGATGGAGAGTAATTGCAGGTGCTGACCGACCTGTGGACCATCCTCAATAAGTAACCACGACGTCATCACAAACAATCCGGCACCTCCGATCATCGCGCACACAATAGCCAGCGCCCCCGTCCTTATCCTTGCGAGCGCGCGACTGATTTCATCCTTCTGCAATGCTTGATGTGTCATAATTTCGCTCGCTTTCTCCGAGCGCCGGTTACACCTTGTCGAGGAGATGGCGACGGGCATCGTTCCCGCTGCGCCATCGCACGAATAGGGCGTAGACCTGAATTCCCCTGTTTCTCAGCCACGCTCCGAGGTAGCCCAACCCGAATCCCATCAACCCGACTTCCAGGCAACCGATCGTCGCCCCGGTCCATGTCACTTCGAATCCGGGCACATAATTTCTGAGCAAGGAGAGGGTCTGACCAACGTGCTCTCCCCCTTTGAGCAGAAGGATCGCCGTTGCGAGCAAGAGTACGACGCCGCTGACCCACCCGACGGCCACGCCCAATGCAAGCGGGTCCACCCTCGCAAAAGCGGCTTCGATCACATCGTCGTCGAGTTCTCCTATAGTTTCCTCAACCGGAACAGTCACCGGCACCGGGACAAGCCGGTCGCCGTGGCTGAGCGTCACGGATCGGCCTTCTTCGAGGTATTCCTTCTCCGTATTGACGGACCAGACGTCGTACCGTTCCCCGGTGACATTCCGGGCGGCATATACGCCGGTCAGCATAGAGTGATCCTGATTGTTGTATCGGTGCAACCCGTTGCGTCCGATAGTTTGGAAATTCGAGAAAGACTCGAGATACCGCCGGACCGTTTTGATGTGCTCTTGATACGACTGGTCATAGACCGGGTAGGCCTTTTCCATCCGGACGACCGTCCCGTCTTCAACCTCGCGCGGATCGATTAGGCCCAATCTGGCACATTCCTGCGTTCCAAGATGGATGAGTCGGTCGTCTGACCAGGTCCACTCCTCGTCTTTGTCCCAGAGGAAGTACTCCAACCCCAGGGAGGTCTTCCGTGGGTCCGGCACCATATGGGGACTCCAGTTCTTGTAATTCTGGATTCGTCCCATCTTGACGTCTGGCGAGTGGATGTAGATCCAGTTGTCAGGAAACAGCGACTCGCGATTGACGACCAATACTACCGTGAGATAGTCCCGGTAACGCAGACCTTGTGCGGCCCTGAGAACCTCTTCTGGCGGCAAGGGGTCCAAGGCATGGATCAGCTCGCGGAGAGGCATGGTTGAAATAAAGTGTGCGCCGTCATACTCCACTCGTTCTCCCGTTTCAGTCCTGGCGGTGACGCATTCAACCCGTTCCTGGCGGTGATGGATCTGCTCCACTTTCATGCCACGCAACGTGACCGTGCCCTGCTTGGCTAGCGCGGCTTCGCACTGTTCCCACATCATCCCGGGACCGAAGCGGGGATAATAGAACTGCTCGATCAGCGAGGTGATGGCGGTGCCGTCCATCCTCTGTTTTGCTCCGAGAACGGCGTTGCGCACTGCCTCTTTCAGCGACAAATTCTTGATCCGTTGAGCTGCCCAATCGGCTGATATCTCGTTACATGGGATTCCCCAGACCTTCTCGGTATAGGTTTTGAAAAAAGTGCGATAGAGGCGGTACCCGAACCGGTTGGAGACCCACTCTTCGAACGTTTTTTCGTCGTGATTGCGGATGAACTTGGCCCGAAGGTAGCTGAGGCCGATGAGCAGCGATTCAGCCGGCCCCAATCCGACCAGTGCATTGATCGGCTTGAGCGGGTAGTTAAAAAAATGCTGGTTGTAATAGATCCGTGACAGCCGCGGTCTTAGGAGAAATTCCTCGCCCAATATTTCTTGCCACAACTCGTTGATGAGGGGAACTTTTGAAAAGAACCGGTGTCCGCCGATGTCGAACCGGTAACCTCGGTAGTTTGCGGTTCGCGAGAGCCCGCCAACTTGCGTACTTGCCTCGAGCACCGACGCGGTGACACCGCGTTTCCTCAACTCATAGGCTGCCGTCAGTCCCGCCGGCCCAGCGCCAATGATGACAGCGGAGTCCCGGCTCATCAGCGTCGCTCCATCCGCGTTTCTACACTCGGTGGCCCCTCCCTGATGAGAGGTCGAGATCTTTTCTGGAGTCGATCGTGATTGACAACGTAACGAACGGTCCCTACGGCAAATGCAACTCCGCTATAGAAGAAAAACAGCCAGTGCCATGGGATTGATTGGAAGGTGAATCGAAATCCCCTTTTCCTGTGGAAAAACCGGTACAACGGGGCATTCAGGATGAGAAGCATCAACGCCATCAAGCCTGCCGCAGATAAAGCCAGAGGCTGCCAGAATGAACCAATTAATGAACTGAACAGTAGGAACGTCAGCATGACACTCGCACGCCCGGACACCCCGGTATTCAAATCGTTGATACAATTGCGCTCTCTGAGGATGATTTCAGTCCATGGTAGCGCCCGCTGAAAAAAGTCGGCTTTGAGCATCGAGACAACTTCCCATCGTTTTAAGTGCTTGACTTGAAGAGACTTGCACAACCGGATTCTGTGGCCGGCTTTTCTGAGACGGTACCCCAACTCGATGTCCTCAATAGACGGTCGAACATACCCTTCGTCAAAGCCTCCGATCGCTAGAAACACGTCCCGGCGGATCGCCCCGCAGGCACCCCAGAACGTGGAAGCGTCCTCGCATCCCTGTTGATGGACATAGTGGTGAAGCAGGTTTCGATATTGAGAGAGAAAATTGGGCTCCTCCGGTTCATCGTCGTAGGACCCAAAGAGGGCGGCAATGTCCGGCTCGCGATTGAACGTCATTACGACCTGTTCTATTGTTCCTGGCGGGACAGTGACATCGGCATCGACAAAAAACAGGATCTCCCCTCGCGCACGGGCTGCCCCCAGATTTCGCGCTCGCCCCGGCCCGCCAGGTGATGGAAATCGTGACACTTGAGCGCCAAAGTCTTTGGCGAGTTGCCAAGACCCATCCGTGTCTCCATCTGAAACGACGATGATCTCTCCCAGAGACAGGTGAGCCTCTTTCAAGCTCGCCAAGCACCGGCGAAACTTTTCGCCCCCGTTATGCACTGGGACGATCACTGACACGCTGAGCTCCGTCGACGAGTGGTTCATTTTCCTCGCTCCAGTCCAACAAATGGGCACCTGCACCTTTATACAAGATGACCTCGGAAGATACGCCCCCCTAAAAGAGGGATGAGGTTTTTTAGTTTGAGATTGCCAGTTTCAACTCGAAGCGGAAGTGGCACGGGCGTGGGGTGAAAGACCCCAAAGGAAGTACCGAGGCCGGGGGGATAGCCTTGGGCCCATTCTTCAATGGCCGCGATCTCCCACATGTTTGGGATCGTGGCTTCTTCAATGGACATGCTGTCGCGTTTGATCTGCCCCCAGTTGTTAGGCCACCGTTCAAGTTCGTTCACGCCGACACGCTGACTGGCGCGAAGGTGCGGGTCTCTGGGGCCGGTGGCCGATACCCCAGCGCACTATGCGGACGTTGCGTGTTGTACTGACGGCGCCAGCGTTCGACGAGGACTTGGGCTTCATGCAGCGTATAGAAGAGCTCCCCGTTCAATAACTCATCCCGCAACTTCCCGTTAAAGGACTGAATTCTCTACAAAAAGGCTGGTCACAAACGAGGAACGACCTGTCCACAAATTAAATGGGGCAGTACAATTCGAACGGGGAACGAATCAAACCAGATAAACTCCCCTGGCTTCCCCTTACCTTTTCCCGCTCCCAGGACTAGGATCTGCCCCGTCCATAAGCGGGCGGATGGCTTCCCCCACACCCCAACGCCCCGGGGAGAAAAGCGCCAGACCCTCTACTTTGGTAGGGTAGACCCTGGTCACCTGAGGCGGTAGCATTAGACCTTTCGGGTCAGACGTGAGTATTGACTTGCGTTCCCACGAGGAAGCAACAGAAGGTTCGCATATGCCAGGACCAGCGCGAGTCGCATGCATCACGCTCGATGCGGCCGAGCAGAGCCTTCTTCGTCAATGGGTGAGCCAGGGCCTGCTGCCGCACTTTGGAAAACTCCTCGAGGAGTCCGTTTCGTCTGCGACGCGAAATCCCGAAATCATCTATAGCGGAACTCTATGGCCCAGTTTCAACACTGGTGTATGGCCAGGTCGACACGATAACTATTTCTATCTGCAACCCGACTCTCTAGGCTACGGCCTACGTCTCTTTCTGCCGGAACATCTCTCGATCGATTCTGTCTGGAACGCCATCGAACAACAGGGACGTCGTGTCGCCCTGATCGACGTGCCCAAGGCCCTACTCGCGCGTACTTCACGGACACTTCAAGTGTCGTTCTGGGGCGAGCACGAAGTGAGGCACCCGCTCACCTGTTGGCCTCCCTCTCTGGAGCAGGAGGTTCAGCAGGTTGCCGGCAACGATCCTGTAGGTGCCTGCGATCTTGTTCGTCAGCGCCCGCACGAGCTTCGCCAACTCAGAGACGGCTTGATCGAGCGGGCCACACGCCGCGCGGACCTTGGGCTCGCGGTGCTCGCACGGGGCCCCTGGGATCTGTTTATGCTCAATTTCAGCGAAGCCCATTGCGCAGGGCATCACCTATGGGCCGCCCGCGACCCGAAACATCCGCAATACCGCACTGCATGCCGCGCGTTTCTTGGGGAAGACCCTTTGCTTGACGTGTATCAGGCCATCGACCGCGGGCTGGGCCGCATCGTCGACGCGCTGGGTCACGACGCGTTTCTTCTGGTCCTGGCGACTCATGGCATGGGACCGCGCTATGACGCTTGCTCAGCCCTTGATTCCGTGTTACGCCGTCTGGAGGGAATCGATGTCCCCAAAGTCTCCGGGTCGATCGAGACAGTCCGAAAGATGTGGCTCCAATTGCCTGGCGCGATCAGGGGACCACTTCGCCGCGTGGCGGACCTGCTTTACGATGCCCCACGTCAGCGTGAACGCGCAACGAGGAGATTTTTTGCCATCCCCACCACTGACAATTGCGGCGGAATCCGCTTCAATCTCCGGGGACGTGAACCGAAGGGATGTGTGGAACCAGGACCGGCCTACCAGGGATTGTGTGAGTGGCTCGAGCGAGAACTCCTCTCACTCATCAACACAGCGACTGGGGCGCCTGCGGTCACGCGTGTTCTCCGCGGCGATCGTCTTTTTCCAGGACCGTTTCGGAACCAGTTTCCGGATCTCGTGATCGAGTGGAACCACGACGCTCCGATCCCGGCCGTTTACTCACCACGCGTTGATGAGATTCGAGTGGAGTCCCTCAACCCCCGCACGGGGGATCACCGCCCGAAGGGCCTCGTCCTCGCGAGGAGTACAGATCTGACGCCCCAAACACTCGAAGGTGAAATGGCGTTGGTCGATCTCGCTCCGACGTTGGCGGCACGCTTGGGGGTTCCGCTCTCTGGAATCGACGGGAAGCCGATTCTTGATTTTCTCCCGCAACACCATTACGTCTGCAACTGAGGGTCTTCATGCATACACCCGCCATCGCGGTTGTGATCCCTGCGTACAATGCCGGCCGCTTCATCAACGACGCGATCGACAGTACCCGTGCGCAGACGACTTCGCAATGGGAATGCGTGATTGTGGATGATGGGTCGACAGATGAGACACCGAGTCGGTTGGCGGCCTATCGCGATCCCCGCATTCGATGGGTCCGGCAGGACAACTACGGCGACCGCGCAGCTCGTGCGCGAGGGGTCGCATTGACTCGCGCCCCCAAGATTGTGTTTCTTGACGCCGATGATCGTCTGTACCCCGATGCGCTGGCCCAGTGGGTGAGTTTCTTGGACAACCATGTAGCGACCGGCGTCGCCTACGGTGAGCGGACACTCATCAATGAGGAAGGGAACACCTTCGGCTTGGAGTGGAGAGCCATCCTCAACAAACATCCTCAAGGCGATGTCTTGGAGTCGATCATCCGACGCCCGTTTCTCTCCACTCCCTCTCAGGCTTGTCTGCGTCGAGAAGCGGTGCCACCCGCGGAGTGGTTAGGAGATCGGGGGGGCTGTTATGGAGACTGGCTCTTGCTGGCGGGCGCTGCGATAAACCACAAATTCGCCTACATCGGACGTGCTCCGGTGGTCAAATATCGCGTGCGTCGGAGCAGCTTGCTGCGGAGTATCGCAAGTGATCCTCGGTCCGCAGCGAGCATCCAAGAATTCATTGAATTTTTTCGCCGCCTGTTCTCGTTCCCCGGCATGGAGAGTCGCTTTGGAGCAGCAAAGCTGGCGGATTTGCGGCGGGCAGCCGAGGCAAGCTGCTTCGCCATCAAAGGACAGGAGTTTCTTCGGCGCAACGAACTTGGCGCAGCACGGCGCCATTTCAGCGCAGCGTTACGATCTGGCTCGCGAGACATCCGTGACCTCCTCTGCTGGGTAGCAACCTTTTCTCCCGCGCTCCTACGATGGACCGGACCGCTCTTCGGCGCCATCGATCCGCACAGCAAACGCGTGTGACAGCCCCTCTCTTTATAGCATACGGGCCAACGATCAGTTTCAGATCGTCTTTCGAAGGACAAAGGGAAACACTATTCTCGCAGATTTTCCGGCTTCGCCATATTGAGCACTCATTTTCTTCCCATTTCCGAAACCGTCCAGCTGGCGAGCTGAGGACTGACATGGTAGGTAGTACAAAAACTCCCGGGCTGGTCAGGGCGAGAGGACTACGTAGTTCACCTGGTGTCCCCAACGGGATTTGAACCCGTGTTACTGCCTTGAAAGGGATAGTTAAAAGAAATTTCGCAAATCGGTTATAAAGCTTAATTGGGCGGTCTTCCCACTTTTCCCTATAGTTTTCAAATGTTCCGCATGGAGAATTCCCGGTCCCCGATTCCATTAATTCTCAACAATTCTACATAATCTATTCTTTCTGTCACGCTGGTGTCACGCTCACCTCACAGATGTTGTGCCCCGGTTAATAATATAGACCGTTTCTTGAAGAGTACTAACCATCAATTCTACAGAGAATCCAGCCCTTTTCGAGTCTCCACTTCTCATGGGGCAGCCGGGTACACTCGATCGTAGCTCTGGTAAGAGACCTCGGCTGTCTTCCGCTTCGATGGGTTTTGAATAATGTCAGTGGGTTTCATACTTCCAGCTGACTAAACCACCTGTCTACATTTTAAGCAGGGCACAACAGTGGCCTCGTTCGAGGAAGTGGAGGGTCGAGCCAGCACAGCGTTACAGATGATTACCTGTGCGTTGCAACACTTGCGGGTGGACCCGATTCTGGATCCAGAGCGCCCGTTTTCCCCCTATTACTCCCGGCTGGGTGCACGGGGACTGATGACAGGCAGCGTGCCACCCTCTGCCGCCGATGCTCTGCGAGGCTGGCGGTGATGGGTCCTTCTCCTGACCGGGCCTCTTCTGTGGTCCGGTCAGGAGGGAGTAAGGGAAAAGGCTACACTAATGTTCTAATTCGTAGCGCACCGCGTCCAGCAACTGCGCCACGCTAAAGGGCTTCTGGAAGATCTCCCGGGCTCCGAGGAGTTTGGCGACATCCAAGACATTCTGCGCCCCGCCAGCGCCTGAAATGGCGATCACTTTGGCGTGGAGGAATTCACGGGTCAGGTCCAGGAGCATGTCCATCCCATTCATCACGGGCATGAGCATGTCGACGATAACCAATTCCGTCGGCTGCTGGCGATACCGCTCAAGCCCCTGGCGACCGTTGGCCGCCTCCGTGACCTCATACCCTGCCGATTCAAGCGCAAAGCGAAGAAGGGCGCGGATGGGTTCTTCGTCATCGATGATCAGAATGGTGGCCATGACACTCTTCCACAAGGGGTTCGCTCACGCTTCTGGCCATGTACGGCGCGTAAGCATCGAGGATTGTGCGGCCAGGCTACGTCAGGTCGCTCGTCTGATGAAGGACTCTGCTCCAAGATGGACTTCGTCATCCTGATAGTCCGGCTCACTACTGGGGAGTGCCAAGGGCTTCTCCTGTTGGGCCAGGCGATGCTGCTCGATCACGGAGCCGTGGACATGACCGCAATTCACACAACGCAGGCTACTCACCCACATCCGCCCATATGGGCTCTCCAAGTCTAGGAATTGGTCTTCTATCATGAGACGCCGGCAGCGTAAGCAGGTCATGATCGCCCTCCTTGGTGCAGGCTGTGGAACTCCTCGCTCCTGGACAAAAGATAGCGCACGCCCTGACCCGCGACAGACCTAGAGGAAGTACCTCGGAAGTAGGCTACCTGGAGTGAGAATGCGGGATTAGCGACGGTAGGGCCGAATCGAGAAGGGCATGGGAGCCTCGCAGGGAAGCCCATTCGAGGAGGTGTTGTGCCCCGCTTAAAATGTAGACAGGTGGTTTAGTCAGCTGGAAGTATGAAACCCACTGACATTATTCAAAACCCATCGAAGCGGAAGACAGCCGAGGTCTCTTACCAGAGCTACGATCGAGTGCACCCGGCTGCCCCATGAGAAGTGGAGACTCGAAAAGGGCTGGATTCTCTGTAGAGTTGATGGTTAGTACTCTTCAAGAAACGGTCTACATCTTAACTGGGGCACAACACTGGCAGAATTCACCAATCATTTACCAAAGGTGTCGCCGAACATAGGCCGACCGCTTTTGGACTGCTCCTGCGTGGCTTCGTCTTGGATCACATCCCAGTGCTCTGCGAGAATCCCGTCCTTGATTCGAAGAATGTCTGCTGCAATCCAGCTCACGGGCAGACCGAAGTCCGAAAACCGTCCGTGCACGATGACGAAGTCTTTTTCGGCCACAATCGTTCCTGGCTCATACTTCAGGGTTGACGGAAGACACTTGATGAGATCGAACAGCCCTTCGCGGCCGGGTGCGATGTGAGCACTGTGCTGGATGTAACGAGGCGACCAGAATTTCTCAGCGGCGGCGTAATCACGCTTATTGAACAGCGTATCGAAGGCTTCTAGGACAAGCGCCTTGTTTCTCGACTCGACCGTGCGATCCATCTTTTGCATAAGTCTCTCTCTAGAGTTTCGATCCACCATCTACCGGGATACTGGCCCCTGTGATCCAGCGCGCCGCGTCTGACGCCAGGAATGCAACCACGTCTGCAACGTCCTCCGGCTGCCCGATTCGTTTCAACGCTTGCATTCCAAGGGTCACCTCACGACCTGCCTCGGTCTTTGTGAAATTCGACATATCAGTGTCGATCACCCCTGGCGCGACTGCATTTACGCGGATACCTCGCGGCCCAAGAATGGCGGCCCAGTTTCTAACTAGAGTCTCTAATGCTCCTTTGGTCGAGGCATAGGCAAGGATCGAAGGGTTGTCCAAACCGGGCTTCCCAACTACGGCGTGCGCCACGATCGAAGATATCACGATGATGTTCGAGCCTTCACCAAGCACTGGCAGGAGTTGCTGTACCAGGAAGAACGGACTTCGTACATTCGTGGCAAACAGATTGTCAAAGTCCTCCACGGTATGATCTCTGATCGATGCACTCTTACTGATGCCAGCGTTGGACACGACCACATCCAATCGCTCGCCAACAATTGAGCGAACCTCCTTAGCCAGCAGGGTCGCGCCCTCTGGCGTTCCCAAGTCCGCCCTGACGGCATCCGCGCGTCCCTCTTTTGAGCGGATGTCGGCAACGAGAGATTCCGCGTCCTGCACGGAACGGCCATAGTGAACTAGGACGTGTGCCCCGGCCTCAGCAAGCGCCGATGCGGTGGCGCGCCCAATTCCCCGTGACGCTCCTGTCACCAAAGCAGTTTTGTTACGAAGGGAAGAGATGCTGTGTTTCTTCACCACGTTAGCCATTGGACACCTTCCTCCACTTGATAGGTATTGCGTGTTGATCATCCCCGCACTTCGCGCATTCGAGGCGGCCTTCCCCCTCTTGCAGAATCACCTTGCCGAGATGGCCGTTCTCGCTCCATCGTCGATTAAACTTGCGCTGAAGCGATAGTGCCGCTGTCGGTCGTCGGCTCTCAACCACGTCCGCCCGGATACATTTTTCTTCATGCCCATGGACTGAGTGTGTGCGTTGGTTCAGGCATTCATTCCGCCATCCACGGTAAGATTCGCCCCGGTAATGTACGAGGACTCCGGACCGGCGACAAACGCCACCAGCGCCGCGACCTCATCAACGTGCCCGTAGCGGTTGAGTGCTGTAATGGCTTTCTGCGGTGCCGCC
>Ga0210404_10000581_pt1 | contig 18195 bp, 21 predicted proteins | sample IncBWH28MmetaG_FD_155455 | JGI IMG/M metagenome (GOLD analysis project Ga0210404, IMG submission 155455) | Forest soil microbial communities from Barre Woods Harvard Forest LTER site, Petersham, Massachusetts, United States - Inc-BW-H-28-M | ecosystem: Environmental > Terrestrial > Soil >... | reverse complement strand
AGAAAGTGTTTGGGACGGGCAGGGTCCGCCTCCAGTTTCCCGCGCAAGCCGAGTATGTGGTTGTCAACCGTACGAGTAGACGGATAACTTTGATATCCCCAGACTTCGTTGAGAGGTTCGTCCCGGGAGATCACCCTTCGGGCATTCCGGATCAGATACGCCAGAGTTTTAAACTCCTTTCGTGTGAGTGGCTTCGAATATACGGACGCTTTCGAAAACGAGATAAACTCAATTTTGTGAACAGCGACACTCTGACACTGGACCGCATAGCCAACTGCATCCTGGCACGGCTCTAGTGGTCCGTCCTCCAGCCGACCCAATCATTGAGTACGAACTTCTGCACGCGGACAAAAAACTTTTCAGGTCTCTGCCCGATTTAGCGAAGGCGGATCGGGTAATCGTCGTTTTGCCAAAGCCCGAAGTAAATGTGGAGGTTTTTACACGTCGGGCGAGTATTTCGACCGTCTGGCTTCAAAAGGTGCCGCGCCCCCTTCGGAAGCTGCAACCATCATCGACCTTGGCGCCTACGGCGCGCCCTCTCTTTTGGCTAAGTTCCTGAGCGTCACGATTTACTCCTTCCAGCAAAAGCAGAACTAAGTTGTGCATTTCACGCGACTTGAGCGAACCGGCCCACCGTTACCACGACAAGTACATGGGGCTACAGGTTTCAGGGGATAGCGAACTAGCTAGGCGCACTTAGACTTGGAAAGTTGGTCAATGAAAAAACCGGCAGGCTGGCACGCCAGATGCTTTGTTTGAGGTCTGAGGGGCCTCCGCATGTTGACGTATCGTGCCGTGCGTCTCGCTCACTTGAGGAAACAAAGATGGTGAGCGCATGGTGAGCGCAACAAGGCACCTTATTTTTGTCCTACTGCTGGTGGCTTGCGCGAGTATCGTGGGAGCACAGGACAATCAGCCTACCAGTTATGAGGGCTTTGAAGGCCGGAGCGTGTCTAAGGTGGACATCGCCGCGAGTCCGGTGATGAATGTGGAGGCCTTTCGTCCCCTAATCAAGCAAAAGCCGAGCGAACCATTTTCCATGGCCGCGATTCAAGACAGCGTTGCGGCACTGCAGAAGACCACCTTGTTTTCGCAGGTACAGGTGAAAGTCGAGCCGGAACAGGCTGGCGTGCACGTGACTTTCCTGCTGCAGCCCGCCTTTTACGTCGGCATGGTGTATTTCCCGGGAGCGAAGGCCTTCTCCTACACGCGTATGTTGCAAGCTGTGAACATCCCGGACCAGACACCGTACGTGGAAGACCTGGTCGGCAAGGGGAAAGATGCGCTGCTTCATCTCTTTCGGAACGAAGGCTTTTTCGAGGCGAAGGTCGATCCGGAAACGCAACGCGATGAGGAACACTTGATCGTTAACCTGGTTTATCACTGCACATTAGGGAGGCGGGCGAAGATCGGGCAACTCACATTCCAGGGTGCGACGGAAAAGGAAGCGGCACAGTTGCGCGCCGCATTGACTTCATTCTGGGCGAAGGTGAAGGGCGGCTCGTTAAAGCGCGGCCAGCCATACACGGAGGCGCGGCTCACGAAGTCGCTCGACTATTTGCGGCAACGGTTGCGGAAATCGGGCCACTTGACGCCCATCGTTCGTCTCGCTTCGTCTTCCTACGAGTCGCGCACGAGGAGCGCGCACGTAGTGTTCGAGGTGCAGCCGGGACCGCTCGTTTCCATTCGCGTAAACGGTGCGCACATCTGGAAGCGCACGCTAAAAAGAGTGCTTCCCATCTATGACGAAAATCTCGTTGACAAAGAATTGGTGGAGGAAGGCGGCCGCAACCTGGTGTCTTACTTTCAATCGAGGAGCTACCTCGACGTCAAGGTGGATTCCCATTTTGACCAGCAGTCGGATTCGATTCGCGTGGTCTACGACGTTCAGACGGGCCGCAAGCATCGCGTGGAGGAAGTACATTTCGAGGGCAACCACTATTTTTCCGACAAGGATTTGGAAGCTCACATTTCCATCCAGAAGGCCCATTTTGTGCTGTTGCGAGGAAAGATCAGCAATGACCTGATACGCAAGAGCGTGACGTCGCTCACAAATCTTTACCGAAACGAAGGATTCTCGAAAGCCAAAATCGAACCGCAGGTGCGCGACCACGAGCCGCAAATTGATGTGACGTTTCGAATTTTTGAAGGCGAGCAGGACCGAGTCAACACGCTGCAGATCGTAAACAATCGAAACGAGCCGATTCAGCCGGTCACGAATCATCCTCTGAATCTCGCTCCCGGCAGACCGTACTCGCGCAAGTTGCTGGAAGACGATCGCAGTCAGATCCTGGCGGATTACCTGGATCATGGCTACTTGAATGCGCACTTTGACTCGACGGCGGTGCCCACGCCGGAAGATCCACATTCTATCGACGTGGTGTACAAAATCGAGCCTGGTCCGCTGGCCCGCATCGGTCAAGTGACGCTGCTGGGAGCGCAGCACACGCAACCGAAATTCGTTCGCAACATCACCGAGGCCAACGTGAAGGAGGGGCAGCCGCTCAGCGAAGGCAAGCTGCTCAGCTCCGAGAGCGATCTTTACAATCTCGGCGTCTTTGATTGGGCCAGCATCACTCCGCTACGGCCCATCGAAGGGCAGGAATACGAGGAGGTGCTGGTCAAGGTCCACGAATCGAAGCGAAATACCCTCGACGTCGGCGTCGGATTTGAAGCTATTCCTCGCAGCGGAAATGTTCCGGTCGGTGCGGTGGCGCTGCCGGGGCTGCCGCCGCTCAGCTTGGGAAATAAGTTTAGGACCAGTCAGAAGAGTTTCTTCGGCCCTCGCTTCTCGTTTCAGTATGCTCGCCGCGATTTGCGCGGCAAGGCGGAGACGGCTTCGGTCGGGTTTGTATTTTCGCGTCTCGATCAGCGCGGAACGTTCACCTATTCCGATCCGAGGCTTCGCGGTTCGACGTGGGCTTCACTCTTCAGCGTTTCCGGCGAGCGAACCAGCGAAAATCCGATCTATACCGCCGAGCTGGCGCAGGCTTCCTGGCAAATCGAAAAGACGCTGGACGCCAAATGGACAAAGACGGTGCGCTTCCGCTACAGCTTCCAGCACACCAACCTCAGCAACATCACTATTCCGGAATTGGTCCTGCCGCAAGATCAGCGCGTGCGGACTTCCACATTTTCCGCAGAATACGTCCGCGACACGCGCGACCAGCCGCTCGATGCGCATCATGGCATCTATCAGACAGTGAGCTTCGGCGTCACGCCCACCGCGCTGGGTTCCAGCAGCAATTTCACGCGATTTCTGGGGCAGACCGCGTTCTATCTGCCGATGCGCCCGTGGCTGACCTGGGCAAACAATTTCCGCATCGGACTGGTGTCGCCATTTGCCGGCAGCTATGTGCCCCTAAGCGAGCGCTTTTTCTCCGGCGGCGCCGACTCGCTCCGCGGATTTCCAATCAACGGCGCTGGGCCTCAACGGCCTGTTGCCGTGTGCAGCAGTCCCAGCGACACCTCGACGTGCTCAATCATTAGCGTCCCCGTTGGCGGGCAGATGCTCGCCATAGTGAATTCCGAAGCGCGCTTTCCCATTCCGTTGAAGAGCGGCTTGGGCGGCGTGATCTTCTATGACGGGGGCAACGTGTACAGCAACATCAACTTCCATCAGTTTGTCAGCAACTACACCAACTCCGTTGGTTTCGGTTTTCGGTATCGCACGCCCGTAGGGCCTTTGCGCATCGACATCGGACATAACCTGAATTCGCCTCCGGGCGTGAAGGCCACGCAATGGTTCGTGACACTGGGGCAGGCGTTCTAGCGCAGAAGCAGAGGTCATCGCGATGAACAGCAAGAAAGCGATTCGCATTACGGTCATCACAATTCCGACGTTAGTGTTGCTGCTGGTCCTCGCAGCCCTTGTGATTGTGAGAACCCAAACGTTTAGCCGGTTCTTACTGGCAAAGATTGTCCAACAAACGGAACAAAGCACTGGGGCCCACATTGCTATTCAAAAGCTAAACCTTCGCTGGTTGCCTTTCACTGCGGACTTTTACGGCGTAGTCGTGCACGGGCAAGAGAGAAGCGACGATGCTCCGCTCTTGCAAGCGGAGCATTTCGGGGTGAGCCTAGGCATTCGCGCGCTGCTAAAGAAGCAGGTGGACTTGTTCGCGATCAATCTGGATCGGCCTGTGGTGCGTTTGCGAGTCGATGCGCGTGGCGATACGAATTTGCCGAAAGCTCCAGCCTCGAATTCATCGACCAGCATGGCTGTGTTGGTCCGCCATGCCTCTCTTCGCGATGGCACTGTGAATTACAACGACAAGCAGATTCCACTTTCCGCGGAACTTGATGATTTTCAGGCAAAGGCGGAGTTCGACTCGACTGCGAACAAATATAGAGGCTCACTCGGCTATCGCCAGGGTTGCGTCATAACGAAAGGCATGAATCCGGTTGAGCACAGCGCACATGTTGAGTTCACGGCAAATCGCGACGGCGCGACTCTCGATCCATTGGTCATTTCCACTGGGCAGACCCACTTGACTGCGCATTTGAATATCTTGAATTTTGCCAACCCTGCGATTGATGGCAGGTATGAAGGTTTTGTCGTGATGCAAGAAATCGCGGACATTCTGAGGAATCCATCGCTGCCCCGAGGCGACATCAGCCTGAGCGGCACAATCGGGTACCAAAGTGCGCCGAAGGAACCCTTTCTGAGAGCTTTGCAGGTGGTTGGTCGACTCGATAGCCGGACATTGGTGGTTCACGCAAATCAGGTTTCCACATCGCTGCAATCCATACACGGAATGTATCGGCTTGAGGATGGCAGTTTGCGGGTACAGAAGCTGGATGCGGATGTTCTCGAAGGGCATCTGTCGGCGCAAATGGCCATGCTGCATCTTGATCGAGATCCTGCCTCGCGCGTAGACGCCACGCTCCGTGGAGTTTCTTTGGAAAGGCTCAGTGATGCGTTGCCGGCAAATACGCGGCAGAACATTCGGCTTCTCGGCCGCGTGAACCTGAGTGCGCAAGCGAACTGGTCAAAAAATATCTCGGCGACGAAAGCACGCTCGCACCTCGAAATCAGCGGTCCTACGACTCTGCCCTCCCAAGCCAACCAAATTCCCGTTAATGGAGTTGTGGACGTCGACTATGACGGCGCAAAGCAGACCGCGTCGTTTGGCCGATCGGAGTTGCGCGTTGCAAGTACGGAATTGGTGCTCAACGGCGTGCTGAGCCAGCATTCGAACTTGAGTATTCAAGCTTATGCCAAGGATCTCCACGAATTGACGCTGCTCGCCTCGGCATTTAGCGGCACCAAACCGAAGGCCGGAACGGACCAGTCGCGACCGTACGATCTTCGTGGCGCCGCGCATTTCACTGGACAGATCACCGGCTCGACTGCTGACCCGCGAATTCAGGGCCAGCTATCGGGTTTGAATTTGGAAGTGCAGGGCAGCAAGTGGCGCACCGTGCGAGTAAATCTCGACGCGGCTTCCTCGGGCGTTCACTTTCAAAATGGCTATCTGCAAAGCGCGCAGCAGGGCGAGATCAGTTTTAATGGCGGGACGGGATTGAAAGCTTGGTCGTTCACTCCCGAAAGCCCGTTGTCGTTGCAGGCAAGGGTGACAAAGCTTTCCGTTGCTGACCTCGAACGCTTGGCCAACGCACAATATCCGATTAGCGGAGATTTATCGGGAGACATTTCGCTAAGCGGCTCGGAGCTACAACCGGTAGGCCACGGCTCCCTGCAAGTAACGAAAGGCTCGGCTTGGAACGAGCCCATTCGCAGCTTGAATTTGGATTTTCAGGGCGACAAAGACTCCTTGCATTCGACGGCGCAACTTCAGATAGCGGCGGGCGTCGCTGGCGCGAACCTTACGTACGTCCCCAAAACCGAGCACTACGAAATGACGCTGACAGCCGATGGCCTGAAATTAGATCAGCTGCAAAGCGTGCAGGAGCGGGCAGGATCGGTCAGCGGGGTGCTAACCGCAAAGATGAGCGGGCAGGGCACAGTGAAAGATCCGCAGTTGTCGGCCAGTGTGCAGATCCCGCAACTACAGATTAGCGGACAACAATTCTCCGGAGTGAAGGCGCAAGCGGACTTGGCCCATCAGCACGCAAACCTTTCGCTGGAATCTGTCGTCGAGCAAGGGTACGTTCACGCCAAAGGCGGCGTCGATCTCGTCGGGCAATTTCAAACCGATGCAACGGTGGACGTCCGCGCACTTCCCATCGGGCCTTTGCTCGCGAAGCATTCCACAACAACTGGCGCGGCGCAGGATTTACAGGGCTTCACGGAAATTCATGCTTCACTTGCGGGGCCGCTGAAAGACCCGGCACGCCTCAACGGCCGCCTGGAAATTCCGCGGCTCAACCTCGCTTACAAAAATATTCAGCTCGAGAACGACGGCCCGCTGCGAATCCGTTATCAAAATGGAGCGGCTACATTCGAGCAAGCGCGGATCAAAGGAACCGGAACCGACGTGAGCCTTCAGGGCGTGGTGCCGGTGCAAAGCACGATTCCTCTGAAGGTTTCCGCAAAGGGCGGAGTCGATATGCAACTTCTGCAACTTTTGTCGCCCGATGTTATTGCCTCTGGAAAACTGGAGATCGACTTGCGCGCGGGCGGAGCTATCAGTCAGCCGAAGACGGAGGGCAGTATTCGCATTGTGAATACAGGTCTTTCCGTTGAAGGGGCGCCCGTTTCCGTCTCGGCTATGAATGGGCAGCTTTCCATCGCCGGCAATCGCTTGCAGATCGATAAATTGCAGGCTACGGCGGGCGGCGGCAGCTTGTCTGCCAACGGATCGGCCACATACGGAAAAGAAACCAACTTCGCGATAGATCTGCACGCCAAGGGAGTGCGTGTCCATCCGACAGGCATCCGCTCCACGGTGGATGGAGACTTGCAACTTAACGGCAACCTACAGAAGTCGCAGCTACGTGGACAAGTGCTGGTGGACCGCCTTTCCTTTCAGGAAGGTTTTGACCTCGCAACTATTATGAGCGAGATCTCCGACGATTCTACTGTGAGCGCGCCGTCGCCATTTGCCAGCAACATGAACTTAAGCATCGCCGTGAATTCCGCACAGAATCTTGATTTGGCGAGCAGCCAGGTAAGCATTGCGGGTAGCGCGCACCTGAATGTGACCGGCACTGCCACCCGTCCCGTGATACTCGGCAGAATCGCGCTCACTAGCGGTGAGCTGTTCTTCCAAGGGAAACGCTTCGAGATTCAAAATGGCACGATCGCCTTCGCCAATCCGGCTAAAACCGAGCCGGTATTAAACCTCTATGTGAAAACGACGGTCGAGCAATACAACATTACAATCAATTTCTCTGGTCCTCTTGATCGGCTGAAAACGAACTATACGTCTGATCCTTCCTTGCCGCCGCTGGACATCATCAATCTGCTCGCCTTCGGGCAAACAACCGCGGAGAAGGCCTCGAATGCGTCGACGCCTGCTTCCCTGGGTGCGGAGTCGGCGTTGGCCCAAGGTGTTGCCGGGCAGGTAGCATCAAAAGTGCAGAATCTCACTGGAATTTCTCAACTCACCCTCGATCCGACAGCGGGCAACAATCAAAATCCTGGTGCGCAGGTGGCCATTCAGCAGCGTGTCACCGGAAGTATTCTCCTCACCTTCAGCACCGACGTCACGTCAACTCAGCGGAAGACAATTCAACTGCAATATGAGCCGAAGCGTCAGGTAAGGATTTCGGTGCTGCGAGATGAGTACGGCGGCTACGGTATGGACGTGCGCCTTCACAAGGTCTTTTGAAGACGGGCCGCAACGCGTTTCGGTTTTGCTATTTGTTGGAATCCAGACACGAAAACGCGGCGATCTTTGCCATTGGGGACTCGTATTCCGAGTCGTCGGCACGCGTCCACGGCGAAAATCCGGGCGATCCTAACCGACGTGCATGGACTTGCTTAAGACGCAGATCGATGGCTTCCGGCTTTGGAATCTGGACGAGCTACGATTGGTGAAACGAGGCAGAAGCAAAGTGAAATGACTTTTGTGCTGACTATGGGCGAGCCCAACTGTCCAGGCCTTCTCTTTGCTATCAGTCACTCGAACAACAATGGTTCCTTTGGAGACATGCGAACTGGTCTATCGAGTTCCGGCAGTCCCTTCGCTTGCCACAACTGTTGAAACTGTTTAATTGTCGCCGGAGCGTGACCCGCATAGTGGTTGTTGGCGTAAGCGAATACAATCACGCCGCGCTTCCTCATCTGATAGCAGAAGTCGACCCAACTAGTGAGTTCAGCGGTGCGATCTACCACAACCTTGTCCCAGGTCGTCGTCTGCTCCTCAATAGTTTTGCGATCACCGAGCCATCGGATATAAGTCCAGTCCGCAGTAATCGGGTCAAATTTAAGTTCTGCCGGGTTGGGCATGAATGATCGGTCCTGAAGAACGAGGGCAATCCGGTGATCTCGCAGCAGGTTCGCAAATTCTGCGTCGAGCCAGCCCCGATTGCGCATCTCAATGGCAAACTTGTGAGAGTTGGGCAGGTTCCTGAGGAACGGAACGAACCTGTCTAGAAACTCGTGTCGGTCACGAAAGATGCTCCGATTGAAGAAAGGAAACTGAAACACTATCGGACCAAGCTTTGGCCCGAGGATGCCCATCGTATCGAGAAATTCCTTCAGATCAGCATCGCAGTCAACTAGAACTTTCTCATGCGTGATGACTTGCGGGACTTTGACTGAGAATATGAATCCTTCGGGTGTTCGAGCGCCCCAATTGTTTACGGTGCGAGCCGAAGGACATCCGTAGAACGTTGAGTCTACTTCGACCGTATGGAAGTGTTCCGCGTAAAAAGCGAGATAGTCGGCGGATCGCATTCCCTTCGGATAGAACACGCCGTCCCAACCTGAGGCTGTGAACGATGACGTTCCGAGAAGGATCGGCGGATGGTTCACGTCGAGAGTATATCGAAGGCACTGTGGGGTAAACTACGGCGGAACGCTCAGCGTTGTTTCGATCAACGCGGATAGTTCTCGACACGTTCTCAGCATCAAACCAACCGGAGGCCCGTAAATGAACACGTACAATGTCGCATTGAGCTATGAGGACCGCACGGGAAGTACTGAAGGTCGCACGATCAAAGTCGATGCATCGAGCATCGCGGGAGCGATTGGAAGAGCTACGCGAGAATTCGTGAAGAGCCTGGATCGTAAGCAGCGTTTTGACATGAACAAGGGACTCAAAATCGAGGCTCTACGAGTTACGACAGAGAAGGCAGAGTCGCCAACAGCAGCCGAGACGACCGCTTGAAGCTTAAACCTGGCGACACAGTTCGAGTCGTCGGCTCGCAAGGCACGGCGAAAATCCGTGCGATCCTAACCGATGTGCATGGAGCCTTGCTTAAGACTCAGATCGATGGCCACCGGCTTTGGAATCTGGACGAGTTGCGATTGGTGAAGCGACGGAAGAAGAGATGAAAAGGTCCCTGTGAAACCGGATTCCGGATTCCGAAGAGGGGTACGGGTGCCAGAACTTGATCTAAGGGGAGGTGGAAGTGGGGTTAAGCTCCCCCTTTTCAGCCATTCTTCTCCGTTGGATTTCGAGGATTTCCAGACGCACCTCGTCTTTGGCGCGTTGCAGCCGATTCCTGGAGGATATGGCCCCGGCAGACGCGATGACGCCGATAACAAACGCGACCAAATAAGCCCCGTTGAAAAAGTTATTCAGCCCCGTAAGCCCGCTAACACTAGAGGGAAAAATGTTCATATTTCTTATCGCCTGAAATCCACAGCGGTGTCCGCGACAAAAAAGCCCCAGTTTCAGAGCTTTGCTTGGATGAAATACCAGATCAGAGCGAGTACAGTTGCGAGGGCCACGACGAAATAAAACCAGTACACGACTCTCTCAGCTGACCGGATTTGCTGTCCGTCCATGAAGTAACACCAGATGCCACACGGTGTTGCGATAGAATTAGCATTGATATGGAAAGTAAAACTGTCATAAAGAGAACAGTCGGAGAATTTACTTTTCGCGCTTTGGGTGATCGGCGCAGAGATGCGACTCAAATTCCTTGTCGCGCTGCCGCTCGTAGGCGTCTTTCATTTCGGCAATCGTATCGCCCACGGGGAATCCTGAAGGCTTAAACTCCCAGGCGCAGCCGGAACAGGCCCAACCACGAAAATACTCTTCTTCAACCCACACCATTTCGCGGCGGGTAGAGGGAGCCCTACGGTTGGGCGGTGCTACCATTCGTCATCAGTAGTGACAAATGGTTTATAGCACGGAGGCGCTAATCAAGACAATCGTTACGAGTCGTTCGCACGGGAGTCGTGCGGGTGTTCCTGTTGGCTAGGTTGATGGACCTCGCTACACGCATCTTTACGAAACATCTGGCGTGACAAGAACACGCTGGCCCGTTTTTTGGTCGAGGATGAGGTACTCGCCGGGAGCAGACGCCGCAAGTTTCTGAATCCACGCCTTGGCAGCTACGAAGTCTTCTGCCGCACCGCGCCAAAGCACACTGCCGTCTGAGTCAGCCTTGAAAACATCGAGAGGGTAGAACATCGCTGAGACCTCCCTTTCTTGGAAGCACTTTTGTACCAATTCGGAACACTCGCGGTCTGTCTCGTTTAGGACACCGGAGCCTGGTCGGCTCACGAGGCGCGATCCCTAAAATTCCGTTCGGGTTTGAGCCGATTGGCGGAGTAGTTGGGTACAAGTTGTGGCGGGGATTTGCTCTACCCCGCAGATAAGCCGATTGTTCCATCTGAACTCTAAAGAATGCTCAAGCAGAAAACAGTAGTCCCTTCGGTCTTCCAGGTATGGAATTTCCCCTACCACGTGACCAACACTCTGGCCTCAAGGTAACCCGGTGAAGGAAGCTAGGGTCATCGGGCTTCCTTCAGCGAATGAAAAAGCCCGTGAGAATTTTACTTTACAATCCCGACAACGGTGTCACCCGCAACTTCATGCCTCATCTCTGGATGTTTTTGCTGAAGGCGCTCACTCCGGCAGGACATGAAGTGTTGTTGATCGATGGCAATGCGCAGCCCATGGATGAAGACGGCATTGCGCGGTTCGTGCTTGAACAACACATCGGACTCGTGGGCATCGGCGCGATGACCCGCATGATTGCAAAGGCCTACCGCATGGCGGACTCGATTCGCGCCGCGGGAGTGCCCGTGGTCATCGGCGGCCCTCACGTGACGGAAATGGCCGACGAGGCGCTCGGGCGAGCTGGTTGCCCACGCCATGCCGACGCCGTAGCTCTCGGTGAGGCCGACGAAACTTGGCCAAAAATTGTTGAAGACGCGGCAAGCGGCGCCCTCAAGGACGTGTACGCTCCCGTTGATGCCTTCGGACAGGAACAAAAACCTTCTCTACAATCTTATCCGCGGATTCCTTGGGATACTATTAATCTTGATCAGTTCAACATCGTTCCAAAGCTTGCGGCTCCCATCCTCCGAAAACATGGCACTGGTTGGGGCACATTTCGCATTGTTCCGGTCGAGTCGGGGCGCGGCTGCCCCTACGGGTGCGAGTTTTGCACAGTGACGGGATTTTTTGGTGACTCCATCCGCTTTCGCACCAACGAAAGTGTAGTGAAGGAGCTGTTGCTTCTGAAAGCGCGCGCCCGAAGTGAGCGCGGCCAGATCGCCGTCTTCTTCATTGACGACAACTTCGCCATCAACGTCAAGCGGACCAAGTCGCTGCTCCGTGACATCATTGCCGCAAACGCCCAGCTGAATTGGGTGGCGCAAATCAGCGCCAATCTCCTGCGCGACGAGGAACTCGTTGATCTCATTGCCGCCGCGGGAGGTAAGTGGATCTTCATCGGTATGGAGTCCATCGACCCCGCCAACCTAAAGGATGTGAACAAAGGCTTCAACAAGCCCGGTGAGTATGCAGCCGTGCTCGAGAGACTCGCACAGCGCAACGTCTTCGCGATCACCTCATTCATTTTTGGGATGGACAACGACACCCCGGGCGTGGCGGAGCGAACGCTCCGGGAGGTGCGCAAGTGGCCCCCGGGCCTGCCCATATTTGGCCCCCTCATACCTTTGCCCGCTACGCCGCTTTACAAAAGGCTCGAAGCCGCAAGGCGGCTGACGCGGCCTAAACACTGGCAAGAATTCATCCCGTTCGAGATGGCGCACACACCGCTGAAGATGACCATCTCGGAGGCTCATGCGGAGGTTCAGTACGGGTGGGCTAAATCGTACGGCCCAGAGGCCATCGCAAATGCTGTGGCATCGATCGCTCACAAGCCCTTGCGATGCCGCATCAACATCCTTATCGCCCGCCTTTGTTTTCGCGGGATCTATTTCCCTCAGCTGGGGCGGTTCGCATGGATAAGAACGATTGCTCAAAACCGGCGCACTATCTTCAGTCTCCTCAAAGAGGGCTTCGGGACTTGGCGCGCTACAAGTCTAAAATCCCGGATGCGGCTGCCCGCAGCAGGCAATCGAGGGGCGAAAGATCAATGCGGCGAGCCCGAATGACGAAATTGTTGAATGCAGCCAGAATGAACAAGAAAGTTTTGAGCGTTCCAAGGTCCGCCGTCAACAGACTTTAGTCAACTCATAAATAGTATCCGCAACCCTCCGCCAAAATTGTGAACGGCAAACCCGCACGGTTCGGGGCTAGTCTCTTGCGGCCTTTTGCGCCATGTGCAGCAAGAATTTTTGGTCGTCAGGTTTCATCTTCGCAAGTAGCCTGCACAGTTTGGAAAGATAAACGGCGTCCTCGCCTTTGCTTCCCCATTCGTCATCCTTCGGAGGTTTCAGCTTGCGCAACGACGCAGGCGCTTCACCATCATGAAACAAGCGGTACATTGGCACTTCTAAGGCCCGTGCCATCTTTTCGAGCGTCGAAACCGCCGGAACTGTATGGCCGTTTTCAACGCGTGAGATGTAGCACCGGAGCAAGCCTGTACGCTTTTCGATGTCGCCTTGCGAAAGTTCTTTTGATTCGCGCAATTCTTTCAAGCGATTCCCAATCACCATGATGGTCTCCTAACACAATGTTACCTTAGAATCGCAGCGCTGGCTTCGGCAGACAAAAGCTGGTGGGACCGAGCGGATTTGAACCGTACAATCTAGCATCAGCGTACGTGCGTGATAGAATCAGCAAAGAGTCGCAACAGAGGCACTAGATGCCTATGCTACGAGCGTGTGGCGTGATTTATGATTCAAAAGGCGCGTCATTACGGTTGGGTTGTCATAGAGCGGTACTCTGACAACAATAACTTTATTCGGATTCCTCGCTCGCGTACGTTCAAAAACAAAGAAGACGCCGACAAGGAACGCAAGTCGATGACTCCTAAGCACGGCGGCGAACTCTTTTTGATTCCTCTTTCGGCTCTCGAACAAGAAAAACCACGCAAGAAGCGGCTACGAGACGAGCGAAGAAGGTCGCGTCGTTGAAGATCGAAATGCAAGCCGGAAGATGTACCTATAGGCCCACCGCTGACACTTTCCAGCCTCGATTTTGGGGCCGCTAAAGCTGTCGTGGTAGATTTACCGACCAAAGAAGGAATGATGATTTACGAGCAGCTTATGGGAGTGAAGGATGCGAAGGGCCGCATCCTGCTTTTATGCAGGGAGTGCAACGCACCCGCTCAAGATGAGAAAACCATAATGATTTTAAAGGTGTGCTCAAATTGCGGCATACCTTTGGCCGAATGGGCGACGGAAGCCGAGCGCGATGCAGAGCTGCACGAGTTCGCGGAAAAGGTTCGGCAGCAATCCTGAGATCAGGAGAGAGACCTACAGGACCCTACAGGATTAATTGAGGGAAGCACGCAGCCAGATTATTGAATACCGGGCCAGCCTCCGGCAGAACAGGTTTTCGCTACGCAGTAATCATTGGGATGTTATACGATTCAGCCGGGACCGGGACGTGATTGGTTTTGACGCGCCGGACTGTCTTCAGCCGAGGCACGGACCCTTCACGTCCCCAACATCCCTCGCAAAAGATCGGCTGAATCGCTGAAACGGCGATCCGCAGAGAGCATGACGGACTGGCGCGGCATACCGAGACGGTAATCATACTTCGAACGGTCCAATGATCTTCGCGAGCAGTTCCATGCTTAACCGATAGAAGGCATCTTCCATCGCAAACCGTTGCACGAGGTTCGCCCGTTTGTAGTATTCCGACTGCGCAGCGTAGTGCTCGAAAACTTCATCAATCTTGAGTCGCATTGTGAGATAGGTTTCGTGTTTGTCCATGAGCGGCCACCAGGTTCCGAAATACTAGAGTCCAGCCAGCGGCGGGAAATTATTCGGAGTTTGGCTGGAATTCCGACCGCCTAAGACGGACAGATACAGCTTCAACTCCTTCCCCCCTTCTTGCTGGGTTTGGCAGAAGACTTGATGCTATGCTGGTTGCAGTATAGTCACTAAACTGTTACATCTAATCTAAGTACCATTTCTAATACGAGACCGCTCGCCGAGGACAAACTAATGACCGTTCATGATTTACGGGCAAAGCTGTCCAAATTCGAAGGCAAGGAAGAGGTTGTGGTGTCTTGGGAAGATGAACAAAGCCAGATGCACTTTTTTGGAATAGATGAGGTATCGCTAAGGCGGGGAACGCCCCGAAGACTTCCAAACGAGAAGCTTGCATTTACATTTAACGGAAGCGGCCTAGAGTGTGTATTTATCGAGGTTAGTCCAGACTGAACCCGTTGTAGTCTGTTAATCCAAGGGGGCGCATGCTGTAGAGCCGAACAATTTCTGCAGTTGAGCAACATAGAAAGCATCTTCCATTTTAAGCCGTTGTACAATGTTCGCCCGCTTGTAGTATTCCGATTGTGCCGCATAGTGCTCGAAGACTTCATCAATCTTGCAGCGCATGAGAATGTAATCATCGTCTCTGAGCATGACGGCCTCCGGTTGAGGGCATACCAGGGTTCGGAGTCTAACTATGCTTGCGATTCTACGGATGACAACCGAGGTACGACTATGATACGTCAATTGTTCTTAGGTATTCCGATGCTCTTATTGTATAAGTCCTACTCAGCAGGATGGGTCAGAAGTCGCGGTTGCTTGCCTTCCATCTTGGGACATTTTTTGTGGATACTTTCGTCGAAGTATACGCGCATTTCTTTCTATTCGTATGCCCTGCGTGTCGCAACTGCCTAGCATCGGTCTGCTCCAGCTCTCAGTGCAACCTAGAACCCGCCGACGCTCATATCTTCGATCTTCAGTGTTACTGTGGCTGGGCGGGAGAATTGCCTGGATTTGCGGCACTACGCCACTGGGTTCAGTGTGGAAAATACCTGGACTTACGGGGTGCGCCGGATTGTTCCATCGTCCTAGATAAAGCTACCTGAGTTTACGTGGTAGGACATCGCGGACAGAAAAACTAATCAGCGGGCCGACATGCTAAGCACTTTAGTTCCTGACCGACGTGTGCAAGCCGCCCTTGAGGGGTTGTTACCCAATGGCGGTGGGTCCAAGGCGGGTTATGGCGGACATGCTGTTGATGCCCGCATTCAAGTTCGGCAACCCAGTCCAAATTCTCATCTAAATGAAAGTCAACGATTTTTCGCATCGTCCCTGCTACGTTCGCTTGCGCGAGTTTCATAGGCGCCTCCTTCTTGGTGGGAGAGCATGGTCGCTATCGTGTGGCAAGAATATAGGGTGTTCACTGGAGTCAGTCTGACACGTAAAATGACTACGCGCGTAGGACTCTCCGTCCCAGAACCCTGCCCCACCGTTTACAAAACCGTAAAGAGCGTGGCGCTCTCGTGTGCTGATTTTCGTTTAGCAACCTGGTTAGGCCACGGCCTGAGGTGCTGTCAGGAGATCGAGTTGCAAGCCAGGGCACATGAGCATGTATCCCAAGTTGTCGTTCGCGAAATCGGCCACGACAGAATCGCTGATGTTGCCACCGCCGCCTGGGAAGTTGTAGCTGACTTTGAGACTGACCTCAAACACGGCTGACGACTGGGGCGGAATCAGGAAAAAGTCGTAACCGAGATCATAAGACGAGGCTGAGAAGTTCTTCCATTTAAAATCGACCCGCCAGTATAATCCACCACCCTGGGCATCAAGGCCCGGTAGATTTTGGTGCTGAGACTGCTGGTAGGGAGGGTTTTGAGGCGGCAGTGCGGAATTTTGTGGATCAGGTTGCCACAACCCTAAGAGGGTGAGTGAAGCCTCTAGAGCGAGAACGCTCTCATCACCAGAAATAAATCCCGGAGCTGCGACCGCCTCGCAAGCTCCATTGAGCACGAGAGAGGATGCAACATTTACGACTGCCAGGTCGTTTCTCTGATTTTCCCAAAGGAAGACGAATCTGAATTCAGTGTCCTGAGAACCAGACATGGCCTCAATTAGAAATTTGACCCAGTTATTGCCCGGCTCGATATGCGAGCCTTTGAAGCTGTCGACTTGCGTTTGCCAAATAAAAATGGGTTCCAAAGTGATGGCTGTAAAGGGGACCATCGGGAGATTTGCCAGGTTCTGTAAAGCGCGGGTTCGTCGTTGAACCCCCTCACGAATCGCGGCCATTTCCAATGATGCACGCCGGGCGGCTTCCATCTTGTGGTTTTGGAAAATGCGGCGTAGCTCACTTTGATTCTGCGCGGCCATTTTGTCCAGCTTTTCGATGTCCAGGCCAGCTTTTGTGAAGAACGGTCTGAGCACCTGTTCGACAGCCCGTCGATGGTTCAGTTGTTGCGTAAGTAAGGCAGCATCGGCTCGGCGCAGAGTTGCTTCACCGTGTTTTTCTTTCGCGGCGGTGAGAGCATCTTTCAGATGAGATACATCAATTTGCGGTAGTGGAGTCGCCATAAGAGTACTCCTTGTGTGGACGTTCGTGGATACCTGGGGAGGGCCGTTCGGGTGGAAGGGATGTTAGTAAGAATTTCGTATCACGTCAAGCAACAGCATTTCGTTCGACTCAGACTTCCTTAACTACATCTCGCGGATTTTTATCGTCGCGGAGCGCCACGAATTTTGAATGCCGCAATCTGTCTCCTTCGGTCCACTCTAAAAATTCAACCACTGCCACCAGTTTAGGACGCACCCACACGCATTTCTTCATTTTCTCTTCGTCTAGAATCTCGCCCCATCTAGCACGTAGCAGTACCTCCTGGGGGTGTTTTTTGCTGCAAAAATCCACTCCCGTTGACACGGACCCGTGGTGAGTGCGATGTTTTGAACGCTGCGCGTTGCTCTTGAATGGAGAGGAGCGTGCGGTGTCCAAATAGTCTGAAACGGTCAAACTCCCTCCGCGCTCTCCACCAGTTATCTAAGGAAGAAAACAAAAAAGGAGATTCGAAAATGGGAGAACACATGATGCATGGAAAGCTAAACCTAATCGCTCAATTTGCAGTTTTTGGGGCCGGCCTCGCCGTAGCGCCAGTCTTCGGACAACAGTCCAAACCGGCCACGGATTACAAAACGCCACTGGAGGTCCGCCGCGAATTCTTTAACGGCATTCACGTGGCAAAAGACGATCCGAAATTCCAGATGGAAGCTCAACACTACTGCTCGCCCTCAAAGAGTGGGATGTTTCAATGCGTTTTGTTTGATTCCACTGGGGCCGACGCAAAACTCATAGGAATTGAATACATAATCTCGGACGATATGTATAAGACTTTACCGGAGGGCGAAAAGAAGTTCTGGCACCCGCATCCCTTCGAAGTCCTGGGCGGAGGGCTGATTGCTCCGGATATGGGTCCTGATAAGGAACAAAAGTTCATGGGCACCATCATGAATACCTGGGGCAAAACATTTCATACATGGGGCGATTCAATGACGCAAATCCCGCTAGGTGAACCGCGCCTAATGTGGGCTGTCACTGGGCCCGGTCAGGTCGATCAAGAACTCCTTCGAGAGCGCGACAAGACGTTTAACGTTAACAGCAAGGAAATTAGTTCGCGACGCCAGAAAGAATTTGGTTATGAGCTGCCCAACGTCGCAGCGCCAAAATCGCTGGATACCGTCGGACGTCGCTGGACGAATGAAGGCCCGGACACACCAACGCCGCTTAAACCGAAGCAATAAGAGTTGAAGCGTTCTGGTTTGTGTTCGCGTTGGCGGAAATCGTGCGGTTTCTGAGAAGTCTGCTGTAAACGGTACCCGACTATCTTTAGCACAAGTCCAAGACTAATATGTACGTGCGGGAGCATTGAATGACCAGATTCGAGGTTGAATAGATTAAGGCTGCACATTGAATCGCCAAGAAACGGGGAAGGAACGACAACATGGCGCTGAATCGGGATGCTCAGATGGCGTTACAGAAAGTCCTAGAC
>Ga0210404_10000580_pt1 | contig 18227 bp, 24 predicted proteins | sample IncBWH28MmetaG_FD_155455 | JGI IMG/M metagenome (GOLD analysis project Ga0210404, IMG submission 155455) | Forest soil microbial communities from Barre Woods Harvard Forest LTER site, Petersham, Massachusetts, United States - Inc-BW-H-28-M | ecosystem: Environmental > Terrestrial > Soil >... | reverse complement strand
TCATCGGCATAGCGGATCTTCAGCCATCCCGAAATCTGTTCCGGCGACCAATCCAGAATCAGTTTACTCGCAACCACCTCCTGCAGCTTCACATGGATGGCCAGAAGGCACCGCTTGGGCCGCAAGGTCGAGTCCCACGCTCGCTGTTCCGCGTCATTGGCGCGATACTCAGGACGGCCACCATGGCGAGCCACCTCCCGGCTCACCGTGGACGGGGCGCGCTCCAAGCCTTTGGCGATATCACGAAGCGACGAACCGGAAGCAAGCCCCCGCGAAATGTCCTCCCGCTCAACCACGGTGAGCGCCAACACCGAGCGCCGACGAACCGCTGGAACAATCCCACCGTGATGCGCCAACAGACAGTGAATGGAGGTATGCGGCCTGTCAAAGGCGCGCCCAATCGTATGCAACGACTCTCCCGCTTTCCAGCGACGCCACACGTCCGTCCGCTGCGCCACAGAAAGCTCCACGTGTTTCCCTTGCGTCATAAACACCACCTCGGAAGGAAGATTTATATCAGGTGGTGTTGCATCGACCTATTGAATGCACCCGACGTATCAGGAGTTACGCACACCAAGGCGTGTGGTGTGACTGTATTTTCGCCTTTTGACGCGGACTTTACTCCCAACCCGATGTGAGAAGATGTGACGATGCGTGAATTCGAGTCGCGATGTCTTGAGCTAAAGGTCAACAGTTCCATCTGTGACGTTCGGAACGTCGAAGCGCTGTGGGCCGCTCTCAAAGAGGTAAGCAATCGCCAGTTCTGCGAAGTCTGGCTATCGTCACCAGATGGCGGGCCAGCTCTCTGTGCGCTCATCAATGGCAAGGCTGCATGGCTAATGTACTTGCGTCACGACGAGGGTGATCCGGGTTATTCCACGCGCAATCCTGATTATATTGGCCCCGAAGATGCGAAGATTGAATATCGTCTAGAGAATGGCTAAGTGGATGAGTATCCTGCGGCGTGGAACATTACGACACCAGAAGCACTGCGCGCATTAGCACATTTCTTCACAAACCTCGAACGGGCACCCTGGCTCGTTTGGCACGAAGGTTAAACCTGTTGTTTTCGCGCGGCGATGAATCGCGAAAATCCACCTTTAGCTGTAGCGTGCTTCCGGGAGAACAGAGTGCTCTGCGAGAATCCAGTTGGACGATTAACGCATTATAAAAGGGTGCCCCTTTGGAGTAGGTTTTGATCGTTCGCATCATCGCCTACAGAAAGGAGCACCCTCGTGAATGATGCCAAGTATATTGGGCTGGATGTTCATCAAGCAACGATCTCCGCGACAGTTCTGGATTCCACCGGCAAGTTGGTGATGAAGTCGATTCTCGAAACGAAGGCAGCAACCATTCTGCAGTTTATCCACGGTCTGCGCGGCAGCTTGCATGTGACCTTCGAAGAAGGCACCTGTGCGGCCTGGTTGCACGACCTGCTCAAGCCCCATGTCACGCAAGTGTTAGTCTGCGATCCGCGTAAGAATGCGCTGCTGAAAGTCGGCAACAAAAGCGATCGCATTGATTCGCGGAAACTCGCCGAACTGCTGCGCTCGAATCTTCTCCGATCCGTCTATCACGAAGAAACGGGCGTGCGAACCGTAAAGGAACTGGCGCGCGGCTATCTGACGATCACCAAAGATCTCACGAGGGTTATGACTCGTCTGAAAGCTCTCTATCGAAGCTGGGCCATCCCCTGTGCTGGGCAGCAAGTTTACGCACCGCGCCATCGTGCCGAATGGCTGGCGAAAATCACCGAAGCCGGCGTGCGCCGCCGGGCCGAGTTGTACTACCAACAGCTCGACGCATTGCGGCCCTTGCACCAGCAAGCGCGCCGAGAGCTGTTGGCCGAGAGCAGGAAGCACAGTGCTACGAAGTTGCTGCGCCAGATTCCATCGATCGGTCCGATTCGGGCAGCTCTCTTGCTCGCGCTCATACAGACACCGCATCGGTTCCGCGGCAAACGACAACTTTGGACTTACAGCGGTCTGGCTCTAGAGACACGCAACAGCGGGGAATACTGCATTGTGCGTGGCCAGCTCAAGCGCTCCAAGAAAATCGTAGCCATCCGCGGGCTCAACAAGAATCATAACCACGATCTGAAAAATATCTTCAAGGGTGCGGCTATGCGGGCCGCCGCTGTCGCCGGACCATTCCAGGAGTTCTACGCGGCTCTAGTTGCCAAAGGGATGAAACCACCGATGGCGCGTCTAACTCTGGCGCGCAAGATCGCCGCCATCACTTTGACCATCTGGAAGAAAGGAGTGCGTTTCGACGCTGAACATCTGAAACAACAAGCAGCTTGAGTGTCTGGTCGAGAACCCATCCATCCCCGGATTTCATCTCTGGCGGTGGTCCGTCGGTTCTTGGGACGCTCTGGTTCGAGGGTGAGTATCCATTTGCGCGTTAGGCGGAGGGCGTGCTTCGAGCACCGTGAGTCTCTTGAGAGGGCCGTTCTGGCAAGTTTCGAGGACCCTCCGCGACAGTACGAAAACTATGGGAGATTCGTGTTCACGATGCTCTCAAGCTCGTCCAATAACTCTGGAGGATACGCTCGGCGATCCTTCTCGGAGAAGCGAAACAATCCGTCCGCATTCCGGAAGAGATGCCCGTGGAAGGGGAGAGACCTATTCTCAAACGTCAGTCGGCTGTCGCTTGGTCCGCAGTCTACAAACAGACGTTCCTGCCGTGCCCAATCCGGACCGTTATCGAGAGCCGCACAGTGATGGAGCCAAAGCGGACCGAAACGCGATTCAATGCGGCGATATTCCGGCATGCATTTCTCAGCGTTAAACCTAGGCTGACGCAATCCGGTCGTCAAGGTACGTTCGTTCCTTTACCGAGTAACCGCGCACCATCCGGCCCCGTGGACATCGGACACGAAAGATGCTCGCGGAGGCCGCGCAATTGAAATCCAAATTCCCGTGTGAAGCGTCTGCCGTCGCATGTAGGTCCACCGTGAGCCGTTTCCGGCCCCAACTCGACACGGACGCCCCTGGCCTCCTCGATTATTTTTTTAAGTTGCATCGCCTCCCATAGTTCTACAGGAGTGTTGTAAATAGGGCTGCTCATTTCAGCCGCATCGGCCAGAGCGACCAGAGCGCGCGCTACGTCCTCGACGTGTATCAGCGAAAGCGCCGCCTTTGGTGAAAACGGAATAGAAATCGACTCCAGCCCCGGACGTGCTTCAAAAATTTCAGAACGCCACGGAGAAGAGGTCTTCTTAATACCCGGTCCCACGACCCTTGCAATGCGTAGGGTGACGAACTCGAATGCCTTCTTTTTTCGCAGGGCCTCTCCAATTAATTCAATCGCTCGTTTCGACGCACCATACGGCTCGTCGGGCACTGCCGGATCATCTTCGGTCAAAGCCCGGCCTGTGGAAGACGATCCATAAGCGCTCATGGAACTCGCAAATATCACGCGCTTGGCGCGCCCGGTTGACTGCCGCATTAGCTCACAAGAACCCCTTAGATTGACATCGGCTCCCATCAAAGGGTCCGTCTGGAAGGCGCTCGGCAGAATGCCCGCCAGGTGTATAACCGTGTGAATCGGATAGCTTTGAAATAATCGCGCTAGATCAACTTCCGATCTGAGATCGCACGTTAGGACACCTGCTGTCTCATCCTGCTCCACGTCAATTGGCAAAATGCTGCGTCTGGCATCCTTCAGGACGCGACAGACTTCGCGCCCAATGTGTCCGCACGCGCCTGTAATAAGGATCATCAGACTGCGAACCTACGGACTTGTTCGGAGGTAAGTCCATAAAGAGGCGGGGTAGGGACGTTGAGGATGCCGAGATAAAGGTAAATTTGTCCACGATGATGAATTTCGTGCTCGCTCATTAGGCGCAACCATTTCCACGTCGTAATCTGTTTGCCACCCGGCGTGGTGCATTTGCGCTGAAGGTCCTCGTCCGACAGCTTGGAGAAAATATCGATGGATTCGGCGTGCAGGCGCTCCATAAGCACCAGCACGTCTTGCAAGCTGTCCGCTAATTCTTTGCCGTGTTGCTTATAGCGGCTCTCGCGGCCTTGAACATTTTCTGCCCACATATACCGCTCGGTTACCACGATATGGCGAAGCAGGTCGCCAAGCGTAAATTTGCCTGGCGCATAGCTCCAATCGATCTTATCGGGCGGGATGCAACGAGCGGCCCGCATCGTGCGTTCGCGGACGTTCCCGAAATAGTGCAGGAACGGCTCAATAGTGTGGATTTCCACGGGTTGTATCCTATTAGGAAGACAGCAACCGAGAGGCGTCTTCCCACAACTGCTGAGTGATCGTGCCTGCTGGTTGATTTCGCGCCAGCTTGGCCGACTGTCCCGCCCACAATTGCATGCGGTCGGCATCTCCAGCCTTCTGCGCCGCTTCCCGCATCGCGCGAGTTAGCCCGCGCTGGACAGGATACGGTGCTGGACAAGGAGCATTCGGAGCATTTGCTGCCCGGAGGTACGCGGTTGCCGCGCTGCGCCCAGGCCGTCCACTGAATGCGCGCGTAACCATCGTTTCGTTGGCCTCTGTGCGTGCGAGTCTATCGGCATAAGCCGGGTGCATCTTCGCTTCCGGAGATCGCAGGAATCCAGTTCCTATCGTTACCGCGCTCGCGCCCAATATCAACGCCGCTGCAATTCCACGCGCATCGGCGATTCCACCCGCAGCTACGACTGGCACGGCGACCGCATCAACAACTTGCGGCAAGAGGGCCATCAGGCCAACCATCTGCCGTTCCGCTTCGTCTGCGAGGAAGGCTCCTCGGTGTCCACCTGCTTCCATGCCTTGGGCGATAATGGCGTCTGCACCCGCCGCTTCAGCAGCCCTGGCTTCGGCCACTGTCGTCGCGGTGGCGAGCCACAAGATTCCGTGTGCTTTCATTTCCGAGACAAAGGCCGGGCTGTAGAGACCCATAATCGAAGAAATGACCTTCGGGCCTGCGGTTATCATGGCTCGGCATTGCGCCTCAAAGTCCGGCAGCACTGCATCGCCCGCTTCTTGTGGAACGGGAGGTCCCCAATTTGCAAGAAACTCCCGCTGCCGCTTTTCCAACTCGAAGTCTCGTGTTGGCGGTGCCTCTGGAATCCAAAGATTGATCTGAAACTCTCCCTGACTGCCTTCACGAAATTCGACGCTCCAGGCCCGGATTTCATCCGGCGTCATCATCAGCGCTCCGCACGCTCCAAGCCCGCCTGCATTGGCTATGGCAATTGAAAGTGATGGGGGACAGGCTCCTGCCATCGGTGCAAGTAGGATCGGCAAGCGCACGCCTATGCGAGTAGCGAAATCCTCGGCGCGCCCGTGAGGGGATGAACGGTTTTTGTTGAACATGCTGAAAACCTCTGACCTATCTAAGAAAGTCGGCTCGGGGCGGCGTGAAGAAGTCAATGACCTCACCCGGCTCCAGCACTTCGAAAGCGTGGATGACCTTGCCAGGGATTGAGTAACTGTCGCCCGCTTGAAGGATTATGTTATCCCACCGCTTGAGCTCTGTGCTGGACTCTGTCGGATGGACGCGCGATCCGCCTCCATCGAAGTGCTCCATCCGCAGGCGGTACTTGCCAGACATCACGTAGCCACTCTGTTCGTTGATATGACTATGTTCACCCGCCCCGCGCACTCCCGCCCTGTAGTGCATCTTCGTGACCATCGACTGTTCCCCGACCGCAAGTAGGACAAACGGAACGCCCATGAACTCCCGGTTCTGTGCTTCTTTCGCTTTCACGATCATTTTGCATCTCCCTTGTTTGAATTTTCGAGCTACTACTACACCCTGCATTCCTCTACACCGCTTCCACAACCATTTCGATCTCGACGCAGGAGCCGAATGGAATCTGCGCCACGCCAAAGGCGCTGCGGGCATGTGCCCCACGCTCGCCGAAGACTTCCAGAAACAGTTCGGACGCGCCGTTGGCAACCACATGCGGCTGCGTAAAATCCGGTGCGCTGTTCACCAGCACGAGCAGTTTCACGATACGAAGCACATTGTCTAAATCGCCGAGTGCGGCTTGCAGCGTGGCGAGCAGTTCGATGGCGATGCCGCGTGCGGCTTGCTTGCCCTCGGGTGTGGTCATATTGGCACCGAGTTTGCCGATCCAGAGCTTCCCGTCCTTTTTTGCGAGGCGTCCCGACAAATAAACGAGATTGCCAGTGCGCACAAACGGAACAAAAGCGGCAACGTAACCATCTACGACGGGAGGGGGGACATCGGGCAACGTGATCTGCAAACTTTTCAGGCGTTCATAGACTGTTGTCGATGCTGTGGCCATGTATGTTCGCTCCTACACGGCATCAGACTGCTTCCCGGTTAAGCACAATTCAACGAGCCAATTTGGGCGGCGAAGTGAAGCCCGCGAGCCAATTTGGCCGAGGAAACCATTTTCGTGGCTGGCGATTCACAGAATGTAGTTTTGGGGGAAATTCGGATCGGCGAGGAATAATTGGTTGTGGACCTTCAAATCTCAATCCGGGAATTCGGCGAAGTCACTATTCTGGACCTTCAGGGAAGAGCGACGATTGGCGATGACAGCGATCTACTGAGCGGCTATCTACAAAGGCTGGTCGACGACGGCGCGCAAAAGCTGTTGGTGAACCTTGCTAACGTGACACGGTTGGATAGTTGGGGCATCAGCGCCATCATCGGGACGCATATTTCCCTTAGCCGTCAGGGCGGTAGCGTGAAATTGCTCTGTCCGCCTGGTCGGGTACAGGCCGTTCTGCGGGTAATCCGCTTGCCAGACATTATTCCCACCTTTGAGGATGAGGCCCAAGCGCTGGCCAGCTTCCGACCGCAGGGTTTCTCTGCTCGGCGCTGAGGTCCCCGAAAGCTCAATCACATTTCACGATGACGTAGTGGTGGACCTTCCCATTCGGCCCATAATAGTCGTGGCCGTACTTCTTGCTGATGTGTATCCCGTTACAAAATGACCTGCCGCTGGATTATTCTCCGTCCGTTTGTAATACTCCCAAAATTTGAAGGATTCCATATGGACAAGAGCGAATCTGCAACTGCGATGTATTTGGCTGGTCACGGATCGAAGATCAAACCTCGCCTGCTTGAACTTCAATATCAGCGAATTCTACGGTATCGGCGCGCCCTTCTTAAAAGACATAGCGTAGGCCGCGCGATTCCCGAAGTGTTCATCGATCTTCGCCTTCCAGCGTTCGGTATGGGTCATGTAGACCTGGACGAGGTCCCACAATTCAAAAGGCTCCATGAAGAAGTCCAGAACCATCGATACGAGATCGTGTACATAGATTTGCACGAAGTGAGGCCGGGACTGACGCCAGATTACGAATCTGCGTTTGTTCGCTTCATGTTGGAAGCTGCGGGAGCGACGGTTCTTAACGCATTCACCGATGATTTGGACGTTTTTGCGCAAGAGCTAAGGGAGCGTTGCGGCCAAAGGGCAAAAGAGCATGAAGTGACGGACAGTTCTGATATTGTCAACTTCTTTCCTTCCTTGGCGAGCGACGTTACGGCGGCTGCGCTCCGCAAGGAACTTCAAGTCCCGATGGATCGCCACACCCAAGAGCTTCAACGGGTATCGGATCGCATCGAGGGTCTAAAGCGACTGAGGCCATATTCCGGAGGCGGAATTCCATTTGTCGAAGATCGCCTAAGTGTTCGCTGGCAGAGATCGAAATTAGGATAACGGGGGGTTATGCCTAGCCCGATTGAATTGGTAATAGAGGAGGCAAAATCAAGGGGGCTTCGCACCGAAAGGCTATCAGCGCAATCGCGCCGACACGTTTTTGACAAGCGATTGCTCATGGTGGAGGGAAAACGCTGCCAAGTAATTCCATCTAGGCGTGGACATCCAAGCGCACAATACCCGCACGCTGAATATTTTCCGTTGTACTTGCCGAGAACTGACTGGCCGGATTTTTTAATTTATGTGTCGCTGACCGATGAAGCTCGTCCGATGTTTCGTGTGGTTCCACGCGTCGAGATGTCAAAGGATACTGGACTCTCTCCCGAAAGCCTGGAGTGCTACCGCGATACGTGGGAATTGCTAAGACAGGTTTTGCCCGATTCAGAAAAGGAATTCGAAATTCTGAGTTGGCAATTGCAGGCTGTGGAAGAGTCCGCTAAGTACGCTGGCCTTGAGATTGAACACATCAAAACCAAAAAACATCAAGACGGCAGAGAATGGCCGCCCGTCATCAAGAGGCGAATTCTGATTGCAGGGAAGAAGTGTGCGATTTTCTCTGCTGCGCGGATCAGCCAAGACCCCGAGAAGCGCGAGTACAACTACGCGCACTTTAGGGCTTCGCAGGAAGACTGGCCCGAGTTTCAGCTTTACGTCATCAAAGGCGCTGACAACTCCTCGGATATATTCGTGGTGCCCCGCGATCACTTGATTACCACTACCTCTGCTTCCCTCGATCATCCCGAGCTTGCAAGATACAAGAACGCATGGAATTTGCTGATACAAAAATCCGAAGCACTGGCAGCGGTTCCGCCGATCCGGTGGAGAGAGCCAAAAGTGCCGCCTGCTCCCACAAAGCACGCCAAAATTTTGCAAGAAACCGTTCGCCGGGCGGAAAGTCAAGGACTGATAGTCGAGTCTGCTGATAGCGACGTTACATCCCATAAGGGAGTTCAGAGCTTCCTTTATATCTCGAAGAAACGCTGCCAAGTGATTCAGTCGAGCGTCATAACAGTCACGAAAAGACGGAATGTGTTTGAGTACCTGCCCCTGAACCCACCAGCATCCGAATGGCCTGAATTTTTGATTTTTTATGCCACGCGACCAGACGATCCTAGTGAGGCGACGTTCTACATTATTCCAAGGACGGAACTGCCCCGTCATACATCCCGCTCGTTATCATCGAAGTGGCTAAAGCAATATCTGGAAGCGTGGCAGCTTCTTGACTGCCCTGATTCCGGGTTGAGCGGGACCAGGGGGTGAAGATAAAGCGAATCTCCCGTAGACTTCCTTAATCCCGTAGCGATATAAGTACGTGCATAGGTCGGACACCTTTTTCCATTCGGTCGGAAACGAGGCAGATCACTGTGTACGAAATTGACTTCTTGCCAGTTGGCGATGGCGAGCGGGGTGGCGATGCTATTGCCCTGCGGTTTGGTGCCCAACTGACCCCGCAACAACAAAGCGTTGTCGTGCTCGACGGCGGGACACAGGAATCGGGAGCGGCGCTGGTCTCCCACATCCAAAACTTCTACGGGACAAACGTTGTCAATCTGGTGGTCTGCACGCACTCCGATTCAGATCACGCCTGCGGACTGATGGAAGTGCTTGAAGGTCTTACCGTGAAGAATTTGGCTATGCACCTCCCGTGGGAACACGCGGCTAACATCGACGATCTCTTCAAAGACCCCAACATTGACGAAGACAAGCTGAAAAGGCGTTTCAAGAAATCCTTGGACAACGCGCATCAATTAGAGCAACTCGCCAACAAGATGAAGATTCCGATCATGGAACCATTTTCGGACAACACGCAGGCAGGCAGCACCTTGTCTGTGCTCGGGCCAAGCAAGAAGTTCTATGAGGAACTTCTTCTATCCTACCGAGGCGCACCCGAAGCGGCGGTTAAGTCAGTGTTTGCTTCAGTCTTTACCCCCAAATGGACTGCGGCGGGCTGTAGAGGCAGTTAAGTGGGTGGCGGAGAATTTTGGAATCGAGACACTCGCTGAACCCGAAGTGAATGCCAGCAGTGCCGAAAACAATTCCAGCGCGATTCTCCTCTTCAAGGACAACAACGAAACGTTCCTGTTTACATCCGATGCAGGCGTTCCAGCCCTTGCTGGTGCTGTAGAAGTAGCGAATAGAATCGGCGTCGATTTGAGCACCGCAAAGGGATTGCAGGTTCCTCATCACGGGAGCAAACATAACGTCGGCCCTGCCATTTTGAACCTGATCGTCGGGCCGAAGAAAGCCGCCGAACAGACTACCAAGACCGCGATTGTCTCTGCGCCGAAGAAAGGGGAGCCGAGGCACCCTTCAAAGAAGGTCATCAATGCCTTCATCAGGAGAGGCGCGAAGGTCTGTCCAACTCAAGGAAAGACGGTGTGTTTTCGTGGTAGCGATACCCCTCCACGCGCGGGTTGGGTGGAAGCGGTTGCCCTCCCATTTTCCAACCAAGTCGAAGAATAGAAGAGATGGAGCTACCCTTCGACAAGTACACGTACCGAGCAAGGCTTCTGCCCTCGCTCCTCACATTTCTGCCGTTGGCATTTGCAGCTACAGTTTGGTTCCCCGGACAGGAAACAACGTGGAAGGTCTTGGGGCTGATCTTCGTTTCATCTGGTATGGCCACACTGCTTTCTCACTTTGGCCGTGACCTTGGAATGCGTAAAGAGGCCGGACTATTCCAGATGTGGGGCGGGGTTCCGACGACGCTGATGCTTTCCCATCGCTTCACGAGATTCGACGCCATGACGCTCGGGCGATACCACGCTAAACTGAAGACGCTGCTACCTGACCTACAAATACCCGACTTGGCTAGCGAGAGAACGAACCCTTCCCGCGCATCCGAGCTATACGGGTCCTGCACATCTTTTCTGCGGGAGAGGACCCGCGACCACAAAGCATTTCCCCTCGTGTTCGCGGAAAACATCAACTATGGCTTTCGCAGGAATCTTTACGGCTGGAAGCCGATTGGACTGATCGTTGCCCCGGTGGGGGTAGTGAGTTGTGCTCTCTTCACGGCCACACGTCTGCAAGCCGAACAGTCTGTGCTGCTGTTTGGTATTGCGGGTGTAGTAGTGAGCGTCACCCTGCTTCTCCTCTGGCTGTTCGTCATCAAGCCGGATTGGGTGCATCTCGCCGCCGATGCCTATGCGGAACGGTTAATAAGGAGCCTCGACGGCTTGTAGGTTCTCAGTGGAAGATGAGTTTGCACTCCGTCATTCCCAACGCTCACTGATAAGGCATTCAACCAGAGAATACAGCCCACTCGCCTGCGGATTACCTCACAATTGAAATCAGGCCCCCGAGACTACCCGCTCACAGAAAAGGAAAATATGCGCACGAAAATCCTAGCCCTCTTATTGTGTTTCGCAATCGCAATCATTCAGGTTTCATCGGCCATCGCCAAAGATGACGGCGGCTACAACGTCATGTATGACGGTGGATCGCTGCCCGGCTTGAAGGCCGGGAAAAAGTTGAAGATGTACATTGACGCGAAGGAAATCCGCATCATGGATGGCCAAACGCTTGTCACGACCCTTGTGCCTTCCACTGTCCAAGATATTAGCTATGGCCAAGACGTTCATCGACGTGTCGGCGCAGCAATCGGTCTCGCGGTTATATCCTTCGGGATCGGTGGCTTGATGGCACTCACTAAATCCAAGAAGCATTACGTCGGCTTGACGTGGGCCGCTGGCGAGACCAAAGGCGGATTCGCAATGCAATGCGACAAAAACGATTATCGTGGCGTGATCGCGGGACTTGAAGGAGTTACAGGCAAGAAGGCCGTCAACTCGGACGCGATGACTGTGAAAAACTGAGAATCAGCAAACATTTGGACTAAATAGGCGCGGCTCTCGACCAAGGGACCGCGCCTTCTCATTTTTCTGCATACTTACTAGAACACCCACTCAGTCCCTGCTGTTACGTAAATACAATTCGATCTCAGCTTGTCTGTCAAAGTACCGCACGACCGCTCTGCATTGTTCGCAGTGATCTTCGCGGATGTGCCGCAGCATTTGGTCAAATGGCACCCTTCCCCATTTGCGTTTGCTGGGCTTCGGTTCTGGCCACGTGGTCATTAGGAGCTAACTCGCAGTCCTGAGTTTAAACTCCCTTTTCAATTCAGCAATTTCTTGACCTTCTTGTCACTGAGCTTAGGGACGTGAGGCTGGAATTTGAAAAGCTCGACCATTCGCTGTTCAGTCTTGTAGTCGCACGGGAAAAGATGAAGAAACTGCGCGACCAACAGCTTAAGGATCGTGTACGCCGTAAAATTGCCGCGCAGGCGGTGCTCCAAGTCCTTCACATCAGATTCTGGAATCTGACCAAAATGGTCCAACTTTATGGAAAGGTCGATCAGCCGAGTGGGAACGTCTGCCTCCCCAGCGATTTCCCGGACTCTATGATAGGTTTCCTTTAGATCGACGACCCCGATGGCAAGCGACAGCCTTTTAATCATCCCAAATATACAGAGTTCCGTTAGTCTTACCATCGTCGCTTGTGACACGTCCCGGATTTCCTCGGGACTTTTTTTGCTAAACGGCTGTAAAACCTTCAAAGCGTTCTCGAACAGGATTACCAGTTCGCTCACATTCTGTTCAACGATACTCAGGAATGTCCGTAACGTTCTCAAGGTAAGCTCGTAACTCTGCTTCGTGAGTTCGAGCTTCAAATCACCTTTCAAGTCAAGCGGGAAGTTCTTTACCACTTGTCCCATTACTTGCAGACTCTTAAAAGCAAATTCTATTTTTAGACCATCTGAAATATTGTGATCGTACTCCGTTCTTTCGAGGGCGTTCTGCTCCGACCTCCCGCGTTCAGCCGCGTCCATTGAAGATCGATACTCATCTCGGTTCGTATCGATGTTATTTCTCTCAAGAAGGACGTCTGGGGATTTCGATCTAAGCTTATTGACGAATTCAATGTCAGTGGTGAGGCGGGCGCGGTCTTTATCGGCGTAGATTTGAGAGGCGACCGCTAGCATTTGGTCAATAACATCTCGGTCTTTTGTCAAATAGAGATAAAAAATCAAAATGTACTCGGGGGTCCGCCGCGCGCTCACTGAATGCTACGGCGGTCATAGTCTCCGACTTCCAGTTGTGTGGTCTCTGAGGGGCCGGAAATTACTTTGCGCCCTACCAGTCGCGGATTTGCTTGAGTAGGACTTGAACTTGTTGGTCGGTCGGCTTCCGTCCTTGAAGTTTCTCCAGCACTCGCTCGACCTCTGGCTTGTATCTCGCGTGATACATCTCTGTCGGCGCGAACGAGTACGCTACGCCGTCGGCTTCCTGGTATCCCATTGGTCGCTCCAGGATTTCGCTCATCATTTTCTGCCAGTGCCCGACTACGCTGAAGTGCGCTTGGTCCTTCTGATATTTCTCTTCCGGATAAACTTCGTCTATCCAAGCCATCGGCCCTCCGACTGGCGTGAGTTGGAGCCGTTTGATATTGCTGCGTGAGTTTGTGGTGCGTACAGGTAGGAGTTCACTAACTATTGTACAAGAAAGGAGTAGGCACGGGGGAAAAATCGGCGACTAAATCAGCGCGCGATTTACGATGTTCTCCATTTCGTCTAGCAACTCGATGGGGTAGGACCGTGATCAAGCACGGGACACAGATGCAAAAATAGCGGACCTAAACGCGATTGAATCGGGCGGTACGTCATGGCCTCAAGAAAAGTACGTGAAGGCGACGGGACCTCGCAAGCTACGCTCGTCATGGTACTGGCTGCGTAGCTGGTGCACTCTGTTGCCACATCCTCATGCAGCCGAATGTAACGGATGGCACTACGATGCCGATGCTGAGTTCTTCGACGCTTCCGCCAACGCAAGCTCGACAGTACGCCGCATATTCCGATCCGACAAGGACCGTACAATCGCACTGCCAGCGAATTGCGCTGTGCTGTAAGCATTCCACAAGTCAGCGTCATTGTACGTCACACCTTCATAACGAGCGCCTACATCGGGAAACTGTCCGACACGAGCTTGCAATTCCGACAGTTCGGAAGTCGCACGAGTGTTCAAGCACTCCTTCAAAGCTAATTCTAGGTTGTGGCCGAGCTTTCTGGCTCCTGTTTCAGTAAGACCGCCGTGCGCTGCAAGGAAGGTCTTCAAGAAAATCTCTGTTGCCATCCGCCCTGAGTCCATTGCCTTAGAGTTAGGATGTTTCTCGCGCAATACCGCTATAGTCGCTTCCAGATGCTCGTTAGCCGCTGTGAAGAGGCTCGCGGCGAATCCACTGATCGCATTATTTCCTCTGAGGTCATCACGGCCAAAGCCATAGTCAACGCAATCGGCCCACAACGCGAGATAGTCGCCGTGGGCCTCTGTCTCAGTTCGGAGCCGCGCACTAACGGATTCGGGCATCGCATTGAGGCTGGTGAACGGATCGAGCCTAACGCGGCCATACGCTAGAGGGACGTTCACTGGCCAGAAGTACACGTCAAAATAGAAGAGGCCCGTAAACAGAGATCCAATGTGATGAGCCTTCTCGGCGGAATTGCGATAGAACCACTGGAAAACATGCTCGCTGGTCAGCGATGGAATTCGGACTGCCACACCTGTTTCCATTGCCCACGCCCGTATCGCAAGCATCGGACGCTGGATATACGGGACACCCTCGTCGCTCATCTTACGATTGATTTGTTTCAGCCACTCCTCAGGAATCTCGTGCATCCCCGAAACCTCCTGAGCGGAGTCTCTTACATCAGCGGATCAACTGCCAAACGTTTTTAAAGAGGAAACGGCTTCCGGTAAGCACCAGCTATACCATGACGGTTCCGCCGAGCAACGGGCACTCTCCAGAAAACAAGCGCGTAAGTCGTTTGTTTTCTGTCACCACTTACAGCGCCCCGCTGCCTGTCCCTCGCCAAAACGTCATCCACAACGAAGAACGACGCGATTCTGGGCCGTGAAGGCGTGAATACGATCAGCATTGCTTCGACAGAGCAAAGAGATTGGGGGGAACAGGGACCCGCGCGTGCGGCGTACATACATATATTAAGGACGGGCGAAAAGTTGATCCGGACTAGGCAGCTCGATCGTAACGGTGCTGGAGGCCTCCCAATCGCTCCTGAGAAAAGACCCGACCTGAGGCTACCGAACGAATTCTGCCGTTCGGAGTTCCCTTCCCAAGTCCGAGATGCGTGCGGTCCTCATGGTAGTTTCTGAATTGTTGCCGCCGACGCCATGTCATTGCACCCGCCTTGTGGGAAATGAAAGTCGCGGCGGGAGCAACTTAGGGACGCCGTAAAGTGAGTGGTGGATAGAAAAGAGTTTTTGCACGGTCGGGGTTGCTAGTTCGTGCAGGAAGAAATGCATGGCGGGACCGCCCGGCCATTGAATTAGAAAAATGACTCCGCCAGATGCGTCGACCATGCCCGAACCTGAGTCGAGGCGACGCCACGGCTGTTGATGCCGATCACTTGTGTCTGAACCGAGTCCGGAAAATTCTCGCTCGTGAAGCTGTTCTGGCAAAGCCAGCGTGAAACCCTTGTTCGGCTGTCCGGGAGCGCCGCTTCCGTGGTAGCCGATCTCATCGAAGTTGTTGATGCCAAGCAGTTGGGTCATGCGGGAAGTTGCCCCATTCAGAGCAACAGCAATTGACAGGCCACACGTGCCTTGGGCCGAGAATCCAGGGAAGTCATTGAATATCGGGGAAACTCAGCGGCAAGACTCCAACAAAATGTCTGTCGAACGACAGAGTGTCAAACGCGTTGACAGATTTGGCGAAGAGGATCAACACCTCAGGTCTGGAGAGGCGGAGTACATATTTCCTTTTTGTGGTGCGCCGCGCGATAATCTTGCTAACGCACAGGGCGAAAGGAGTACGCCCATGAGCATATCCATACGCCTGAAGGGTTTCCTTGACGAAAACCAAGTCCCCTATTCGGTAATGACCCACACCAGGGCCTATACCGCGCAGGGTGCCGCCGCTACCATGCAGATCTCTGGAAAAGAGCTTGCCAAGACCGTCGTTCTGTGGACGGGCGAAGAAATGATTCTGGCCGTCCTACCAGCGCCGAATCACGTGAGACTCGATAAGCTGGCTGCCGAGGTGAGAAAGTCTGTGCGACTAGCTACCGAGGCGGAATTCAGCAGTCTCTTCCCCGATTGCGAGGTGGGCGCCATGCCGCCTCTCGGGTCTCTTTACAACTTGCCTGTGTACGTCGATGAGTCCCTGGCCGCCGATGAGGCGATTGTGTTCAACGCTGGGACGCACCGCGACGCGATTCGCATGCGGTACGACGACTTTGTTCGTCTGGCGAAGCCCAGTATCTGCTCATTCGCTCGGAAAGAGTGACGCAAACGATCTCACGTGTTTTCTTGGTAGTTTGTGTAGCGACGGGCTTGAGCCCGCGTTCTTCGGTTGGAGGAATAAAGGTGGCACCCGCCTGCGTCGCTGGGGTTGCTATCTGGATCGGCTGGGTGGATCTGGTTATTCACCGCTCGGCGTTACACGCAACAGGACCCATGCTTTTTGAAGGCTGAAAGGGTCCATTGTGTGGAGGTGACCTGTGGCCTACATCATCGCCGGACCCTGCATCGGAACCAAGGATACCGAGTGTGTAGATGTGTGCCCGGTGGATTGTATCCATCCGGCCAAGGGCCGCACCTAATGACCGGTCCAGAGAACACCGGCGCCGAGTCGCTGATGTGGGCAGCAGAGATCGGCAAGAGGGCAGGCTTGCGCTACGTCTATGCTGGGAACTTGCCAGGCATGGTCGGCGACTGGGAGAACACGCGTTGCCCGAACTGCCAGGAGCTGCTCATAGAACGCTACGGTTATCTGATCACAGGCTACTTCCTTACGCCTCAGGGTTGCTGCCCATCTTGTGGCGCCAGCATTCCCGGACGGTGGGATCCTGCGTTTCAGCGACAGATTACAGCCCGTCCCTTTGTGCCGCTTTCGCCCCCAATCAGATTTGCCTGTGCTGAGCTCCTAGAGCCAAGCAATTTCTTGGCTCTAGTCTCTTCTTGGCTCTAGTCTCTTCTTGGCTCTAGTCTCTTCTTGGCTCTAGTCTCGAGGACACGTAGAGCACAGAAACGGGCACCTGTTGACTGTCCGGAGTAATCTACCCGCGCACCTCGGGAGAGGCTCTCATGTAATGGAAGTCCTGACACACAGCGTGACGCATGTCCTGAAACCCGACATCCTGGAACTGCTGGTTGGGCTCGCGGTATTTATCACGCTTCTCGTGCTCGCTGGCCTGATCCTCCAGGTGATGGGCAGCGCCAGAGACGCGCAAAGGTTTCCGCCTCCCGGTCAACTGGTCGACGTTGGCGGCCACCGGCTGCACATCTATTGCATGGGTGGGGGCACGCCAGCGGTAGTGATGGACTCCGGGTTTCCCGGCTCTTCGCTAAGTTGGACGTTCGTGCAGCCCGAAGTGGCAAGGTTCACCCACGCATGCAGCTATGATCGCGCGGGCCTCGGTTGGAGCGATGCGGGCCCCATGCCCCGCTCGAGCCGGCAGATCGTTGAAGAACTCCGCGCGCTGCTGCTCAATGCTCGAGTCAAAGGACCGTTTGTGCTCGTGGGGCACTCCTTTGGCACCTTCACGGTACGCCTCTATGCGAGCACCTATCCGGGCGACGTTGTGGGCATGGTGCTCGTTGATCCTATCCACCCAGGCGAATGGTTTGAGATGACCGAGGCAGAAGCAAGAAAACTTGCGGGCGCAATAAGGCTCTCTCGATATGGCGCGTCACTTGCGAGGCTGGGCGTCGCGCGTCTCATCTCCGTTCTCGTGCGTCTTGGTGTACCCGGACTGGCGCGCACTAGCGTTTCCCTGCTGACGGGTGGGACGCTCGCGGAGGCAGAGCGTATGATCGCCCCGTTGGCAAAGTTACCTTCAGAGCTGCAGCCAATTATTGCGGCTTTATGGACGCAGCCGAAGTTTTTTGATGCGATTGTAAGCCAGGCCGAGGCACTTCCTCAAAGCGCCGCCCAAGTTGCTGCCACCGGAGATTACAGTGACATTCCGTTGGTGGTGCTTTCGGCGCGCAGCTCATCTCCTTCGCAGGTGAAGGGACATGAGGCCTTGGCGCACCTGTCTTCCCAAGGGAAACACATAGTTGCTTCCAAAAGTGGTCATTGGATCCAGTTTGATGAGCCCGATCTTGTGGTCGAGTCAATCCGTGAAGTGGTTGAGTCAGTTCGTCGTCGGTCGCGAACAACCTGGAGCGCGCGTAGAGAAGGAGAGCGCGAAGAGCGACGTTAGGCTAAGACCTAGGACAAGCGGAGACTTTGCGCGCGGCCTTTATTCGCTTCTGACAAACTGAGAGAGATGGTTGAGATTGCCTTCAACGAATTGGGGCGTAAGCGGCAAGGTATCCATCAAAACGCTTCGCACGCAGTGCTGGGCCAAGGGGAGGCCAAAAGACAGGCGGCTGAGGGGAACCCGCTCCTTCCTTTTACAATAGCAGTCCGCAATAGACTTCTCGGCTTTGCTTCCAGGGGGTTGTGAGCATGGCGCAGGGGTGGTACCGAGCTATGGCGGCCAGTGTTTTGTCGCTTCATGCGGTCTACATCGCCTGGGTCACCTTCGGCGCATTCTTCACGCGGGGCCGACCGCGGCTC
>Ga0210404_10000579_pt1 | contig 18233 bp, 11 predicted proteins | sample IncBWH28MmetaG_FD_155455 | JGI IMG/M metagenome (GOLD analysis project Ga0210404, IMG submission 155455) | Forest soil microbial communities from Barre Woods Harvard Forest LTER site, Petersham, Massachusetts, United States - Inc-BW-H-28-M | ecosystem: Environmental > Terrestrial > Soil >... | reverse complement strand
ACGGCCACAAACTCTTCAGTGATAGGCACATTAGTCAGAAGCGGCGATGGCCTATTTCAGCACGGCTATTTCGCCCTTCGAGAACACCAGTGTCAGTTCATTCGAGAATCGCTCTCTTTCACGAATGACCGTCTTCCCGTCTTCTTCCTCCTCTGATTTATCGACCAACTTGACCGACTGCCAGTGCGCGATGTGCCGCGCTTCCCCTTCCCCGAAGATGCCGTTGAGCATTCCGGCCGTGCAGAGCAGTCCAATGTGCCCTCCATGCAGGGGTGTTAGTGGCCGGCCAGTCAGATCTGCCTGTTTAGCGAAAAGAACGGCCGAGGCTTGGCGATAAGCCGGCGATTTCGGTAACAGGTCTTCTATTTGATCCAGGGGAAGTCCGCGGTGAACCAAGCGCACGGGGCCTCCCGGCGGCGCAGCGTACAGGTGGTCAGGTTCCAGGGGTAGCGGCGAAAGTATTTGGAATTCCCGCTCGACCGACGCCAGCCAGAGTTGCGCCTGAATTATTTCTGCATCTAGCAGCCGGTCTCTTTCCTGCCTGGTGCGCCGGAGTCCAAACACCGCGACCTGCCCGTAGCGGACACTTTCAGGTTCCGTGAGCCGGTAAACACGTATGTCCCGGAAATGCCTTGAAAGCAGAACCGTGCAATCGGCAATTCGCCGGGCAGGCACGATAAGCACAAGAATGCCGCCAGGTTTTAGCCATCGGTATACATGCTCCAAGAAGAGCTTCTCCATTCGCTGCGATCTCTCTTCGCTGATTTCGAAGTCGTACGGCGGATTCAAGTAAACTAACGAGAAGGATTCCACCGGGCACTGCACGTCAAAGGAGTTCCCGTGGATCACCTCGATTTCCTTAGTACGGGCTTGGTCAGCCCGGCCAGCCTCCAGTTCAATGCCGTATCGCAGGACCCTTTTGACCGAGGTGATTTCAGCGAACGCTGCACCATCCCCGACGCAAGGATCGAGCGCGCAACATTGTTGGTCGGGGAATGCCACGAATCTGCGGATCCGCTCAGCCTCTGGGATCGGAAGAGGATAGAACCCCAAACGCGCACGTCCGGCAGGGCGCATCGATAGCCTCCTGTTACTAAGTTCGCTGTCTGGAGTGTTGTGACTTGAAGCATAGAGTAGCGGCGATGGAACTCTAGCTCCCAAAACGCCAGCGCGACGAAGGGAGAGAGGCATGTTGTCAAGATTTATGGGCAGTACTCAGGCGTTTGACCCAAACAAGCACACGTACACCGTCCGCCATTGCCTTCGCGCAAAGAAAATTAATTCAAGCCGGTGCGCAGCAGTCGCCGGACCAGATCATTTGCAGCTTTCGTCGCGATCCACAAAGCGCCGGAAGTCGGCCTCTGCTTCAACGTCATTCTTATATTTGCCCTGTTCACAATTTTTCTTCACAATGGCGAGTATCCGTTGAATTGCTCGGCGGCAAGCAGCGCTCTTGTTGGCTCTAAGTTGATTAGCCAGGCGATCCAGAAAATCTGTGCTCATACAAAGATTATAGCCGCTCGGAAAACGTACACCGAACTACGACCGTCCAGACATGTGCCCGAGGGACTCGGACGCCCACTCAGGGGCGAAAAAATGAGAATGACCATCGATTTCACGCAGGCCGTCCCGACTCTAGCGAACTTGCCCCACTTCTGGCAGCCGAAGGGATCACAAGGCCGTCCCCGGCGAAAATCTGAGCTTCGAAGCGTCGACAGCCCTAGGCTTCTCGTGATGTTCTGCTTGATTTTGCCTCTAACGTACGTTGATTCAAGCGTTTCCACGCTTCTCACGTGCAATACGTCAAGTTATTTCGCAGACCATTGACTCGATGCTAGAGTCCGCATCGCCATGCCTGTCGCGGTCCAAGCCAAAGCAGCCTCTCCTCGAAACGTCTGCCAACGGCGGGTCCTAAAGACGAACCCGAAAGGCCTCAAGACAGAGTGCGTTTTTGCCGATGGCACTGCCATCCTGGTCTCCAATTTCTTGGCGTCCTTCATTCGCGCGGGAGACCACCTACTCTTTGCTCTCGACCCCGGAGCAGCTGATTCGAGCACGGAGATTTACATCAGGGACACACATCCCGGCGCCGATAGACGCGACGTCTTTCAAACACGGATCACCTACGCGTCGCGGCCACGAGAAGACAAGCGGAAAAATCTCTTCGTTTCGGCCGAAGTCTCGCACCCGCGGCTTGGGATGACGACCGTCTACCTGCCGAGCGAGACACTGAGGGACTATTTCTACGTTGGCGATCGGCACCGTGCCTGGGACCGGCAAGCCTCTTTTTACGAACTCTTGAAGGTCGACTGCCACGCATCTCCCGCGGACCTCCGCCTCGCCTTCAAGCTCCGCACACTCGAACTCCGTACGGCGCAGGCACCCCATAGCAATTGTGCTGCACTGGAGCGGGCCTTCAATATCCTCGCGCGTCCAGAACTGCGAGCGTGCTACGACGCTCTCCTGGACGACCCTGCCTCCCCCACGCTTTTCCCATACGGCGGATTTGGCTCCCTGCTCGTTGCGGGCCATAGCTCACACGACGGATCGACGTTCTACGCCTCGCGCATCCTATCGTTTCTCCCCGAGCAGAAGTTCCTACACTTCCGAGCGCCATTGCGAAAGGTCGCGTTTTACAACGATCATGCAATCTTCCGGGATTCACGGCGCAAACTGGAAATACTCTTCGACCAGACATCGTTACCACTGTTGTGGGATTCGAGTTGGAACCAGTGGAAACATTTGCTGGGCGTCAAGATCGGCGCCAAGGCAACCTTCATTCAGAGCGCAAAGTACTTCCATCGCGGCGGCGCATGGCAGCCGGCGCGATGGGAGACCGCACTTCCTAGTCGCGTCGAAGTCGCACTGACCGCAAACATAGCCGAACAAATCGCCGATGCTCGCAAGACCCATCACCGCTTCGGTGAATTTGCCGAGGCGATCGATCTCATTCGCACGCGAATCGAATCTGCGCCTGTCGAGAGAGCCGATCTGCAAAGACTCTGCACTGAGTTGGGGATACCGGGCGATTTTGATGTCTCTCAAATTACCTGGAAGCCCGACTACGACGCGTTCTATTACAAGCAGCTCTGCGAGCGCGCTCGCCGCGTTTACCTGTTTCGGTCGGAATACATCTTTGATCTTGAGAGGACAGTGATTGTGGAGACGCCGCAGCTTGGCCACGCGACTTATCTTTTCTCCAAACCTATGAGCATGGCCGATTTTCTAGCCATCTACGGCGGCATCACGAAAGCCGACATTCGTCACAATCGCGGCAACGCCGCGGAAAGGCTAGGCTTTTTGCGCCGAATCATTCACGGCCACGACCCGCGGGTGTGGCTGAAGGAATTGAAAAGGTGCCTCGGCGAAGTTGTAGACTGCTCGGAGGCTTTCGGCTGAGGATTTAGGAGCGGTGTTCGACGCGTGGCCACTCAGAGCCGAATGGACTTCAGGTCCAATGCTGACCCCGCCACAAAACCAACATGAACCCAAAGCCAGGAGCGAATTTGCAGAGTGCGCTTACGGGTCCTGGAAAGAGGTCGAGACCTGTCTCTATTGACTCAACGCAGAAACCCGAATAACGTGCAGGGCGGAGGCACTAGGTGGCCGGTGTCGCTCACGGTCTTCAAAACCGCTGTCTCGTTCCTTCGCGGGGCGAGAGATGGGTTCGACTCCCATGTGCTTCCGCCACACAAACGGAATCTCGGCGTCCTCATTAGCCATCCCATGAGCTAACGCATACCGCGCTCTGTAGCTTGAGTACCAAAAGACAGCCTTAGCAGGGTTGCAGGATTATGGGTGTGGCCTTCCGCAACCAGACACAAGAACCCCGCCTGTTGAAGCCCTGCATTGGAGTTCAACGCTGCTTCCGAAGGACAATCAAGATCGAACCACGCAGTGCTACACGATAATGTCGGCTTGTCATCCGTGCCGCGTGAGTCGTCTATCCGGAGCCGACCGTTGTTGCCGCTTCCTATTGCCCACGTTTGCCCACTCGATCGCTTCCTAACTTCTTGAATATCAGAAAGAGATGGCGGAAGCGTGTGGGAGTCGAACCCACCATTCGACCCGCTAAGGACCGAATCGCCGGCTTTGAAGGCCGGGGAGATCACCGGACCCCTTTCGCCTCCGGGGGAAGTATAACAGGTGAAGAAAAAACGATTGCTCGGTGCAAGGCGGATGAAAGGCTGACGCTTGTGCTACTAAAACCTGCGCTACTGGGCGGCGTGGGCGGGTTCTACGGCGGCGCGCTGGGTGCGAATCAGGGCGGCGACTAGGTCGTAGAGGGCGGGGCTGGTGCAGACCTCGTAGTAGGGATGCGACGAGGGCATACCGATTTTTCCGTCGGGAAGAAGCTGGCGGGCGAGGCCCTTGCGAAGAACGAGGAGCTCGACGGAGTCGCCGAGGGGAACTTCGCCGAAATACAACCTAACATTTTCTTTTCCCCAGGGCATGTCGAGCTTGGTCTCGATGGAGTCGAGCGAAATCTCTTCGGACAGTTTCTGAAAGCCTTCTTCATTTAGCTCGATGCCATTCATATTGAAGCGCACAAGAAATTCGTCGAGCTCTTCGGCGGAAGCGCCTTCCATCGTGTTGAGGAATTGAAATACGGAGAAATGCGTTTTTTGCCCGCCCAGCAAGCGCTTGGCGAGTTTGGCGCAGCCGGAGAGGCGGTCGGAAAGATTGAGAGCCTTGGAAATCATGATGCGCGAATCGCCATCGGCCCAGTACGAGGGGGCGGAGCCTTGGAAAGCGACGCCGATGCCGAGTTCCAGCGCGGGCAGATCGCTGGTGGCGGCACGGTCGTTGTAGGAATTGCAAACGATCAGAATCTGGCGCGAGAGGATACATGCTTTTGCGACGGCGCGAGCGTAGGCAAGATTGGATTCGGTCTCGAAAATAGCGAGTATGACCGCGTCGCCTTCGATGAAAACCTTTTTGGCGTTAAAGCGGTCCAGTAGCTTTTTGACGGGCTCGTGCAGATTCAAACTGAAGTGAGACGCGGGACTGAGGCCGCGAGAGAGAAGATCCTGAGTCATTTTCGTGGAGCCGCGCACATCGGCTTTGATAATGACATGGGAGACGACCTGATCCTGCTGAGGCTTCGCTTCGTCCTGCAAAACGCATTCGTAGAGGCGATTGTTGAGTCGAGAAAGTTCGCGGGCGTGTTCCGTAGTGACCAGATTGATGCGTTCCATGCACGTGGTGAGGTGGTCGGCATCGCGCAGCTCGCGGCGGAGGCGCAGGAAATCCACGGCAAAACGCAGAACGAAAGCTTGCATGTCTTCGCGAGAATAGCGATGAATTTTGCGGGCAAGGTCCTCGATGGGCTTTAAGGAGAGTTTGCGAGCGGGAACTTGCTTGAGCACATGCTCCACACGCTTCATTTCTTCCTTGGAGACAAGGGCTTTGCGAAGCTGCTGCAGGTGGACCGGGGGGCTGTAATCCTGAGCGATATGGCGAATCTCGTAACTGGCCAGAACATGATGCAGGATTTCCCGTTGCTCGAGACGCTCGAGCAGCCGAGCCAACATCTGCGCGCGCAACGAGCGATTGGCTTCCGAAGAGAACAAGGGATCGAAGAGGCGCTGCGCGTTTTCCGGCTCGTTCAGATAATCGTCGATGCGACCTTTGTGACCTTTGGCGAGGAAATCGATCTTTTGTTTTCCGGCATCGATTTGCGGCGCAAGCTCTTCGAGCTTGTATTCCTGATGCTTGAGGCGCAGTTCAATGTCATTGAGAGAAGCTTTCAAATCGGAATCGCTGGAGGAGCTGAGAATCTTGTTGAGAAAAGCACCGCGGTCGAGACGTTTGCGAAGATTCTCGCGCTGTTCCTCGAGGTTGACGATTTCGTTGCGCATCGCTTGCGCTTGCTCGAGCAGCGCGCCGTGAGTCTGGTTGGCTTCGGCATACGCCGGATCTTCGCTTACGGCCAGGCCGGCTTCACGCAAAAATTCGTGAAAGAGCGTGTCCATGACCTCGAAGCGGTCGGGGTCGCGCACGTAGCTACCGAGCAGGATGTAGTTCTCGAGAAAAAACCGGTCATCTTTGCCGCCATCGAGAAAGATCAGCCGATTTTTCAGCAGGTCGTAAAATGGTGAGAAGTCCTCGCCAAAGAGCGCGCGGCGGGTCTTGCAGACGACGTTTTCCTCCGCATCAGCGACCATCTGCGCGACCTGCTGGCCGACAACGCGAATCACCCGGCGGCGCGAAGACTGCAATTCGGAGAGCTTTGCCTTAATGACATGGGCCTCCTGGCTACGCTCGAAACTTTCGCCACGCTGGCGAACCCATTCCTTGCCTTCGAGAATGAGATTGGCAAATTGATTGCCGATTTCGAGGGTGAGAAATTTCAGCAAAGCGAGGCGAAAAAGCAGGTCGATTTCGATGTTCTTGTGAAATTTTGCCTGCGTCACCGCGCTTTGCATGAAATCGGTGAGCAGCTTGCGGAAAGTGGTGTGGTCCGGGCCCTTGACGGCGCGCAGCTCGGTGCCCGCAACGTAGGAACCTTTGGTGTGCTGGCGGATGAGATCAAATAGATATTCGCGCGCGGTCTGGACGAACCTGGGACTCAGGAACACATCGTGGTGGATGTTGTCCACGCCGATGGCCAGCGATCCCATCGGGATCGTGGTGTTGTAGCTCTTGAGTTCGATCCGGGACGCTTCTGTCGCGCTAGGCGTAAGAATGCTGTTGACCATGATCTCGCCGGAGGGGCTTTTTTAAAGCTAACAGTCGAGGGGGACAGGGGCAAGGACTGGCGGGAGGATGGTGGCGAGAGAGTAAGCTCGGATGGGCCAAGCCGGACGCTCTCCGGCAGGGCAAGGACTTACGCATGCATTGCGTGCTCTATTGGGGAGCTATCGTAATGCGGCGGGCGTCGCCGCCGAGATGTTCAAGCTTGAGGCAGAGCTGGGGCCAGGGGGACTGCAGCGGGAAGCGCTCGGACCATTCGAGGATGACCACGGCGGGTTTGGCGAAGACGTCTTCGAGGCCGAGTGTCTCGAAATCGTGGAAATTTTCGATGCGGTAGAGATCGGCATGATAGACCTTGGCGCTGCCGGCAGCGCCGTAGACGTGAACTAAGGTGAAGGTTGGGCTGGTGACATCGTCTTCGGTCGCGGCGCCGAGTCCGGCGACGATGCCTTTGGTGAGCGTAGTTTTCCCGCTGCCGAGATCGCCGGTGAGGAGCACGAGTATGGGAGGCTGCAGGCGCTTGGCGAATTCCCTGCCCCACTGCGTGGTCTCTTCGGCGGAGTGCGTGATGAATTCTTCAGTCACGCGATTGCAGCTCCTGAAGGAGTTGGTGGCGCGCGTGGGGAATGGCGGCGGCGACTTCCGTGGCGAGCAAGCCGGACTCGTCTGTATTTTTTGTGGCGAGTTCGGCAGCTTTGCCGTGCAAGTAGACGCCGAGGGCGAGGATGCGCGCCCAATCATCGGTTTTGAATTGCGCGGTGAGCGCGGAGAGTATTCCCGTCAAGACGTCACCGGAGCCGCCCTTTGCTAGGCCGGGATTGCCGGAGGTGTTGATGAAAATTTGGCCGCTCGGAGAGGCAATGATGGTGTGCGAACCCTTCAGGATGACGTGAGCGTTCCAGCGGCGGGCGGCGTCTTGGGCGGTCTTGATGCGGTCTTCCTGGACAGCTTTTGTTGGGCGCATCAGAAGACGGGCCATTTCGCCGGGGTGCGGGGTAATCGCCAGGGATTTGGTTTTGCGATCGGGCAGAACATCGGCGTTTCCGGCAAATGCGTTTAAACCGTCCGCGTCCAGGATTAGCGGAAGCTCCGTTTGAAGAACGAGCTTGCGAATGAATTCCTGCGTTTCGGAATGGAGTCCGAGGCCAGGACCGACCGCGAGAACGTTTTTGTTTTCTTCGAGGCGTTCGAAGCGCTGCTGCGCGAGATTTCGTATCGCAGCGGTGCCGTCTGGTGTTGTGGCGAGCGGCTCGGTCATCATCTCGGGATGGGCGGAGGCGACGATGGGGAGCACTGCGTCCGGCGTTGCAATGGTGACCAAGCCTGCTCCGGCGCGAAGCGCGGCATAGCCTGCCATTACAGCGGCTCCCGACTTGCCGAGTGAGCCGGCCACTACGAGAGCGTGGCCGTACAAACCTTTGTGCGAATCGACGGCGCGAACGAGTGGAAGCGCCGCGAACTCTTGCGGCTCGACCCAGCGCAAGGGGCCTTGGCCGATTTCCTCCACGAGAGAAGATGGGGAACCGATGCTGGCGACTTCAAGCACGCCCACCGCGACGGAATCGCGCGAGATAAGTTGACCCGGCTTGGGCGCGGTGAAGGTTACGGTCTTGTGCGCGTACAAAACGGGGCCTTCCGCCGGCTGGCCGTCGGAAGGCAGACCGGACGGTGTGTCGACGGCGAGAATCAGAGCGGGCAGAGCGGCAGTGGCATTTTTTGAGTGGCCGTTGATGGCGGAGATTGCTTTGGCAATGACGCCGGTCACGGATCCGCGAAAGCCGGTGCCGAAAATAGCGTCAAGGATTATGTTGGCCTTGGAAATTTCCAGCCAGGCGGATTGCCAGACGGCATCGTCGATAATCGAAGTTACCTCGTTGCCGGTAGCGGTCCAGCGCTGAAGATTTGTGGCGAGGTCGCCGCGCAAGTCTCGCGTTTCAGAAAACAGATAGACCTTTACTTGCGTGCCCCGAGATTGCAAGTGCCGCGCGGCAACGAGGCCGTCGCCGCCGTTATTGCCTTTGCCGCAGAGGACCGCGATCTTCTTTGGGGCGGGCGTGGCTCTGTCAATCGCGTTATGGCAAGCGTCCGCCACGCGGCTGCCCGCAGCCTCCATCAGCTGAAGGCTGGGGATACCGTAGCGCTCGCTGGTCAAGCGATCGACTTCGCGCATCTCGGCAGCGGTGAGAACCTTCATGGCCTTAGTTGACTAACCATCGAGTAAGGGTCAAAAGCGCCCGCGACAGTCCCCGACCGGATCGGGGCAGGCCGCGGCCCCTACGCTTGGCCTTGCGAACCCCGCGGTTAAGATCCTTTCCGGTATCGCCGGAATCTTCGATCGGACCGGCAAAAAGCGCCCACCCTTCAGGATGACACAAAAAACGATCAGAGCATCCAGCCGCCGCTGACGTTGACGACCTGGCCGGTGACGTATTCGGCTTCTTCGGATGCAAAAAATGCGACCGCGGCGGCGACGTCTTCCACCGTGGGCGGGCGGCCGATGGGAAACCGCGCATCGCGAATCTTGCGCGCTTCTTCGCGGGTCAATTCCTTCTCGTCGATACTTGAAGGATTGACAACATTGACGGTGATGCCGTTCTTGGCTTCTTCCAGAGCCAGCGAGCGGGAAAGCGCGACAACGGCGGCTTTGGCCGCGGCGTAGGCGGAAATCTTGGCTTGGCCGAAAGCGCGTTCAGCGCCGACAGCACCGAGGTTGATGATGCGTCCCCAGCGACCGCGGCGCATGTGCGGGAGGGCGGCACGGCTCGTGTACAGCACGGTCAAAAGGTTCGAGGAAAAAATATTTTGCCAGTCTTCGAGGGAAGATTCAGCGAGGGTGCCCCAACGGAAATCGCCGACGTTGTTCACCATGACATCTACCCGGCCAAAGCGTTCGACTACGGTGCGCAAAAGCTGCTCGGCGCGAGCGGCGTCGGTGATGTCGGTCTCGATGGCAACGCAATCGGCGCCGTTGGCTTGTAATTGCAGAAGGGTTTGCTGCGCGGCGGCTTTATTCGAACGGTAAGCAATGGCCACACGCGCGCCGTCCTTAGCCAGGCGCACGGCGATGCCGCGGCCGATACCCCGACTGCCACCGGTAACCAGTGCCACACGATTGCGAATGGACATTCCTCTCCTCAAATGATGCGCGGGAAAGCATGCCAGTATAGCGCAGGTAACGCAGAGTCCTGGAGCCATTACAGGCGAATCGACAAACACTAGGTTTCAATGTTGGAAAGAGAGATGCCATACGCGAAGTAGACCATCGGTCTGCGAACCGAGGAGAGAGCCATCTGGCGAGAGCCCGAAGGCCAGCTTATGTTGAGGCAGCGGGAATATGGGTTGAGAGAAGATGATCTTCCTGGCCGTCAGGTCATACACGCAGAGCTCCATATTTCTCACGTGGGTAGGCGGATCTTCAGCTTGCGCACGAGCAAACGCGAAGCGCTGGCCGTCGCGCGAGGGTTGAATCTCTCCTCCAAACCGATACTCCGGGGCGTAGATGTCAGCAATTTCTCCGCCCCTGATGAGCATGAGATGCGGGCAGTCGCCGGTCACGGCCAAGACCGAGTTGCTCACAAAAGCGGCAGACTTGCACCGCGACTCGGCAATATCTATAGCCGTGCCGCTGGTTCGCTCAAACAGTTGGGGAGATTTGGCCGGTGCGGAATCATCGGCCCTGTAAACGAAGAGGCGTAAAGGCACTTCGACGGCTGCGGCAAGCCAATAGACGATTTGCGTATCGGAAACAGTTTCGTCTCGATGCCCGGGCGTCACTTTGAATTTCTTCGAAACGAGGGAGGCTAGGTCAAGCACATCGATTCTGGTGAGCCAGCCGCGTTTCGCATCGTAGGCTTCTTGAAGTTCGTAGAGCGCGCGGCCGCTGGGTGACACAGCAAAACGAGGAGGAATGTCTCCCGGCACATCCATGTTCTTTTTGAGAATTTCTTGGAGCTCCTTGGAATATAGCCTCACCCACTCTCCATCCTGAACGAAGAAGCCTCCGTCTTGGAACGCCTGAAGCGTAGCCGCATTTGCGGCATTTCCCCAAGCTCGTTGGTCGCGCACGCGCCCAGTCGAGAGGTCGAGAAAAATGGTGTGGAACACAACCTCGCTGCCCGGAGTTCCGTCTCGCCGGGAGAGACCTGGGTGTTCGTTCTTCTTGAAGAAAGATACGGCAAGAGTCCGCTCATCGAGAAACGTGATGGCGCCACGCAAGAAATCGTAGTAGCGAAAATCCCTCTCGGTGACTGGAGGGAGATAACCGAGTGGGCGCAAATCAATAGATAGGATGGGAACACGATCGTCCGCAGGAAAAAGCGAAAGGATGGGAAATGAGAGCGCGCTGGCAAGCAGAAAGATCCGGCTTAATCGTCCCATTGGGATTACCCTACGTTAGTTTAACTGAATCATTACCGCAGGCGGGCGACGATTACGGTCATGTCGTCGGCTTGCTCGGGGGTGCCGGCCCATTCTTCGGCGGTGGTCATGAGGGACTCGGCCACGACTTGCGGGGAGGCGCCTTGCACGTGGACGGCGGCTTGCTGCAAGCGGCGAATGCCGAATTCTTCGCCATAGACATTTTCGGGCTCGACCAAGCCGTCGCTGTAGCCCACGAGAAGCGAATCTGGCGCTACGATCACGGAGCCTTCCTCATAGCAGTAGTCCTCGACAATACCGAGAACCATGCCACCTTTATCGAGATGAAGCGCGGAATCCTTGCAGATGAGGAACGAAGGAAGATGGCCGGCATTGGTGTAGCGCAAATTGCGCGTGGCGCTGTCGTAGACGGCGATGAAAAAGGTGGCGAAGCGATCGTCGCCGGTGTTGCGCACCAGATGCTTGTTGAGGCGAGAAACAAGCTCGGCGGTGCTCATGTGTTCGCTTCCAGCAACGAGCACCTGGCTGCGCAGAGCCGCTTGCAGGCTGGCCATTAGAAGCGCGGCGGAGATTCCCTTGCCGGAGATATCGGCGATGGCGATGGCCAGATGCGTAGGGCTGAGCTGAATGAAATCGTAATAGTCGCCGCTGACGGCCCGCGCGGCTTTGCAGATGGCTTCGATTTCAACGCCGGGCACTTTCGGCAAAGTTCTGGGAAAGAGCTGGTCCTGGACTTCGCGAGCGATGGAAATTTCGTTTTCGAGGCGCTGACGCTGCTGCTGTTCCTGAATCAACGTGCTGACAGAACCGATCATATCGTTGAACGACTCGCCGAGGACGCCAAGCTGATCGCGGCGCTCGATGCGCACACGGTGGGAAAAATCGCCGGACCGGAGATACTGGGTAGCACGATAAAGCTCGTCGACCGTTTTGGTGATCTGGCGCGTAAGAACCAAGCCGGTGATCAGCGCGCCAGCCTCAATCACGAAGAAGGCGATGACAATCAAAACGAAGGCAATGAGGTACGTGTCACGCAGCTCGCCGAGAGAACTGAACATGCGTGCGTTCAACTGCGAAGGCCGCGCGTTGAAGACGGCGAGCACGGGCAGCAACACTGGATCGACTGCGCCATCCGGTGCGACATAGACGGAGTCCAGGCGCGAAACCACATCGACCGCGAAGTCGATCGATAGCATAGGGGGCTGGAGGGAGCGGTTGCGGGCTACGATGCGGCGCGTCGTTTCATATTGCACGCCGTTGGTAGTGTAGAGCACGCCTTGGCGAGCGCCGCCGGAATAGCGCTGCATCAAGTTGAGCTGAATCGCACCGAGATCGGGTGCGAGGGCGGCGAGGAATTCTTCGGTCACCGGCACCCGCAAGGTAACAACGCGTACGCCCCGGGGCTCTTGCATGGCTCGGATGCTGAAGATGGATAGGGCTTCCCCTTGCTGCAGCAAGCCGGAGAAGAACTTGCCGTTGGGCGTAAGTTTTCGCAGTAGCCTGGGGTCGCTGGAGAAATCGATGCTTAGGCCTGGAAGTTCGCGGTCATGCACGAAATGCGATTGCGCGGCGAGGATGCGCTCCGATTCAGCTTCACTGACCCTGGACGGAAGAGTGCCGTGGGCGGCGGCGATGTGCTCAGCGATGTCGGCTAGCATGTCCTTGCGGCGCTGAACATCTTCATAGAGAAGATAGGAGGCGAGCTGCGAATACAGAATGCCGGCGGAGCGGACAGCAAGTAGTACCAGCAACAGAATGGGAACGACGGCTATGAAGAGACCTGCAACGATCAGGCGGTTGCGCAAACTCCAAAGCAGACGGCTCCTTCCCCAGGCCAGCAAGCGATAGAGAAGATAGAGAGCTGCGAGCAGCGCGATAAATTTCAGATAGTTGAAGATGCTGCCTTCGGCATCGGACAGGTAGGCGAGCCCGCCGGCAAGCGCCAGCAGCAAAGCCGCGAGATCGAGGCGCGAGATGCGGTCCCACCCAGTGCGGAGCTTGGAAGCAGCAGTCACACGTCAGCCTCAGACTGAAGAACTACTTTACCTCAAGGACGGAGTTTGAGCCGAGGGCGCGGCGGAATAACGCCGGGACATCCTCCTCGGTGGAGAAGTTATTACTTCGATACCGCGCTGCGCACGCGGCTGTGATAGCGGCTGTAGGTGAAGTAGATGACCAGGCCGATGACCAGCCAGATGATCAGCCGCGCCCAGTTGACCCAGCCGAGCTTGTACATCATATAGCCGTTAAAGAGGATGCCGAGAATCGGCACGAAGGGCACCCACGGCGTGCGGAAGGGTCGCGACTGCTGGGGATTGGTGCGGCGCAAGATCATCACGGCGGTGCACACCATGATGAAAGCCAGCAATGTGCCGATGTTGACCATTTTTCCGATGTCGTCAATCGGGGTGATGCTGCCCACGATCGCTGCGAGCAAGCCGACAAGAATAGTGTTCTTGTAGGGCGTGCGGTACTTCTTGTGCACGGCAGCAAAAAACCTCTTCGGCAGCAATCCGTCGTTGGCCATGGCGTACAAGACGCGCGTCTGGCCAAGCAACATGACGAGCATGACGCTGGTGAGACCTGCGAGCGCTCCGACAGTGATAACGTGTGAGGCCACGCTTAGCCCGCGATCGAGGAACGCTTCGGCGATGGGTGCTTCGATATTGACGTCTTGCCAGCGAACCATACCGGTGAGCACACCGGCGACGAGGATGTACAACACCGTGCAAATCAGCAGGGACGCCATGATGCCGATGGGCAAATCGCGCTGCGGATTCTTGCATTCCTGCGCCGTTGTGGAGACCGCGTCAAAGCCGATGTAGGCAAAAAAGATGTAAGCGGCTCCCGCGCCAATGCCGCCGATACCCATGGGAGCGAAGGTCGACCAGTCATGCCCCCAATTGGAGACGTTGATGTAGTGAATGCCCAGGCCGATGACGAAGAGCACCACGGCCACCTTGATGGTCACGATGGTGGCGTTGAAGCGCGCGCTCTCCTTGATGCCAATGACCAGGATGGCGGTGATGACCAGCGCGATGACAAACGCCGGGAGGTTGAAGCCAATTTCGCGCCCGAAAATCACGGGAGCATTGAGCAATGCGTGAGCTTGCTGCACGAGCTCCGGCGACCGCGCACTCACGATGGCGTCCACCTTATCCAGAAAGGCCTGTGTGCCGGGCTGCAGTGTGGCATCCGAAGCCTGCGCCATCTGGCGCGCGACCATTTTCGTCGCGGTGGTCAGGCCGGTCCAGTGGTCGTAAGCGAGCCACAACGGCATCCGGATGTGGAAGATGTTCAGCAGTTCGATGAAGTGATTGGACCAGCCGGACGAGACAGTGCTTGCACCCATCGCATATTCGAGGGTGAGATCCCAGCCGATGATCCAGGCGAAGAATTCGCCGAGGGTGGCATACGCGTAGGTGTAGGCGCTTCCAGCCAAGGGAATCATGGCGGCGAATTCGGCGTAGCAAAGTCCCGCGAACGCGCATCCCAGGCCAGAGATTATGAAGGACAGCATGAGGGCCGGACCCGCATAGTGCGCGCCGAGGCCGGAGAGAACGAAAATGCCAGCGCCGATGACGGCGCCCACACCGAGAGCCGTAAGCTGACCGGCGCCCAGCGTGCGCTTGAGGCTGTGCTCGCCGCCTTCGGCCGCCTCCGAGAGCAGCATGTTCATCGGCTTTTTGACGAAAAGCCAGCTTCTCGGATCGCTCGCTCCGGTCGAATCGAGTTCGTTTGACCTTGTTGCCATGAGGGAAGCACCTCGCAGGGCGCGCGTGGCGCCCTCACAAATTTATTTTACGCCGCGCGTTTGGCTGCCGCCGAGCGGCGTGACCAAAGCAGATACACGGGAACGCCAACCAGCACGATTACCAGGCCCCGGCCCGCCGTCTGAGTTTGATACAGCAGCAACACAAACATGATAGCGGTCGCCGCCACTATATACAGCAGCGGGATGAAAGGATAGCCAGGTGCTTTGTACGGCCGGTCCGCGTCTGGCCGCTTTCTCCGCAATGCGAAAATTCCGGCAATTGTCAGCACATAGAACAGTAAAGCCGAAAACACGACGTAATCGAGCAAGTCGCTGTACAGGTTGCCGTAGCTGACCTCGCCTGTTCCGCTAACCCGGCGGGTACGCAGCAGGATGAGTACAGTGATCCAGATGCCTTGATAGATCAGCGCGCTGCCTGGCACGCCCTTCTCGTTCAACGTGCCGGTCGACTTGAAAAAGAGCCCGTCGCGGGCCATGGCATAGGAGACCCGAGCACCCGCCAAAATCAGTCCGTTGTTGCACCCAAACGTGGAAATGATGATCGCCACGGCCATGATAGCGGCGCCTGCCGGTCCAAAAACGGCGGCGAGCGCCGCGCTGGCCACTCGGTCATCTGGGGCATTTTGAATTTGCGCGAGTGGAAGCGCACAGAGGTATGCCAGATTGGCCAAACAATACAAAGTAATCACGATCAGTGTGCCAAAGGCCATCGAGAGCGCAACGTCACGCTTCGGATTCTTCACCTCTGCCGCGGTGAAGCCGATGTTGTTCCAGGCGTCCGCGGAAAAGAGCGAGCCTACTTGCGCAACACCGTAAGCGACGAAAAGCCCAAACGCACTCGAAGCGGCCGTCACCGTGGGGACAAGGCCGCGCAGAAAACTTGCTCCGGGTTCAAGCGGTTGCGCTCCACGAACGGTCCAGAAGTGGCCGAAGTTATCGGAAATAGCCGCAGCATTGCGGGCGATAAAGACACATACAAAGATCAGGCCGAGCAGAGCAAGCGTCTTGGCGCTGGTGAAAATATTTTGGATGAGCTTGCCGACGCGCACGCCCTGCGTATTGAGGAAGGTGAGGAAGGCAATCATTACTATCCCGACGAGTTGCTGCACGGACAGGCTTACGGCGTACTTAGACGTGAGTGCAATCGGCGGGATGATCCAAGCCGTGGGCGAAATCGCGGGAAAGAGCACGCCAAGATAGCGAGCGAAACCAACCGCCACCGCTGCGATCGTCCCCGTTTGAATTACCAGGAACAGCGTCCAACCGTAAAGGAAACCCCAAAGGGGCGAATACGCTTCCCGCAGGTAAACATATTGGCCGCCGGCGCGGGGAAACATCCCCGCCAATTCACCATACGAAAGGGCTGCGAAAACGGTGAGGAGTCCCGTAACAATCCAGGTGAGCAACAATCCACCCGGTGAGCCCGTCTGACGCGCGATCCCAGCAGCCACAATGAAAATGCCGGAGCCAATCATCGAACCGACGACGATCATCGTGCCGTCGAACAGTCCGATGGCGCGGACGAAACCGCCCTCTTGCTTTGCGACGACTGGTTCGCGGATGGCCTGCGTGGCGTCTGCCATTCGCTGAAACCTCAGACGGCAGCGGCGCGATTTGCCGCTTCCAATGTTTCGAGAAATCTCCGCGCGCGCTCGCCGGGCTTTGCCGCACACAACACATCGCGAATTACAGCGACGCTGTCGGCACCCGCGGCGATGACCGAAGCAGCGCGCTCCAGCGTGATGCCGCCGATCGCAACGATCGGCTTATCGGTAAGCGCGCGAACCTGGCGGATCATCTCCAGGCCGACCACAGGATCGGGATTGGCTTTGGAGGTGGTGGCGAAAATGGGTCCGATGGCAATGTAATCCGCCGAAGTCGCGGCGGCGCGGCGAAACTGCTCCAGATTGTGCGTTGAGGCGCCGACCCACATTTCTTTCCCAACCACAGCACGAGCCTGCTCCGGCTCTAAATCCTCTTGGCCGACGTGCACGCCTGCCGCTCCAGCCAGCGCGGCCACATCCGGCCGGTCATTCACGATTAGAGAAGATCCGTGGGAGTTTAGCGAAGAAACGAGTTCGCGAGAGTTCTTTAGCAAATCAATGGCAGAAGCCGACTTGTCGCGGTATTGCAGCAGGCGGACACCTGCGGCGGCAAGTTCCTGAGCGCAATCGTGTGGAGAATTGTTGAGCAACGTTGCGTCTAGTATCACATACAGCCTGGGCAGAACAAGGCGCATAAAGCTATTTTCCGTTCGTCCCCAGCAACCGCTCGATGAAATGCGTGTCGATTTTCCCAGCCGCAAAATCGGCGTCGGCAACAATCCGGCGGTGCAGAGGGATCGACGTCTTAATGCCCTCAATGACAAACATCTCCAATGCACGCTTCATCCGCCCGATGGCCTCGGCGCGATCGCGGCCCTTGACGATCAGTTTTGCAATCATCGAATCGTAGTACGGCGGAATTACCGCGTCGGCATAAGCGGCGGAATCGACGCGCACTCCCGTGCCGCCCGGCGCCTGAAACGTTGTGATGCGCCCCGCGGAGGGAACGAATGTCTCGGGGTCCTCGGCGTTGATGCGGCATTCGATTGCATGGCCGGAGAACTGCATTTCCCCGACAGCTTCTTCCAGCCGCTCCCCTGCGGCTATGCGAATCTGCGCCTTAATCAGGTCCACGCCGGTAACCAGCTCGGTGACTGGGTGTTCGACCTGAATGCGTGTATTCATCTCGATGAAGTACAGCGAACCATCCTGATCCATCAAAAATTCAATGGTTCCCGCATTGGTGTAGCCGATTTTTTCGAGCGCGCGCACAACCTTTGTTCCCAGCTCTTTGCGCCGCTTAGCGTCCATCCCCGGAGACGGCGATTCCTCGACCAATTTCTGGTGGCGCCGCTGGATGCTGCATTCTCGCTCGCCCAGATGGATGATCTTGCCGTGCTGGTCGCCAAGCACCTGAAATTCAATGTGTCGCGGATGCTCCAGGAACCGCTCCGCGTACACGTCAGGATTTCCAAAGGCCTGCTGGGCCTCGCTGCGTGCGGCCTGATAGGCGGAAAGCAACTCGTTCTGGCTGCGCACAACGCGCATGCCGCGGCCGCCGCCGCCGGCTACGGCCTTGAGGATCAAGGGATAGCCGATTCGCACGGCCTCCTTCGCAAGCTGCTCTTCCCCTTCGACGATGCCGTCGCTTCCGGGAATCGTCGGCAGTCCCGCGGCTTTCACTTCGCGGCGCGCGCGGTCCTTCTCTCCCATCATTTCGATGACTTCGGCGGTTGGGCCAATGAAAGTAATCTCCGAAGCCTCGCACACCTTGGCAAAATTGGCGTTCTCGGAAAGAAAGCCATAGCCAGGGTGGATGGCGTCCACGTTGGTGATTTCCG
>Ga0210404_10000577_pt1 | contig 18246 bp, 20 predicted proteins | sample IncBWH28MmetaG_FD_155455 | JGI IMG/M metagenome (GOLD analysis project Ga0210404, IMG submission 155455) | Forest soil microbial communities from Barre Woods Harvard Forest LTER site, Petersham, Massachusetts, United States - Inc-BW-H-28-M | ecosystem: Environmental > Terrestrial > Soil >... | reverse complement strand
CCACGGCGTTATGGTAAGGCACTGAGGGAAGGGTTGGTACATCAATCATAACGTCCTCGAACTTGACCCGAGCTTTCTTCGCGATCTCGTCTCGGATCTTGTCTCGGACGCTCTCTTTTGTTATCACGTTGGAGACGAGCTCTTCTTGGGCGAAGAGGGTTTTCTCATACGAACACTTCAGGAGTTTTCTAGCCTCCAGGTCCTGCATGATTTTCTTGGACCGTTTGCACTCCTTCAGGTCAGTCCAGACCTTGTAATCGTCAAGGCGCAAATAGTCTTCAGGCTCGTCAAAAGCCAGTAGGTTGAGTTCGTCCTTTGCAGCCTCTAGCGCTTGAACGATCATGATCTGAACTGCTCTCGATGCTCTGTGAAAGTAGATAGTTCTGAAAGATTCGAGTCTAGCAAGCAGAAAGCTTTCGAGCGTCGCGACCGCTCTTCCATCCACTGATAGGTTTCCATTGATCACATCCATAGTGTAGATGAGTCTGTGAACATCCACGGAACCATATCCAGCTCCCGTGTGAAACGAGTCTCGGACTAGAAAGTCCATCTTGTCAACGTCGACGCTGCTACTGATGATCTGGTCGAGATAGGGCCTCTTTCGGTCCCTAAGACGGCCTACGGCGAGCAGCCCGAGCTTGCGAGGGTCAAAACCCGCATTATCGAGCTTTTTCGCTATTTCTGTCTCGTTTACAAGCCATGGGACGAAGTCTTCATGGGTCTTTTTCAAATGGCGAACCATGAGAGGTTCAAACACGTGTGAGAATGGGCCGTGCCCGATGTCATGCAGTAGAGCAGCTAGGCGCATCTGCTCTCGTGTGTGAGTGTCGAGGTGTGTAGGCAGGACTTCAGAGAGAACGCCCGCAAGGTGCATTGCACCGATTACGTGTTCGAATCGGGTATGGTTCGCGGCTGGGTAGACAAACTCAGACCCGGCCAGTTGGCGGAGTCTCCGCAGTCTCTGTACGGGTCGAGTATCAATAATCGTCTTTTCGGTTTCGCTGATCCGAACGTATCCATGGATGGGGTCCTTGATGAAGCCCCAAGCATCAGACATAACGCGGCACATAGCGTGCGACGGCTTATTCTAAACTTCCCAATACCCGGTCTGTTGGAATCCCACGTGAGTGACCAGGAGATTGTCGATTGGCGTTGAGAAATAATATCGGACAGGGCAGAGGCTAGGAGATCGTCGGAAGTGCTACTTTTTCTTCTTTTTCGGATTGTGCGCGGCGCAAGTGTCACACAACGAGCTTTCGCCTCCAGGCCTCGACCCAGACTTTGTCTTCCAAGGTTCAGCATCAACCCGTACGTTTTTCAGATTTTGAGGCTCGGTTTCCGGGCCTTAATACTCGCTGAATCCTCTACGGGACTCGCTCGCGGGTTCTCTTTTTATTACTCTCATACCGCCTTAGTTATCGGGGCGTCGTGACTCCGTCATGGTGAAGGACAAGATTCTGTGCTTCGTCTGTGCCGTCAAGAACATTGAGCGGACCTTCAACACGTACTTAGAGCTACAGGAGCATCTGTACAGGGATCACGATATGAAGAAGGATCCTGCAATGGACATTTTTAACAAATACAAGAACATTGAGACAAAGACTCCGACTGCTGAACAATAAGTATTGCAATTGTTTTTCGCGCGAAAGGCCGTGGGCCGACTCGTTCTATAGCGAAGATACCAGTCCGTAGCCGATGAGAACAATGAGCGCGACTAGGATGAAGGTCAGAAGGCTGCGCTGGCTATCCAATCGCAGAGCCGCCCTGATTGCCGACACAGTCGAAATTGCTATCCACGCCACTCCGATTGCTCGAGCAATGTCGGGCACGATTGATACGGGGATCAACATGATGAGAAAGACCAAGCCCGGAGAGGTTGCAAAGAATATGGGCCGCGCGAGGGACCAGTAGTCCGATGTTCCATGGAAGATCCTTGTTCCCACCAGAAACGTCAAAGATAGCCAGACGAAGCCCAGAACGATGCTGAAGATCGCGCCAAAACCCGCTCCGAGAAGAAGTGGCACTACGGCATGATATCCAATCAACGATGCGAATCCGACGCCGAAACTGGCTCCGGCGAGAGCTAGGACAACCAGTGCCTGACGGGTCGCCGACGAGTCATCCTTCAAGTCCAAGAACGTGTCTCGATCTAATCTGGCCGATTTCACCATTCGATCCAGCATCGTCCAGCGTCGGTCTATGCTGAACTGGTCTGACCGAGAGTTCATCGTTGCGACCTATGGAATGAATCGTGCTGACCCGATTATCAACTTATAGGGGCGATTTTTTTTAGGCTGTTCCGAATTGTATGCCGATGAAGGCTAGTATGAGGAGCCCTACGGCCACTGTGAGGACTGTTCGCCGCAGGCTCAGTCCCATCACCTGTTTCAGAGCAAACACTTGTGAGAGGAAGAGCCAGACTACTGCTGCGACCGCTACGATCCCTTGGAACCAGTAGACTGGAACATTTCCTTGAACTATGATTGGAGGGGCTGGGATTATGATCAATAGGAAGAGGAGGAATGGGCTGCTTGCGAAGAACAGTGGCCGAGCGAGCTCCCAATAGCTGGTCTTGCCCTGGAAGAGTTTTGTCCCGACCAGGAAAGCGGTAGCTGACCATACAAAAGCGGCGAAACAGACCGTGACCACGTTGGCAAGGCTGCCGACTATTATTCCGTAGACTGACAGGTTATGTCTCTGGAATTGTGTCTGTGCAGTGTAGCCGATGCCGTAGGCGAGGGCTGCGAGAACTAGGACCGCGACTGCTTGCCCCGTCGCTGTAGTGTCAATCTTTAGCTCCAGTACTCCCTTTTGGTCCAGTCTGGATGCTTTCTTCATCCGGGACCACATCAGACCAAGCTGGAGCTTTGAGGCGGGCGGTTCTGTTTGGAGGGACATTCTGGACAAGCTAGGCCTAAGTCGTGATATCAGTCCATGCTTATGAACGAATAGTCAATCCATACTCATGGACGTTAAGGACATGTCGAGAATCCAAGCCGAAGACCCAGTCAGGGAGCTGAAGGAGACGCTCGCACATGCCAAACCACAATTCAAAGTTGTTGTGATGCCTGACTTCTATCTCGACTACATTCTTACCTATCCAGGGAAACTTGAGGACTTGACAGCCTCCTTTCTAGAGGTTGCTCAGAGGGGAGGAGGAAATCTTCTCGGCTGGGGCCACACGGTGGGGCGCGGAGGAAACGCTTCGAATGTAGTTGCCCAGCTCTCGAAGCTTGGCTGTCAGGTTGTTCCGATTATTGAGACAGACGAACTCGGCAAGACAGTGCTACAGCATTTTCTCAAGGGCGTTGACCTTTCGCACGTCAGAACCACGGGAACAATGTCTCGGACAATGTCTTTCGAGACAGAGCACTCGGGCAGACGAGTCAACATCATGGTCAGCGACCCAGGGTCCCTGTCCCAGTTCGGCCCCGAGAAACTTACCCAGGAGGATAAGAAGCTGATTTCTGAAGCGGATTTTGTCTGTGTCCTAAACTGGAATCAAAACCTGAAGGGAACGGACCTCGCTGAGAAAGTATTCTCAGTCGCGAAAGCGGAAGGAAAGGCGGTCACCTTCTTCGACCCGGGTGATCCTGCGCTGAGGACTGGCGAGATAGATGGCCTAAACCAACGGGTCCTAACCCCCGGGCTGGTCGATGTTCTGAGCGTGAACGAGAACGAGTTGATGCATTTAGCGAGGGGAGTGGCAGAGGAAACTTCGGAGATTGAGGGCGCTGAAGATCCCCTCTTCGGAGCCGCTAGCGTGTTCAGTATGATGATTCCAAGGGTTGATCTTCACACGCCAGAGTTCTCTGCAACATTTGTCGACGGGCAGAGACTCCGTGTTCCTTGTGCAAAGATCAAGCCGACAAAAGTGACTGGAGCAGGTGATGTCTGGAACGCTGCCGACATCTATGCTCAGGGCGTCGGGCTTGACCATAGGAATCGACTGATACTCGCAAACGCAGCTGGAGCAGCCTATCTGGAACGGCGCGGGCTTGAACCACCCACGCTGGGAGAGGTTCTCAGTAGAGTTGACAGTGTTGTGGCCGCAGCTAAGCCCTAGGTTTCACGAGTCTTAAATTGGATAAGCCAAATGTGTCCGCAGACAAGGTTGGCCAAGAGTTCGAGCTACCACAGTGACTGTTAGAGGAACGAGCAGCAATTGTTGACCATCGCTGAAGGGGTCTACAGGATACCCGCCAAGCATGCTAACACCTACCTAGTCGAAGCTGACAATGGACTGGTGCTCGTCGACACTGGGATGCCTGGCAGTGAGAAGCGGATCCTGAAAGCAATCGCAAGTCTTGGTCGAAAGCCTAGCGATGTGAAGCTGATTCTTCTGACCCATCGACACTGGGATCACATCGGAAGTGCTGCAGCGCTCAAGAAAGAGAGTTCTGGAATGCTTGTCTCTCATGGGTTCGAGAAGCCTTACGTTGCCGGAACCCTTGTCGTAATCACGCCACGAGCATGGAGCCTCTACGGACGGATCGCCAGACGAGTGTTAGCCCTTGCTTCTTCGACGAAGAAGCTGTTCCGGCTCGTCAAGTATCACCCGGTACTTGTTGACGAGGCGTCCGACGAAGAGTCTATCCTTGAGACTGCAGGGCTGGACGGGGCCATAGTCTGGACGCCCGGACATACCAAAGGATCTATCTCCCTGTTCCTGAACAAGAGCAGAGTCGCGATAATCGGCGATCTCCTGATGAACAAACGTGGTAAGCTTAGAGAACCATTGTTCATGGAGAATACTTCGCAGACCATGTCCAGTGTTCAACGAATCCTCGATCTGCACCCGGTGATACTCTGCCCGGGTCACGGTAAACCCCTACCTCCGTCCAAAGTCAGGATCAAAGATAGGGTAACCAAGCCAATCAAGATGGAGGCTAGGAGAGAAGAGGACGATATTGATCTCGAGAGTCTCGCGAAGGATCTCTCTGCGGAAGCTTCATAGATCCCGGAACGCTCCGGAGCAGAGTTACCTCTGACCGGGACTGTCCAAAAAAGAAAAGGAATGGGAGTTTGACGGGTTACTTTCGAACCTTGTCGAACCGGGCGGCCACGTCGTCCCAGTTGACTACGTTCCACCAAGCATCAACATACTTGGCGCGGTCATTCACGTAATCCAGATAGTACGCGTGCTCCCAGACATCGACGACTAGGAGTGGAGTCATGCCTTGGACGGTTAGGTCCATGTGCTTCTCAGCTTGGAGAGTGATCAGTTGATCTGAGACTGGCTCGTAGGCTAGTACTCCCCAGCCTGATCCTTCGACCTGTTTAGCGGAGTTTCCGAACTGTTCCTTGAAAGAGTCGAGCTTTCCAAAGTCCTTGTTGATCTGATCTGCAAGGCGTCCTCCCGGTGTTCCGCCTCCACCCTGTTTCATGTTTGGCCAAAACAGGCTGTGCATCGTGTGGCCTGAGGCGTTGAAGGCGAGGTCTCGAGAGATTCCACGGACGTCGATTCCGGCAAATCCGGTCTGTCGAGCCTTCTCCAGCTTGTCTAGAGCTGCGTTTGCTCCGTTCACATATGCGAGGTGGTGCTTGTCATGATGTAGCGTCATTATTTTCTCAGATATTGTCGGTTCTAGAGCGTTGTACTTGTAGGGCAGGTTCGGAAGAGAGTATCTTTTTCCTGGCATGAAAAGTGGCACGCGGGAACCTTTCACATAAAACTTGGCTCAATCTGTTCGCGAGTTTTTTTGGCCGTCCCTCCGGGGAGTGGGTGCCCAGAGTAGATCTTTCCATTCTGGGCTTGATTGATGGTTCGGGGTTTCTTTAGTAGCTAGAAGCGGCTTTTGATGAGGCGCCGGAATGAGCAGGAGCCGCAAGGAGAACGAGCATTAGATTGCCACTTCATATTATGGAGCGGACCAGCCGTTAGATGATCAGGACAGATAGCTCGTGACTCCGATAAGTCAGCTCGGGTTCTTCACGGGTGCTTGGTTGCCTGAGCCGGAGAGTGTAACCGTGGGACGGAACCTGTAAATACATATAGGCACAGGGCTATCACGTATAACGTACGTCATAAAGGAAGATTGTGAAGATGGCTAACAAGAGTATTCTGGACCTGGACTACGCCAAGTACGATTTCAAGGATCCAGAAAAATACGTGTTCAAGTCCGAGAAGGGACTCTCACGACAGACTGTCGAACAGATTTCTGAGATGAAGAAAGAGCCTGAATGGATGCTAAAGTTCAGGTTGCGAGCCTACGAGCATTTCGTCAAGCGGCCTATGCCTCAGTGGGGAGGCGATCTTGGTCAGATCGACTTTAACGACATCTACTACTATCTCCGTCCCACGGACAGGGTCGAGAGCAAATGGGAAGATGTTCCCGATAAGATCAAGAAGACATTCGACAGATTGGGAATACCTGAGGCTGAGAAGAAATTCTTGGCCGGAGTCGGCGCCCAGTACGAGTCTGAGGTTGTATACCATAGCCTCCTCAAACATCTCGAGGATAAGGGCGTCATATTCTGCGATACGGATACGGCTGTCAAGCTTCATCCAGAGCTGGTTAAGAAATATTTCGGAACAATCATTCCTCCTGAGGATAACAAGCTCGCCGCGCTGAACAGCGCGGTCTGGAGCGGTGGTAGCTTCATCTATGTTCCCGAAGGCGTCAAAGTAGACCTTCCGCTGCAGGCATATTTCAGAATCAACGCTGCAAACATGGGACAGTTCGAGAGAACCCTCATTATCGCAGACAATTATGCAGACGTCCAGTACATTGAGGGTTGCACAGCCCCAGTCTACTCCAAAGACGCGCTGCACTCTGCAGTAGTCGAGATCATCGCTAAGAAGGGCGCTAAGGTCCGATACACTACGCTCCAGAACTGGAGCTCAGACGTCTACAACCTCGTAACCAAGCGAGCCTATGCGTATGAAGATGCGTCGGTAGAATGGATCGACGCCAACGTAGGCAGCAAGCTTACAATGAAATATCCGTCGGTCTATCTGGTCGGGCCTAGGGCCAAAGCTGAGATCGTCTCGGTGGCTTTTGCTGGCAAGGATAGACATCAAGACACAGGAGCCAAAGTAATCCACCTCGCACCGTACACAAGCTCCCGGATTACGGCAAAGTCCGTCAGCAAGGACGGAGGACTAACGACCTACAGGGGTCTGGTCCACGTGGCTAAGGGAGCAGTTGGCGTAAAATCAAGTGTCCGATGCGATGCTCTCCTGATGGACGATCGATCGAAGACAACCACTTATCCTTACATGGAGGTCAACGAGGACGACGCGACAATAACGCATGAGGCCACTGTTGGAAGGATCAACGAGGATCAATTGTTCTATCTGATGTCCCGTGGCTTGTCTGAGACTCAGGCTCTCAGCATGATCGTCACAGGATTCATGGAACCCTTCACAAGGGTCCTCCCGATGGAGTACGCAGTAGAGTTCAACAGACTCATCGAGATGGAAATGGAAGGCGCCGTAGGCTAAACCCTCCCGACCAAAACTTCTAAACACATTCCTCGCATTAAACGGCCATGGCCAACTCTCTCGCCAGCCCAACCGAAAGCATGGTGAAAGAGGTCTCCGGCCGCTTCCGCGAACCCGAGGAAATCAGCCGGGAGCGAGCAGTAGCGCTCGACTACTTCAACAAACTACCCGTCGAGAAATCCCAGCTGTACACGAAATACGTCGATATTCTCTCCGGCCTTAATCTCGATTCGATAACTCTTGGAATCCCGTCGAGTAGCCGTGCTGTTCCTAGTGAAATAGCTCACCTTGTGAGAGAGAAGGATGAGCCTACACTTGCTCTACAGGTGGATTCTCAGATGGTCCGCACCGAAGTGCATGGTGCACTTGAGAAAGAGGGAATCGTCTTCTCAGATTTGGGATCGGCTCTGGTCAAGTTTCCAAACCTCGCTCTAAATCGATTCACGAAGGCTATACCCCCTGGAGATGACAAGTTCGCCGCGCTCAACGACGCGTTCTTCACCGCGGGCACGTTTCTCTACGTTCCCAAGGGATTGAGCGTCAAGATTCCGTTTCGAAACATCGTTCTGCTCAAGACGCATGGACAGGCCTCTTTCGCTCACAACATAATTGTGGCCGAGGAGAACAGCAAAGTCAGCTTCCTGCAGGAAGCCTACTCGCGATTGGGAGGGGAGAGTCCAGGTCCGGCGCTCTACAGTGAGGTCACAGAGGTCTACCTCGGCGAAGGATCAGAAGTCAATTTTGCGAGTATCCAAGATTTTGAGAGCGACGTTCACTCTACAGTCAATCGAAGATCGATCGGCCAAAGAGACTCTCGGATCAACTGGACGGTGGGACACATGGGTGGTGGGACCACGCGGTCTAGGATGGATAGTGTTCTCGATGGTCCTGGATCGACCGCCGAGGATGTCGAGGTGGTATTCGGCTCAGAGTCGCAGCGGTTCGATGTCGTAACAGATCTAACACACCAGTCAACAAACACCACGGGGCACGTTCTCGCTCGCGGGGTCTTGAGGGATAGTGCTCGCGCTATTTTCAAGGGAATGATCCGGATCAGCGAGGGGGCCAAGAATTCGAACTCCTATCTCGCGGAGCACGCGATGATTCTCAGCAAGAAGGCGAGGGCAGATGCGATTCCTGGGCTTGAGATTTTCACGAACGAGGTGAAGGCGACACACTCGGGCTCTGTCAGCCAGGTCGACGAGGAACAAATCTTCTATCTCATGTCACGAGGTCTAAGTCACAGCGAGGCTCAGAGGATGGTTATCCTAGGATTCCTCCACCCAGCGGTCAAGCGTATCCCGCTCAGATCTGTAAGAGCTGTTATCCAATTTCTGATCGATGAGAAATGGGCCGGAAGAGGCGGCTTGATTCCTCCTAGAGCCGAACAGCTTCCAGAGTTTGAAGAGGAGCCGGAGAAGGAGGCTGTTGAAGCAGACCTCTTCGAACGGCACTACAAGTACCGGTAGGGAAACACGTTCTGGGAACGCTCACACGCGTCGGCTCTATCTCTGAGCTTCCACCGGGCACAGTGAAAGGAATAGAACACGAGGGTAAACGGATCATGATCGTCAACCTAGAAGGACAGCTTCACGCTTGGGACGGGACGTGCACCCATGAAGAGGCCGATCTCTCAACCGGATTCCTAATTGGAGAGGAAGTCACCTGTCCGCTTCATTTGTCACGATTCAACCTGTTGACGGGGGAGGCGGTCAATCCTCCAGCCGAGAAACCGCTGACCAAGTACAATGTGAAGGTCGAGAATGGCGAGATATTCGTAGAACTAGACCAATAGCTGAAAGGCAAGATCACTAAATAAGAGACTCAGGAATCCGAGGAACTGTTTCGTTCTTTGCAAGAGACCCTTAATCCCGAACTGGTCCAGCTAGCAGCAGAATCTGCCCAGGACGAGTACGCGGACCGTTCCGTATATCTTGCACTCGCGCGTCGCGAGAAGAATCCAGTATTCAAGAAGGCTCTCGAAGAGATAGGGAATGGAGAGCAGTCGCATTACGAGTTCTGGAAGACCTACGCTCCCGACATCAAGGTCTCGGCTAGGAGCGCTCGAATGGTCGTGATTGTCCTGTTACGACTCATCCTAGGATTGACTTTCACTCTTAAGCTGTTGGAGAGACATGAAGGCAAGCTTCACGAGCGTTACAAGAAGCTCTCCGAGTACATCCCTCCAGCTGACATGGCTCGCTTTCAGGCGATGATGGACAGCGAGGAGAAGCAGGAGGATCTTCTGATTGGACAGATCAAAGAGAACCGGGTGAAGTACATGTCATTCATCGTACTCGGCCTAGCAGATGCGGTCGTGGAGATTTCGGGAATACACGCCGGATCCCTCGGAATCTACGGGCGAACAGAACTCGCAGGACTCGCAGGAATAATCGCGGGTCTAGCCGCGTCGATCGCCATGGCGTCCGCTGCCTACGCTCAGGCCAAGCAGGGCTTCGAAGGGTCCGCTAAATGGTCAGCTATCTACACCGGCGTTTCATACATGATCACAGCCGTCTTGCTTGCCCTTCCTTACTTCCTTACGCCGAACATGGCGGGTGCGCTCGCCTCCTCCTTGATTATCGGTGTTGTACTGGTTGCGGCGATGACCTTCTATGATACAGTGATCTCTGGGCGGCATTTCTTGCGTCAGTTCGGAGAGATATCGGGGATAATTCTGGCAGCGAGCCTTGCCCTCTTCATAATTGGAACATTAGTCGGACAGGTGCTAGGAATACGGATCGGATAGACTCGTAACTCGAGACGTTGATGCAGGCAAGGAAAAAATTTGGGACGATTGACGAGTACATCAAGACCTTCCCGCCCGATGTTCAGAAGATACTTGAGAGGTTGAGGCATACTATTCGCAAGGCGGTGCCTGAGGCTGAGGAGGTTATCAGCTATCAGATGCCCGCATTCAAACTGAAAGGCAACTTGGTCTACTTCGCCGCGTTCAAGAAGCATATCGGATTCTTTCCGACAGCCAGTGGGGTTGCAGCATTCAAGAAAGAGCTCTCAGATTACGCGACATCACCAGGCACAGTACAATTTCCGCTCGACAAGCCGATCCCGTACGATCTAGTTACAAAGATCGTTCTGTTTCGAAAGAAAGAAAACCTAGCAAAGAAGAAATAGACAATCTTAGCTCAGCCTTGTGTCTTTGAGTTTCGGCGGCTTAGGCATCGCCGCTATTCGGTCCCAGCCGCCTGGGTCGTAGAGCTTGCTGACTTCTATCTCGATCACCATCATCAGCTCCCTGACTTTCATCGGCACCGTATCCTTGCCTTCCCAGTTCTCGTAAATCTCTAGGACCTCTCTCGCGAATCCCGGAGCCAGACGGACGTAATCCAGTTCCAACGCTACCCCGGCCTGGATTCTTCAGGCACGAGAAAATAGACTGTACAGCTTGGAGAAACTATTCCGATCCTAAGCGAGTCCCGCGGCGGAACTTGTCAGGGCGAGCTAGCCGAGCTGTGTTATCTGTATGAGGTTCCCTACGGTGTCGTCGAACTTGGCGATTGTTGAGCCTGGTGTCTTTGTGGGTTCCATAGCGAATTTCACGCCGAGCTTCTTCAGCCGCTGAAATTCTTTCTGAATATCATCAACGAAGAACATGGTTGCCGGGATTCCTTGTTTCGAGATTGAGTCTTGGTAGGTTTTTGCGGCTGGGTTGACGTTTGGTTCGAGAACCAGCTGAGGCCCGTTCGGATCTTCAGAAGAGACGACTGTTAGCCATCTGTACTGGCCCGCGCTGATATCGGTTTTCTTGACAAATCCCAGGTTCTTCGTGTAGAAGTCGAGGGCTTTGTTCTGGTCGTTGACGAATACGCTCGTTAGTTTGATCTTCATGTTCTTCACCGTTTGTTGAGGTGCTACATATACGTGCGACCATTACAACGCCTTCTCGTACAGACTGGCAACAGCCCTAGGTCCGACAACATCGCCTTTGTAGAGAAATCCCGCCTGCTCGTAGTAGTCTCGGATCTTCCTGTCTGCGGCTAGACAGTTGAGCTTTAGAAACCCTTTACCTGCGTTTCTAGATGCATCCTCGGCCCATTTCAGCATCTTAAGTCCAATCTTCTGCCTTGCGTAGGCGGGTCTCACTGCGAGCTTGTGAACATAGCCAGAGTCTGGCTGCTGCTCACCCCAGAATACGGGATCACTCCACTGGAGAGTAATCGTTCCAGCAGGCTTTCCATCAGCCAGCCCAATGTGCACTTCGCTGCGCGAGATCTGCTCTAGGAAGGTTTCGCGAGAGAATCCTCCAGGCTTCCAAACGCTCGGCAGTTTTTGCTCGATTATCCATGATGCCGCTTCGTCTAGAATTCCGATAACAGTGTCGATGTCCTCTGGCTTTGCTGGCACGATCTTGAATTCGCTAGGCGCGGAACGTTGAGCTGGCTTGACAATCATTTGCGAGAGCTGTTCTGGAAGTTCCATCGAGTCGCCCCGAAAGGCTCCGAAGTGGCTAGGGCGAATATGGTCTCCGGCATTACTTCATACACGTTCCAGGGTGGCGGTCCAGCGCTTGGAGCGCTGTACTTTGCTGTGAGTCCTCCTTTGACGACTGTGGGCTCCCATCCCCCTTTCTTGAACGCGTCAGCAATCTGCTGGAGGCGAGCAGGGTCGACTATTCTCGTAGCTGGACCTTGGACTACAATATCGAAGTCGTCAGTTGCAATCGTTATGACAGAATTTGGATTACGCGCAATGTTCTTGGCTTTGCGGGTCCTGGGTCCAGTGTTGAAGTAGAATGCATCGTCTACGAACAAGACTCCGATCGGCATGACGTGCGGCTTTCCATCGGGACGCACAGTTGCGAGCCAAGCGGTATGCCGACCTGGACCTCCCGTCTTCGGGGCTTGAGTGAATCCTCTCTGCATTCGCTTGTGCACTTTCTCCCATGGGATGATTGGTGCGCCGTAGCCGTCAAGGTTCTTCTTAGAAATCGGATCTTTCAATCCACATCATTTCGCATCATAATAGTCTATCAACCTATCTTGGATATTCACACGTCCAGAGATTGAGTGCTCGCTGTGAACTATGCGGCTATTTGTTTCAACCGTGGGAGCAGCATACTTCCACGTTCTAGTTTCCCGAAATGGCCTGAGCTCGCGTTTGTCTCTGCAAATCGACGGGACCCATCAGGTTTCATGGATCCTCCAGCAACCAGCACCGGGACCTGGTCGTCGCTATGCCCTTTATCTTTCCACGGTGTCGAGTGGTCGCAGGTGACGCACAGGACGGTTCTCTGAAGCTTGGCGGCCATGCGGAGGTGGGCGAAGAATCCTCCGTCGATCTCCTCGATCCTCTGCTTCTTCAAATCGTACAACCCATCATGTCCCGGCTCGTCAGGACCCTTCAGATGGACGTACACGAAATCATACTCTCCAGCCAATCTCAAGACGAGTTCTGCTCTCCTGCGATAGTCCTCAAGTGACGTGCCAGGCGGAATCTCCCTAACCTCCATTCTTAGTAGCCGCCCAATTCCTAGCTCTGCGGGGAGGTCTGCAATCATCGCGGCCTTGAGATCCCATTTGTCTTGGAAGCTCTTCACGGCAGGTTTGGTTGTACCCGCGTCCCGCATTAGAACGAAATTCGCAGGTTTCTTACTCTGCGCTGTTCTATGCTGGTTGACTATGTGAGGGTCTAGTACTTGTCGGGTTTTGAAGCCGAACTCGTTGACCAGGGCGGCGGACTTTATGGCTTCAGCCGAATCGTCGAGCGCGTCGCACTTTGGAATCTCGTATTCTTTTGCGCCAGGCTGGGCGATACTGATCTTTCCCGTGCGGACATAGGCAGGGTCGAAGTTGGAGATTTCCGAGGAGAAGGTGTGTCCGTTGGCTTTGAAGACCACGACTGCTCTATGCCCAACAGTGGCCTCAAATTGGAACTCAGTCCCGTTCTTCAGCCTGACCTCGCTGTTGACTGCTTTGGCTAGTTGTCGTGCTTCTTCGGTCGACAAGTTCCGTCCTGCTCTCCTATCCACTAGCTTGTCTCCTTCTACTGTCGCGAATCCAGCACGCAGAGCTAGATCTCCTTCGTGAAATTCGACTCCCGCTCCGATCGCTTCGACTACTCCTCTCGACAGATGGATCTTTAGAGGGTCGTATCCGAGAAGAGAGAAGACGCCAGCATCGCTTTCGGGAGCGATTCCCTTGCCGACAGTGTACATCGATCCGAGAGCACCTCTTCTGGTAAGTGCATCCAGGTTTGGAGTTGTAGCGGCTTCGAGTGGGGTCTTCCCATCACCCGGTCGATCACTCGCGCCGTCAAGGACAGCCATGATTATTGGTGTCAATTCGTAGGGACTCCGCTATTCGTCTTCCAAGAATGTGAACCTAAAAAAAGGGAAGGTAGGTCCCTGACTAGTTCAGGACCCTTAGTCTGTGTCTTTGACTTCGTCTTTATCGCGGGCTTCAGTGTCGTGGTCTGCATGCGTCGAGACAGTCCAGTGAATCGTGTAGCCAACGGTCGAACCGCCACTGCCTTCGACACCACCAGTTAGGGTGCCACTGAAGTGTCCCTCAGCATGGACGTCGTTCATCTGGGTAGTGTCGCCATGTAAGACAAAGTTGCCTCTAGCGAAGGTGCTGTTCTTCACACCCTCGTATCGGATGTGTAGGGTTACCTGGTTGCCGCCGAGAGTGCCCGTGAAATTGCCCCAGCCGTGGAATGTTGTAAAAGTGACCGGCTTGCCCTCATCCATTACGTTATGGGTCGCGTCTCTCTCAATTGTTTGTGCCGTGCCTGTCAAGTTGCCAGTGAAGGTTAGCGTCTCATGCACTTTGACGATTGTCGTGTGGTCATCATGGTCAGTGGAACCTGAGACCGTAGCGCCCTGCGCGAAACTGATCGTGCCCATACCCCTATTGAGATGGTCATCATTATCGGCATGGGTCGCGTTCGCCGCAGATACCGCTACAACAGGTATCAGGAAGGCCAGTAGTATTGCTGCAGCCCAAATTATCTTTTTCATTATTCATCCTCCAAACATCTGGGTATTTTCTATCACCGCGCCCCTCCTCGGCGCTCTAATGGAAACGGAGACGGTGTGGTCCCTGGGAGAAACAAACGGGACTCCATGTACGATGAACTGCTTGTCAGCCGCATCGCTTCCATGGTTACTATTTGACATCTTCTTTTTAGTGGAGATAGAAAGACTACGATGGCTGGCTCCGGCTACTCTCGGATATCCCTTCGTAATGACCGAAGAATAGGATCTTCCGGATCTGCGTCGCGAGGATCGTTCGATTTTAGAAAATATTCCGGGTTCTTAGATATGGTGAGGTTTTACGGGCTGATGTTAGGATGGACGGCTGGCTACTCACCCTGGATTGGAGGGGATTAGAATGACGGTGGACAGGTTTTTGATTCTTTGGCGATTCTAAGGCGTTTTGCAGGGGACAATCAGTATCCAACCTTCATTCAAAGGATCTCCACCAAAAAAGGAGTTGGAGCGATGGGGAGCCAAGGTTCTAAAAGAAATCGATCCAGCCCCAAGCTGGCGATCCCAAATGACAACCGTGGCTGAACCGGATCTCTCATCACGTCTGAAGAGGACCCATCTTACCTCTCAGCTTGGCGAGAGTCTGAACCAGGAGGTGGTCCTGGCGGGCTGGGTCCACGATGTCCGGGTCTTAGGAGGAATCTCGTTCCTGCTTCTCCGGGACATGAGTGGGGTTGTTCAGGTAACGGCTCCCAAGTCGAAGGCTCCCTCAGAGGTCCTCAAAGAGATCGCGGGTCTACACCAGGAGGATGTTCTCTTCGTCCGCGGGATGGTTGTTTCGAGTAAGATTGCGAAGAGGGGGATTGAGGTTATTCCGAGTGAGCTGGAGGTTGTGAGCCGAGCCGAGACTCCTCTGCCGTTGGACCCCCGTGGAGTTCAGAATACGTTGTTGGAGACGAGGCTCAACTGGCGGGTCCTTGATTTTCGTAGCGAGGAGTCGAATGCAATCTTCAAGATCCAGTCGAAGATTCTAGAATCATTCCGCGGCTTCTTTCTAGATCGGCGTTATGTGGAGATTCAGCCGCCGGTGATCATTGCCTCGGCGAGCGAGGGGGGCGCGGAATTGTTCTCGCTGAAGTATTTCGAGAAGGAGGCGTATCTTGCCCAGTCGCCGCAGCTCTACAAGCAAATGTGCGCCATATCGTTCGAGAAGGTCTTCACTGTTCTTCCAATATTTCGGGCTGAGAAGTTTGAGCAGCCGACCCATCTGAACGAAGTGCGACAGATGGACATCGAGGAGTCGTTCGCGACCGATTCGGATGTGATGAAGGTACTAGAGGAATTCATGTCCCACTGCGTCAAAACAGTGCGCGAGGATTGTGGTGAGGAGTTGAAGCGGCTCGGTCAGGAGCTGGAACCGCTAGATCTGCCTTTGAAGCGAATTCAGTATTCAGAGGCTGTGAGCATGCTTCGGAAGAGTGGCGAAGAGATAGAGTACGGGATGGACTTCTCGAAGACCCAGGAGCGGAAGCTTACTGAACTTGTCGGGAAGAAAGCTTTCTTCATGATAGATTGGCCTCTAGAGCTGAAGGCGTTCTATGCCATGCCGAACGAGGATGGAAAGACAGCCAGAGCCTTCGACCTCATCTATGACGGACTTGAGGTTTCTTCAGGCACCCAACGAATTCATCTGCCCAGCTTGCTGATTAACAGGCTGAAGGCCAAAGGATTGAACCCAGACAATTTCAAATCATACGTGGACGCGTTCCGCTATGGAGCACCCTACCACGCAGGATGGTCCATTGGACTGGAGAGGCTGACCATGAAGATCACCGGACGAGAGAATATTCGAGAGGCGACTATGTTTCCTAGAGACCGAACCAGGCTCACACCATAGTCAGTCTCTACGACCCGATGACGACTCGAAGAGAATTTTGCTATCCGATTTGGTGAGATTTTGGCTGGTTTGTTGAATGGTCCTCTGATGGTCCCGTCTCGATTGCTTCTAGCATTTTCGTTGCTATCTCAGTAAACCTTCTCGTAAGCGGATCCTTCGGTTTCTCTAGGACGAAGACTCCTTTGCTGAGGTTCTCTAGAACGTCCGAGTTGAAAGGTAGAGCGGTCAAAACGTGAAGGTGAAAGAGTTGCGCGAGCCTGTCAGCGATCTTCCCAGCCTCTCTTTCGCTAACTGAGCTGGGAACCATGTTTAGGATGAGGACTACTGGCTTCCGAAGCTGGCTTGCGACTTCTGTCATGACCCCACTTCCGAACAAGTCTTGTTGGTCTACTCGTGAGATGAGGACAAGATAGTCGCAGAGTGCCATAGAAAGAAGCGTGTCCTTCTCGATGCCCGGATGGCTGTCGATTAGCAGATAGTCGAGATTGTAGTTTTTTGCGAGGTCCTCGAGAACCCTCTTGAAGGTGTAGAGGTTGAAGCCGGTGTCTAGTATGGATAGGATCTCGTCGAGCTTATGCCCTGCTGGACAGAAGATCAGACAGCCGGCCTTGAGGTTGATCTTGCTGGTCAGATCGATAACAGCTTGGCTAATTGGAGCCCTGTGCTGGAGCACATCGTTTATCGTTGCTCTGATGTCCGAGTCAGAGACTCCGAAGATAACGTGCAGCCCTGGCCCCTCGAGGTCCAGGTCAACTACTCCAACTCTCTTCCCCAACTGGGCCAGAGTGACGGCGAGGTTGGCTGAGATAGTGCTCTTCCCTGTGCCGCCTTTGAATGATTGAACTGAGATGATGTTGACTATCCTAGCCCCCTCGCTTCGGTCCCGAAATGCCTTGTCGGTGACAGAACAGCTTTCATGTCGGAAGCAAAAACAAGCCGTAACCCTAGGGAGGAGACTGGGAGAGCGGTCAAAACCGTGCTCAGTCCTCTAGAAGTGTTACCAATGATGGGTAATGTGTCGCATCACAATGTTTTCGGTCGAATAAGATAGAGTAGTCTCGGGCAGGCAGGACTAGTTCTTGAAAGGTGCAGCAATACAAGCCCTTGAAACGACCGAGAACAAGCTAGCATTCTTCCTCGACAAGTTTCCCGAATACCGAAAGACTCTGAGACTAGCCGTTACCCAGGAGGAATCAGGCCTAGAGCACCGAAGCTATCAGGGATGGCAGTGGCATGATGTCGAGACGCATCCGACCAAGCTGATTCGTCTCGTTACTGAGGGAATTAGTAAGATCAACCTTCGAACCAGGCAGGCTACGTTCTATCTTCTACGTGACAGAGAGGCTGTCAAACGCGCTTTAGCAACCTGGAATGTGACAGGACGAAGATTGACGGAACTTATCGGATTGGATCGAGAACGGCTACTCCACTGAAATCGGCCCCTTATTCTCGGAATAAATTTTTAGAGGAACCCTAGCATAGGCTGGGTAGATTCCGATGGGCAATGCTCCGATGAAAAAGTCCCCGTTCAAGTCTACTCACCAGGCTAGAAAGGTGACTTGTGAAAAGTGCGGAGAAACCTTCGATCGCGTCTTCTACGAGAGAGTTCACAAGAACATCTGTACTGGAGCCAGCAAGGTTTTCGTTCCCAAAGCTCGAACTCAATAGACCCGTTGTCCCCTTCATGGACTATTTTATTCGCACCGCTGGTTCTCGAGAACCGTCCACAGACACACACGCACACAGACAGGCTCACATTCTAGTCATTCAAAGAGCCCAATTTTCTCGGTCGAATAGTCCCAAAATGCTGATTGTCCAGTGACGCGGTAGTACTTCTTGGAGAAAATCTATGGGACTATCGGTAAAGCCGGTAACGTTTCGGGGCGCAACCTATCTGCGGGTTCCAGGAGATGTGGCAGAGCTCCTCCGAGTAATGGCATCAAAGATCTGCAA
>Ga0210404_10000575_pt1 | contig 18304 bp, 14 predicted proteins | sample IncBWH28MmetaG_FD_155455 | JGI IMG/M metagenome (GOLD analysis project Ga0210404, IMG submission 155455) | Forest soil microbial communities from Barre Woods Harvard Forest LTER site, Petersham, Massachusetts, United States - Inc-BW-H-28-M | ecosystem: Environmental > Terrestrial > Soil >... | reverse complement strand
AGGCCATCAGCACGGTTGCGATTCCCCAGGAGACCATGATCCGGGCGATCCACCGCTTCGCGCTCCAACGCTCAGCGATCAAAGCCCCGGGTATCTCCAGGAGGAAGTAGCCAAGAAAAAAAATGCCAGCTCCGAAACCGACCACGCGGTCGTTAAAGCCCAAGTCCCTGGGCATCTGAAGAGCAGCCGCGCCCACGTTCATGCGATCCAGGAAATTGATGACGTAAAGAATAAACAAGTAAGGCATCACTCGCCGCATAATGCGACGGCGTGCGCGTTGCGCCACGTCGATGGGCGGACATTCAACTAACATATTGGCGTGAGCGGTAGTGAAAGGGCTCCCCGCTGTACTAGTCCGCGAGGATCTTAATAACGAAACAGTTCCATCCTACTTCGTTCCCAGATAAAGGACACAACATCACCATTCTGAAAAGCGGTGGCAATTCGACAAAGTGTAGGGTAAAGCGCTGGGACGATATCTGAACAATTCCTGATGATTTTCTTAATTCGCTTCCCCATCTTTCATGGAGCGCGTCAAAACGCGCTTGACAACGCGTCCGCCGGGATATAGGTACAAGCAGGGCAATAATAAGCACATGAAGATATTGATCGTGGAAGACGAGCCGAAAGTTGGCAAGGCGCTCTCAGAAGGTCTGAAAGCGAATGGGGATGAGATCACGCTCGCACAGACAGGAGAAGACGGATTCTTCCTCGCCAGTTCGCAATCGTTTGATCTTATTGTGCTGGATGTGATGCTCCCCGGACGAACTGGGATTGAAGTCTTGAAAACGCTGCGAAAGCAAGGCCTGGGTATTCCGGTGTTGCTGCTGACCGCGAAAGACTCGATTGAGGATCGCGTGCTGGGTCTTGATGCCGGAGCGGATGACTATCTCGTAAAACCGTTTGCATTTCCGGAACTTCGTGCCCGCATGCGGGCGTTGCTCAGGCGAGGCAAGACGGAATCAATCGCGTCGTTGAAGCTGGGCTCGCTGGAAATGGATCTGACCACACGACTGGTCACGCGAGACGCCAAACCGATTGAGTTAACGGTGCGCGAATTCGAGTTGCTGGAATTTCTCTTGCGCAACAAAGGCAGGGTGGTTTCGCGCGAGATGCTGGCACGAGACGTATGGAAAGAAAGTAACCGCGCCACACCGCTGGACAATGTGATTGATGTACACATCGCGCGTTTGCGGCGGAAGGTTGATGACGAATTCGAACCCAAGCTGGTTCGAACGATTCGCGGAGTAGGTTTCATGCTTTCCGAGGTGGAGCGTTAATGACGGGATTTCGAACAACCTTAAGGACACGCCTCACGCTCTTCTATGTGTTCCTGCTGTCGGTTGTTCTCGTCTTGTACGCAGTATCCACTTCGATATTCGTGTGGCAGGGATTACTCCGAGAAATGGATCAGAGTCTGGATCGCGATCTGGAAACCGTCGAGAACTTGGTTACGCTTATGCCAGACGGCTCCATCGCGGTGAATACAGGCGATCAAGAAGGTATTCTGCTGCTCGAAATCTGGTCTGAGAATGGCGCGCTCCTCTACCAGAGCGGTGATCTGAAGGGGCAGATGCTCGGGCCCCCAGTCAAACCGGACGATCCAAGCCACCCTCCAAACCGTTCCGTTCGTTTGGCGAACGGAATGAGGGTTCGGGTCATGACGCTACCGCATAAATTGAATAACCAAAGCGTCGTAGTGCGTTTAGGAGTAAGCGAGACCGCGCTTCGAGAAGAATTTGGCCGAATGGTACTGGCTTTGGCCCTGGGCCTTCCGATCGCGCTGATCTTCGTCGGCGTGACCGGCTATTTTGTCGCTCTGCGTGCTTTACGCCCGCTCGATTCTATGGCGCGGCGCGCCAAGCAGATTAACGCAGAGCATCTCAATGAGCGCCTGGAACTGGAGAATCCAGACGACGAACTCGGCCTTTTAGGCACCGCGTTTAATCAAACTCTGGCGAGGCTTGAGCATTCCTTCGAACAACTGAAACAGTTCACGGCAGACGCTTCCCATGAATTGCGAACGCCACTCACTGCGATGAGGAGCGTGGGTGAGGTGGCATTGCAAAATGGAGGCGACACGCGGTATCACCACGATGTTATCGGCAGCATGCTGGAAGAAGTGAATCGGCTGACACATTTAGTAGATAGTCTGCTGATTCTGGCGAGAGCGGACTCGGGTCGGGTCCCGCTTCAACGCAGCGAAGTGGGCCTGCTTGAGCTTGCGACTGAATCGGCGGTGCTGCTCGAAGTGTTAGCGGAGGAGAAGAAACAATCTCTGGAAATTGAAGGAGACGAGTCTCTGACCATAACCGGTGACCGGCTGATCTTGCGCCAGGCATTAGTCGCGATTATCCACAATGCGGTTAAATATTCGCCGTCCCAAGGCAGTATTCGCGTGCGCGTTGGCTCCGAGAATGGAGACGCTCTGGTGGAGATCCAGGATAGCGGACCGGGAATAGCGCCCGAGCACCGCGCCAAAGTTTTCGAGCGTTTTTACCGGGTGGACAAGGCGCGTACGCGGGACGAAGGAGGTTCTGGATTGGGCTTATCGATTGCAGACTGGGGAGTGAGAGCTCACGGCGGGCTTATTGAACTGGAGTGCAAGCAGCCGGGGTGTACTTTTCGTATCAGGTTGCCGCGAAACGGATCGACGAGTGTGAGTTCCGAAAAATAACCACGGATGCGGCATCGCTGATCAGCGTTTAGTCGACTCGTAGCGCGCCTTCGTCTCCGCGTTTGGCGGATAAAGGCCTGGCAGTGCGACGCCATTTTCCACCTCCTGCATGATCCAAGTTTCAAAACGTTCCTGTTCGGGAGCAGCCACCAGAACTTCATTTAGCAGGGCCGCAGGAATCAGCGTGGCGCCGTCCTCGTCGAGCACCATTATGTCGTCCGGAAAGACTGCAACGCCTCCGCAGCCAATCGGTTCCTGCCAGTTGGCGAAAGTGAGTCTCGACACGGAAGGCGGCGCTGCGGCTCCGTTACACCAGACGGGTAAGCCGGTGGACAATACCCCGGCCACGTCGCGCAAAGCACCGTCTGTAACAAGCCCGGCCACGCCCCGCTTCTTCATGCGTGCGCACAAAATATCGCCGTAAATGCCAGCATCGGTAATTCCCATCGCATCGACCACGGCAACGCAGCCCTCCGGCATTGCTTCGATGGCAGCTCGGGTGGATCGCGGCGACGACCATGATTCCGGCGTCGCGAGATCCTCCCGCATAGGAACGAAGCGCAGCGTGAAGGCTGCGCCCACCACCCGCGGTGAGCCAGGACGGAGAGGGCGGCAACCACGCAACCAGACATTGCGGAGGCCTTTTTTCAGCAGGATAGTGGTAACGGTTGCAGTAGGTATGGCTGACAAGGTCTGAACAATGTCCCGATCGAGTGTCATAGATTCTCCTTCAAATGCTGGCGATCATATGCTGGCAATCAGGCCACCGTCGACACGAATAACCGAGCCGGTAATGTATGAAGCACGATTGCTAGCCAGAAATGCAACAGCATCGGCGTACTCTTCTGGATTACCATAGCGGCCCATGGGAATCGAACCCGTGCTTTCAGCCTCGACCGCCTCAACCGTACGGCCCTCCCGTTTGGCTTTGGCTTCGTCCAGAAAACGGATTCGATCGGTTGCGATGCGTCCGGGCAGAATGATGTTCGCCGTGATCCCGTTGCGTGCGACTTCGCGGGCCAGCGTCTTGGACCAGCCGACGAGCGCAAGGCGGAGCGAGTTGGACAGGCCGAGATTCGGGATCGGTGCGACCACGCCCGAAGAAGTGCTGGTAATAATTCTTCCCCACCCTCGGGCTTTCATATTGGGCAACACCCGATCTGTGATCGCGACGATTGAAAGCACCATCGACGAGAAGTGTTTGCTCCACAGGCTCGGCTCCTGGCCTGCCGCGGGTGTGGGCGGCGGCCCACCTGTGATATTGACCAGCACATCGACCGGACCAAAGCGGTTCTCAATTGCGCTAATGTTTTTGTCAATGACAGTGAGATCGGAAAGATCCCACACCAAGTCAAGCGTCTCCGTGCCGCGGGCCTCGATCTTGTGAACCGAGCGTTCAATTGCAGCGGGGTCGATGTCGGCGACAGCTATCTTCACTCCCTCGGCGGCCAACGCATCTGCGATCGCGCCACCGAGACCTCCGCCACCTCCCAGGACCAGCGCGGTACGACCCTTAAGTTCTAACTCCATGTGTTAATCCTTTCTAGTCTCTGCATGATCGAATTGTCGTGCCGCGTTTAGGCGTGGCCGATAAGACCCGTAGCCTCATTCCAGGTTCTGAAGGGGCTTCAGACGAGCGCGTTCGTCATGCCGCGCGAGCCGACGTAAAAGGTAGTCAATCTCCTCCCGGGCAGTCTTCGACAGACCCGCCGCTGGCCGCCGCTGTGTGTCCGAAGCAAGAATACCGCGGCACATCAGGACGTATTTTCGTACCGCGAGGCCGATCCCGGGCTGCTGCTCGTAACGGATCAGAGGAAGGTGAGCATCAAAAAGATCATGAGCGGCGTCGCGCTCTCCAGCCACGGCATGCCGGACCAGGTCCACCAACATGTCAGGGAAGCAGTAACCCGTCATTGCGCCGTTGGCCCCGCGCTCCGTTTCGAAATCCAGAAATAAACCTCCATTGCCACAAAAGATGGAGATGTGGCGCATAGAGCCTTCGCGCTCGTAGGTGCGCAGGGTCGATATTTTTTCCAGGCCCGGCCAGTCTTCGTGTTTGAGCATGATGCAGGATGGATTCTCCATGACGATCTGACGAATAACTGCCGGGCTCATTACCACGCTGAAAGTCAGAGGAAAATCTTGTATGACAAAGGGAACATCACTCCCAATTGCCTCGGACGCCTGACGATAGTACGTAACGATTTGGTCGTCTGTTCTAAGAGAAGCAGGAGGCGCGATCATAACAGCTGAAGCGCCTGCCTCCAGAACCGCTCGCGACAATGAACGCATGGCGGCGAAACCTGGCGAGGAGACACCGACCACGACCGGCACGGGAGCACGATGAATGACGCGGGAAGCGACGGCCAGCGCTTCCTGTTGTTCCAGCTTTGGCGCTTCCCCCATCTGTCCAAGAACGGTGATCCCAGTCACGCCACACTCGACAAAGAAATCGGTCATGCGATCGGCCGACGGTTCGTCCACTCGCCCGTCCTCGTGGAAAGGAGTGGGAGCAATGACATAAACACCTTTGACAGGGTTGGGAGACATCGCTTCTTCTCCAGAGCGCAATGTTTACTGCACAGTACTTACTGAACCGTATTCACTGTACGACAGCCCATGACTGCGAGCCGTTAAGCCCAAATTTTGCGATGGCCCCCTCGTCGAATTCGAAACCGAGGCCGGGCGTTTGCGGAAGCAGGAGTTGGCCGTCTTTGACTTCGAGTTGACGATTCAGCAGCTTGCGAAAATTCAACACTTTGTCATCGGGAAAATATTCAACGTAGCGGGCATTCGGGGCGGAGGCAACCAGATGCACGTGCAATTCATGCAACCAGTGCGGACACATCGTGACGCCGTAACTGGCTGCGGTCTGCGCAATGCGTCGCCACTCGGAGATACCTCCGCAAACGGCAGCGTCAGCCTGCAAGATCACGGCGGCGTGTTTGTCGAGAATTTCCTTAAAGCGCCACCGCCCGGCTTCGATTTCGCCTGTAGCCACGTTGATGGCACAGCGAGCCGAGAGTCTGGCGTGATTCTCCACATCATCCGGGCTAAACGGCTCCTCGATCCAATACGGAGAATATTTTTCGTAGCGTTCGCAGTAGAGCAAGGCGGTCGGCAGATCGGACCACGCATTATTGGCATCCAGCATCAGATGTACGCTTGGTCCGATAGCCTCGCGTGCGGCGCGGATTCGATCTTCCTCCTCATCCGGCGTCAATCGCCCCACTTTCATCTTGACCGCACGAAACCCCTGCTGCACATAGGACGCAAGTTCCTCGCCGAGATGCTGCGGAGTTTTTCCATCGAGATAATAGCCACCACTGGCGTATGCAGGGACGCGATCTCGAGTCCAGCAGCCCAGATAAGCGAACAGTGGCATACCTGCCGAGCGCGCATTCAAGTCCCACAAAGCGACATCCAGCGCACTCAAAGCGCGCATTACACTTCCAGTTCGCCCTTGCAGCAAAGCCTCGCGATACATCTCTTCCCATAGGCCTTCAACGCGGGTGGAATCCTCGCCAATCAGCATCGGCGCCAAAAGATCCTGTACTGCGCGGCGAACGATGCTTCCCGCGGTGCTGCCCGCATAGCAATAGCCCAGACCTTCGGCGCCGTCGGAGGAGCGTACCTTGACAAGGCAGTAGTGGCGGACTTTCACGGTGCGGGTGGCGAATGAGGTTACCCGTTCGAGGGGCACGCACGCGTTACACACCGACACGGAAGCAATACGGGCCACTTCAGCCCTCCCAAGCCCACGTTACGCGCGGGCGCGCCAAGATTAGCACTTAATAGAAAGAGCCTGAAAACTGAAGGCGGCAGAAATCTGCCGCCTTCTTCAGTTTGCGATGGGGTCAATTACAACACTGTTTCATAAACGCGAATTGCAGCGCTCTTGGTTCCGTGATGCGGAATTGCCACATAGTAACGGTTGAGCTCCGGTACCAGGATGGCGGTTTTCGCGCGAAATGCCGTCGGAATGTGTCCAATGCGCTCTAAATGGTCGGCATCTTTAATCTCGAACACATCAGTGAATTCAGTGCCGGCAAAATAGATGCGCTTTTGAGCGGCGCTGAAACAGGCATCATCCACCATGGCTGGGGCAGCCACGCTCGTTACTAGCTTTCCCGAATCCGAATCCAGGACGTAAAGCTTGGCCGGTTGGCGACCTCCAATATACAAGCGATGATTCGCCGAATCGAACGAGATCGTCGTGAGACCCTTAGATCCCGGGACCGGCCAGGTCGCTGTGACCGTGCGCTTGTCCCGGTCGATAACTTCCACCGTGCTGTTGCCTCGAATGTCAATGAACATGCGGGGGCTCGACGGGTCGAAAGCCATGGCTTCGACATCGTCGGAATCCATTTTGATCTCGCCAACCTGTTTTGCTTGTGTAGTGTCGATGATCTCCACATAAGCGTTCGGAAGCTTTGCGTCCTTTCCTCCCGTCACAACGTACAGCAACTTGGTTGCCGGATCGTAGCCACTAGAGTCCGCACCCTCCCGTACCTTAATCGTTCCAGACTGCCCGTAGGATGTGGTGTCATAGATCCTGACCTCAGCCAAGTCGCTGTCGACCACGAAAAGCCTTTTCAAATCGCCCCGAAAGAGCATTGAATGGGGAGCTTTGAGGCCATCAATCGTGTGAATCAGTTTGTTGGTCTTCGTATCAAAGACTTCCACTTTCAAGTTTTCTTCCGCGGTAGCGAAAAGCCTATTGCCTTCGAGGTCGATCGCAAAGTGATCGAAATCGCCGTCCTTCAGGTCGGGCAGTGCAATGGACTGCACCAGCTTCACAGGCGCCTTCACCGGCTCCTTTTGTTGAGTCTGGGCAGCCATCGGAACCGCTACGAGCAGCCCAGAGAGAAACAAACTTTTCACTCTATTCACTGTAATCCCCCTCATTGAATTTATGGCCACACTCTAATTTGGCAGCCTGACCGATTCAGGCTCGCCTTCCCAACAACCTGTTCGAAGCCAGATGGGTACGACAGAAAGTTGGATTACTCGGCTGGCTATCCCAAAAAGTCAGCGCCAGCAAGCTCCGAATAGTATCGCAACACGGACAGAGAACGACTGAATTTTGGCTTAATAAATCTTCAGGTGAAACGCCTTGACGAAGATGGGTGGTTGGGCGCATAAAACCAGCGTCATGTCTCGTCGGCATAACGCCGATTCCGAGGAAAGTGCATCTTCGAGAAAATCTGATCGGGTGAGGGTGCTATGTCCAGGTCGACAACATCCATGTGTCATCGTGCAATGGCTCGTACGGTTCTCCTCTTACTGCTAGTCTCAAATCTGTCGCTCAGCACTTATGCGCAGGTTGTGGGCGGCACAATTCAGGGGACAATTGCCGACCCCAAGGGCGCAGTGCTTCCTGAGGCCAAGATCGAGATCGTAAACCTGTCCACGCAGATCGTCACCATATTGACCTCGAATGTTGATGGATTCTATTCGGCCCCGAATCTGTTACCCGGGAACTATAAGGTCACCGTGACGCGTTCGGGATTTGCCACCGCCTTGACGGAGGTGATTCTCACAGTCGGTGCCCAGCGCGTTGTGAACGTAACGATGCACATCGGCACCGTCAGCGAGGTGGTGAAGGTACAGACAGAAGTGCCAGAAGTGGAGCTGGCGACGTCAGAAATAAGCGACGTGGTGAACGGCAGAACGATTCGCGAGCTTCCTCTGAATGGCCGCGACTGGACACAATTGGCCACCCTGGAGCCGGGAATTGCCAGTATTCGAACGCAGCCTTCGGTGGGCGCCAGCGACCGGGGACAAAGAGGCTTCGGCACTCAGATGACGGTAAACGGTGGTCGCCCCGCGCAAAATAACTACCGTTTGGACGGCACCAGCATCAATGACTACTCAAATTCCGCGCCCGGCAGCGTCCTCGGCACTGATCTGGGATCCGACGCGGTGGGAGAGTTCTCGGTCTTAAGCAGTACGTATCCCGCCGAGTACGGACGCTCTTCCGGCGGTGTTATCAACGCAATCACGCGCTCGGGCAGCAACACCTTCCACGGAAGCGTCTACGAATTCCTGCGGAACAGCGCCCTTGATGCCTCCAACTATTTTGATACTACGAAGCCTCCGTTCAAGCGCAATCAATTCGGGGTGACTGCGGGCGGCCCGATTGTGAAGGATCACACTTTCATTTTTGGCAATTACGAGGGCCTGCGTCAGTCGCTGGGAATCACGCAGACAAGCCTCGTGCCGACCCAGAACGCGAGAAATGGTCAGCTGTCTAGCGGCCCGGTAACGGTAGATCCGAAGGTAGTGCCGTATCTGCCGATTTGGCCTTTGCCGAATACCGGTTCCTGTCCCGCAGGGACAATATGTGATGTTGGGACCTTCAAGTTACAGAGTCAGCAGATTACGCCAGAGAATTACTTCACCACCCGCGTTGACCACAAGTTTTCTGTGAACGACTCCCTCGATGGCACCTATATGCGCGATACGGCAACTATCTCTCAGCCAGACGAGCTAGGGATCAAAGTGACAGGGTATACCACGAGACGTCAGTTGGTGACGCTTGAAGAATCCCACGTTTTCAATCCACAGGTGGTCAATTCTGCACGCGTCGGCTATAGCCGTGTCGTTGGCTTGGTCGGGCAGACTCTCAAAGCTCTTAGCCCACTCGCGAGTGACCCGTCCCTGGGGTTCGCAGCGCCGGGCCGACCCGTAGGGGAAATAGACGTGAACGGCGTGATCACTAATTTCAGTGGCGGTCTGGGAGCCATTTCCAACTACAATTTTCATTGGAACTCGTTTCAGGGTTACGACGACGCGTTCGTCACCCGGGGAAAGCATTCCCTGAAGTTCGGGGTTGCAGTGGAGCGCATTCAGGAGAACATGAGCGCCTCGGATTCGCCGAATGGAATCTACAGTTTTGGCTCTCTAGGCAATTTCTTAACGGCCCATCCTGATACTTTCGCCGCCAATCTCGGCGAGACTGGTATCCCGCGAAATATGCGCCAGACAATTTTCGGAGTGTACGCAGCGGATGACCTGCGGTTGCTGCCGAACCTCACAATGAATTTGGGTTTGCGCTACGAAATGTCGACGGTGCCCTCAGAGATACATGGCAAGATCGCATCGCTTCGCAATTTAACAGACTCGGCACTATTTTGCGGAGACCCATCTATCACGGTCGGAAACCCACCTGTCGCGATCTGCAGCCCGTCTAAAGGGGGGTATTTCTCGAACCCGACGCTCCATGATTTCGAGCCTCGATTTGGATTTTCCTGGGATCCATTCAAGAACGGGAAGACCGCCCTGCGAGGTGGTTTCGGTATGTTTGACGTCCTTCCGCTTCCCTATGAGACGCAGAACCTGACCCTGTTTGCGGCTCCGTACTACCTGTTGGGCACAATCGGCGGCCTGCGTCCAGGGGACTTCCCGAACGCCTTCAATCTGATCAATGCGAATACGACCCAGTCGCTACGCGTCAATTTTATCCAGCCCAACCCATCGCGCAATTACGTGATGGAATGGAATCTGAACGTGCAACGGCAAGTCTCAGAAAGTGTCGCCGTAATGATTGGGTATACCGGATCGCGCGGCGTGCATCAGCCATTTCGCGTTGAGGACATGAACATTCCCCTGCCCGACATCCAGGTTCCGGAGGGATATGTTTGGTCTGCCGCCACCCAAGGGCACCCCGTTAACGGTACGTTTGGGCAAATCGAGGGTTTGATGTGGATTGCGAGTTCCAGCTATCACTCGTTGCAAGCACAAATAAAAAAGAACATGAGCCACGGCCTGCAAGCGCAGGCATCCTTCACTTATGGCAGAAGCATCGACACAAGCTCGGCAGGTTCTATTGGCGATAACTTTCACAATTCGGTGTCAAGCCTGCCTTTTTTCAGTACGAAGTTGAATCGCGGTCCCTCAGACTTCAACGTTGGCAAGAACCTTGTCACCAATCTCGAATGGGAGATTCCGAGCCCAAAATCGTTATCTGGAGCCGCGGGATGGGCGCTGAGCGGATGGCAATTGGGTGGAATATTCGAGGCCAGCAGCGGAACTCCCTTCAGTGTGATCATCACGGGAGATCCGCTGAAGTTAGGTAACACCGATCCGTTTGGCCGCCCAAGCCGCCTCAACGGACCCGGTTGCAACAATCCGGTAAATCCCGGGAATCCATTTAATTACATAAAACTTGAGTGCTTTGGACTGCCCCAACAGACACCAGCGATCGCAGGAGTGTGCCAGACCTATGGTTTCGACCCGACCACGACACCGCCCAATCCGGGCATCCCTGGCACGTGCGCCAATCTGCTGGGGAATGCCGGCCGCAATCAATTGAACGGACCTGGGTTAATCAATTTCGATTTGTCTCTCTTCAAGAATATGAAATTCAAGCGAATATCGGAAAACTTCACTGCACAATTCCGAGTGGAGTTTTTTAATGTCCTAAACCATCCAAATTTCTCGCCCCCAGTCGATTTCAATGCTCTTTACGACAACTCAGGTGCATCACTCGCCGGCAGCCCTGGCAACCCGGGCGCAGGCTCTATCGATTCCACCGTGACTACTTCAAGACAAATGCAGGTGGCACTCAAGCTGATCTGGTGAAGCAGGTCGACAATTCGGTGCACATTAGTGCGCAACGGAGAAGGCAGCTTTTGTTATGGAAATCGCGACACCGCGAAGATGACGGATCAATTATTTGCTTCTGAGCCTGCCATCCACCACAAGGCACTCGGCAGCAGGGGTTCCACCGTCGAACACCGCGACTACGCCTTGCGCCGCGAGCAGGTTGCCGCGCGCTAATCCTTCCCGGCTGGCTCCAGCCACATGCGGCGTAACGACTACGTTCGGGAGCGACATCAGTTCGTCGGCGACCGGACGCCATTCAGGTTCTTGTTCTCCCAGTAACACGTCGAGACCAGCGCCCGCAATTTGTCCCGTGCGCAAGGCCTGCAGCAAGGCACCCTCGTCCACAAGCCCCCCGCGCGATGTGTTGACCAAAATCGCCGTTTGCTTCATCAACGCCAGCGCTGTCTCATCGATCAAGTTTCGCGATGATGGTGTCAGCGGGAGATGCAGACTGATGTAGTCACTTTCCTTGAATAGATACGGCAGATCGACGAAGCGAATGCCGTTAGCTTTGGCATACTCTTGATCAGGCTTCTCGTCATAAGCCAAAATTGTGGTTTCGAAACCTTTCAATCTTTGAGCGACGCCGCGTCCGATACGCCCGAGGCCAACCAGTCCTACAGTTTTTCGGTACAACTCAGTGACAGGTTGCACCGACCAGTCGCCCGCACGCATGAGCTCGCGAAATTCGCACAGACGTTTTGCCACGGCCAACATTAAGGCGATCGTGTGATCTCCGACCGAGGGTCCGTTACCGCCGGGAGCGTAGGTCACGACCCGACCGAGCTCCTTTGCCGCCGCTACATCAATCTGGTCGTAGCCCACGCCTCGTTTGGCGACAACAGTAAGCTTCGGAAAACTCGCAAACATCTCACGTGTGACCGGTGCTGTCGCCACAATCCAGGCATCGGCGTCGCAAAGCAGTTCGAACACGCGTTCCTTCGTGAGCGTGGTGTCGGGAGTGCCCGGAGAAAGTCCCGAAAGCACAACCTTGCAATCGTGAGCTTTCAAAAAAGCGACCGCCGCTTCATCAAAAAACGTGGCTGTTGCTAGAACTGTGCGGCTCATGAGTGCCAAACGTTCCCTCCCGTGGAGAGGTTCGGTTGCATCGGCAGCGCAATGTTAATCTAACAGCCGATGCTGACGGCTGAACATTTGCTTACAAAATCTTCAGATCACAAGCCTTGACAGTCTCGCCGTGGCATGGCTATGAAGGTTCGTCACCAGTTAGGCCGCCCAGTGAGCGCACAAAATGAAGAACAGACATGACCTTGATAAGGGGTTAACCGCCTACGGAGACCCGGATTTCGCCAGTTACCTTCGCAGATCCTTTGCCAAGTCAATGGGTTATTCCAGCGCAATGCTACGCCGGCCCATCATCGGGATAGCGACCTCCGCCAGCGGATTTAATAACTGCCACCGCTTGACGCCACAACTTGTAGAGGCAGTGAAGCGCGGGATCATCGCAGGCGGTGGCTTGCCCATGGAATTTCCCACGATTTCCCTGGGCGAAGTTTTTCTCCATCCGACGAGCATGATGTTCCGAAATTTGATGTCGATGGATGTGGAAGAAATGATTCGTGCGCAACCCATGAGCGCGGTCGTATTGATTGGGGGCTGCGATAAAACTGTACCCGCTCAGATCATGGGTGCGCTTTCGGCGGGACTGCCCGCCATTCAGCTGGTGGCCGGGCCGATGATGACCGGTCGCTATCACGCGGAGCGCCTCGGCGCCTGCACCGATTGCCGAAAATATTGGGCGCGGTACCGTGCTGGTGAAACAAGCGAGTCGGAAATCGCGGAGATTGAAGACAATTTGGCTGTTACTGCAGGCACCTGCGCAGTCATGGGGACGGCGAGTACTATGGCCTGTATCGCCGAGGCCCTCGGGCTGAGTCTGCCGGGAAGCGCAGCGGTTCCAGCGGTTCATTCGGATAGGCTCAGGCAAGGCGAGGCCACAGGTATGCAAGCGGTGCGCCTGGCCGAATCCGGAATACGCCCCGCCGAGATCGTCACTCGCGAATCGATCGAGAATGCCATGCGCTCGCTCCTAGCCATTGGTGGTTCTACCAATGGCGTGATTCACCTGGCTGCAATCGCAGGGCGGGTAGGCGTCAATTTAAGCCTGCGTGACTTGAATGCCCTTAGCGAATCCACTCCTGTACTGGTTAACCTGAAGCCGGTCGGTCAGCACTATATGGAGGATTTTCATGCGGCGGGAGGAATGCCAGCCGTTCTTCGCGAGCTGAAACCCGTCTTGAACTTGAACTGTCGCACCGTGACGGGTGAGACGCTTGGTGAACAACTTGCCCAACCTGCGAAGTTTGTTGACCGTAATGTGATTCACGCCACTGACGACCCTATTCGACGCAGCGGGGGATTGTTAGCGCTTTTTGGAAATATTGCGCCCAATGGCGCATTGCTCAAGTGCGCGGCTGCAGATGAGCGTTTATTTGAGCACGTAGGGCACGCCCTTGTATTCAAGGACTTGAACGACCTTGCGGGGCGCATCGATGACCCCGAGTTAGAGGTATCTCCCGAGAGCGTGTTGGTTTTGCAAAACGCGGGATCTGTGGGAGCCGGTATGCCCGAGGCCGGCTACCTTCCCATTCCTGCGAGGCTGGCACGTGCGGGCGTCAAGGACATGGTACGAATATCCGATGCCCGCATGAGTGGCACAGCGTTCGGAACCATCCTTCTGCACGTCTCCCCAGAATCGGCGATCGGGGGTCCGTTGGGACTCGTTCGGACCGGTGATGAGATCAGACTGAGCGTCAGAGAACGGCGCATCGATGTTATGGTCTCCGAACGGGAGCTTGAAACCAGACGCAAGCAAACGAAACCCATCCGAGGGGCAGCGAGAGGATATGCCAAACTCTATGCGGAATCTGTCCTCGGTCCAGAGTTCGGCTGCGATTTTGATTTCTTGCGGAAAGAGAGCGTTCGAATCGAAAGGTAATCAACCAGACTTCCGAGAACTTTGATACAAGCGGCCTGCTGCGGGACCCGTCCAAAGGTGGAACCACTGGCTGCACACCGCGCTTCGTCAGGGATAGGACCACGCAAAGTGAGCGGTTATGGTTCTATGCGTGATAAGCCAGGGGTGTTGAATCGGTACATGTTCTGAGCAAGACTCTGATGATTCTCTGGAGTGTAGACGATTTTGTGACGGTCAATGCACCAAAGATCAACAGAGATCAACAACGCGCTAGACTGAGGCCGCAACTCATTCCACACCAATCGCTTGCAGCCAACAAAACTCAATAGGATTCAACAAGTGCTGGAATCTGGTTCGGGACCAGGGGGTCGGAGGTTCAAATCCTCTCTCCCCGACCATATTGTTTTCAATCTCTTACAGTTCCGCTGGTCGGCCCACCGGTATTAGCCCAGGTACTTTACCCTTAGAAACCGCGAAGACACTGGCCCTCAGTGAAAGAATGCGAGCGAGCACCGTCTCAAAATCGACTACAGCCACTCGATGCGGGGTAATGGGCTACTTTGAAAGTAGCCCACTACCCGATGCGGCACGCCGCCTCTCATTATCCGCTTCCCCCTATTGCCGACGATACACTCCAAGCTACAGTGGCTTCCTACAAGCCCGTTTCTGGCCAATCGGTGAACAGTGGTCGTTCGCTGGACACAAGCCCGTTTATCAGGACCGATCTGGCCCGTCAGATCTCCGAAAATTTCCATTCATTTCGCCTTTTGACCAGCACATCCCGCGGAACGTTCGGCTCGTTGATCGCTTGTCCCGCTTCATCTCGCCGCCTCTGGGGGACCGGGACGGGCAAGTCCCAGCTTCTGCATCTTGTGGATCAAAGTGGTGCGCTTCAATCCAAGTTTCGTGGCGGCGCCTTTCGGGCCGCCGATGACCCAACTAACTTCTTCGAGCGTGCGCAGAATCAGGGTGCGTTCGGAGTCCCTTAGGGTGGTCACAGGGGCGGCCGAAGCAATGGCGATGCCTCGCGTCCCCGCCGGGGGCAAAGGATTGGGAAGCACACCGTCGTTGGAGAGGATCACAGCGCGTTCGATCAGGTTCTGGAGTTCGCGAATGTTTCCCGGCCATTGATACGAGCTGAGCGCAGACATGGTTTCGGGAGGAATGTTTTCAATCTCCCGGCCCATCCGCCGGCCAAAGCGTTCGACAAAATGCGTCACCAGGGCCGGAATATCTTCGCGGCGTTCACGCAATGGTGGCAGCTGGACGGGAAACACATTCAGACGATAGTACAGGTCGCTGCGGAATTGGCCGTGATTTACCATCTCCTCCAAGTCCCGATTGGTCGCAGCCACGAGCCGGACGTCCACTTGGTGAGTCCGAGTGCTCCCTAAACGCTCAAACTCCTGTTCTTGCAACACACGCAGCAGTTTGGGCTGCAACGCTGGAGGAATATCGCCTATCTCGTCCAGAAAGAGTGTGCCTTTGTCAGCGAGTTCGAAACGGCCAATCTTTTGCGCAATGGCTCCGGTGAATGCTCCTTTCTCGTGGCCAAAGAGTTCACTCTCGAGCAGATCCAGCGGAATAGCGGCGCAATTCAGCCTTACGAATGGGCGCCCGCAGCGCGCGCTAAGGTTGTGAATCGCGTGAGCGATCAGCTCCTTGCCGGTGCCAGTTTCGCCCTGGATAATAACCGTGGAATCCGTAGGCGCGACCCGTTCGACTTGTTCGAGCACAGCCTCCAGAGCAGAGCTGCTTCCTATAATCTGCTCGAATCGGCGCTCGTAAGAAACCTGATCTCCACTCTCGAATCTTGCGAAAGCTGCCACAGAGGACCTCCTGGTGCATGCACACTTCTGTTAGCGGGGCTCAACTCTCCAGAGCTGCCCGGACGCTTCCGAGCAGGGCTTCATCGTCGAATGGTTTTGCCAGGAACTCCACCGCGCCTGCTCTCAACGCTTGCATCCGCATTCTTGTGTCGCCGTGTGCCGTGATGAAGATAGTCGGAATCCTGCAATGCTCAGCGTTCAGCTGGGCCTGCAATTCGAGCCCTGACATTCCTGGCATGCGGATGTCCGTGATTAGACATGCAGTGTGTTGCTGCTGGCCGGATTTCAAGAATTCTTCCGCGGACGCGAAAGCTTGCGAGGGCAATCCAACTGATTTCAGCATGCCTTGCAATGCGCTGCGCATCAAGTCATCGTCATCGACGATCGCCACTAATTTCGTTTTCTTTTGGATGGCCATAGCTGCAAAGTAGCATCGTCGTTAAACTTGCGCAATCATACTTTGGTATGCGAGTGCTCATACACGGTTTTTAGCAGGTCGCGGAGAAAATCAGTGCGTATAGAGCTAAACCTCAGCGGCTCGAAGCGGCGCTGATTCGGCGCGACTGACGGCACGAGTAGAACTCGGCCCTCCCCGGTTTGCCACTTCCGGTCTTGCGGAAAACCGCATTTTTTACGCAGCCTACCAGGTGATGAACGCTGTGAGGTTCGGTGTGAGAGTTAGTCGTGACTTTCCGCTTTGCTGGGTAGAGCAAGGTGAAAACTTGCGCCGTGGGAAGAGTTGGCGGTAGCCCACAAGCGGCCGCCGTGCGACTCCACGATGGAGCGGCTGATTCGAAGTCCCATGCCGGTGCCGTCACTCTTGGTGGTGAAGAATGCATTAAAGATCTGGTCCGCCTGCTGCGCTGGCAGCCCCACACCGGTGTCGCTGACCGAGACCATCAGTTGCTCGTCTGCCGCCCGTTGCGACTTGACTGCGAGCTTGCGTGGCCAGGAAACATCCTTCATCGCCTGGATGCTGTTGATCATGAGATTCATCAGCACCTGCTGCAACTGAACACGATCTCCCATGATCCCCGGAAGGCCTTCCGACAGTTCTGTCTGCACTGATATGGAGTACCGAGTTGCCTCGCTGCGCAATAGGACGATCATCTCTCGAATAACATCGTTTATATCAACCAATTCCCGTTGTGGGGTTTCTTTTTTGAAGAGCGACCGGGTTCTGTTGATGATGTCGGAGGCCCGGGCTGCATCTTTGACGACTCTCGAGGCAGCCTGACGCGCTTCCTCCAGATCAGGTTCGTCGCGCGTGAGCCAGCGCAAGCAGGTGTTGGCGTCGGTGACGGCAGCGGCGATGGGCTGATTCACTTCGTGCGCCAGCGATGCAGTTAACTCCCCCATAGCGGTAACCCGGTTGGCATGCGCGAGATCCACATGCGCCTTGCGCAGCTCCTCTTCGGCGCGGTTACGCGATTCCTCAACGCGCCGTTTGATCTCCATCAACCCGGTGATCAATAACGCCGCAACCAGAAAGACCGCAAATCGCAAGAGCGCCGCCGGCTCGTGGCTTGGCGGAAATGTCCTCCACAAAAAGAAGTAGTTGAAGGCTAGAGCGGAGAGAGCGACAGATACAAGCCCCGGCCCCAGGCCTCCGAAGAGGGTACTTACTGGTACGGCAAGAAGGAAACACGATGCCGGAGCGTCGATAGGCCAGGCCACCGCGAGAGCGATTCCGCAGGAGATTATCGCGAGGCCGTAACGTTGAAGGTGGGAAAGGACTCTCATTGGCGATCGCCCGGCGGAAGGTCCAACTTCGCCGCCATTCTGACCAATTCCGCCAGCGATTCCGCCTGCATTTTGTGCATCACGTGCCCCCGTTGGATCTTCACGGTGATTTCACTGGTTCCGAGCTCAAACGCGATTTGCTTGTTGAGCATGCCCGAAACCACCCTGGTCATGACCTCGCGCTCGCGTGGAGTGAGCAATTCGTAGCGCTCGCGTAACTCACCCAGTTCGCTCTGCTGTCGGCGCACCACACGGTCGCGATCCAGAGCCTGGTGGATTGCGTCCAGCAAGTCCTGGTCCCGGAACGGCTTAGTCAGAAATTCCACCGCACCGGATTTCATCGCCTTCACCGTCATCGGAATATCTCCATGACCGGTAATGAAGATCACAGGAATTCGGATGCCCGCGTCAACCAACTGGTGCTGAAAATCCAGACCGTTAACTCCAGGAAGTCTTATGTCCAGAACCAGGCAACTGGGCCCGTCCGACCGCTTGCTGCGCAGAAAT
>Ga0210404_10000573_pt1 | contig 18406 bp, 10 predicted proteins | sample IncBWH28MmetaG_FD_155455 | JGI IMG/M metagenome (GOLD analysis project Ga0210404, IMG submission 155455) | Forest soil microbial communities from Barre Woods Harvard Forest LTER site, Petersham, Massachusetts, United States - Inc-BW-H-28-M | ecosystem: Environmental > Terrestrial > Soil >... | reverse complement strand
GGAGCCGATCTTGTCGCGCAATTGATCGACCAGCGTGCGCAGTTGCGCGCGCTCCAGGTTGTCCACACGATGCGCGAGAACCTTTACGCCTTTCACATCCTTGACTTGATCGCCAATGTTCGTGGTGCTCGACGAAGCCGACTTCATCCGCGCCTGATCCAGTTCACGCGTGAGCCGCTTGATCTCGGCATCTTTCTTTTCGAAATCAGCCTTCAGCGCTTCAGCAGTAGATGCTTGCGCTACCTCGTCTGAGGGTGCCCCATCCTTGCGCGCTTTTTGCGCAAGGGTGGGAGATACAAAGGCCGACACAACGCCTTCAAGTTCATGATCTTTGCGGAAATGCGCCAGCGATCCCAAACCCGTGATCGCCTCCACCCTCCGTACGCCCGAAGACACGCTGCCTTCTTTGAGAATCTTGATCAGCCCAATCTCGCCCGTAGCGCCGGTGTGCGTGCCTCCGCAAAGCTCGGTCGAGAAATCGCCAATCCTCACCACGCGCACCTTGTCGCCATACTTTTCGCCGAACAGCGCCATGGCGTGATAAGTATTGATGGCCTCGTCGATGGGGACGTCAGTGATGGTCTCAACAATCCGATTGCGCAGCACTTCCTTGTTGATGATGTCCTCAATATCCTGCAATTCTTCGTCTTCCAGAGCAGTGAAGTGCGAAAAATCAAAGCGCAAATGATTCGGCGCCACCAGCGACCCAGCCTGCTTCACATGCTTCCCTAGAACTTCTCTCAGTCCAGCATGAAGCAGATGGGTAGCCGTGTGATTGCGCATGGTGGACTGACGAACGTCAGCGTTGACGACGGCATCGACCTTGTCGCCCACGCGCAGCGCCTGTTTCGCAACAACCTGATGCGCCCGCACACCCTGAATCGGCGAATAGCAGCCAGTCACTTCGGCGACAACGGTATTGTGATCGTCCGAATAAAACCAACCCCGGTCGCCAACCTGCCCGCCGGATTCGGCGTAAAACGGTGTGTGATCGAGAATGACTTCGCCAGAATCGCCAGCTTTGAGTTCTCGAGTACCCTGCCCGTTGTGAATGATGGCCAGCACCTCGCAGCCATCAGAGCGAGTCTGCCGATAACCTTCGAAGATTGATTTCGGAAGCTGCTGGTAGGCAGGATTGGCAGTTTGCTTTGCAGCGCCTTTCCACGAAGCGCGAGCGCGGTTCTTTTGCTCTCCCATCGCTTGATCAAAACCGCTTTGGTCGAACGCAACGCCCAGGTCGCGTGCGGCATCCTGCATGAAGTCGAGCGGCATGCCAAACGTGTCGTAAAGTTTGAAAGCTTCGGCGCCGCCGAGTTGGCCCTTGGAGTTCTTGAGCAACTCTTCCAGCTTTTCGAGACCAACATCGAGCGTATGCGCGAAACGAGTTTCTTCGATCTGCACGGTCTTCGATACGCGATCAGCGGTCTCGTTCAGTTCCGGATATGCGTCCCGCAACAGATCGCGCACCGCGAAGACCATCTCATAAAGGAACGGCTTGGTCTGGCCCAGCAGACGTCCATGGGTGATAGCGCGGCGGATGATTTTTCTTAACACGTAGCCGCGGCCTTCGTTCGAAGGCAGCACCCCGTCAGAAATCAAAAACGTTGCCGCACGCGAGTGATCCGCAATCACCCGCAGCGAAGCGGCCGATTTTGCCTTGGCTTCCTTCTCCAGTTCCCTCGTGAGCGATGTTCCCGTCAACTCCGCCGCGCGCCTGATCAGCGGCGTGAACAAATCCGTGTCGTAATTCGAGATCACGCCCTGCAATATGGCCGCTATGCGCTCCAATCCCATCCCTGTGTCGATCGATGGTTTGGGCAGCAACTTAGTCACACCCACCTGGCGGTCGTACTGCATGAATACCAGATTCCAAATTTCGACGTAGCGCCCGCAGTCGCAGGTGAAGGCACAATCCGCGTGTCCCTGATCTGACGCCACCGGACCCATGTCGCAGTGAATCTCGCTACAAGGACCGCATGGGCCGGTGTCGCCCATCTGCCAGAAATTGTCTTTCATTCCCAAAGCAAGAATACGTTCCTTGGGAACGCCCACGGCGAGCCAGAGCTGCTCAGCCTCATCGTCTCGCGGAACATCGAAGCCAGCCTCGAGCGGACCGGCTCCTTCAAATATGGTCACGTAAAGCTTGTCTTTGTCGATCCCGAACCACTCCTTCGAAGTAATCAGCTCCCACGCGTAAGCAATCGCATTCTTCTTGAAGTAATCGCCAAAGGAAAAATTCCCCAGCATCTCGAAAAATGTGTGGTGACGGTTGGTGAAGCCGACGTTCTCCAGATCGTTGTGCTTGCCGCCGGCGCGTACGCATTTCTGCGACGTCGTGGCCTTGCTGTAGTCGCGCTTCTCCAGGCCCAGAAAAACGTCCTTGAACTGATTCATGCCCGCGTTGGTGAACAGTAGTGTAGGGTCGTTCGCCGGCACCAGCGACGACGAATGCACTTCCTCGTGCCCCTTCTGCACAAAGAAGTCTAGAAACTTGCGGCGGATTTCAGAGCCAGTCAGCATGGTGTGAGGAAACTCTAATTCTAGCACCGGAAAAACAGAGCCAAACCTAACCACAGAGGGCACAGAGGAACACAGAGGAAATCGGAACGCCGAATCCTCTGTGCTACCCTGTGCCCTCTGTGGTCAGGCTTGGCTTTGCGTTACTGCGGCTTCGGCTTGTCCCCTTCCATTTTCTCGCCGGCCTTCTTCATCTCGTGCCCGGTGGCCTTGGTGCCCTTCTTGACGCCGCTTCCTGTCTTCTTGGCAACTTTCTCGGTGCCCTTTGCGGTGTCTTTGGCGGCCGTTTTGGTGGCGTCGCCGGTCTTATCGGCGGCCTTCTCGGTGCCCTTGCCAACGGTTGTCGCTGTCTTCTTGGTGGCGTGTCCGGTCGCCTTCGCGCCCTTTTCGACAGCCGTGCCAGTCTTATCGGCGGCCTTCTCGGTGCCTTTGGCCGTTTTGGTGGCAACTTTCTTGGTTTCTTTTCCTGTGGCCTCGGCGCCCTTCTTCACGTCGGTGGCCGCGTCCTGAGACAGAGCGATGGGTACTGCGCTGAGCAATAATGCGGCGAGAACTGCTTGCAGACGGAATTTCATAGTGCCCTCCGGAAAAACTTTATGGGGATCGGTCTTGCAGTATGCAACATCGCCACGCCTCTTGCCAAGTGGATCTTCTATTCTGCGATACTCAGCAGTCCGCCGGGAGCGGCTTGCTCGCAATGCCTCAATCGTTGCCGCTCATGCGTTTTCACTCTCCAACTCGGTCAAGGTTTCCTCATCCACGTCCCATCTCTTCAAAATGGAGAAGATGGTTTTGGCCCCGAAGCCGCCCCGCACCAGTTGCCGGAAGATGCGCGCCGCCTGCTTCTGATCTTTGGGTTTCACCATGCGCTTCTTTCGGAGATACTCCCGGGCCTGCTTTTCTTCGCTGACGCCCTCGAATGCCGCGTCCACGGCCTTGTCGATCACGTCGCTGTGCATGCCCTTGATTTTCAGATCGGTGACCACGCGCATCCGCCCAAACTTCTGATTGTCCCGCCGCAGAGAAGAAAAATACGCGGCATACTGAGAATCGTTCAAGTATCCGCGATCCTTAAGTCGTCGAATCACCAACTCGATCAGGGTTTGACCGTACTCTGATTCGGCGTCTTCCACCCGCGCACGCAACAGACGCTTCAATTCCGCAACCGTCCGCATGCGCCGGGCCAGCGCTCCCACGGCGTATTCGTACAACTCATCTTCGGAATAGAACTTCTTCTTGGGACGCGGGAACGCCATGGACTAACGATAGCGCAAAATCGGGCTTCGGGCTTCGGCTTTCGGGCGTCGGGGTTCGAAAAGGGAATTTAGAGCATCCAGAGAGGTGGAAAGCCGGAGCCCGATAGCCGAAGCCCGAAGCCCGCCTTACTACCGTCCGCCGAATCCGGCGGACTGCATCGACTGCCGCGAAATGTCGGCGGTCGATGCGATGCCCTGCATGCGCAGCTTGAAGTCGTCGGCGTTGGAGGCATTCTCCAGCGCGGTTTCGTAGTTGACCAGCCCCGCCTGGAACAGATCCCACAACGACTGGTCGAAGGTCTGCATACCGTATTGCGAAGTGCCGGCCGCAATCGCGTCGCGAATCGAGCGCGTCTTTTCCGGCACGAGAACGCATTCCCGGATGAAGGCCGTATTGATCATCACCTCAACCGCGGGCACGCGTCCATCGCCATCGCAGCGCCGCACCAGCCGCTGGCTGACAATGGCCCGGAGCACGGCCGCCAACTGCAGCCGAATCTGCTTTTGCTCCGGTGGCGGGAAAATAGAGATGATGCGGTTGACGGTTTCCACCGCGTCCAGCGTGTGCAACGTGGAGAAAACCATGTGGCCAGTTTCAGCTGCGTGCAGTGCGGTCGAGATCGTTTCCAGGTCGCGCATTTCGCCCACCAGGATCACGTCCGGATCCTGACGCAAGGAAGCGCGCAAGGCCGCACTGAACGAGGGTGTGTCCACACCGATTTCGCGCTGGTTGACGTAGCCTTTCTTGTCGCGATGCAGAAATTCGATGGGGTCTTCAATGGTGATGATGTGTTCGGCGCGGCTGGAGTTGACCCGATCCACCATGGCGGCCAGCGTCGTCGATTTACCCGAGCCGGTTACGCCCGTTACCAGCACCAGCCCGCGCGGCATTTCGCAAATCTGCTCCACCACCTTGGGCAGGAACAGCTCATCAAGCGCCCGAATCTTGGTGGGAATGACGCGCAGCACCAGGCCAACGTTGCCGCGCTGCTGGAAGATGTTCACACGGAACCGCCCTAGCCCGGCCACGCCGTAGGCCATATCGATTTCCGTGGTCTCTTTGAACTTTTGCTTCTGCCGTGCCGACATCATGCTGAACGCCATGGTCAGCATGTCTTCAGCGGTCACTCGCGGCTGTTCGGTCAGGGGCGCCAGTTCGCCGTCAACGCGCAGGTGAGGATAGTTTCCCACCTTCAAGTGCAAGTCGGAGGCTCGCCGTTCCGTAGCAATCCGCAGCAGGTCGTCAATATTCATCGGGAGGTTTCCTGGGAGGCGCCTTGCCTCCAAGCTCTCCGTATGATGAACCGAATCGTCACCTTCCCCAAGATGACCTAGGTAACGGCCCCGCCCCGGCAGGTGGACAGCACCTTACGTTTGGGGGGAGGCCCGTGCGTCCCTCAGCGCGGAGAAGGGGGTTGGCTCGCGAGCGCCGAGACCGCCTCTGGGTTGCAGAAAAACCGCTTTTCAACAGTTTGCCGCTATGGTCTGTGATATAGTGAGCGGCCTAAGTTCTCCCCCCTGGATTTAAAACGTCGCAGTGATCTGACAGGTTCGACCACACTGCCTTATCCCTAGACTGCAAAGGTGCGACGCGGCAGCCACCAGTCCACAAATTTGGCCAGGAGCGAAAACCATGAGAACCACGACGCCTTCACGAATTCGAAGCGCGGCAGTTGCGCTGATTGCGATCACTCTCACCTGTGGCAGCATGTCATTCGCGCAGTACGCCGAGACCGTGCTGCACACCTTCAACGCCAGCACGGGTGGAATTTCCGTTAACCGCCCCCTGGTTTCGGATGGTGCGGGCAACCTCTATGGGACCACCTACGACGGGGGCTCGAACGGAAACGGCATATTCTACGAACTTTCGCCAACGGCGAGCCATGGCTGGCAACAGACCCAGCTTTTCAGCTTCCCATTTGCCACCGCACTCAATTCCTCAACTAATCCGGTAGGAGGGATGACTCGAGACGCCGCGGGGAACTTCTACGGGCTGTCTCCTTATGACGGCATCGAAAATTGCATCGACAGTACTGGAGGCCAAGTTGGCTGCGGGACCATTTGGAAGCTCTCTCTTACGACCAAGGGTTGGAGGCGCACCATCCTCTACAGCTTCGTCGGCGGCGCTAATGGAGGAGGTCCATTCAGTCTGGTGATGGATTCCGCGGGAAATCTCTATGGCCTGACGAGCGCTGAAGGGTGGGGCTCGGTTTTCGAGCTGGCGCGCAACGGCGGGAACTGGTCGTTCAGCACGCTCTACACTTTCACTGGGGGCGCTGACGGAGGCGCTCCCAACGCCATCGTTCTCGATCACACCGGCAACCTGCTCGGTTCCACTTACGCCGGCGGCATCCCCAACCAGAATGTCTGTTACGACTACAACACCAACAATTTTGGCTGTGGCGTCGTCTTCGAACTTTCGCCTTCTTCCGGCGGCACATTCACCGAGAGCACTCTGTACTCTTTCCTCGGCGGCAACGACGGGGGCCAGCCTTACGGTACTGTCGCCCTCGATGCCAGCGGAAATCTTTTCGGCGTGGCTGGCCCATTTGCGAGTCCGTATCCCGACGGCGAGATCTTTGAGGTTTCTCACGGCTCCGGCGGCTGGACAGAGAGTGTTCTGTACGCTTTTACAAGTCCCATGGCACCAGCCGGGATGACTTCTGACGCTTCCGGCAACCTCTACGGCGCCACCCTCCAAGGAGGGCTGCTGAATCTTTGCCAAAATGGTTGCGGGACGATCTTTGCGTTCTCTCCGGTTTCAGGGGGCTGGAGTTACAACACGATTCATTCCTTTACGGGTACCTTCGACGGACAGTATCCTCAGGTGCCGTCGATTCCTGAGGCCACAGGAAATCTGTTTATCCCGACTTTGGGGTTCCTTAATGCCACGCAAAATTCTGCTTTGGGCGGCGTGGGAGTATGGTTTGAGCTCTCCCCGGCGGGTGGAGGCAAGTGGCAAGGAAGTGTGGTCGCCGATCTTCCCACCTCCAACGATGGATACGATTCCACCGCGCCTGTGATCGCCGACCCGAACGACCCGAACGTTTTTTACGGTACAACCTTATGGGGTGGCTCCAGAGGATGGGGAACGGTGTTCAAGCTGTACCTTTCAGGCTCAGGGTGGAAGGTAACCATCCTCTACAACTTCCTGGGGGAAGGTGACGGCGCACTGCCTGCCGCTGGTCTGGCCCGCGATGCGGCCGGAAATCTTTACGGCACGACCGCGTATGGCGGGACGTTGAACTGCGCACTGGGTTGCGGCACCGTTTTCAAACTGTCACCGAGTGGGGCGAGTTGGAAGTTGTCCGTCGTGCACAGTTTCAAGAATGGCGCCGACGGCGGAAATCCCAGAGAGGGTGTGACCGTGGACGCCGCCGGGAACGTGTATGGTACGACTGCGACCGGCGCCAGTCCGAAGTGCGGCACTTACGGCTGCGGGGCCGTGTTCGAACTCTCACCGACGACGGGCGGCGGTTGGCAGACCACAATCCTGCATGAATTCCAGGGACAGAGCGATGGAGGCGAGCCCGGACTTGGGACGGTCGTGCTGGACGCTTCCGGCAACCTTTATGGCCTCACCACGATCGGAGGTGCGAATGGCACCGGAGTGGTTTATGAGCTGTCGCCTGGATCAACGTGGAAGGAGACCGTTCTCTACAACTTCCTGGCATCGGAACCCTTCAACGAGTGTGCGCTGATCCTCGACAGTGCTGGGCATGTCTATGGCACAACCGCGAGGGGTGGAACGAATAACTTCGGCACCGTCTTCGAGCTCTCACGCTCCGGCAGCGTCTGGACGAAAACCGTGCTTTACAACTTTACCAGTTCCGATGGCGGGTTTCCCGTCGGGGGGTTGGTCTTTGACGCTGCAGGAAACTTGTTCGGCCTTACGCAGTCGAAAGCTTACGAGCTTTCGCCGGTGAGCGGCGGCTGGCAGGAAACCAATTTGACCGCCTTTAACGAACTTGCCACGGGCAGTCCCCAAGCCAGCCTTGTGGTAGATGCGAACGGCGATCTTTTTGGCACCACTTCAAATTTCAACGGAGCACAGAGCCCCAGCATTATCTTTGAACTAACGCCATAAGGCTGGCAAGCTTAAGTACATAAGTACGCGCTCGTCGACACTGGTGCACACGGGAAACGGCCGCTACCAGCTCTTGCGCACCGTGCGGGCCCTCGATCTGACCCAGAACCTTCTCCATGTCCTTCATCTGGGTGGCATTGAAACGCGATTTTCCGACGTCAACCCTGCGCTTGGTCCGTCTACAGTGACACCGGACGCATTGCCATGCTTTCGATTTGAGATTTCCCGGCCTGTGATCGAAGCCAAAGCTCGACCATCAGCGTGTTGATCGAGAAGCCAATCCAGAACGCGATACCAAAGAATTGCTCAGGGGAAAGATGCGTGACCTTACTCGTGGCGAAGAACATTCCCATCACCGGGCGGGTAGTTGCGATGCCGAGAAGGACTGCAATTGCCCGTGTCATCCAGCGCAGGGTCAGTACCGGCTCGCGACGCAGAAGCCATGCCCGAAATAGCGAGAATAGGAAGAGACTGTTGAAGAACAGAACCGCCGAGCGTTCCACCCAGCCCCCAACGGAATACTTGCTCATCGCATAGGCCGTAACACCCACTATCAACCCGAGAGGGAACAGAAGGCGCTTGGGCCACGCCGCACCCGCGAACCAGCGAATGTAGACCAACGGAGTCAGCAGCACAAAAGCCAATGCCGGAAGAATATGCGCCAATGTGAGAGCTGCATGCGACGCAAATGCGGCATCGAGTTCGGCCAACTGCGGTGGCGCGGACTGCGGTGGATGTGCCAGTGCAACCGTGCGCCGAAGCACCACGGCGACCGAAATCACAATGCAGGCCCAAAACCCTATACGCAGCCAGCGCCAGGAAGCCTGCGTTTCTGGCAAAATCGCTGTACTCCCTCCGACCCCGGCGTTCGTCTTCACCAGCCCCGCTCCTTGAAATTAGACATACTAAGCCTACTCGGCGGTGATGACTGTCGTAAATCAGGCTTTGCACTTATTAAGCACGTCTGCAAGGAAAGTAATCGAAGCCGACGACCGCCAGTATTGCGCCAGCCATAAAGCAATATTTTGAAGGCAGGTGATCGAGCCGAGGTCGGGTCAGTCTTGCAGAGATGCGGTGCCCCGCCTGCGGCGCAAAATTCCAGACTGGTCCTCAGCTTGCGCAGTTCCTCTGCTTTCTACAGGTGGGAACGTGATTCCCCAAAAGGTCTTGACGTTATCGTCCGGTTCGGCAAACTCGATTGCGTAAGTCGGGACTCCCTGAAGGCCAGCCAACTGCGCGACGACCCGAGCGGAGACCTGAGTGCCACTCTTATTTCGCACGACCACAGTAGAGCCAACCAGCAACTCACGATTTAGTTGGATGGCAGCTCCATGCTTATTCAGCTTGGTGGCTTTGGCGGGCATCGTAAAGGAACACTTTTGGCGATCTTCCCCCGACAGCCCTATGGGAGCGTTGAGGGCCACTCGACTGCTCCGGCGCTTTGCTATTTGACTGCGATGAACGCTCGCAGTGGCCATTGGGTCTTTACGATGGGATTCCGAGCGGCGTTCCGTGGGCTTGGGGTTCATCCTGATCAGAAGACATTAGACTGAGCGGATGTCTGCTGCAACGTACCTCAGTCACCGACACTGGTTACCCTCATAACTGTTGACTCCTTTGACCTTAGCCTCACGGTGAAACCGGCGATGGCGCTCAGAACTCGGTCAATGAGCGTTATGGCGATGTTACGTCAATTGCCTTCCATTGCTACTATTAAGAGGGTTGTTTGTGAGGTGAATCATGGCCGTTGTGACCGTCACGAGCGTAAACGTTAAGCAGGCTGTGCCGTTTTTCGGCGTCACCAACATGGAGTCTTCTCTACGGTTCTATGTTGATGGGCTTGGGTTCAAAATGAAGAACTACTGGATTCCCGACCGCGCCGAAGACCATCCTGACGGGAGAATTCGCTGGTGCTGGCTTCAGCTTGGCGACGCCGCGATCATGCTTCAGGAGTTCCGGCCGCAAAATCGGCCAAAGGAAACGCTTGGGACAGGTGCTTCGGTCTCCTTCATGTGCGAAGACGCGCTCGCCCTTTATCGCGAGTTCAAATCGCGCGGAGTTCAGACGCGGAAACGCCCCTTTGTGGGAAACCGTTTGTGGGTTGTGCCGGTTACCGATCCCGACGGCTATCGCATGGAGTTTGCGAGCCCCACCGATGCGCCGGAAGAAAGCGAACTAGAAGAGTAGGCTTGGTGCGGCCCGACAACTGACGCTATCAGGGCCATAGCACTCAAAACCCGGTCGATGAGTGAAATGGGGATGTTACGCCAGTTGTCTCGTATCAACGACCGAGACTCATTCGCCACGGCTGCGGGATGGCCAAGGTCATTAGCAGCAGACCGAGTTTGGCCATATTTTTTAGGAAGTTGACCATCTCCCCCTGCTTTGCTTGTGGGTCTTGAACCGTCCAGAAATTGTGGATGCCGAACGAGACAGCCAGAAGGAAAATCACCAACAGCGCCGCGCCGATAGTCGGGCGATACCCCAGGAGCAGGCTCAGTCCACCTAAGAAGAGAAGTACCCCCGAACCGCCAACGGCGAAAGCGGGAGCGGGGACGCCTTTGCTCTTCGCGTATCCGGCCATCATGTTGAGTTGCGCGAAGTGGTTGAAGCCGTTCATGAGGAAAAAACCGCCAACGATGACCCTCCCGACGAGGAACGCAATGTTGTGGATGCTGGGGTGGCATAAACCCTCCTCACCATTTCGTGAACGCAATCATACGATGATTGACATAATCAAGTCACCTCTTATTGCCCCGGGGTTTTGAGCGTAATGGCGATGTCTCGCCAATTATGCGCGGGTGGCACGCTGAGGCCCTAGTCCAAATCCTATTGGACCGTAAACGTGGCGCTCTGCTGCGCGAAGATGAAACATCCACAATTGTTCGGTGCAGAATCGTTCGCGTGAATGTGAGCGTGAACAGAGCCGAGCCGGAACTTTCCCACAGGTGATTTCGTGATGCTGCCCAATTCAACGTCAAATTGGGTAGTGAATGTCTCGCCAGCCCGAATCCTTCGATATTCAGAAGGTTGCGTTGGACCCTTCGAGCCAGCGGGTCGATCCGTTGCGTTTGGTCCACTGATTCCAGTCGACAAGGCAATCCAGCGACCGTCTCCATGCTTGTCTACCCAATAGTCAGACGGAAAGAGGTAGGGAACGATGTAGACGTCATGAGAAGTCGAATTTGTGAAACTCAGGCGAATAGTGATGGGGTCGCCTTTGGCGTAAACGCGCTTGACAGATTCGGCCCTTAATTGGAAGGTTTCATGGCAGGGCTGATCCTTGCTTCCGTACAGAGAAATACCGCAAAGGGTAAGGCTGAGGAACGTTAAGAATGTCTTTCTCACGCCAGAACTGTACGTGGAATTGGCCGCCCAGTCTAGGTAACTGTTGAAATCTAGGTAACTGTTGAAATCAGGCCATAGCGCTCATTGAGAACTGGCCGCGCGGGTCGTCGAAAATACCCATTTCTCACGGCAAGTCTTTATGCCTCAGTGAGCGAGTCCGCTGACTGGATTGCACCCATAGAGTCGTGAGAGAACGTCAAAGCCGGAAAGCTGATTTTCGCCGCGCTAGTAGGGATGGTCATATTCAAAAATGGTTTCCCGGCGGCGTTCTGAGTGAAATGGGGATGTTACGCCAGCAACCCGTAACTTCAGACCGCCTCTAATGGCGCACGACGTTAGGATGGGAGGCACTCGTCTCCCTGAACTAGACCACTCCCAAGAAGAAACGGCTTGGGTGGGGTGCCCGCCAAAAGTTGGGCTGGGCCAGCCGCCCCCTAACTATTTCTTCGTCACCTGAGCAACCGGAACACCGACTAAGATGGTGAAGCAGGCTTCACCGGTGCCGGATCAGACGATGACGACGGCTTGGCTTTGTGCATCTGCTCCATCATTTTGTGCGGGTCGGGGTCGTTCGTATGGTCCTCGAAGCGGACCGTCTCATATTTCCTGCGGATCGCCATGATGCGATAATCGAAGCGGACGTTCGAGGTACCGCCGCCGAGTTCACGCACCTCGAAGGAGTTCGCGGACTTGTTGGTCACGTACAGCCCCCTGCAATCGCCGTTGGGTACGGGAAAAACCCTGTATTCCTTCTCCGTGTTGACCGTCTGGATGAAATCGGGGTCGAGCTGGACGACAGCAACTCCGCCGATTAGTTGCGCTGAGCCCGCATCCTCGAACCAGTTTTCTGGTGACTCGATAGCTGACATCGCCACGATGCGCTTGCCGCCATCAATCGGTACTACTGCGTGCTTAGCGCCGGTACAGTTCAGGTTGCCGCTGTTATCCATATAGCAAAAGGCGCCGTTCGCCTGGTTCCCTGCAAAGAAGGGGGAGCCGGAAGCGTCGGTGGCTTCGATAAATAACGTGTAATTGCCGGAACCACCACTCGTGAAAACTCCCGCCGTGCCACTGTCTGCAGTACCCACCACGCCTGCGCCTCCCGAGGTCGTACCGCCATCGCCCCAAACGCCCGCTACAGTATTACTCTGGCTCCTCCCAACCCCGCTTTCGGTGCCGAATTGACCGAATATACCAGCTCTATTATTAGTGGCGAAGCCCGTAACGCCATAGACTCCGGTAAATCCTGTGCCATAAACGCCGTAGCCGCCGCCGTTGTTGATGCCAGCGACGCCGGCAGCGAAAGCACTGCTGGTTATGCCGTCCACACCATCTGAACCCGCGCTTGTGCCTGTATTCACCCCCTCGATGGCCCCACTGGGAGCCCCGGTGGTGCCCACGATTGCCAACCCTGCGGGATTGGAAGCGGTCAGAGTGACCGTGGACATGTTTCCCGCACTGAAGTTGCCTGCGGCGTCGCGCTTCACAATCGCGTTGACGGTGTTGGTGCTGGTGGGCGCGACATTCCAGTTCAGGTTCAGCGTGCCGCTCTTGGTGATCGGTGAACCGCTCACGGTGAAATCCGACGACGGCGCGCTCAAGCCGACGCTGGTGACGGTGCCCGCTCCCGGAAATGTCTGGCTGGAAATAAACGTGACCTTGCCGGTTTGATCGACCTTAAATGCGGTACCGTTCACCGCCAGCGTGGAATCGGTTCCCTTGGGAAACAAAGTCAGGGTGTCGCGCACGTCGCTCTTGCCGTTGACATCGAGCGTGGCGGCCGGGCTGGTCGTGTTGATTCCGATCTGTGAACTCTTTTGGAACAGGATGGAATCGACGATGTCGCTGGTCGTATCCCACATCGGAATGTAATTAACCACGCCCTTGCCCGTAACCGCAGGGTTGGCCGCCGGGGGAGCGGTATTTTTGGCGGACAGCGTTGCGGGCACGCTCTTCGTGCTCGTCTTGGTTCCCTGGGTCTTATTGGCGAGTACGAAGGCCGAAGGCGGCAGACCGCCAATGGTTTCTGCATCCGCCGCTTTCAATGCGTAAGGGACGCTGAGCAGCAGCACACGGGGCTGCTCCTGTCCGCCGTTCACGGTCACGCCCAGCCAGCGGGCATCGCCTGAACTGAACAGATCAAGCGGCAAGCCGTCGGGCTTGGTCGCGCCCAGTTGAACCGTGTAGTTGCCTTTGCTGTCCGCCTGAGCATTCTGGGTTTCGAGCCACAGGGGAGCGCCCTCGTACTGGTCTTTGTAAATGGCGAAGGTCACGCCGGCAATCCCGAAGATCGCTTTGCCTTGCGCGTCGGCCGCCTTGCCGGTGAAGTTCACCAGACGCGGAACGGTCAGCGAGGATGACGTGGTTGCGCCCTGTTGGGCTGCTGACAGGCAACAGAACATTGAAATTGCGAGAAGCATGGAAAGCGAATATCTGGTAGTTTTCATCGTGTGCCTCAATTCCTCTCTGTTTGTTTCCTTCGTACCTCGCGCATAGTGCTGCAATTGCGTGTTCCGGGCAATAGTCAGGAAGTTAGCGTTTCGTTGAATTTTCCTTAGCGTGCAAACCATTGATTGAAAATGGCTTGTTGCAAAATGACGGAATGGATGTAGAATTTCGCCTACTTGAGATCAAGTCCTGTGGCGTCCAAGCCCATCGCAACACTGAGTACCCTCCGATTCGGGGACGACTTCGAACTGGACGTTGCAGCTCGGCGTAACTGTTGTAATCAGGCCAGGGCACTCATTGAGAATTGGCCGTTCCGGGGTCAATGAGCGTTATGTGCGGGCCGGTGGCGTTTGTCGCGGTTTCCGTGCTACCCTACTTCGCGGTTTCATCCGTCGCGAATTGCGTTGTCCTAATTCTTACGGCCTAATCCTAGGCGATAAGGAGCGACCAAAGATGAAATCGCGTGTGCTCTGGCTGTTCTCTGTGATGTTGGTGCTGTTGGCCGTTTGCCCAACGCTAGTTGCGCAGAATCCCAATTACAACAACGGTCCCGTCTGGCGCGTCATTTACGTTGATGTCAAGCCGGGCATGGGCGACGCTTTCTGGACCGACATTCGCCAGAATTTCAAGCCAATCTACGAGGAATTCAAAAAGCAAGGTTGGATTGTGGACTATAAGTTCTACACAAACCCGGTCTTAGAACATCCCGGCGACTGGAGTGTTGCGATAGCAGTCGAGTACAAGAACTGGGGCACTCTGGACGAAATGGGGGAAAAGGCCGCTGCGATTTCGGAAAAGCATTATGGCAGCCGCCAGGCCATGCTGGATGCTGGAAAGAAGCGCAACGAAATAGCGCCCACTCTCAAAAGTTTACTCGCCCGCGAAGTAACTTTGAAATAACCAACGGGAAAAAGGGAGCCGCCCTGTGGGGCGGCTTTTGCCGTGTCTGTCAGATAACTGTCTAAACCAGGCCATTGCACTCCTTGAGAACTGGCCGAGCCGGTCCTTAAGTGCAGTGGCGATCTCACCCCAGTTGACTGCGCTCAATTTAGTCGTGGTGCTCATGCTCATGGTCGTCGTGGTCACCATGCTTCCGCCCATGATCGTGGTCGCGCCAATGGCCGTTGTCGTGTTCCTCGCGGTCCCAATGTCCTTCGTGCAACTGCCAGCCTTCGCGATAATGGTCGTAATGCGGATGCGTCCAGTATGCCCCTTCAAACGGAGGGCGCTCCCAACGTCCCCGCACCCACCTGTAACCGTGACCCGCAGGCGCCCAGTATCCTTCTATCCAAACGAAGCCCGCGCTTGGAGGCGGCCCAGGCTCTTCATAGACGACGGCCGGCGGCGCGGTCCCGACGTACACCGAAATCTGCGCTGAACTCGGAGACGCGATAGCAGCGATTGCGAGTAGCGCGCCATACATCCAATTCCATCTCATCATCTTGTGCCTCCTGTGGAAGATCTAACGATGGCGACGAGTGACCCGCTTCCCAGAGGAGTATACGCTCCCCAGAACATGCAGGGTTGAGGAGTACCGCGCTGATCAACCGGACTGGCCATCGCGCTCTTCGCGGAGGAGCCTCTGGCGAAGCTCCTCAAGGAAACTCGGCTCGTAACCGGCGTAAGCACGGCAATCACAAGCAGGCTCCGGGAGAATCCCGTGTATCCAGTTACGGCCCGATCCTATCTTCGCGCCATGCGGGGGAGCATCGGCTGCAGGATCTTGACCGGTTCGCGGCGATTGACCGACGTGCCCATCCATCCGGCCAGCCGTGCCGGTACGCCTACCCGCTCGTTCTGTCCCCTGCGGAGATCGGACGCGGGCAGGTTGCCGTTGTGGGCTGTGCTCTCGCTCACCGCACGCGGCATCACCGCTACCGGCCGCGCCGTGCCCACCGCGATCGGTATCCGACCCCACGCGCGCAGATTACTCAACTCAGACCCGCGAGCCGAGATGGTGTTGGAACGCCCGATGGACGGCGCCAATCCCGCAACCACACCCGGCTTGCTGTTCTTGCTGGCTCCGTATCCACCGTGTCGCAGGCCGCTGACCGCAACCGACGCCTTGCTCCTCGTGTTCGCCGTTGCAGTCGCCGGCTTCGCGCTGGCCAGTGCGGCGGAGGCTGTCGGAGCGTTCGGCGCGCCCAGCGGACCGGAAGCCACCGTCAGCACCACCCCCGTGGCGGTGTAGGACACATTGAAGTGGAAGGTCGAGTTGATGGCGATGGTACTGTTGGAGAACGTGCCGGTCACGCTGCTGGCCGTCAGCACGGTGAAGGTCTCTCCCAACGTGAGGCTCGACTGAAAGCCAGCAGCCACGGTGAAGTTGATCGTCCCCGCCAGAGCTGCCGTGCCGCTGACCTTGAGTTGGCTGAATCCCGATCCCACCGTGGTCCCGTTGATCAATCCGGTTATCGTGCCGGTGGCCAGCTGCGTGTAGGTTCCGGTAATCGAAAGCAAGCCGGCTTTTGCGTTGTCCCCGGCGTTGATGGTGACCGCGGTACCGCTGGCATTGCCCACCGAGGTGTTCGCCTTGATCGTGCCGGCGCCCAGAACCGTACCGCCGGTAAAGCTGGCCGTGCCGCTGGTGCCGCCAGCAAGGGTTCCGTCCACCGTGGTCGTGCCCGCCGTTTGGTTGTAGCTGGTGCCCGTCCCGCCTACCGTCAAAGTCGTGCCCGTCCCAACATTCACCGTACCCGAGTTGCTGAAGTTGCTTGAGGCAGTGGTCAATTTAGCGGCGCTCGCCAGGGCAAACGTGCCGGTGTTGTTGTTGAAGCCCGCCAGCGCGTTGGCGGTGCCGTCCTTGATGCTGGCCGCAGTTCCGGTTAGGGTAAGGTTCGCCGCGTTGGTGGTGATGCCGCCGTTGGCGCTGGTCAGTTGCAGCGTGCCGCCGATGGTGTAGGTTCCGCTGCCCAATGTGCCTGCACTGAGGTTGGTGAGCAAGTTCGATCCGGTGAGGGAGAACTTGCTGCCCTTGTTGACGGTCAGCGCTCCTGAGTTCGTGAAGTTTCCTACAGCGGTAAAGTTCGCGTTGCTGGCCAGCGTCAAGGCGTTAGTGTTGGTGTTCAGGTTCGCCAGATCGTTGGTGGTGCCAGTCTGGATGGTGCCGCCTTCCAGCGTCAGGTTAGCCGAGTTGGTTGTAATGTTGGCGGCGGCGGTGAGGTCCAGATTGCCCCCCAGAACGTAGGTGCCCGCGGTGAGCGTCGATCCGCTGATCTGGGTCAACGCAGGCGCGGTGAAGCTGTCCCCGGAGTTGATGGTCAGCGTGCCCGTATTGCTGAAGCTGGCCGCAGTCGTGGAGACGTTGGTGCCCGTGCCCGCGATGGTCAGCGCCTTGGTGTTCGAAGCCAGCGCGCTCAGCGCGTTGACATTATTGGAATTGATGGTGCCGCCTTCCAGCGTCAGGGTGGAGGAGTTCGTGGTCACGCTGATGCCGCTGGCGGTCAAATTCAGATTGCCCGATAGCACAAACGTGCCGCCGGAAAGCGTCGATCCGCTGATCTGGGCCAGCGTTCCGCTCACCGTGAACTTGCTGCCGTGGTTCACCGTCAGCGTTCCCGTGTTCGAAAAGTTCCCCGTCGTCGTGAAGTCCGCGCCGCCGGCGAGGGTTAGCGTGCCTGAGTTGGTGGCCAGCCCCGCCAGTGCACTCGTAGCGTTGGCATTCTCGATGGTGCCTCCGCTCAGTGTCACCTTCGCCGCATTCGTTGTGATGTTCTGGGTTGCGCCCGAAAGATTCAAGTTGGCATCGAGCACATACGTTCCGGCCGTCAGCGTGCCGCCGCTGATCTGGCTCAGGGTGCCAACGCTGAAGCTTTCGCCGCTGAGAATCGTCAGCGAGCCGGCGTTGCTGAACGAACCGGAATCTGTGAACGCGACGCCGCCGATCGTCAGATTGCCCGTAGAAGTAATGCTTGTCAGCCCGTTCAGCGCGTTAGCGTTCGAGTTGTTGCTGTTGAGAATCTGTCCGCCATTCTCTTCCACCACTGTCGCCGACAGCGTGCTGATGCCGCCGCTCGCGCCCAACGGCAAAGTGACGTTGCCGCCATTTGCGGTGTAGGTTCCGCCGCTCAAGGTATTGGTGCCGCTGCTGTAGTTCAGGAACGTGCCCGTCACCACCAGTCCGCCCGACGAGGTCCCCTCGATCGTGCCCTTGTTGTTGAAGCCCTTGCTCCCGGCCTGGATGGTGAGTGCGGTGGTCTGATTCGCATTCACCGTTCCCGTGTTGACGAAGCCTATGACGCCATTGCCAATGTTTCCCGTGCCTGAAATGGTGCTGGCGCTGGTGAGAATGTCGTTGGAAGAAGCACCCGTGATGATGGAATTGTTCGCCAGGATCACACTGCCCGTGCCCGAGAGCGTGACCGCGGCTCCGCTGATCTTCAGCGTTGCCGCGCCGGAAGAATCTCCGACGTTGATCGTTCCGTTATTCGTGTCGGTTCCTGAGGCCGTAAGATTCAGGACATCGGTACCAAAGACATCGATCACGCCGGAATTGCTTAGCGTGTGGATATTGGCCACGTCCGCTGCGTTGCCATACAAGAAGAGCGTCCCCGCCGCGGCGTTGGTCAGCGTCCCCGTCACATTCAGCGTATCTCCCCCAAAGCTGCCGTTATAGATGTTGCCATACATGGTGAGGGTCCCGTTGTTGGTGAACCCTCCCGTCACCGTCAGCGTGTTCCCTCCGCCGTAGTAAATACCGGTCACAAGATTGGCAGAATCGTTCACCAACGTTCCGTTTACCGTCAGACCT
>Ga0210404_10000572_pt1 | contig 18432 bp, 19 predicted proteins | sample IncBWH28MmetaG_FD_155455 | JGI IMG/M metagenome (GOLD analysis project Ga0210404, IMG submission 155455) | Forest soil microbial communities from Barre Woods Harvard Forest LTER site, Petersham, Massachusetts, United States - Inc-BW-H-28-M | ecosystem: Environmental > Terrestrial > Soil >... | reverse complement strand
AGTTCGAGTCGAGTCCCCGTTCATTCAGCATTGGTTCAAAAATCGGTTACCGCCATCACCAACCCCGCAGGCCGGCTTTCACTCTGGATGCTAGGAGAACTCCCCATGAATTAGCAAGAGGGAAACCGCAAATAGTTGGCAGAGCACTTGCAGCCAAAGTAATGCCGTCACCGGATTCGGTCCTTGTAATTTTCCCACGTCCGGCTTATTTCGTCCCCAGCGCCCAGTAACTGCTCCTCGCCAGCACCACCCGGTCTCCCGCGTCCCTCAGCCGCACCCGAATCTGGTGCAGTCCCGCATGCGGATTCTTCGGCTCAATGCTCAACAAATACCGGCTGTGCAAATGATTGGTGAAATCAACCATCCGCGCCTCAAAGTGTTTTTGGCTCGCGAACAACTCGTACTCGCCGCCAGTCATCGCAGCCACCGTTGCCGGAGTATTCTTCCTCATCGCCTGCGCCGCCATGTAAGCGAGCGCCATAAAATCCACCCCCGGATGCATTTCCCCAATATTATTCCCCTTCATCGTATCCACCACGTTGGACCGCGATGGCGAAAATGCCAGCGCATACACCGCCGTGCTGCTCTGCCCAATCTCCGCCACCACGTCGTCCACCTTGGCCTGGCTGCCGTGATCGCGCGTTTCGCTGATCAACAGCAGCACGCGCGGCCGCTGCTTCGGAGCCTTCTGCAACAGCTTTACGGAATAATCCACCGCATCTAGGATCGCCGCTCCCCCATCGCCCGCCTGCAATCCCTTCAGGTTTTCCGCAATCCGATCCGAGTTGCTGCTGAAATCCTGAACCACTTGCACCTGACTATCGAACTCCACAAGCGCCACCCTGCCCAGCCCGGCTTCAACCAGCGGGTCGAGTATCGCACTCAACCCGCGAATCCGTGGAAACTCGTAATTCGCACGCCGCCCGCGCTGAATCGCCACGACCACCGATACCGCCGATCCTTCCGCCGCTTCATCCAGCCGCACTGCCTGCTCAACCCCATCATCCTCGACCACAAAATCTTTCGCCCCAAGCCCATACACAACTTCGCCCTTCGCGCTTTTTACCAGCGCGGGAATTACCACTACATTCGATTGACTATGGAAGGTTGTTTCTTGGGAAAAACACGATGCCGCGCTGCCGGTCAGAAGCGCCCACAACAGAAGAAGGTGCACGGCCCGTCCCAGCCTGCCCTGAGCGACGCCGAAGGGGCTATCCTGCCTTGCGCTTGTCGTTTTCGTGCAACACTTCATCCAGCGCATCTGCTAATAGATGCGCGCGTTTCAGATAATCGGTTGCCCCGCTCGCCTGATTTCGCTTCAAAAGGTGGTACTCGTCCGCAATATTCAGTGCAGCCAGCACCGCCAGCCGCGCCGTATCAATTGTGTTCGTCGCCTCAGCCACCGCCCGCATCTTCGCGTCCACATATTCCGCCAGCTTCAATATGTATTCCGGATCCGACCCTCGCAGGTTATAAGCCTGATCAAAAATCTCCACCCGCACACTGCCCTGCTGCGCGTCCTTCACCGTCGAATCCTTGGTAGCCGAAGCCATAATCAGTGCACCAGCCAATGAGCAATTTGGCGATTGGGTGATTTTGCAATTGAAAAGCCAGGGGTTCAATCACCCAATCACCCAATCGCTCAATCGCCAAATTTCCTAACTCGCCCGCTCCTCCGCAATCGACTCAATCTGCTCCAGCATCTTCTCCACTCGCCCGCGAATCTCTTCCCGCTCTTTCCGCAACTGTACGGCCTCCCGCCGCAATGCGACCAACTGCTCCTCGCGCTCCTCCAGTTGCTGACGGACGCGCTGCGCATCGCGTTCGGCTACAGCCTGCGCCTGCCGCGCCGCCTTATACATCTCGATAGTGCGATAAATTTTCTCTTCCAGCGCCTGAAAATCGTCCGCCGGAACCTGCTCCGTCACCTGTTCCACCGCGTTCACAGCCATGATTGCACTTTGCCCTGGAAAGATTTCCAACTTTCCCGCAGTATACTCCACCTCCCTGTGGATCATGCAGGGCCCATTGGTGCAGGAGGGCCGCAAGATTCGCTATAATCCCCGCATGAAACACTTTGGATTCCCCCTCCTCGCCCTTACCGCAGTTCTAGCTATCACTGCGCTCCCCAGTGCCGCCAAAACCGCCGTCGAGCTCAAAGACGCACAAGGCAAGTCCGTCGGCACGATCCTGGTCTGGAATGACGTGGGAGGTACCGGCTTTCAACTGGACCTCCACGACCTGCCGCCCGGCGAGCATGCCATTCACATTCACCAGAATCCCAAGTGCGATGCCCCGGACTTCAAGTCCGCCGGCCCACACTTTAATCCCGACGCCAAAAAACACGGCTTGGAGAATCCCGAAGGCCACCACGCCGGCGACATGAAGAACTTCACCGCCGATGCTCAGGGCAAGGCCCAGCTCCGCTTCGTGAACAAAGACGTCACCTACGAGGGCGCCGACAGCCACTCGCTCTTCAGCAACGGCGGCACCAGCATTGTCATCCACGCCAAAGCCGACGACATGAAGACCGATCCCTCCGGCAACTCTGGCGACCGCATCGCCTGCGGCGTGATCACAAAGTAATTTTTTGTTTGTCATCCTGAGCGCAGTTCGCAAAGCGAACTCCTTACGGAGTCGAAGGATCCCTACCCCATGTGCAAGCCTGTCATACGTGGGATTTTCGTCTGAGGGTTACTTCGGCCCTCGCAACTTCCCCAGCTTCTCCGCCGCCGCATCCAGCGTCTCCACCTTTTTGCAAAACGCAAACCGCACCTGCCGCGCCCCATCCCGCGCATCGCGATAAAAACTCGACCCCGGCACGGCCGCTACTCCAATATCTTTCACGAGATACTTCGTAAACGAAACATCGTCCTCAAATCCAAACCCAGAAATATCCGTCATCACGTAATAAGCTCCCCGCGGACGAAAACATTTAAACCCCGCCGCCTCCAGCGCCGGAATCAAATGATCGCGCCGCACCCGGTATCCCTCTGCCAGCCTAGCGTAATATTCCGCCGGCAAACTCAAAGCAGCCGCGCCCGCTTCCTGCAAGGGCGCCGGCGCTCCCACGGTCAAAAAGTCATGCACCTTCCGGATCGCATTCGTGATCTTCTCCGGCCCCACCGCCCATCCCACGCGCCATCCCGTCACGCTGTATGTCTTCGACATTCCGTTGATCGTCACTGTCCGCTCCCGCATTCCCTCCAGCGACGCCATCGAAATGTGCTCGGTCCCGTCGTACAAAATATGTTCGTAAATCTCGTCCGTAATGGCCAGCACATCGAACTCGACACACAGATCGCGAATCAATTCCAGCTCCGCCCGCGTGAAAACTTTCCCCGTTGGATTATTCGGTGTATTAACGATGATCGCCTTGACTTCCCCTTGCGAAGTCTTGCGCTCGAACGCCGCCCGCAATTCTTTCTCATCGAACGTCCATTCACTCCCGTCGCTAACCGGCGGACGCAGCTTCACAAATCGCGGCCTTGCCCCGCTCAACACGGAATCCGGACCGTAGTTCTCATAAAACGGTTCGAAGATCACCACCTCATCGCCCGCGTTACAAACGGCCAGCAAAGTCGAGATCATCGCCTCCGTTGACCCGCAACAAACCGTAATCTCTTTTTCCGGATCAACGGCAATCCCTTGCCACACGCCCATCTGCCGCGCAATCGCGTTGCGCAGATTCTTCGCGCCCCACGTAATCGCGTACTGATTCACGTCGCCGTCAATGGCCGCGCGCGCCGCCTGCTTGATCTCCGCCGGAGCCGCAAAATCCGGAAACCCCTGCGCCAGATTCACTGCCCCGTAGAGCGCCGCCTGCCGCGTCATCTCCCGGATCACCGACTCGGTAAACTGCGAAACCTTGTCGCTAAGAAAATGTTTCTTTTGATTGGAAAGAGAAGAAACTACATCCGCCATAGCTGGCAGATTAGCACAAGAGACGAACCATGACTTGTCATCCTGAGCGGAGTCGAAGGACCCTCATCCGAGTGCACGACGATAAACTCCGAAAGGCATTTCCGCTACCGCCGCCCTACACCCGCTGCACTCCCCCCAACCCCTGCAAAGCCGCGACGATCTGCGAGGACCACTGTGCAATTTGCTCATCGCGCAGCGTCCCCTCATCCGACTGCAATCTCACCCGCAGCAGGATCGAATACTTTCCCGTCCCAATCGCCCCACCGCGAAAAATCTCCACCGGAACAAACGAACGCAGCGCACTCAACCGCAGCCCCTGCACCGCCCGCCGCATCGTCTCAAACTCCACTTCATCCCCAAACACAAACGAAAAATCCCGCTCCACCGCAGGATACTTCCCCAGCCCAGCGAACCTCACGGTCCGCAGCCCGCGCCCATGAAGGACGTCCAGATCGATCTCAGCCAGAAAAACATCCTGCCGCAGCTTCCGCTCCCCCTTAACGCCTTCGGCAATCTGCCCGAACTGCGCCACGACAGTTCCATCCATGAGCGCACGCGCCGATCGTCCGGGATGAAAATACTCCGCCGTCTCCCGATCGAAACTCAACTCGCCACACGCAAGCGCCGCCAGCAGACTTTCCACATCGCCCTTGAACGAGCGGAACGCCTCCGCCGCCTCGGCCTGCACACCCTTACTAACGTCCAGGGCATCGCCCACGGGCAGCGATCCCTTCACCGCCGCCAGCGTCGCTCCCAGGCACAAGCGTGCCGGCTCAACCCGTTCCCCGCCTCGCATCTCGTACACCCGGCCCATCTCGAACAGCCGTACGTTTTCAGAATCACGATTAAGATTCCAAGCCAGCATGTCGAGCATCCCCGGCGCCATCGAAGTCCGCATCACACTCGCTTCTTCGCTCAGCGGATTCTCCAGCTCCAGCACCGAAGCGCCAGCCGAAGCAGAGGCAAATCTCTCCGCGTCCGCATGCGAAATAAACGTCAGCGACACCGCCTCGTTGTACCCCAGTGCCAAAGCCCGCCCGCGCAAAGCCGCGTCCATGGCCGCGTGTGGCAATTCGACCACCGCGCCACTGTAAGCCGGCAAAGTATTCTCGAACTTGTCGTATCCATGCAGCCGCGCGATTTCTTCGATCACATCGATCTCGCGCTCCACATCCAGACGCCAGCTGGGAATTTGTACCCGAAACTGCGCGTCCTCCTGTCCTTCCGGGATCAGCGCAAACCCCAGCTTCTTCAGGATGCGGAAAATCTCGCCCACCTCCAGATTCCCGCCAAGAATGCGCTGCACCTCGGAAACCCGCAACACCACCGGGGCCTGATCCATCTTCTTCGACACCACATCGATGGCGTCGCCAACCAGTTCTCCACCGCCCGATTCCAGAATCAGCGCCGCAACCAGATCGCACGACAAAATCGTCGACTCAAAATCCGCCCCGCGTTCGAATCGGTGCGAAGCGTCAGTGTGCAGTCCATGTCTCCGCGAAGTCTTGCGCACAGTTACCGGATCCCACCACGCCGACTCAATCAAAATATTCCGAGTCTTGTCGGTAATCATGGTGTCGAACCCACCCATCACGCCGGCAAGTCCGACGGGCTTCTTTGCGTCGGCGACCACCAGATCTTCGGAAGTAAGTGTGCGCTCTACACCATCCAGCGTCTTCAACTTCTCTCCGTCTTGAGCGCGGCGAATAATCAGCCGACCGCCCTCCAGTAAATCCATGTCGAAAACATGCGTAGGCTTGCCCATCTCCCACAAAACATAGTTGGTGGCGTCGACAGCATTGCTGATCGGCCGCTGCTCCAGCAACTGCAACCGCCGTGCAATCTTTTCGGGCGAGGCCTTGACCGCGGTTCCGCGTATGACTCGCGCCGAGAAGCGAGGACAAAGCTGCGGTTCTTCCACAACGATCGGGAAGGGCACGACTTCGGAGGTCTTTCGAGGAGATTGCTCTGAAAGGGCGCGGCTTTCAACCGCGCCTTTCGATGAAGAAGATGAACGGGCTTTAGCCCCTGAGGGAAGCCTTGCCTCAAGCGTTCTCAACGCCAAGTCATAAATCGCCGCTGCCTCCCGCGCGACGCCGTAATGATTCATCGCGTCGGGACGATTCGTCCCAATCTCCATCTCAAAAACAGTGTCCGCACCCGACCCGCTGTTCCCCTCTACCGCAATCCCGACCCCAGTCAAATCCTCAGCCAGCCGCCGGTCATCGACGACGAGATCAATAAACTCGCGAATCCATTGTGGAGAAAGTTTCATTGCCCTCTAAAAAGCTCTGTCATCCTGAAGCGCGTTCTTTGCGCTGAAGGACCCCCTGCAACTTGGCGCCAAAACCGGCGCGTCGAGGAATTCTCACGACGCCCTCGCAGGTGGTGGCTTGCGGCTGGCGAACGGCAACCTCACGCCCACTGCCCCAAAAACCTCACATCCCCCTGAAAAAACAACTGCAGATCATCCACCCCATACTTCAACAAAGCGATCCGGTCCGCGCCCATGCCAAAAGCAAACCCCGAAACCTTCTTCGGGTCATACCCGTTGTCCTTCACAAACTCAAACACATTAGGATCGACCATGCCGCAGCCCAGAATCTCAATCCATCCCGTCTGCTTGCACGGACGGCAGGGGGCATTATCCGGCCCGCGCTTCCCACTCCCGCCGCAGATGAAGCACGAAACAAACATCTCCGCGCTCGGCTCGGTGAACGGAAAAAACGACGGTCGAAAACTGGTCTTCACACTCGATCCGAAGAATTCCTTCATGGCATGATCGAGCGTCCCCTTTAGATCGCCGAACGTGATGTTGGTGTCGACCGCCAGCCCCTCGATCTGATGAAACATCGGCGAGTGGCTCGCATCGAAAGGATCGTTGCGATGCACGGTGCCGGGAATCACAATCCGGATCGGCGGCCGCATCTTCTCCATCGTCCGAATCTGCACCGGAGAAGTATGCGTCCGCAGCAGCAGCCGCTCCCGCTGCGGCTTCCCCTGCTGCCCCGCGATAAACAAAGTATCCTGCGTATCCCGCGCCGGATGGTTCGGGGGAAAATTCAAAGCCTCGAAGTTGTAATAATCAGTCTCGACAACAGGCCCATCAGCAACGGAGTAACCAAGCTTCTGAAAGACGCCAACCATCTCATGCATCGTCTTGATGACCGGATGCTCCGCCCCGATGGGGCGGTGGACGCCAGGAAGGGAAATATCAACGCGCTCCGTCGTGGAAGATCCACCGTTATCGCCGCCAACGCGCGCCCCGTCCACGAGTTCCTGAATCCGCGCCTTCAATTCATTCACGCGGATCCCCGCTTCCCGCTTCGCATCTTTGGGAGCGCCCTTCAACCACAAATCGTTGATCTGGGTCAGAATTCCGCTTTTGCGTCCCACCCATCGATCCCGAAACGCCTTCAGTTCAGCATCGTTGGGCACCGCACCGGCTTCGCTCGCACACGCACGAATGCATTCGGCCGCAGCCTCTTTCAGCGCCGCCGCCGAATAATCTGTCAGTTTGGGAACTTTATATGCCACGTTCTTTCGCAGCTAACTGGAATGCGAGTGCCTCGTCCTTGTCACTCCGTTCTTTGGAGAGACAGAGCCTGCCCTGAGCGAAGCCGAAGGGGCGGGGATTTTGACTTCTCTCTGAATGAACTGGATTCGAAAGCCGAAGCCCGAAAAGCCGAAGCCCGCCCTACGCCAGGGCGCCCTTGGCCTGCTCGACCAGGTTTTTAAACGCCGGCGCGTCCTTCACCGCCAGGTCCGCCAGAATCTTGCGGTCCAACTCCACCCCGGCCTTCTTCAACCCGTGGATGAACTGGTTGTAGCTCAAGCCGTTCAGCTTGGAAGCCGCCCCAATCCGCACAATCCAAAGCGACCGGTACTGCCGCTTCCGCTGCTTCCGCCCAGAGTATGCGAACTTGAGGCCGCGTTCTACGGCTTCTTTGGCGGAGCGGTAGAGTTTGGATTTGGTGAGGAAGTATCCGCTGGCGCGGTCGAGTATTTTTTTGCGCTTGGCGCGGCGTTTGGTTCCGCGTTTTACACGAGGCATCGGTGTTCTCCTTTTTGCTTTCTAGATACTGGCGGCTGGAGGTAAGGTATGAGCCGTGACCTCTTCACGCGCCTGGAACTGATTGTCGATTGGGCGATTGAGCCATTGACGATTGGAAGATCCCAGGGCTTCTGGGATTTTCAATCTCAAAATCGCCCAATCACACAATCGACAATGCTTGCTACTGATACGGAATCATCCGCTTCACTTTGCGGAGATCTCCGTCGCTCACCAGGGTTCCCTTGCCCAGCTTGCGTTTGCGTTTCTTGTCCTTCGACGTCAATATGTGCCGCAGGTGGGAATGTCCCCGCTTCACCTTGCCGGTGGCCGTCTTCTTGAAGCGCTTGGACGCGCCCTTGTGGGTTTTCAATTTCGGCATAGTTCCTCGATAAGTCGCTCGGAATCAGATCTGCCGGCCGCCAGTTGCCAGCCGTCAGTTCTGGATACTCAACTACGACTCTAATTTGCTCTGGAATCGTGGGCGCGACCCGCCCCCGTCCTTACCGCAGATCAACCAGTTCGAACTGCTAAGCCTGCGAAACCGGATCCGGAACCTCTGCGGCGGCGGCCGCGGGCTGCGTCTCGTTCTTTGGTCCGAGCGTTTCTGGTCCCAACTTTTCCTGCGCCAGCTTGTCTTTCTCTTGCGCCAACTTCTTCTCCTGCTTCGCTTTCTGCTTGGCTTCCCGTTCCCGTTCCTTCTCGCGCTCGACCGCCGTCTTCTTCGGCGCCAAAATCGCGTGCAGCGTGTTGCCTTCCTGACGCGGCCGGAACTCCACAATGCTCTGCGGTTCCACGTCCTTGATCAGCCGCTCCAGTATCTGCCGGCCAAGCCCGGTGCGGGTCATTTCGCGGCCCCGGAAAAATATCGTGGCCTTTACTTTGTCTCCGCCATCCAGGAAGCGGAGCACGTGATTCTTTTTGGTCTCGTAATCGTGGTCGTCCACATTGATGCGGAACTTGACCTCTTTCACGGTGATCGTCTTCTGGTGTTTCTTCGCCTCGCGCTCTTTCTTTTCCTGCTGGTACAAGTATTTCCCGTAATCCATGATGCGGCACACGGGAGGCTGCGCGGTGGGCGAAATCTCAACCAGATCCAGGTTCTTACTGCGGGCCAACTTGAGCGCTTCGAAGGGAGGCATTACGCCAATCTGTTCGCCTTCATCGCCGATCACGCGAATTTCGCGCGCTCGAATGCGGTCATTGGTTCGGATAAAACGTTTGTCGATACGGTCCTCCGCGCTTTGAGCGACTGGGAATAGAAGATTATAACATGGGGATTTAGGGAGGGCCGACACAGAGGATGCTCATTTTCGCCGCTGTGGAAACTATGTGGTTTCGCACAGCGTGTGACCGTTTTAGGCAACGGAATCTCGCCCGTGCCCTATGAGGGTAAATTCAGTTTCAAATGCAGTCCCCACTGTATCGAAGAGTGGGAAATTCTCGCTAACCTTGAGACATCGGGATGTTCGCGCCCCTTCGCCCTAGGCCTTACTAAATTGTTGCGGAGGGAACGCCGAATGACAGAGCGCGTCGAAGACCTCCGGGCCGAGTTTGTCGACCTGCTGCAAAAGCAAATCGAGGCGCTGGAACTGGAGGTCTATGTGGGACTAACGGATGCAGAGCGGCGCGAATACTCCAAAAGGCTGGAGCGCATCCGCAAGTTGGATACAGAAATAAGCAAGTCTTCGGATTCTGCCGCTTAGCCCACCGGCAGCACTTCAGAATGTGGCCAATACCCCCTGAAGAGCGAAGCGCACAAGAGAAAAGCACGCGATCTTACAGGTGTCTTCCGATGAGACTCATAAGGGCGGGTTTTGTCCCGTTTATCGCACCCGTCGTCGCGCTCCTTGATCAGCATTTTCAATAGTTTACGCCGCAGGAGGGGATTATCGAGCAACTGCGAAGGCGGCGCGGTGTTTACACCAATCGGGCGCACGTACCGCGGCCACTGGGTTCGACAAAAACCTGCGCAGTTGAAACATTCTTGTTATAGCAATAGCATTGGTGTGCTTCGTCATAGCACGTCTGGCTTTTTCCAAGCCATGTTGTAGATTGGCCAAAGTGAGGATAGGACTGTGGCGAGCAATGCTTCGCTGTCCGCCCGAATCTCAAAGCGAACTGGGACGCGTTACGCCGTCGCGGTGTTGGCGACTCTAGCGGCTTTGCTTGTGCGTCTGGCTCTCAATCCCCTCCTAGGCGACTCTGTACCGTACCTCATGCTCTTTCCGGCAGTAGCTTTCTGTGCCTGGTACTGCGGGATCGGCCCGGCGATGCTGAGTGTGAGCCTCGCCCTCATCGGGGCGCGATACTGGTTCATCCCGCCAGTACACTCGCTTGGCATGGTTGGTGCGGCACAGGCCGTTGGCATTCTGGCGTTCTTGTTGGTTTCCGGTGTTCTGCTTGCGCTGGGAGAAGCACGCCGCCGCGCTGAGGAAAGACTGTGGGCAGAGCAACGCGAACTGGAAGATGCGGTCAAGGAACGTACCGCGGAACTCGCCAGGACCAATCACAACCTGAGCGAACTCTCGGCGCGTCTGATCCAACTGCAGGATGACGAGAGACGGCGCATCGCGCGCGAGTTGCACGACAGCGTGGGACAGATGCTGGCAGCGCTGGGAATGAACCTTGCTGCCGTGGGAAGCGACATCGAACGCCTCACCAAGACCGCCAGTACGGTGAACGACAGCGCGGCCCTGGTACAGGAGCTCAGCCGAGAGGTCCGCACGATTTCCCACCTGCTGCATCCGCCTTTGCTGGACGAAGCCGGGCTGGCTTCCGCTCTTCGCTGGTATGTGGAGGGTTTCGCCCAACGGAGCAAGATTCAGGTCGATTTGGAATTTCCCGCCGACTTTGGGCGGCTCTCGCGCGAGTCGGAAACGGCCATTTTCCCCACCGTGCAGGAGTGTCTCACCAATATTCATCGTCATTCGGAAAGCCCGACAGCCACCATTCGCATTGCGGCCTCTGGCGGTCAGGTTCTCGTAGAAGTCGAGGATCGAGGCAAAGGTATACCGCCAGATATGCAATTTGAGATGGCATCGGCTGGCATCCCCGGAGTGGGAATCCGCGGCATGCGAGAAAGGCTCCGGCAGCTGGGCGGGAGCCTGGACATCCATTCGAACGGCAAGGGTACGCTGATAGTAGCGCGAGTCCCGGTGGCAGTCTCTGCCGAGAGTCCAGCCATAACGTAAAGGCAATCCGGCTATTGCAAGTTCCTGCGTCGGAAGGCCGGCTATTTCTGCAAGAGCGCATCTAGAAGCCGCGCCAACTCGGCCTTCTCCAGGGTTCGACTTGCGGGGTCGGGACTGTCTTCGGTGAGCTGCGCGAGGTCGTGTGCCAGGACGCGCACGGCTATGGGCTGCTGAAGGTAGATGGTGTCTGGCGGAGGCGTCAGCTGCCAACTCGAGTTGTCGCGGCGGCTCAGAAGCCAGCGTTGCCGTTCCAAGCGTTTGTGCACCTCTGCCTTACCGCCTGTGAGAGAAACGAGTTCGTCGATTTGAACGTCGACCCAGTCCTGACTACCCGAAATGTGCACCTTCTTCACTGTGAAATGGTCGAACACAATCAGAGACTGAGACGGCTTGAAGAGGTCATGCCCACGAAGGCCTGCCTCTGAGTCCGTGCACGCTTGCAGGAAGGCCGCGCTCACCTGATCGGGTTTGGGGTGAATGGAATTCACCACCGGAACACGAGAGATGGTTGGGCTCGCTGGTTGGCTTTCCGCGAGCTTGGTGGAGGACCTGGTCTCGCTTGACGACTCTTCCCATACGTCAGGCGCGGGATCCTCCGCAGCGGGCTCGCGCGGTTCCGTGTCGTCCAAAGCCGTGGGCTTCAGGGTTGCAGTCCGGGTCGAGCTGGCGAGGACGCCACTTGGAACCGCTTTGGCGTAACGAAAGAAACGGGGTGGTCCCCGCCGTTTCCAATACGGCGAATTGTACAACTCGACCCCGGGCCCTGAACGCAGCAGACTGAAAAAGGAATGCTGAACGGGATTGACCACAATCCCCGCATGTCCGCGCCAAACGGCCAAGTCGCCCGGCTGCGGGCTTGCCACCCGCCGAAATTCGTCGGCTCCGGCGTAAAGGTCCGAAGAGCTCGCGTACTCATAGGGGAACCCGGCGCGCTCATAGAGGCCGTGGACGAAGTGGGAGCAATCGGACTTGAAAGCCGCGTGATGGCGCGAATCCAGTGCAGCGCCGAGAATCGCCAAACCTTCACTTACGTTCAGCAGCCGGGATGCACGAGGCTTTGGCTGCCGGTCAGGGTCATTGGCAGTGACTCGGTGAGGCCCGTCGTTGCTTGCGCGCTTCTCTTGGGCCAGCGCGGCCGGGATAGTCATCAGGCAAAGGAGAAAGAAAAACAGGGCGCCTTTGGCATGGAACCGCATGGTTCCGTTTATAACGCGTCTTGGTAAGGCAGCACAGATCACAGGGGTGCCGCCGGGTCCTCGAAAAATGTCCGAACCTCAGATGCACCTTGGGGTGCAAGAGGTTGTTGGCGCAGGCTCATACTCTGGGGGCCGGCGAGTTCGTCTCGAACGCATCGGCCACGAACGCTCCATCTTGTATCCCCTTGATGTGCGCGGTGACCCAGCGGTTGGGCTCATGTCGTCCCTTCAGACGCAGCTTCTGATAATTGTCGGTGAGGGCTTCGGTGACTTCTCCCTCGGGGGTAGTGTGTACCACGTTGAGGGTGATGGCCTCGAGCGACGTTCCGGCAAACGACTGCATGAAGGTGAGTTTCTTTTCGGCGGCCAGGTCCCGCAGGATTTTATTGCGCTCGCGGGCTATTTGGACGGGGACTTGATTGGGCATAGCGGCGGCAGGGGTGCCGGGGCGCGCGGAGTAGGTGAAGACGTGCAGGTAGGTGAAGGGCAGGTCGTCGATGAGGCGGCGGGTAGCTTCGAATTCGGCGTTGGTTTCCCCGGGGAATCCGGCCATGACGTCGGCGCCGATGGCGGCGGTGGGCATGGCGGCGCGAATTTTTTCAATCTTCCCGCGATAATGCCACGGACGATATTTGCGGTGCATGCGGCGCAGCACGGCGTCACTACCGGATTGCAGGGGAACGTGCGCGTGCTTGGCGATCCGCGGCGAGGAGGCGACGAGCGCAATGAGGTCGTCGGACCAATCCGTGGGCTCGACGGAGGAGATGCGGAGTTTTTCGAGTTGGGTTTGTGACAGGATCGTGCGGATCAGATTCTCGAAATCCGGCTGGCGATTTTCGCTGGCAGCTGATTCCTGAGAGCTGACTGCCAGGTCGCGTCCCCAGCGGCCGAGGTTGATGCCGCTGATCACTAGTTCGCGGGAGCCTGCGCCTACCAGGGCATTCACCTCGCGGACAATTTGCGGCAAGGGTAGAGAGCGGCTGTGGCCGCGGACGCTGGGGATCACGCAGAAAGAGCAGCGGTTGTCGCATCCGTCCTGAACTTTGAGGTTGGGGCGGGTGCGATCGTTCTCGTGAGAGCCGACGGCGCCTGCGGATTCGAACACCGGGGCAGCGAGGAGTTCGGTGTGGGCGAAGATGTCGGAAACGAAGAGGTGGGCTTCGTGCTCCGGCTTTCGGGCTTCGGCAGTAAGAGTCGTGAGGGGAACGAATGCGATTCCCTCTGCGGCTGAAGCCGCGGCTAGATTGATGGGGGCCAGCGCAGCGCTGGAAGCGCTGCGCCGCCCCCCCAAATCCGAAAGAATGGGCAGCGCAATCTCGGCGAGTTGGTGTTTGTGCGAGTTGCCGATTACGCAGGTTACTCCGGGCAGGGCTGCGACTTCTTCGGGAGCGCGCTGGGCGTAGCATCCGGTGACGACGATTTTTGCCAGCGGGTTCTGGCGCTGAACCCGGCGGATGGCGGCACGGGCATCCTGATCCGCGGAATTGGTGACGGTGCAGGTGTTCAAGATGACGAGGTCAGCATCGGCGAAAGGGGCAGGGGAGAGGCCGCGGGATTCGAACTGGCGTTCGAGAGCGGCGCCGTCGGCCTGGGTGGCGCGGCATCCAAAGTTTTCTATGTGGTAGGTAGCCACGGAACTATCGTAGCGCACTTTTGTGGTTCGGGCTTCTGGCAGGTAACACGGCTCAATGTCGCTTGCGATGAAGAATCTTTCATACTGTTCAAGCCAGCAAGGCGGGCATATAGTGACTTTCGCCGAGGCGAAGATTATGAGCTTTCCAATCTGGAAGTGTGCGTTCTCGAAACTGTTGCGCATCTTGGTATTTGGTTTGGCGGCCGCGATTTCCTCGCCGGCGCAGACTTTCACCACGTTGGTAATTTTCAACGGCTCGAACGGGAGTTCACCAGAGTTGCGGCCGGTGCAGGGTGTGGATGGGAACCTTTATGGAGTGACTTCCTTTGGCGTGAGCCAGGGATCGTTCTACAGGATGACGCCCGAGGGCGTGTTGACGACGCTTCACAACTTCTGCGTGCAGATCACCTGCCTCGACGGCGCATTGCCTTTGAGCGGGCTAATCCAGGACGTTGCGGGAAACCTTTACGGAACAACCACCACCGGAGGAGCCAACAAGGGCGGCACCGTCTTCAAAATTACTATTCAGGGCGAGTTGACCACGCTTTACACTTTCTGTTCCCAAATCGCTTGCGCTGACGGCTCCAACCCGAATGGGCTGTTGCTGGCGACGGACGGCAATTTCTACGGAACCACCATGATAGACGGAGCCAACGGAGTCTACGGAGTGGGCACAATTTTTAAGATGACTCCGCAAGGCGTGTTGACGACTCTCTACAGTTTTTGCTCGCAGCCCAATTGCGCCGACGGGTACGACTCCAATGCGTCATCCGGAACGCTAACGGAGGGGCTCGACGGGAACTTCTACGGGACGACCGACGTAGGCGGAAGCAACGCTGGCATATGCTTGAGCGTCGGCTGTGGTACGGCCTACAAGATCACGCCTCAAGGGAAGTTTACGACGCTCTATACTTTTTGCTCAAAGGCGAACTGCCCCGACGGAATCTTCCCCTATTGGCTGATGCGGGGGGCCGATGGGTCTTTTTATGGCGCCACCGGAGAAGGAGGGAGTAACCAACTTACTGGGGGCACAATCTTCCGGCTCACGGCCACGGGTGCGCTGACTACGCTCTACAGCTTTTGTGCCGAGGCTAACTGTGCCGACGGTCAGGAACCGGTCTATCTGGTTCAAGGCGCCGGCGGCGCGAACTTCTACGGTGCCACCTTGAGTGGTGGATCAAGTTCGATATGCCCGGGGGGATGTGGCACGCTCTTCGAAATCACTTCGAAGGGGACGCTGACCTCGCTGCATAGTTTCGACCGCGCCGACGGTAGCTCGGTTAACGGGCTAACGCAAGCGACCAACGGAACGTTTTACGGTACAACGTATCGGGGCGGCGGATATACCGATGGCACGGTCTTCAGCCTGGCGACGGGATTGCCTCCGTTTGTGGAGACTCTGCCCCAATTCGGCAAGGTGGGAAGCAGGATCGTCATTCTAGGAACGGATCTGACGGGCGCGACCAGCGTCAGCTTTCACGGGACGGCCGCGACTTTCAGTGTGATCTCGAGTTCCGAGATTCGGGCTGTAGTTCCGCAAGGCGCAACCACGGGTGCGGTGGTGGTGACGACACCGGGCGGGGCGCTTTCGAGTAACGTGGTGTTTCGAGTGAAGTGACCATCCTGGCGGAGTCGCGTTGCAGTATTCTTGCGGACGAAAATCGCCCAGAGGTGCCGGTTAGCCATCCTTGCGGGAAGTGCTCAAGGAACATTTCTCCGCATACACGATCCGTAAGGAGGGGTGTATGGCCTGTTCAGTGCGAGGAAATGACAACTCACTGACGTTGCGATTGAGCTTCCTTGCGAGCCCAACGAGCAATGACAGATGCGAAACCGTTGAGTTGCTCTCAGGAAGGCCGAGGGACTGTCCCGATGGGGACAGCGCAAGCGTCAATCCTCGCAAGTCAATCCTGCAAACCTACCAAGCCGCGGTCAGGCGGAGGCGGCGGTTTTCTTCTGGGTGAAGCATTCGCGGCAGAAGATGGGGCGGCCCTGCGTGGGTCGGAAGGGGACGGTGGTCTCCTTGCCGCACTGGGAGCAGGTGGCCCGGGTCTCGACGCGAGCATAGTGGTGTCCGTTGCCCGGAGGGGGTGGGGCGGTGAGGACGGCCACGCGCTTGGACTTACACGTCTTGCAGCGTTTGGGTTCGTTTTTGAACTGCTTGTCGTGGAAAAACAGTTGTTCCCCGGCGGTAAAAACAAACTCGGCGCCGCAGTCGATGCAGGTCAGTGTCTTGTCCTGAAATTCCATTGAGGATGGCTCCCTTGTGGATAGCGGCAGTTTGGCAGGGAAGCGAGCCAAACGCGCGAGTAATGTGTCGCAAGAAACGCGACCCGTCGCGCGGCTCGCCCAGATCCTTCGGCTTCGCTCAGGCCAAGCTTTCGCGTGGCAACAAGCGATTCCTCAGGAGGACAAACTGCTGCTCCCTTGTGCCCGTGGCGCGCCCGCCACACGCGGGGAAGCGCTGGCGCAGAGCGAACACAGGTTGTGTACATCCCCCTCAAACTGCCCCTGGACTCGGCCCGCCATGCCCCTGGAACGGGGCGTGGATACAGCTTTACCTACTTGAACGCCGAATGAATGATGAATACTTGAATCGTCCCTGCTGCAACTCTGTATGGTGGGGGCCAACAGAGCAGGGCCGCCCCGGGAAGGGGGCGACCCTTTACTGCTTCAATCCTGCTCCTTGCGAACCTTCTTGCGAGCGCGCTTGCGAGCGAGCGCGGCTTTCACGCGTTTCTTCTCACCGGGTTTCAGGTAAAAGGAGTGGCGCTTGACCTCTTTAATGATGTCTTCCTGCTGCACTTTGCGCTTAAAACGGCGCAGTGCGTTTTCGAGGGATTCACCCTCTTGCAGTCGAATTTCCGCCAAACAGACACACCCCCAAACCCGTCCGGAAGGACCAAGTAGTTATTACAAGGAATTGACTGGAAGTCAAGTAGAGAGGGGAAAAAAGTTGCGGAGGGGTGTTGCCACGGATTTTCACGGATGACACGGATGAGGTCCGTGGCTGGAACTCCCGTTTGGGTATGGGGTCGGTGACGCCGGGTAAGGGGTGCTTCGAGTGCGTGAGCGTTTTTGAGACTCTTACTTCGCTCAGCATGACAGGACCAGGTGATTGCCCTAGTTCAGTTTGAGGCGAAGGGTTTGGGCGAGCTTTCGCTGGTGCTGGTCGAAAGTGTAGAGGCAGTCCACGCCGAGTTCGAGGGCGGCTGCCACGTGCAGCAGGTCGGCGGTGCGGGTGCCCAGCTTGACGGTGGTTTGCCGGGACAGTTGGCGGGCGCGTTCGAGAATTGGATCGGTTAATTCGCGGAGTTGGAAGACGCCGTCGCGTAAATCCTTTTCGAATTCGAGTAAGGAAGACTGGGCTTGTGCCGGCGAGACTTCTTTGCGAAAGATTCGCAATCCCATGGCGTTGACGACTTCCAGTTCTCCAAACGTGGTCAGGAAGCGGTCCGCGGAAGAGGCTTGCATGGCGCGAGCGGCGGCGGCGGAGTTCGCGTCCGGGCTGTAGAGCGACACGATGAAGCTGGGGTCGGCGTAAACCTTCAATTAGCGGCTCCGGTCAGAGGAGATCAGTTCGGCGCCGCTGACAGCCAGGACCTTGTCGCCGTAGATGGATCGCAAGCGTGCCAGGAAATCTGGGGTTGGTTTGGAGGCTTCGGTTGTTTCGGGCACTAAGCGGGCGATGACGCGGCGGCGCTTGGTAATTTGGATCTCTTCTCCCTGATGCAGAAGGCGTTCGATCTTCTTGAATTCGTAGCGCAGGTCACGGACCGAGGCTTTCTTCATGTGATACATTTTAGCATCACAAGAGAGAGTTTTGCAAATTAGGCCAGTGGTCCGAGGCGGCAGGACCGTTCGTCGGATGCTCAGGTCCTTGCGGTGGAAAGTCCTCTTCGAGATTGTGCTGGGTGGCGGCGGGTAATTGCGTTCTTCGACTGCGTAGGATCGTCCCTTTTGGACGATCCTACTGCGCGCAACATGACAAAAGGTGGAATGGGCTATGGGGTCAGCTCATAGACGACATTCTGAACTGTGGTGTTCTCGGAGGGGATGGTGCCGTAGAGATTTCCCGCCGGGTCGATGGCCAGAGTGATCGCGGGAGTTGGGCTGAGGAAGTTGTTGAAAGAGAAAACGGTGGTCTCTTGCCAACTGCCTGCGACCGGAGAAAGTTCGAAAGCAATGAAGTCGCTCACCCCGAACAAGTTGCCGGCAGAATCGAGGACAACTCCCCCTTGGAGGTTGCCGCCGGTGCTGCCCCCGTTAAAGCTGAAGAGGGTGGTCTTGGTCCAGAGGCCGCTGCCGGATGGCGAGAGCTCGAAGACCGTGCCGTAGTTGTAGGTTCCGCCGCCTGCGGAGGTGCCGTAGAGATTTCCGGCATGGTCGAGGACCAGCGTGCCCTCCGAGTAAGCCTCGGCTTGCTGGACGTTG
>Ga0210404_10000571_pt1 | contig 18479 bp, 28 predicted proteins | sample IncBWH28MmetaG_FD_155455 | JGI IMG/M metagenome (GOLD analysis project Ga0210404, IMG submission 155455) | Forest soil microbial communities from Barre Woods Harvard Forest LTER site, Petersham, Massachusetts, United States - Inc-BW-H-28-M | ecosystem: Environmental > Terrestrial > Soil >... | reverse complement strand
CACGGCGCCCAATGTCGTGCTCGATAACTACGACATGTCGGCCTATCAAGTCACGCCGGCATCCGGCTGCTCGAACATCACCATCACCAATTCCAAGATCAAAGCACTGCTGATGAACGCCGCATCGGGCGGCGGCATGACGGTCACGAACAATAATTTCGACCAGTCCACAAGCGGCCTGACCTCGTTCCTGGGTTATACCGGCGGCGGCGCAACGGCGCCATATTTGATCGAGTACAACGTCTTTTTTCATTCTAATCAGCATATCCTTGAAGCTGAGGCCAGCACCAATTCGCTGGTATTCAAATTCAACCTGATCCAGGACAGCGGCGCGAACAACCCGGCCTCGCATGTCAACTACCTACAGATGTCGGGAACGATAAATGGCGTTGTGTGGAACTTCAACACGGTCTCCCAGCAGCATGTCAGCGCTGGCGGCGAGGGCATCCAGTGGGTCGATTGTTGCTCTGGCACATCGACCATGAATGCGCCCGATGGCAGTTACAACACGATGGTTACGACGAACAATGGCGCGTGCGCGCTCTCCTATCTCTGGCACATCTCGAACCAGACCGGTGGCGGCACGACCACAATCACCAATGGGACGATGACCTCGAACTACATGGACGACACCGGCACGCTCGGCGGCCCATGCGGCGGGCATTCCATCGGCGGCGGGTTTCTCTATGCTGGGACGGCGCCGGGCGTGACATTGAGTGTGAACAAGGCCATGCAGAATGGAGCGACGATTCCATAATGGGCGCAGTTCAGCAAAGCGGTAATATCACACCAGGTCACCCCGCCGTATGGGTCGCGCCGGGCGTTATCGGCGACGGCGGTGCGGCGCTCGCGGCCCAACGTGTCCTCGCCTCGCTGCGCGGCGCCAACTTCAACACGACAGCCGATCAGCCGATCGCAATCCCGCAGCGGGTGACGGCCTTCGCGCTAACGGGCATCTACGTGACCAACGCCTCGCTCAGCCTAACAACGGCTGTGGGCGGCTTCTACCCGCAAGCCGCTAAAGCGGGTACGCCGATCGTGGCGGCGGCGCAGGCGTACGCGGCGCTCAATACCGGAGACAAGCTCCTGCAGGCAACGCTCGCGTCGTTTGGACAGAACACCCGCTTTTCCTCGAACAACCTTGGGACGATAGGGGGATTGCTGCAGGTGTGGTTCGCGCTCACAACTCCGCAGGGCAGCGCCGCGACGGCGGACGTTTATCTGATTGGTATAGATCTGAGTTAGGCCGGAACAGGCTCGGCTTTCGCTTCAAACCGTCCAGCTTTTTCGGGAGCATGGGCGGGTACTTTGGGTATCTCTGCCTTGTGCTCCGCCGGCTTCTCGATCTTGCCGCCAAGTGCCCCGATCGCACCTTCTGTCATGCGGACCCTGGCTTCCAGGTCGTCGAGCCGCTTGTCGTGAACAACCGGCGTGGCCTCTACCGCATCTTGCCGCTTCTTGAGATCAGTCCGGTCGCGCTCCACCCCGGCCAGACGGGCGTGCATTTCAGTGGTCTTCGAATCGAGTTCCGCGGTCTTGGTTCCGTGCTGAATGTGCGCCAGCTCGAGGTTTTCCAGTCGGTGCCTTACGTCGCGCATGGCGTCCACGAACACGTCGAAGCGGCGATTCATCTCGACTGAGCTGGGGGTCTTTTCCAGGTTGTCCACGAACTCCTCGAAGGTGGAAGACATGCGCTATTCTCCTTTGCGGGTCACTGGTGATTGTAAACGCCTCCTTGGTAGCGTAAAAGGGTTCTTATGAAAAGACTTTTTCTTGCCTTGGTCGCCACACTCCTGATCTCAATCGCGAGCGCACAACAAGTTCGCCAGAGCGGCAACGTCACGCCGGGACACATCGTCAAGTGGCTCACAACGGGTGTCATCGGTGACGGAGGCCCTGATCCTGCGGGCGCCAACCCCACCAGCATCAACGCAACCGCGAGTGGCCTCGGCATCTGCCAGTTCAGCGGCTTGTTCTCGGGTGCCTACAACCGCCTTTGTTTCAACGTCACCGGAACCGGCGGCGGTCTCGCCCTCGACAATTTTGGCGGTGCGACCGGCGGGTTCACCACGACCCTCAACGGTGTCACCCAGGCATTGCCTGTCGTCAGTAGCCTCCCGGTCACGATCAATAACTTCGCATGCTTCGCGGACACCGGCGGCGATCTCAAGGACTGCGGCAACACCAACGGGGTCAATAGCGGCACGATCAACCAGCTCACATGGTACGCGACGAGCGGATCAGTGGTGTCGGGGCTCGCGACTGCCAACAATGGCGTGCTCGTCACGTCAGCCGGAGGCGTGCCGTCGATCTCGTCCACGCTACCCGCGGCGGTGCAGACAAACATCACGCAACTCGGAACCATCACGTCGGGTGTGTGGAACGGAACTGCGATCACTGGCGCAAATATTGCTGCAAACACCGTGGCGGGCAGCAATATCGTCAACAACACGATCACACACATTCAGGACGCGCAAGCTGTCGCCAATTCCATGACGGGAAATTGGACAGGGTCTATGGCTAACGTTGCCGATAACGTGATGCCGTCGTGCCCTGATTCGGGTGGCAATCACCTCAACTACGTGAACGGCACGGGTGTAACGTGCGGCACGGGATTTCCAACAGCGGGGCAACTGACAAACTCGCTCGGCGGAGACGTTGCCCTAAACAATACTGCCAACTACTTCGATGGTCCGAGTGTAGCGCAAGGCTCAACTGGAACATGGTGGGCTGCGGGAACAGTGAGTCTCCTTGATACCAACTCTGGTGTAATATACTGCAAATTGTGGGACGGTACTACAGTTATATCGTCAGCAGTATTCAACGTAGCTGCTAACGCGCCAAATTCTCTATCGTTGTCAGGTTTTCTTGCCTCGCCAGCAGGGAATTTACGAATTAGCTGCCGCGATAGCACCGTCACAACTGGGTCGATTAAATTCAATTCTACGGGAAACTCAAAAGACAGCACAATCAGTGTTCACCGGATTCAGTAAAAGGCGTGCTGATGAATGAGCCCCTTCTTATTGCCCTCATTGTTTACGCGATTCGCGATGGTGCCATCATCTTGCTTCTCGCGTGGCTCGCTCACCGCCTCGTCAGCGCAAGAACACCGGTTCCTGTACCTCCTGTTATTCCTGTTCCTGTCCCCGAACCTTCTCCTGGGCCTGTGGCTCCTGTTCCGGTCCCCATCGGCAAACCTCGCTTTACCGGCATCACCGCCACGTCCTTCGCCGGAGGAAACGACAGCGCTGTCTCCCGCACCAGCGCCTACGACGGAACAATCATCGACGGCGATCGAGAACTCGCCGCAGCCCTCCCCGGTCCAGTGGCCGCCGGCCGCCTCATCCGGGGCTTCTACAAGGGCCGAACCGCAGACGGACCCACTCGTGACAAAGGACCGTGGAACACCCGCGATACCTATTGGGACACTGGTGCCCGTCCCGCAGCCGAGGCCCAGCACGCTAATCGAACAAAGGCTCAAAACGGGCTTGTTCCCAGCAACCCGGCCGGAATTGACCTCTCGCCGGCTTTCTGGAAAGCACTCGGATACGTCGGCGACCCGCGAGAATCGCAGGACAAAATCGACTGGGATTTTGTCGATGTGCTCGACGCGAAAGTGCCATCACCCTTGCCGTCACCGAGTGGTGGAATCCCCGCGCACCTAGCTATGATGCGCCGCTACCGCGATCTTGGCATCCACGCCGAGCACGACAGCGCCTTCATCCTGGCTTGGCGTGACAAGATCGCCGCCAAGTACCCGGAGATGAAGGAATACGTCATGGGCTACAAGCACGACTCTACGCCCTGGTGCGGCTTTGCAATGGCCGACGTCATGACCGAGACTGGCATTCGTCCGCAGTTCGGCGTAACGGACCTCGACCGCTTCCTATGGGCTGATTCCTGGCGTCAGTTCGGCACTGCCGTTGAGACACCGCAGCCGGGTGATGTGATGGTGTTCCGGTGGGCCGGCGGTGGACACCACGTCACGCTCTATGACCACGAAACTACCGGCGATTACTACTATTGTACGGGTGGGAATCAAGGTAGTGGCCATGTCGTTAGTACTGAAGCAATGCCCATGGCCAACTGTGTTGCTATAAGGCGCCCACCTTTACAATAAACCGCACGCGGCGGCACCGCGTCAGTGAACAGGAAAGATAACCAAATCATGGCTGACACCACCCCGGCAGCAGTAGCTGCTTCACACTCATCGTTGAATACGATGTTAAGCACCATCGAGCAAGGAACCGAAGTGTTGCAGAGAGTTATGCCCGAGATCGCGGCGGTCGGAGGGTTCGTCCCCGGCGCCACGGTTTTCATCCAGTTGGCCGGGCTGGCACTACCGGCAATCCAGAACGCCATCAAGTTCATCATGGAAGAGGAAGGCAAATCGCCTTTGGAGGCGTTTGAGGACTTGCTGAAGCATATCGGGCCGAATAACGGATACGTGTCTACAGCGCTATCCAAATGAGCAACCTCGGCGCCTTCTTCGACGTCCTGTTCAACAACCGCGCTGACCTGGAGAACGTGGTGGCGCGGTTGGGCGGACTCGACGCCACCATGCGGTTCGCAGCCGACGCCGGGCCTGATCTCATGCGGATTGCGGCGACGATCGCGGCGCACCAGGACCCAGTCGCGGCAGTTGCCCAAGTGCAAACGGTCCTGGCTTATTCGCAGGACACTGAGGACCGTGTGCGCGCGTTTCAGACAGCGCACGGGCTGGAAACAGATGGTATTGTGGGCGACGAGACTTGGAGTAAAGTGGAAACGCTGCTCGCCGCAAATCAGCCGTCGAAGCGAAGCGTCAGCAAGGAGAAAAAATCATGACTAAAGGCCTGTTGTTCTGGGTGATCTGGATCATTTGCTTTTTGATTTGGGCCGGCGTCAATTTCGGTGGAATGGGAGGCAGCATGGGACACTATGCAGGAGGTGGCGTGATCGAATTTATTCTGTTCGGTCTTCTGGGCTGGCAAGTGTTTGGTCCGGTCATACAATAATCGTCTTGGCTTTAAATGTCATCGTCGCCAAGAGAGCCGAGATTAGCTGCCGGCTGGACTCTCGACACTCTCCAAGAGCACTACTCGGCTCTGAAACGCGCCGATGAGCGGCTCGACGCGGAACGTGAGAGATTCAATCAGGAGCGTGACCGCCGTTACTCCGAGGTCAATATTGAACGCGAAAAGGCACTTAAGATCAAGGAAGAAGCCGACAAGGCCGCTCTCGGCCTCGCTCGTGAGATTCAAAGCTACAAAGACGAGAAGGCCAATCAGTTGCGGGAGCAGATCGGCAGTGAGCGCGGCAGCTTCGCCACAAAGGACGACCTTTCGGCGGCAATCAGGGAAATTACCGTCACGGTGTCACCCCTGACGGCATTCGTGTCATCTCAACGCGGGATACACGAGGGCGCTCAGACCACGATAACGCGGACTTTGTCGATCATTGGCGCCCTCGCAGGAATATCCACAATAGTTAGCGTTGCTGTTGGCATCATCGTTCTAATGCGCGCTTCACATTAACCCTACCGGCCAAAGATAGTCTCAATATTCTTCTGCAGCTCGGCATTCGGGGCTGGCGCTTCCTGCATGCCGAACGCTGGACCGGAATTGGTAGCTGGGCGGAACGGCGCCATCGCGGCGGCTGGCGGGGCCGAAGTTGTTGCGCCAGGTTGCTGCTGAGCGTTAGCCTGCTCCATCTCCTGCTTCGTCCGGCGCCGGCGACGCGCAGGTGGATCAGAAGGGGATGCAGCCTGAGCAGGGGGCGCGGTTTGGGTCTGTGGAGGTGCTGCCTGCGTTGGTTGGAAGCCCGTAGACTGGGCAGGAAAAGGGGCTGCCGGCGCTTGTCCCGCCCCCCAGGAAGCACCTACCGGCGGGTAGTTGCCCTGCTCGACTTGTGCAGCCTGTCCATCGGTCATTCCGTGTCGTTGATCCTGGATCAGCCCACCGATGCCTTGTCGCGGCCGGTCAAGCCGTCCCACAATGATGTCGGACGCCTTGGTCTTAATTGCCTGATCGCGCACCACGAGAGTCGCGGGGTCGAGCCACGGCTGCGGCGCCGGTGCGAACGCGAGGGTGCCGCGCTCACCACCACCCTCAAATGACAGCCGGGTCACAACGTCGCTCATGTCAAAGCCGGCGTTGAGGAACTTGGCGACGTAGGCCCGCCAGTTGGTCAACGAGTTCGGCGGGACGGTCAGGCGGAACATGCTGTTGGGCATGCCCGGCACGATAATGGCGAGCTTGTGCTCATCCCTGCAGGCCTTTACTTTCGACCCCATCTCGGAGATCTTGGAACCCCACACATTCTGGCGGCAAGACGCGCAGGTGGGCGACTGCGGCTCGCCGGCCACGCTCGAGGGCGCGATACCATTATCCGAGAAGCAGGTGGGAGGCGTCGGATTGTTTGGATCGTACTTGGTCGCATAGTACATCTTGGACATGTGCTCGTTGGCATCCACGATCACCACGTCCACGTAGAGCGTCTGAACCGGCTGCTCATTGCCGGCAATGTCTACGAAAGTGAACCGGTCGCCCATGATGCTGAGGTAGGGGCCGGCGCCGGCACCGACGACCCCGATCGCTCTCTGCGCGAGCGCGGGGGCGCCCCCTTGGCGGTTGCGGATGTAGTCCGGGAGCTGATTGTGATCCATTAACTTTCTCCTGTTTTGGTTGATTCGCGGAAGGCTAGCTTTACGCATCCATACCGCGAAGTGAAAACGCTGCTAGCGCAGCACCGGATAGAAACTCACTAAAAAAGGGCTTCCCTTGGACGAGATGTGCTAAACCGCCGACACCTATTAGTCCAAAAGATCAAATTATCATTTCCATTAACCGAACTTCAATGCGAGACATGTTTATGACTTTCTTATATTGACTTTCTCATAAAATGAGACGCTCGTACCGGGGGGCGTGACACTCAGGTCGTTCGGCAGCGCCCCCCTCTGATTCATATCTTCGATTTGCTTCTCGCGTACCTCCATGTACTTTCTAAAAGCGTCGATCTGCGGAGCACCAAGTTGCAAAAGCTCGTTCCCGCCCTCGTCCCATGTTTCTAAACAGAAGTCCAGATAAACTGTGCGATCTTCAATCTTGGGCGTCGTGCTGACCGACTTGTATGCAGTGCCAAACTCCGTACGCACGTTCTGCAGATTATTATCGTTGAGAAAGGCGTGCAGGGCGTTCTCGATCGCGTCCTGTCGCTCGCGGTAGGGCTTGCAGAACTCGGCGAATGCCTTTGACTGCTCGGCGAGGTGCGCCTTAAGGTCGTTCCACTCCTTGACGAGAGCGGAAACGTCAACTTGGGGGAGAGGTTGGGCGCTCATTTTTCGTCCAAGAATGAGGGAGATCGACGTTTAAATGCCGCAACAATCAAATCAGTAACGCGATCGCGGCACTCGTCATCTAATTGTGCCTGTTGCAAAAGCATATCAACTGCTTCCACGACGACTTCTTCGGTTGACAGTTTCATATCTCCCCCCTCCTGATCCAACTCAATAGCGCGGGGGCACCCCCCTGGCGGTTGCGGATGTAGTCTGGCAGTTGCACTCATTTCAAATTACTTTCCAAACACTTAGTGTTCCTGCAACTATCGCGGCCAATATCGCCCACGGAAGAATAGGACCGCCTTTAACGCCAGCGATAACGCCAAAAATCACACTAATCACAAAAATTGCTGACCAGTTCATATCTCCCCCCTCCTGATCCAGGCAAGCAGCGCGCCCTGCATGCCGGTGTTAGTGTCTAAACGACGGTACATTTCCTTTTCCAGCGGCGTTGCCGTGATCCGATGCACCGTCACGTCATTCCGTTGCCCCGGTCGATAAACGCGCCTATTCCCCTGAATGTAGAGCCTGGTCTTGTCGATCGGGACCATCCACACCACTGTATCCGCGACCGTGAACTGGTTGATGCCGTGGCTGACCGACTGCGCGTCCACGATCATGGCCTTGAAATCTGCCTCGTCCCGATAGGCGCGAATCACCGCCATTCTCTCACTTGGCGCCACGTGGCCGTTGATGATCCCGCAGCGCCACCGCTTCTGTAGTCTATAATGCAGCAAGTTGACTACGCTTGTCAAGGGGCAAAAGATCAAAACCTTGTGCTTGGCATTCGCGATTATCTCATTGATTCGCTGGTAGCGCGGCTCGGCGTCAATTTTATGTACTTTGTGCAGGTCGTCATACACGGCGCCAAGCACAATTTGCAGAAGCTTCGCCCGCGCCACCACCTCGTTGGCAACCGTCAGCTTCTTGCCGCCCTGCAGCTGGATCAGAAGCGAGCGCTTGAGGTCAGCCGCGGCTTTCTTCTGCTCCTCGGTCAGTGCCACCTCGTGGTGCACCGTCGCGAGTGTGGGTCGGTCCTGCCATATCTCCTCGAGCGTGAAGCGCACGGCGGGCGCGAGGAGCCCGAACGCCTTCTCGTAGCCGTCCTTCCTTGGGATCCATTTAAAAGGCCCGACCTTCTGCATAGTCTCATCGCGGAAACCCGTGTACGACTTACCGAAGGCGTTGTTGACCAGCTTCGCTATCCCGTAGGCCTCGTCAGGGCGCTGTGACGTCGGTGTGCCGGTCATCATCCACAGGTAAGGGCGGGAGCCAAAGATTTCGCGTGCAATGTGGTGACGCTTGGTGCGCGAGTCGACATAGCCGTCGGCCTCGTCCACGATCACGATCTTGATGGATTTGTCCTCGGCTAAAGCTTTGGAGAAGCCGTCAAGCCGCACCGAGGTGCGCATCTTGCGGTCGTTCCGGTAAGTGTGCGCCCCCACCCCCACACCATCAATGTTCACGATCGCAAAATCAGGACGCTTCGCGAGGAGCCGGAGGCGCTTCTGCTCGTCGCCATACAGCATCTCGAAAGTGCGTCGGCCGAGCAGGTTCGACCATATCTCGTCCACCCACACCGTTTCGATGACGTTGAGTGGGCCCACGATGAGGCAGCGGCACTCGCCCTTGGGGAACTGCTGCATAAGCCAGTCGGCGGCCCACAGGGCGGGAAGTGTTTTTTGCGTTCCGGGATCCGAGAGGTTGAAACACTTGGGATGGACGACCTGAAAATTGGTCATGGTTTTCTGGTGCGCACCGGGGGTCTTGCCGGGTCCGATCGGCCAGTCGTAGTTCTGGTCGGTCACGACCGGTGCTATCGGGTAGCCGAGCCAACGCAGCACCTGGCTGTTGTGTAATGTTTGCGGCACCGCGACATACTGCCCGTTGATCTGCACGGCGTCCGGCACATGCTGGCGCACAAGCTCAGACGGTCGCTCGTAGATCAGGAGCTTACGCGCGGCGTCATGGTAAAACTGCAAGCTCTGCCTCCAGCCGCGCACGTGTTTCGACCGGCAGGCCGGCAAGGCGCCGCTCGGTCATCGCGACGTACTCGGGGTTTTGTTCCATCAGCACGCAGTGCCGACCGAGGTCGCGCGCAACAAGCGCAACGGTCCCGGCGCCCGCAAATGGATCGAGCACAATCCCGCCTTCTGGACAACCGGCGAGAATGCACGGTTCAACGAGTTTGGGCGGAAACGTAGCAAAGTGAGCGCCTCGGAATGGCTTGCTCGCAATGGTCCAGACGGAGCGTTTGTTGCGAGTCTCGTAAGCGATCTCGGCGATATTCATCAGCCCAGTGCGATGTTCCTCGGTTGCCGAGGATTCGTACTCGGCCACTCCTTTATGTGACTTGTTACCGGCAGCACGACCGCCGCGTGGTGTGCCAGCACGGTGAAGCCCGGTATGTGGTGAAGCATTCGGCACAAAACTTTCATTCGTACTGTCGGTTTTTCTAATTTTTCCTTTTTCTCGGCCATTACGATGAAATGTCCCATGGCCGCCGGCACCAGTGTCCCATCCGTCGGGGAACTTGGTGTTCTGTGGGTTCCACGCCGCGGGCTCTTTGATCGCATCAGAATTGAAATAATAGCGTTCAGACTTGGAAAAAAGGAACAAGTACTCGTGCGCCTTGGTACAACGATCAGTCACACTCTCGGGCATGGGATTGGGCTTCATCCAAATAATATCTTGCCTAATATACCAGCCGTCGGCTTGGAGTGCGAAGGCGACGCGCCAAGGAACACCAACTAAATCTTTTGGCTTGAGTCCAGCATCACGAATTGTGCCAATTTGACTCGCGCGCTTGGGATAATTTTTTATCTGCGATCCGTGCCACGATTTTTTGTTGCTATCAGTCACGCGATGTCCCTGGGCACCCCACGAGCCGGCGTAGCTATCCCCAAGATTTAACCAAAGCGTGCCGTCGGGCTGCAACACTCGTCGCACTTCGCGGAAAATCTCGACTGAATGGTGTACATAGAGATCGACGGTTGGCTCCAAACCGTGTACACCGTGCCACGCGCCACAGCGACAAAAAGCTGATCTATCAGCACGACTACCTTTGCGCGTGACAGTGTGCTCATTCCATTCATGTTGGCAATTTAGCTCGCCGCCCCACACCAACGGTTCTAGTTTATAATCACGCAAACCCCAGTAGGGGGGGCTTGTCACCACGCAGTTAATCGACTCAGCGGGGAGATCGCGGAGCAGCGCGCGACAGTCACCCGTGAGGATCTTGAGGTGGGACATCACTCGTCTGAGACCTCATCCTTTAGCGCCTCAATCTGCTCATTGATCGCCTCGACCACGCGCTCCAGCACATCGATCGCCTCCTCGACGGCCATGTGGACCGTCTGAGTTTCCGCAACTACGACTGCCATGATTCGATCTACTTTTGCTTGCGCCATGTCTCGATCTCCTCTCTCACCTTCTCGGCCGTTCCCCACGCCGTCAAGCCGCCGGCCTTTCGTACCTCGTCCATGCGCGCCTCTTGGATCTTGGTTGGCCCGAAGCCCTCGCGCTTGACCTCGACCCCCCAAAAGGCGCCGACGCTGCGCTGACCCGCAATGTAGCCAGCGTTGAAAGTTTCTCGTAACCCGTCGATAGTTAAAGATTGATATTGTTGGTGAGACAACCATTTTATCCACGTATCACCTAGAGACTCACTGCTTCTCGCGATGCACGCCACGATGTCGGGCAGGCCCGACTTGCCAAAGCCGGGAGCGAACGTGAGGAAGTAAAACGCGCCGATCCCGGCGAGGTACTTTTTAAGCTCGTCCTTCTCTACTGCCTCTGGGGTCTTCATCCTCGGTCCTCGCGGGTAGCGGCTGCGTTTATAGGGTGGGATTTTCTGGATGGTCCATTCAGGCATAAACTGAATCGCCTTCGAGCGTATCTTGATTCCACCACGCCCACTTTCCAAATCCCAAATAACCTACACGATAGCCTGGAAACTTTTTTGCGAAGTCGGAAAGCAAAAGTGCCCAGTCACCATGCTTGCGCCAGTGCTCTTTTATAAATTCGCTTTGGTTACTCATTTCCTAGCCTCATACTGGTTCTCACAATCGCGAACCGAGCAGTAGCCGCATAAACCGCTCTTGGTCTTGTCCCACTGCTGGGTTTTTTTCTTCTCCTCGATCTCGCCCATCAGCCGCTGCATCTCGGCCCGCGTCTTGATCACATCAGACAGGTCATGCAGCTCGCCAACGCGGTTCTCCTTGAGCCAGATGTACGAGCCGCAGATACGCGTCAGCCCTGAATGTTTCGCCTTGAGCAGCACGGCATTGGTGGCCAGCTCGAACGGGTCCTCGTACTTTGAATTTCCAGTTTTCCAGTCCGCAATATAGGCGGACATCTCGCCTGTTTTGTGGTTCACAAGCGTGACGTCGATCTTGCCGCGAAACCAAACCTCCCGGTCCCAGAAGTCACAGGGGCGCATATTCTGGGTAACGCCCAGCTTCTGCTCGACCTGTACCTCGTGGTTATCGAACGGGGTGCAAAACTGCTCCCACTGCTGCATGTCGAGGGGTAGCGGCTTCTTGCCGCCCACGCGCAACTCCATCGCTTTGTGCACGTCGTTTCCAAATTTCATCTCGGGCGTCTCGACAAACGGCTGGTCCTTGATGACGTAACGTCGCGCCATCTGGTGGGCGCAGTTTTTATAGGCGTTGAGGATCGAGTACGTGCCGACGAGGCGCGTGCGATCGAGGAAGGGGGGGATATCGAGATCAGCCTGCATGTTCTTTTTCCGGGATGAAAATCTTAATTTCTATAGGTTGATCCGGGTCTGGAACAAAAGAATGCTCCATAGCCAAAGACAGTCTCCCGCCCGGAAAAGCTAATTCAAGCTGCCCTTCTTTATAAGCCCAGTGCGAAATTGAATGCTTAAAAATTTTCATTTCGAATACCTCTCTCCCAATGTCACCTCTGCGTCCAACGGTAATCCCGGCAGCCATGGCACGTCGCGGCACATCTCAAGTCGGCAGCGCTCGGCGTGCTCCTTGGCGTTCTGCTCCGGGATCAAAATCCACAGCGAGTCGTGCTCCATGCTTACCACGCGGTAGCCCATCTGTACGACCCGATTCATTGCTTGGGACACGACGACGCGCGCAAGGGCCTGGATTAGGTTTTCCACCAGTTTTGCCCCGTACATCTTGGTCCAGCCGCGTCGTGTGCGCAAGCGCCACCACCCTTCACGATCCCAGTCGGTTTTAATCTCTTCCTCGGATTCGGGTCGATAAAATTCCAGAGTGTCGTAGATAAGCTCGATCTTGTTAGGCAAAATAATCCGGTGGTTGCGCACCTCGCACGGCCCCCACGTTGTGGGCGGGCCACCAGCAAGTCGCGCCAACATGCGCCCACCTTGGCGCCACAAATCCTGCACTGCGAGATGTGTGTCGCGATAAACGTCACGGGCCTTGATTCCCTCCTCCGGTGTCAGCAGTATCTTGCCCTTGGTCTTAACGCGCAACGTGTGCCTGATCTTATCGCCACCCGATCCATAACCTGCCTGCAACTCCAAAACTTTTCCACACTGGCGCTCGGTTGGATGGTCGTGCTTATTCACGGGATAGCCGTAGAACGCCGAAGCGACATTGACATATGGATCCTCGCCATTACGAAACCGTTCGATCACGTCGTCCTGACCGGCGACAAAATTTAGCAAACGACACTCGATCTGCGAGCAGTCAGGTTTAATCAAGACACAGCCCTCGGGTGCCAAGATTGCGTCCCTGATGTTTGGATTCTCGTCTGGGGGGAGATCGGGATCGGGTTTCTTAAAATTCTGAAAGTTCGTCTTATCTCCTCCGCTCCATCTTGTCGTATGAGCACCTGCGTAGCGCAGATAAACGCACAGAGGTCCCCTGTTTGCCATCCAGCCCAACGTCTCGGCGCGCGTCTGCATGAGGGTGGACTTCTGGCCAATGCGAGCCTCGGCGAGGGCGCGGACGCGCGGGTTCTCGTGCTCAAGCAGCTCTTCCATGAAATAGTCGGTTTTGGCGAACGCGTAGATTATGGCTCGCGTGCCATCCTTTCTCTCACCTCCCTCTTTCGTCTCCGGCTCGATTCCCTCATGGCGGAGCAGAGCAGCGAACCGCTCACTAGACTGAAGATCAGCAGCAGACACCCCAAGATCAGCCAGTCGAATGGATTTTTCACGTTCTTCTTTCTCCCAGATAGTGGCGAGTAGCTCAGTGTCGGCGCGCAGGACAGGGTTAACGAACATGCGCAACGTGGTATCGACGACCTGGTACTCCTCCGCAGGAAATTGCTTAGAGAGCAGACCGAACAGCTTCCAGATCGATTCACACTCGTCGCAGGCGCCGTCAGCTACCAGTGTCCTGGTCTGATCATCAAGCTCTTTCCACTTTTTACTCTTGAACAAGCCGTATGGAGTGCGCTTTTCAGGAAAACCAAACTGTTTTCGAACGGAATCAAGACTGACGGATATGTGATTCCCCAATAACAATCTAGCCATTGATAGTGTACAACCGTAATGTTTCGGAACCACGCCGTAGCAGTGAGACAGGATGAGCCCATCAAACTGCATGTGATGCGCGACAAGCATGACATCGGACCAATCCTCGTTCTTCAACACCTCCCGCAACTGCCTCTCGTCATACCATCGAGCAGGTGCGTCCCTGGACCACTTAATGGCGGCGCCGTGGGCCTCAAACCACTCGTGGCGCACGTAGGATTCGGTCGAGTGGTGCGTGAGGCTGTAGGGAATTCCTCGCGCGTCCTTGGCGTCGGTGAAAAAACTTTCGAAAATCTATGACCACGATGCGCACGGTCCACCTCCTTTCTCTCTTAGCACATAAATCCCCGTCACACCCGTCTTGGTCTTTCGCCCTATCTGCCTGCCTGTCGCCGCGATCTTCCTGTTAAGACGATGGATCGCCTGGTACATGCACTCTCTGGCGAACAGCGGGCCGCCATTGGCACGATCTTGGTAGAGCTTGGCGAGAAGGTCGGGCGAACTGATGCCGCGCTTTCCCGCTGCCTCTACTGTGCTGAAAATGACGTTCTCATTCCAGGTCAGGCCGTGAGGACCGAACTTCTCCGACAGTTTCCGACCGCAAGTGGGGCAGCAGCGGATCATCATCCGAACCAATGCAATGCGAGGGCGACGAGAACTACGACCTCGGCCTCAACCAGGAGAGCGATGACAGTCCCACGCGCGAAGCTCATTGTAAGCTCTCTATTTTTTCGTGATCCATTTTCATACGATTAAGTAAAGTAGCAACCGCTTCTGCTTGCGCTTTCGTAAAGTGTACACCTTGCACGTCAGCTACGTTCGAAACGTGCCAATCCGGACACTTGTTGTACCCGCAGCGGCAAGGAATAGCTTCATAACGTGTCATGGTTTCTCCTCCGGCGCGAGCCAGACCAGGACGCGGGCGAGCAGACCCGCCATGAGGGCAGCGAAGAAGCAGGAGAGGAGCCAGTGGGTCATGCGTTGCGCTCCGCTTCGAGCGCCGCGTCGATGCGACCAAGCAGAGCTTTCGTATGTCTGTCTCCCCATTGAGTCAATTCGTCGCGCGCAGCTCTGAGCGCGCAGTACAACTCAGCGCGCACCGGGTCGTCGGGGTCGCCGTGCTGGGCGCGGTACTCGCGCTGCGCCTCCTTGTATCGGCGTGGCGTCACGACAACCGAGTCAGGATAGCGCTCGCGCATGAAATCCGTGAAGGTCATGATTTTTCCTCCCGCTTCTCCGGTAGAACTTCGCGACAAATAGTCAACGCCTTGAGGGCTTGATCACATTCTTCCTGCGTGAAAATGTAAGCGTCGAAATTCAGGCACTCCTTGCCAGAATCTCGATCTTTGTCGAAAGTTATTCGCAACCGCATTTTTCCCTCCCTTACCAATTAAACTCGCTCCCACTCAACCTAGCTTCAACGCCCGCGCAACACGTCTTGTAGCGGTGCCACACATAGGGGTCGATCGGTCGCTGCTTTATTTTAGCGGCCCGCGACCGCCACGTCCGGGGCGGCGTGAGCCCCTTCTCAAAGTGGTGAATCGACTCGTAGGAGTAGCCGGTCAGCTCGGCCAAGCGAGCTTTGGAAAGACCACGTCGCTCGCGCCACTTCTGTGCTTGCTCGTGCTCGGTCACGCGGCCTCCAGCAGCTCGACCAACTTGTCGGACATTTTTACCCACGCGGCGCTCTCGGCGCTCTCGGCGCTCTCGGCGCTCGCGGCGCTCTCGCCGCTCGCGGCGCTCGCGGCGCTCGCGGCGCTCCACGCGGCGCTCTCGGCGCTCTCGGCGCTCGCGGCGCTCTCGGCGCTCGCGGCGCTCCACGCGGCGCTCGCGGCGCTCTCGGCGCTCGCGGCGCTCCACGCGGCGCTCTCGGCGCTCCACGCGGCGCTCTCGGCGCTCGCGGCGCTCGCGGCGCTCGCGGCGCTCGCGGCGCTCGCGGCGCTCTCGGCGCTCCACGCGGCGCTCTCGGCGCTCCACGCGGCGCTCGCGGCGCTCCACGCGGCGCTCGCGGCGCTCGCGGCGCTCGCGGCGCTCACGGCGCTCGCGGCGCTCACGGCGCTCTCACCTTTTGCAAACAGAGCCATCACGTCAGCACACTGCCTGACAGCTGCTTTGACCGAGTCGTGATCAATACCGGGATTTACCATCTTGTCAGTGAGCAGCCAGTGCAAGAATTGCCAACCAACGCGCGACAAGTCGGTGCCGGGACGCACCGCGCACATGAAGCGTTCGGGCCACTCCTTCGCGCTACCGTTTGGCAAGCCTTCGAAAATCGAGTCTTCCAGTCGCGCCAGCATCTGCGGGATGCCAAAGCGCGTCTCGTACTCGACGTGTTGCCCGGAGTGGATCGTGCAACCGACTGCGCAGCCCTTGCCGTTCTCCCAGTACTGGCCCTTAATGATTTGGTCAGCCTCGCGGTGCAGCGCGAGTTGCGCCAGGATAGCGGTCTTTATCTGCGGATCACTGTGATAGGCGAGCATTTATCCCTCCCTTCGGTAAATCTGTTCTCGAATGTAATCTGTTTGCTGGTTCGTAATACTTTGACACTGGTCAGTCCCTCCCATTGAGTACATTTAGCTAGTACACTAAGCGCCCGTACCTAGTCAAGCCCGCGCACATCGCCCGCTCTCAAAAAGCAATAAAATTGCGCGCGGCCGCACGTTGACGCGACCGCGGCATGGGTGCACCATCCTGCACAAGAAAAAGCCCCGCCGGGTGAGGGCGGGGCCGCGAAGGCGCGAGGATTGCGAGTCCTTTGGGAGGGGTCACGCAACTCCTTGCGTAGCAGAACCCAGAAGGACGCGCAAGGGGATGCCTGACCTGCCTCGCGACTGGTTTCTCAACATTGCCCTGCAGCACGCGGCGCGCGGCTTCTGGGTGTTCCCGCTGCGACCGCGCTCCAAGCTACCGTTAAAGGGGTCGCACGGCTTCAAGGACGCGACGCGCGTCGTGACGCAGATCCGTACGTGGTGGATGGCCGTGCCGGACGCCAATGTGGGGGTCGCTACGGGCGTCTCGGGCCTGGTGGTGCTCGACCTCGACGGAACAGAGGGACAGGCGCAGCTGCGCGCGGTGGCGGCTGGGGCAGGCGTGCCGCGTACCCTCACGGTCAAGACGGGACGACCGGGCGGGTTCCACCTATGGTATGCAGGCACGGGGGTGCCGTCGAGCCAAGTCAAGGGCGAGCACTTGGACGTGCGAGCTAACACTGGCTACGTGCTGGCACCGGGAAGCGTGCACGAAAACGGTACTCTCTACGAAATAGTCTTGGATTTACCAGTTGGTCCCGTGCCGACGTGGGTCGGGCCGTGGGTGCGAAGCAGAAAGCTTAATGGACCCGGTGTCAGACCATTGGAAACCGACGCCATCGGGACCCGGTTACATGAGACGAGGCCCCACCTGCCACTTCCCGCGGGTGGGGCCGCTCTGATCGCCCGGCGGGCCATGGGGGCATTTCAAGGTATTGCGGAGCCGTGGTCGCCCAAAGCCGAGGAGCGTCTCCGCGGCGCGCTCGCTATGATACCGGCCGACACAGACGGGCGGACATGGGTGTCCTTCGGTGCCGCGCTGTGCGACCTCCAGTGGGACGTGGGCGGAGAGGACAGAGGATTCGAATTATGGGACGCGTGGTCAAAGACCTCGCAGGGCAAGGGTGCAGGCAACGGCGAGTACCGCGGGCGAGCGGACCTAGCAAAGCGATGGCGTTCGTTCAAAGAGAAGTATTACCAAGGGGTTAGGGCTACCGTCGCATCTATATTTGCAGCAGCCAGAGATAGGGGTTGGCAGTACCACGAGAACAGCGGCAGCGGGGAGTCGGGTAACGGTGCTGATATTGGGGGACATACGGTTTCAGGTAACGACGTAAAATCAGGACAAGTCAACGGTCTGGCGACGCTTCCCGCGCCTATTTTTTCAAGCGCGCCGTCGATCCGGTTTCCCGACGTCAGCAAACAGGGCAGGCCACTCGCCACATGCCGCAACGCGCGGCTGGCGATTCGTGGATTAGGCGTCACGTGCGCGCACGACGCTTTTCGCGACCGTTGCACCATCGGGGGACACGGGCTCGAGGATTGGGCCGGCGAGCTGACCGACAACGCGGTGCATGTCCTGCGCGTTGCGATTGAGCAAACGTATAGGTTCGACCCAGGGTCACTTTCTACGCATGACGCGGCCGTACAGGAGTGCCTGGCGGCGAGCCGTGACCCAGTGCTGGACTATCTGGATGGGCTCACGTGGGACCGCCGCACGAGGCTGGCGGGGTGGTTGAGCGTCTACCTGGGGGCGGCCGATACGGCGTTTAACCGGGCTGTCGGACCGTTGGTCCTGACAGCAGCCGTGCGACGGGCGCGCGAGCCCGGCTGTAAGTTCGATCAGATCACGGTCCTCGAGGGGCCCGAGGGCACGCTGAAAAGCTCGGCGGTGCGGTTGCTGGCCGGCGAGTGGTTCTCGGATCAGACGTTGCTCGGGCTGGGCGACCAACGGGAGCAGGAAGCGGTCAGCGGGGTGTGGCTCTATGAAATTGCGGACTTGGCTGGCCATAAAAAGTGGGAAGTCGAGCGCATGAAGGCTTTCGCGAGCCGCACGCACGACAGGGCGCGCCCGGCCTACGGGCGACGGCGCGTCGACCAGCCGAGACGGTGCATATTTTTCGGGACCACGAATAACGAAACCTACCTGCAG
>Ga0210404_10000570_pt1 | contig 18485 bp, 12 predicted proteins | sample IncBWH28MmetaG_FD_155455 | JGI IMG/M metagenome (GOLD analysis project Ga0210404, IMG submission 155455) | Forest soil microbial communities from Barre Woods Harvard Forest LTER site, Petersham, Massachusetts, United States - Inc-BW-H-28-M | ecosystem: Environmental > Terrestrial > Soil >... | reverse complement strand
TCCTCCCTCTAGTGCCGCCGTTCTGGGAATTCCCACTGCTTCCTTTTTCTCTTTCCCGGCGATGCGCTCGACCACCACATACAGGACGGGCACTAGGAAGACGCCAAGGACGGTCGCGGCAGTCATACCGGTGATGACAGAACTTCCCAAGACTCTGCGGCCAATGGCGCCAGCGCCTTTCGCCGTCCAAAGAGGGACACATCCTAGAATGAAAGCAAAGGATGTCATCAGAATAGGGCGTAAGCGAAGACGGGCACCTTCGAGGGCCGCTTCGACGAGCCCCTTATTCTTGTTCTTGTTCTCCAGGATTGCGAACTCGACGATCAAGATAGCGTTCTTGGCCGTGAGTCCGATCAACATAACGAGTCCAATTTGAGCAAACACATTGTTATCGAGCTTGCGTAACAGCAGTCCGGCATTGGCCCCGAGAACAGCCACAGGAACCGACAAAAGCACGCTGAAAGGCAGAGACCAACTCTCGTAGAGTGCAGCTAAGATCAGGAATACGCAGAAGATCGACATGCCGAAGACAATCGCTTGTCCGCCCTCAGCTTTCTTTTCCTGATAAGACATGTCGCTCCAGGCATATCCCATGCCGGCAGGCAAGACTTCTGCGGCTACTTGTTCCATCGCGGCCATGGCCTGGCCTGAGCTGTATCCCGGGGCGGGTGATCCGTTAATCTGGATACTTCGGAACAGATTGAAGCGGTTAGTGTATTCCGGTCCCGAAACGCGTTTCACAGTAACTATAGAGGCCAGCGGCGTCATTTCGCCCTTCGCGTTTCTGACGTAAAAGCTATTAATTTTGTCCGCGCTGATGCGGTATTCCGGCTCTGCCTGCAGGTAAACTTTCCACTGACGACCAAACCGATTAAATTGATTGACGTAAGCGCCGCCCAAAAAGGCTTGCAGCGTCTGGTAGACGTCCCCGAACTGTAGACCCTGCTTTAATACTCGATCCTGGTCAATGTCGACAAAAAGCTGTGGCACCGAAGGGCGGAAGGTAGCTACGAGTGAACCAATTTCTGGGCGCTTCCGCGCGGCCTGATTCAACTTGTCAAGACTCTCCGAAAGCTGTTGAACGGTTCCAGCAGACCGATCCTGCAACATAAAGCTGAAGCCGCCGGCTGTACCGAGACCAGGAATGGCAGGCGGTCCGAAGGCAAATCCAATAGCTTCCGGAATTTCCGCACGCATTTTCTGGTTCAGAGTCTGCATCAAACCATTTGCGGAGAGTTCGAAACCCTCTCGTTCGTGCCACGGATCGAACTGAAGAAAATAGAAACCGGTGTAGCTGGCGGAGGTGTTGGATAAAAGACTGAAACCGACGATCGCGTCGTATCCCTGAATGCCGTGAGTGTGCGACAGAATGTCATCCATTTTGCGCATGACGGCGTCAGTACGCTGCAAAGAAGCAGCATCCGGAAGCTGGAGCTGAATGAACGCATATCCCTGATCTTCTTCCGGAACGAAGCTGCTAGGAAGGCTCTTGCCCATCATCACTGCGATAACCGAAATGCCCAAGAGCAAGAGCAGCGCAATTCCCCATCGGCGAATGAGCACGTGGCTCCAGCTAACGTAGCCTCCCGTCATTTTGCCGAACCACCGATTAAACCCGGCGAAGAACTTGCCGACAAGTCCCTTGGATTCCTTCCGGGGACGAAGCAAAAGGGCCGAGAGCGCTGGTGAGAGTGTCAAAGCGTTAAAGGCCGAGATGAGAACGGACACCGCGATGGTGATCGCGAATTGCTGATTTAGCAGGCCCTTAATGCCTCCCATGAACGCCATGGGAATAAATACGGAAGACAAAACCAGCGCGATGCCAATAACCGGAGTTGTAACTTCTTCCATCGCTTTAATGGTTGCCTCTCTAGCCGTCAACCCATGCTCGATGTTGTGTTCGACTGCCTCAACAACGACGATTGCATCGTCCACTACGAGCCCAATGGCAAGGATGAGTCCAAAGAGAGACAGAGTGTTGATTGAAAAACCGAGCAAGGGGAAGATGGCAAACGTGCCTATGAGTGACACTGGCACGGCAATCAGGGGAATGAGAGTTGCCCGCCAACCTTGCAAAAACAAGAACACTACGATAATTACCAGGACGATGGCCTCGAAAAGTGTAGTTAGAATTTCTTTCATTCCCTCCGTGATAGGGAGCGTAGTGTCCATTGAAACGATGTAGTCCAGGTCCTGCGGAAACCGGGTTTTCAGGTCCTCCATCTGCTCTTTGACTTGTTTCGCCACCGCCAATGCGTTGGAACCGGGGGCCTGGTAAATAGCAATGATGACTGCGGGCTTCCCGTTGTACCGTCCGATTTGTTGATAAACAAGCGATCCCAATTCGATCCGCGAGACATCTTTCAACCTGACCGTTGAGCCATCGGGATTTTGCCGAACAATGATCTTTCCAAACTCCTCCGCATTGACCAGCCTTCCTGGAGCGCGCACGGCATAAGTAAACTGCTGACCTTTGGGAGCGGGCTCAGCACCGATCTGTCCTGCTGGATTCACAGCACTCTGCTGTAGGACAGCATTGCTAAGGTCGGAAACAGTGAGACCGAGTTTGGTCAGCTGATCCGGTTTTACCCATATGCGCATCGCATAGTCCGCAGCGCCGAAGTTCGTAACTTGTCCAACTCCGGGAACGCGCAATAGGGCATCGTTAATATTGATGGTTGCGTAGTTCCCCAGGAATTGTCCGGCGTAAGTCCCATTTGGCGAATAGACGGACAGCACAAGCAGGGGAAGCCCCATAAGTTTCTTGACGGTCACACCGTACTGATTGACCGACGTTGGGAGATTCGGGCTTGCCTGGGACACGCGGTTCTGCGTGTTCACTTGGTCGATATCTACGTTAGTCCCCACATCAAAGGTGACCTTGAGATTCATCGTTCCGTCATTCGCATTCGTGGACATCATGTAGAGCATGTTGTCCACACCGTTCATTTGCTGTTCAAGTGGCGTGGCAACAGATTGCTCGATCGTCAGTGCATCCGCACCGGTATAAGTGGCCAACACGTTAATTTGCGGAGGCACGATATCGGGGAGCTGGGCTACGGGAAGCTTCGCCATCGACACAAGACCTACAACGACCGTGAGGATGGAAATGACTATGGCGACGATCGGCCGATCAATAAAGAATTTCGACATAGCTATATCCCGCCAGTCGGCGCAGTGGTCTGCGTGTTTTTGAAGGGCGTTGGAGCAACGGTCATGCCAGTCTTGATGCGCTGCAGTCCATCAATTACAACATTGTCCCCGGCCTGAAGACCGGACTCGACCACCCACATATCGCCAGACTGTGGACCAAGTTTCACGGTTTTAATCGTGACCTTGTTGTCCGCCCCAACCACTCCCACCTGATAGACTCCTTGAAGTTCGGAGACCGCCTGCTGGGGAATCAGGACGGCACTTTTGCGCAACTCGGTGACGGCGCGAATGCGGGCATACTGACCGGGGCGCAAAACGTTGCCTGGATTGGAAAACTCTCCCCGCACCTGAATCGTTCCGGTGCGTGAGTCCACTTCGCGGTTCACGAAAAGAGCATGACCACGCCGGGGGTAAACCGTACCATCTCCAAGAATCAGCTCGAGATCTTGGCCCGCCGAACGACCTGTTTTTTCGCGGACGAATCGGAGATAGTCCTGCTCTGCGATGTTGATGTCCACATAGATTGGATTCACGCTTGAAATGGTTGTCATGACGGTGATCGGCGTCATTAAATCCCCAATTTGGACTTTGGAGACTCCGGCGATTCCGGAAATCGGCGAGGTCACTGTTGTCCAGCCCAGATTTAGCTTGGCGTTGTCCAGCACCGCTTGATTTGCATCCACCCCCGCCCTCCCTGCTGTTTCCAAACTCAGAGCTTTATCGAGTTCGGCTTGGCTAACAGCCTTCTGGGCCACCAAGGGTGTGTAACGACGTACATCGATCTGCGCTTGTCCCAGAGCAGCACGGGCTCGCTCGAGGTTTCCTTGGGCTTGCTCGACAGCCGCTTGGGCTTGGCGCTTGTCAAGCTGGAACATTGGCGCGCCCTTCTCTATGTATGAACCTTCTGTGTAGAGCCGGCTTAGCAAGAATCCGTCCACTTTCGGCCGAATATCGGCGTCCACATTACCCAACATCGTTCCGACCCACTCTTGGTGAATGGACACATCCTTCTGAATCGCAGGCGTAACCGTGACACCGGGAGGTGGAGGAGCTGGCTTTTCGGCGTTTGAGGAGCAGCCAACGCAAATAATCAGGGCCACTATCAGGACGCCCAAAACGCGCAGCTGTCTTGTGGCCGCGAGTGGGGAAATTGTCGGCACAATTGAAAAGACGCCCCCAAACCGCACTAGCTTCCTTTGCATTTTGCACGCTCCGCGAGCCGCAAGTACCGTCTTTCCCGAAAGCGAAATTGTGAGCATCTGGCGCTACCTGTGTAGAGGCATTATTCCGGTCGACAAAGCGCTCACTGCGCGATGATGCTAGTAGCCAACTCGAGAGCGGTGAACTGTCAAAACTAGCAGGCCATAGAACCCTGCTCTTGTTGATTCAGATGAGCGAATAAACAAACTGGTTTTTCGCCAATCGCTTGAAAAGAGGTTCGTTAGAGGTTGCTGTTGCAACTGGTGGCCGGACGATTGGTGCCTTCGATTGCGACCATCTCGAAGTTAGCTGCCGATTTTCACGCCGATGACCTCGCCTGACACGACGATTTCCACACGACGGTTCTTTTGTCTGCCTGCGGGGGAACTGTTGTCGGCAACCGGGGTAGTCTTGCCAAAGCCGCGTGAAGTCACAGTATTGTCAACGAGCCCTTGTTTGATGAGGTAGCCGCGCACCGATTCCGCACGCTGTTCGGAGAGTTTCTGGTTCAGCTCATCGCTACCTACGTTGTCTGTATGGCCTTCCACGGCGAGGTTCAAACCGGGATGTCCGAGGATAATGCCCGAAAGTTTTGCGAGCTTCTCCCGTGCCTCAGCGCGCAAGTCATATTTTCCGAAATCAAAGAGGACATCCCCCATATTGACGACGAGCCCGCGCGGGGTATCGCGAGTTTCTAAAATGCGATTGAACTGTTCTAGCAGTTGGGCACGCAAGTCCGCGGCCGCCTTTCGAGCCCTTTCCGCTTCTGCCTTGGCCGCTTCTTCCTGTGCCTTCAGGGCATCTGCTTCTGCTTTGGCCCTCATCGCGGCTGCATCTGCTTCTACTTTGGCCTTCATCGCGGCTGCATCCGCTTCCGCCTTCAACTGTGCTTGCTTCGCTGCTGCCAACTCAGCCTGACGCCTGGCCTCCTCGTCCGCTTTGCGCTTTGCTTCAGCGGCTTCGGCTGCAGCCTTTGTTTCCGCTTCGGCCTTGGCTTGGGCAGCGGCCGCATCGCGTTCTGAGGCGATGCGCCGCTCCTCCTGGCGCTGCGCGGCAAGCGCGCGCGAGTCCTCCGCGAACTGCACGGTCTGCCGAGCCGTAGAAATTATTTCCTTCTTGTCTGCATTCTTGGTAAGGTCATTTTCAGCGATTTCCAAGCTTGCTTTCGCTTTGGAGAAGATTTCCGTCGCATCGGCTTCGGCCCCCCGCGACTTCGCGATATCTACTGCATTGCGGGCTTCATACATCTCCAGGGGAACGCGGGAAAGATCCGGAGTCAAGGCGAGAGGATTCCCGAGCTTTTCGTACTGGTTGCGCTTCATGAGCTTGTATTCGTTTACCGGGAAGAGTTTTCCCTTCGTGTTTTTCCGCGTCTCGCTCTCTAAGACCACCATTTCGCTAGGCAGCCTTACTGCAAAATATGGTTCGGCAGTGATAACGAGAGAAAACGTCTGCGCGGGCGTGGTTACATTTATTCTTCCCTGTCCATCCTTGTTGATGAGAAGCTCGCCAGAATTTCCTGTGCGTCCGTCAGGTGTGACAATCCAAATTACGTAGGTCAGAAACTCAGCGCCAAGCTTTGAAGGCTGTTCAACGTTGCTGACGGCCACCTCGATGTTCGTCTTCCCCTGCTTGGCCTCCACCTTTACTCGGCCACTGGCTTGCGGCATCAGCTCTGTGCCCTTCAGGTCGACCTTGATGCTTCCGCCGCCGACCGGAAATCCAATCGCCGTCACGGACTTGCTGACGAGATTAGACGCCGGCGTCCTTTGTTCTGACTGTGCTGCAACGGTGTTGGCGGATAGACAGAACACCAGACAGGAGAGCAGAGTAACTTTTTTGTGGCCCATAGAGTCCTCCGGATTCTGGGAATCCACGACGCGGAGATTGCCAGAATGGCAGGACATAACTACTGTTAAAAATGACAGTCATAGGCTCAGCCCTCGGACAGCATGGTGTTTGCTCAGAATTCCGCAAGACGCCAGCCAGGGCTCTGGCTGGCCGATCAATATTCCAGCCTGTGGGTTTTGACAGTTCCTTCGAATTTGCGGCCAAGAATATGCTCTTGGATACGGAGGCGAGTTCTCTGTTACTTCGGGCAGAAATACCCTACGCCCCCCCAGAAGGAGACCGCCTCCATCCATTTTCCAGAGGAGTCCAAAAATGCCGGTGCTCATAATGCTAATCGTCCTAAGCATTCTTGCATTCTTGTGCTTACCGGAAAGTTTGATCAGGGCCGTCCGCGGAGGGCACAGCAAGCGTCAATAATCTCTCATGCCAACGAAACATTAGGATTTTGATCTTGATCGGACCCAATCGAAGTAGACGGTGGGGAAAGCCTTACCGAGATGCAAAGGCGAGATTGATTACTGCTGACTCCCAACAGGAATTTGAGCATGATGATGCCACACCGTAATCTCTTGGGCGAGCATCTCGCTAAAATGCTTCACCGACTCCTATGCTCCAGGTATGGCTGTTCCTTCCGAAGGCGACGTCAGTGCGAAGGTTTACATGATATTTCTTGCTGAGTAGGAACCGCAGTCCTCCGCCGGCACTAGGCAGGAAATTGTCATTCCTAAAAAATTGATCTTCACCGGGTACGACTTCGCCAATGCCTCCGAATCCGACGAGGCCGAACCGCTTTGGCAAAACGAGGCGGTATTCCAGCTGTGCCACAGCCATGTAGCGGTCGAGATAGCGCCCTGCCGTATACCCTCGCAATTGATTGTTGGTTCCATAAATGCAATTCCCATAGAACGGTGGGTGTCCGCCGGTACCACAAATGCCTAAATCGAAGGCGAGCACTTGCTTCTGACCCAGGCTTGCGTACTTGTTGAAAGTAAATTTGTAGGATTGAAAGGAATACTTGCTGCCTAAGCCTTCTGAGAAGAAGTCAGCCGTGAAGTCTAGGAGAGTTCCGGTAGTAGGATAAAAGCGATTTGGGCGAGTGTCGCGTTGCAAGCGGAAGCCTAGCGCCCTCAGGTTGGTGCGAAGACCCACGTCGGGCGGAGGCGGGAGAGTGCTACCGCTGCTCGGCCTGAGTGTAATGGTCGACTCTCCCAGAAGAAAGCGCGGACCAAGAAAGAATTTCCATCCTAGTCGGCGTAAGAACTCGACGAAGAAAACCTGGCCGTTCTGTTCGAGAGGTATTTTGAGGCCGGTCCTGCTAGCGTCGACGCCAGTCCCGTACAAGTTGTAGTTTAGATTGCCGCGAGCATACAAGGCCGTGGCATGATAGGTATTCTCTCCAAAAAAAAGATCTCCTGCCAAAGCGAACGCTCGGCTGCCGTTATTTGTGACGAGGCCTGCGCCCCCAATGACAGAAGGCGGGGATGTCTTGTCGTGCGACCCCAGGGGGAAGATATAAGCAAGAACCGGCACGATGCCGGAGCCCAGAGCAGGACTTGAAATTGGAAGAGGAGCCACAACGAAAGACCCCGGCTCGTTGTGTTTTGTTTCGACGGATGCCTTTTGACGGTCAGGCGCCCCAGACCCGCGGGGACAATCGCCAGATGCCGATCCGGCCTGACACGAGGTTGTCTGTTTCTCTATCGTTGGTTCCCCGGGTTGCGATTCTTGCGCCGGCGCAAGGTCAGCCAAGAGGGTCAAAAAAAAAGTACCTATAACGAGGAGTGGCAAGGCGCTCCAACATCGATCAGCGTCCGCACATAAGTGACTCAACTGGGCCTCTGACAAGGGAGCCACAAGAAACACGGCCCACCCCACTGGTCCCCAGAGTGGGCCGTGTCGTACGTCGCCTGGAATAGGAGTTGATGCTCTCTCTCCAGAATCCGATAGTCCTTGAGGAAAAGGAGATCCTGTCGAAAGACTTCGTACTCGAGGCCTCGTGTCGTTTGCCTTGCGGACGAATAGGCATCAGGGGTGAATCTCCTATCCAGGCTCGCGAGCCCGAGACTATGGCTCTAGAGAGCGTATCGAAACTGTCAAAAATGCCAGTGCGCCGGAAGATTCTCGAGCTTGCCGGAGAAAGGCTGGTCCCGACCTTAAGAACGAGAAGAGACTGCGAAGAAGGCATAAGGCGCGCCAGCTCTCTCGCAGTCCCCTGAGGGGTATGACCGGAGATAGGTCCCCGATGAACTCCAGAAATCCGGACAGGTCCCAACTAGAAATGGAACACGGCTCCTGCCGAATAGCGGAAGCTGTTTTGATTATTCGTAGACGTCAATGGATTGGTGTACCGGGTCAGCACATAATCAACCTCGACCGGCCGGATGGAAAAATTGCTGGAGACCTTGATATCGAGTCCGCCACCAAGCGCCATGGTGAAAGGGTGTTGAGTGCCGCTCAGGTTTGAAGCGGATGAAATGCATGTGAAATTGTTGCAAATCCCTTTGATCTGGTTCGTGTAGCCGTTCGAGTTTGAGCCCCCAAAGAGCAATTCACCAAATGGAGTCACCTTAGAGATCGGAAATCTGACGACTGGACCGATGAGATAGGTAAACATGTTGCCCTGCGTTGTAATCGGGGCACCGATCACGATTGGATTTGGAGAGAGCTTTGGGATGTTGTAGGTACCGGCGGGTATGGTGAAATTGGTACTGCCATAGCCCATAAACTCAACCTTGATCCCGATGTAATGGCTGAAATTGTATTGGACACCGCCGCCGCCGCCGTTGAAGCTGCGGTTCTTGAGGTAGCTTAGAGTGGGATTGAAGCGCAGATAGGAATACTCGCCGAATACCTCTACCTTTTGGTCCTGCGCATAGACGGACGATCCGAATAGCATCAGGATCCCCAACAGAATTGCTTTTCTAAAATTCATTTCTTTTCTCCTCTTCCCTAAGTTTTGTTTTCTGGCAGTCAAACTCTGATCTTCAGGCTCTGGCTGCCCCTCGGTGACTCGACGTCTCGCTCATTCGTCCAATTTGCGCAGCCTTCGTCAGCGAGATTCGCATCTTCGAGTCCAGTAGTTGCAGAATCGCCCTGACTGTCTGAGTATTCATTCGAGGTCGAAGGTCCACAACTGTCACAACTGACAGGCTCTAGGGAGAGCACGCGAGAACGCGCCGCTTACGCAAAAGAGCAGGACGATCATAGTTTGGGAAGCCCCTTGTCATCGGCGTGAGCAAACGAAAGATGCAAGGCAGTACTGTCTAGCCCATCGATGCCAGCGAACAAAAATCTCTACATGGTCTGCAAAGGAGCTCGATGCTGAGATGGAGTACGTTAACGACTTCCCGAATAGCAAAGCTCGACAGGAAAAGGCAAGGCAGGCTCAAAGCACGAGAATTCGTGATTTGATGGCGAACTGAATCAACTCCGCAGTCGTTTCGAGATTTAGCTCCTCCATGACCCGATATTTGTGAAAAGCAACCGTTCGAGGGGTCACTTTCAGCACACTCGCAACCTCTTTCATGGATTTACCCTCTGCCAAAAGCTGCACAACTTCTCGCTGCCGAGGTGTCAGGTTTTTTGCACGCTCTTTGGGTCGAGGATTCTTGATAAAGGACTTCTGCATTCCGCGGGCTATCTGCGGCGTAACATAGGTCTTTCCCTTTAACGAAAGGTGGATCGCGCTAATCAATTCGGAAGCTGCGGAACTCTTCAGCAGGTACCCGGATGCCCCGGAACGCATTGCTTGCACTGCCAGGTCGGGGTCCTCGTTCATCGTTAGGAAGATAATCTTCACTGCGGGCATCTGTTCTTTCAATCGCTGGCCGGCTTCCAATCCGTTCATGAGCGGCATGCCAATATCGACCACAATCACGTCGGGCTTGAGGATTGGCGCAGCGTCCAGTAAGGCGCGCCCGTCAGACACAGTGCCTACTACTTCGAATTGAGACTCCAAGAGCTTGCGAAATGCCTCAACAAGAATTATATGGTCATCGGCCAGCATGACCCGCGGAAGTGTCATGAATACCTCACTCGGCGATTTAATGCTGGGGGAGAGGGGGTGCCCAGAATACTGTCAATATTGACAGACTCTCTCCTGCCCGCATTGCTCTTGGAATTACGTTGGTGTTCGGTTGCTTGGACCCGCATGTGCGAGCAAGGAATACTTCGAGAAATAAAAGCTTGATGTGAATTGCAGCCACGGGATTTTAGGTGTTGCGCTACTCATGTGCAGCAAGGTAACAGTGGCTGCAGGCACTAAAACATGAAATAGAGTTTTCGGCGCAGTTATTCGTCCTTCGAATTTCGATCCTTCGACGACCTGGATACTGAGATTGTTGGCGGGGCGGATCCGGGCGCATAAGCAGGAAACAGGATGCCGGGGTTGGCAGCCAGTTGTTCTTTCAGGGACACATCGACGCTGCGAAGGTGTAGATCACGCTGAGGGAAAGGAATCTCGATGCCGGCGTCTCGCAAGGCTTTGGCGACGGCGACTGTGACCACACTCTGCAGTTGAAACCATGTATCTTGTCGAGCGGACCAGAAACGCAGTTCAAATCGAAGAGTGCTGTCGCCGAAGCCTAGGAAGAATGCCTCGGGTTCCCGTTCCAGCAAAACTCCGGGATGTGCCTTGGCTACTCCGACAAGAAGCCTGAGGACTCGCTCGGGGTCCGTTCCGTACGCTACACCTACAGGTATGTCTACGCGCCGCCACGGTGAGGACAGGGTCCAATTGATGACTTGATTCGAAATCAGGCTACTGTTCGGCACAATCACTTCCGCGCCTTGAAACGACAGGACCGTGCTTGAGCGCGCTCCGATACGTTTGACCGTCCCGACGATTCCGCTGACGTCTACAACGTCTCCAACATGGATCGGCCGTTCGAAGAGCAGGATGAGTCCCGACACAAAATTGTTGACGATATTCTGCAATCCGAAGCCCAGTCCGACGCCGAGGGCTCCAGTCAATACCGTGAATTTGTTGAGTTCCACTCCGGCATCCGCCAGAGCGGCCACGGCAACAACAAGTAGAAGGAGGTAATAGGTGACTGTTGAGATGGCGTATGGCACCCCGCGATGCAGAGGCAATCGGGGAAGCAAAAACCTCTTTAGCAGAAAAGTCAGGGCACCTGCCAAGGCGTACCCGATCGTCAAGACGAGCAGAACGCTGAGCGTCCCTCCTATCGTGACGTGCACATTTCCATAGCCGAAGGGGTATTGAAGTGCGCTCGAAACAGCAGCCATGACGTCGTCGTAGATCGTAAACAGATGCAACATTCCGCGGATCCACAAGACGGCAGCTAGCAAGGTCAGGATGCGTTCTCCCCAAGTCTCTGCAGAGGTGGCACGCATGCTGAAGATATCCTGCACCCAGTCGACGCGCAGGACTGTTATTAGAATCAGGATCAGAACACGAGCTGCTCCGTAAAAGATAGCTGCCGAGAGCACACCCAAGAGCCCCGTCAAACCAAGCACATGAGACAGCGAGAGGAATCCGAAGAAGTTAGCGGCGAGAGAGGTGGCAAGCAACGCTATTCCAATACGAACCCCTGCCACCAAGAGCCAAGAAATTCGGTTCGTTTTGTGCAGCTGGTGCAACCGTGACGGATGCGCAAGCCAGGCGAATATCACCAGGGCGGCCAGTATGTTTAGTAAGAAGAGCTCCCGCTTCAGTGCCGGTGAGAAGGGTATCAATACTCGCGCGCCCTCAAGAACCAGAAATGGTGCCATGGCATAGAGGAGAGGTCTCACTTCGGGCTCTATCAGAGGTGGAAGCAGCCGGATAGCCTGGAACAGCCAGAGTGCTACGACGATAAAGGTCGCTCCGGTTGTGACCCAAGTGAGGTGTCCAATCATTCCCAGTAAAGCAACAAGAAGGGCCACCGAATAGGGACGGGAGAAGATCACCAAAGCAACGGGAGGTATTCGCGCATCAGAAAGGCTGGCCGCATAACTCTTCAATTTGAAAGCCGCCGCCAGAGCTAGGCCATATACCAACAGGATGGAAGAAATCAACAACTTGTTCGCGAGCGCGAAATCGCCAACACTCTTGGATTCCAGTGAGATGGTTTGGCTTATTGCCATAATCATGGGCTGGTCGAACCCTCGTAACCGGCGTTCTTCCCACAACGGGGGGCCGTCTCTTTCCAACAAATGTCCACGCAGGCGTTGCCTTTCGCTGGCAAACTTGGCAAGCACCTCAGAGATCTCCCGATCCTGCTGGGAGACTAGACTCTGCAGCGTTAGTACCAGGTTGAGCTGTTCCTGAACTTTGACGCGCGCTGCTTGAATTGCGCCGAGTTCCTCCTGCAAGCGAACAACGACGGCCTCTATACCAGGAGTTACCCTGGCCTGCCTCCAAGTCGTTTCCCACTGCAACTGTTGGATATCCAAGAAATGAATTCGGTCTTCAAGATACACAGCTTGCGAGGTCAGAAACTTCCGATGTCTCGCGTACTGCGTATTCAAAGCAACCCAATAGAGTTCTTCGTCCCGCAACTCGAGCACGTTCGGAGTCGCTGCGAACAGGCTTTCGATGAAAAGTTTTTGTTTACGGATTTCATCGGCCTGCACCTTTATTGAGGCTTGCGAGGGCAGTGACTCCTGTGCGCTCGACATCTGGCGGTAGATATCCTCCAGGAATCGGTTTAGTTCCTCGGCTCGGTCCGCGACTTGAGGTAGGGGAATCGCCTGGTCATTGGCCCCGTCCTGCACAGAGGTGAGAGTCGCTGCCTCGTGCGAGGATTCCGCGCGTGAGGGCGGCGGCGTAATCTGGGAGCCTGAAGCCCCCGATGCATGTGATACATGATCTACGAAAACGAATGCGGCAAAAAAGCAACATAGACCAGCTTTGGAAGCCAGAAGCGCCCTAACCGTCGACACAAGAGTTGGTCGATACCCTTCAGATGACAAAAACCGGTTCAAACGCGTGCCTCTTCATAATTGAAATTGGGACGCAACTGGGCATCAAGACCGTATTTCGTAAAGGAAGTATCTAATACTGTCAGAATTAACAGCCGATTGGCACTGGAACGGATGCGTTTCCCACGCTTTCTTGCTGCCCCACAAAGTTGGTCATAAGAGTTGGCAACAATTTGATGCGCTGATCTTAGGGATACCTGACAAAGATACCAGTTACAGGCAGGGCGAGCCGGTCGCACTATGCGGGAGGAGGGTGAGGCATGTGCATGCCAATTTATTGTTTGGCCGTCGCGCTGCCACTTAGGTTGATTCTGTATGTTGCACAGGAACTTATTTTTTTCTTGATGATGATGGTCCTTCTCTTTGCTTGCGCACTGTTGTTTCTGGCGGCCTTAGTCTTGCTTAACTGTGGAGTTCGAAACGCTGTGCATGGCATACACATTAGGGCGGCCAAGCTTATCGGTGGTAGCGTGCATCCCTTAAGTTCAAAGGAGCCAATACTTCATTTGCCGACGCGTCGCTAGGATTGTAAGAAATACGTTTCAGCTAAATCCACCACCAGGTCATCCGGTCCTACAGAAGGGGACTGGTATTTTTGCCAGTTAAAACCGTATCAACGCTTGTGTGACCATACACGAGCCTTTAGTAGTGTGGTGCCCAAGAAGGTCCTGCGGAGGACCTTCGCTCAGGACAAGAGCAAGAGGAGGTAAAACCATATGAAATCGCTGAAGAGCAGGTACAAAAGGGCCAAAAGGTCAGCGTCCCGAGCGAGACTCTCCTCGAATTCCGCCTGGAACAGCCCGCGTCTTTGCCGGCCCGGACGTAATGCCACGTAATACTCGCACGAGACCCATAGGCCATCGCTAAGGTGCAAAGAGAACATCTATGAGGTCGCCCAGGCATTGTCTGCACAAGGTGGAACGTTTAGCCGGCGGCGCGACCACAACCACACCGGAAGCGTTTGCAGAATTGGTGCGCTCGAATTCAAAGCTCATTTACAGGGTGTCGTTGCGGATCCTGAAAAATCATGCCGACGCAGAAGACAATCTGCAAAATGTCTTCATCAAAGTCTACAACAACATCCACCAGTTTGAAGGACGCTCCAGGTTGTCTTCGTGGCTAGTTCGCATCACCATGAACGAAGCTTTGATGAAGATTCGCAAACACAGGTTTGCAGGAACTGTGCGGGAGAAACTAGCAGCGACGCAAGACGAGAATTACGAGACACTGAAAATCGAGGATGATCGGCCCGATCCTGAGCACCAGTGCATCGCCAACGATCTTGCTGCGAAAGCCCTTGGTTGCTTAAGTCCCTCCCTTCGAGACACCTTCTTTCTCTGCAAAGCGGAAGGATGGACGCATCAAGAACTGGCTAGGGTGATGGGAATTAGCATTGGGACGATCAAGACTCGAATCTTCCGGGCGCGCTCACAAATGCGGTACCAGTTGGCATCCCTGGCAGAAAAAAACCGGCAACAAGTCTGTTCTTGATGGACCTTTGACATAGGAACCGGAAGGCAAAGCATCAGGTAAGGATTGTCCACTGTGACAAAAGGGCTAGGTGCCGACTTCCCTGCTTCTTTTGAGTTGCTGTAGTTCAGCCGCCGGTATGCGAAGTTCTGTGAAACCGCAGTCCAGGCAAACTACGATCTCTTGACACACATAGATTGGACTTGCCTTTAGGTGCTTCATGTCGGGGAGACTCGCTGTCAGCTCCCCTGTGAGATTCTGCAGGTTATCTGACGCGCAGGTTTTGCAAGGCATTCAGGCTCCGAACACGTGGCCCATCCTCGGCCGCGGGTTCCTTATTGGGAGAACATTGATTTGCTGCCGCCCCCCCATCCAAATAATAGCATAGGAATTCTTCGTTCCGTGGCCATTTGCTGGGCAGTCCCTGGCGACTGGCAGATTTGACAGCAGTTTGACTTTTTTCTGATGGGTACAGTAGTTGTGGCTGCGAAAGTTCGGGCGCGAATGTTTTTGTTCCATCATACGGTCCGAATGGGCGCGAAACATGAGCCAGGTCTTGCTCCTCCCGGCGCGCATACAGCAGGCGGGCCAATTGAACAGAATCAGGATATTGTTGGCAGATGACCACCCAGGCTTCCCGCGTATTGTGGAGAGTGTGTTGGAGCCAGCGTTCGAGATCATCGGAAGCGTTTCTGACGGCCAGTCTCTGATTGACACAGCAATAGAGCTAAAGCCGGATGTCGTAGTCACGGATATCTCGATGCCGATTCTCAATGGCATAGACGCAGCCGCCCAACTTAAGAAATCGGGCTGCGAGTCGAAGATTGTTTTTCTGTCCGTTCATTCGGACCCCGACTTCGTGCATGCTTGCCTGTCAACTGGCGCCCTCGGGTACGTCATCAAGCCTCGAATGGCGGCTGAATTGGCGCACGCCATCCAAGAAGCTCTGGCAGGACGTATCTTTGTCTCCCCTGGTTTGTCGTACCTGAACTGAGCCCGGATTTCACGTTCGACTTGGTTGCCAGGGTTCTGTTGCTTGCTAACACCGTGGGCGGATCGTGAGGCATTCCATCTATGCCCGCTTCGGGAATCGCGGCCGTAAGTGCAGAGCTCAAATCCCGATTTTTGAACGGGATCGGCCCTCTGGATCTCAAAGTCATCCTCGCAGCCGCAAGGCCGCGCCACTTCAGGGCCAATTCTGTGATCGTAAGCCAGGGCAACCCTGCGGACTATCTGTACCTGTTGACAAAGGGACGCGCCCGATACTTCTTCACGACTGAAGACGGTCACAAGTTGCTCCTTCTGTGGCTTTCGCCCGGAGAGATATTCGGTGGCTCGGCCCTGCTGGCGATTCCGTCCTCATATCTTGCGAGCACGGAGACGGTCAAAGATAGCCAGGTTCTAGTGTGGAATCGTTCTACAATTCGAGGACTGGCAGCGCGGTACCCAAGACTCCTGGAGAACGCACTTCACACCGCCTCGGACTATTTGGCCTGGTATGTTTCTGCCCATGTAGCTCTTACGAGTCATTCGGCCCCCAAGAGACTTAGCGGAGTTGTGATACGCCTCGCGGAGCTGATTGGACAAAAAGTTCCGGGGGGCTTTGAGTTCGACGCCACAAACGAAGAGCTGGCAAGCGCGGCGAATATCACACCGTTCACCGCAAGCCGCTTGTTGAGCGAATGGCAACGCAAACGGGCGGTACTAAAGCGTCGAGGCAAACTTCTTCTCTGCTCTCCCGAAAAACTGCTCCTTAGTTCAGTCTGACCCGGTCCAATTTCCAATTTTTCTGTTTTGACTAGCGGAGCTTCTCTGATTGCCCTTGCGCAAGTTCAGGGATGCTTGTGGGCAATGACTCGTCTGGACGAAGCATGGGATGCTGTTTGCCAGAAATCAGTCACGAAAGGGTCGGAGAGGACGCGAGTTATGAAGATCATGCTTGCGGAGGCCGTTGAAATGTCACTAGTCAGGATTCTGGTAGTTGATGATCTCAGCCATTGGCAAGATTTCGTTCGAGTATGTTTCGAGAAACGGCCAGACGTACACATATTAGGTGTTGCATCCAGCGGACAGGAGGCTGTTCAAAAAGCGGGAGACCTCCAACCTGATTTGATTCTGCTGGACATCAGCCTTCCGGAAATGAATGGCATCCAAGCGGCGGAACGGATCCGGAAACTCGTCCCCAAAACCAAGATTATTTTTTTGACGGGGCAATCGGATCCTGAAATTGTGCGCGAGGCTTTCAGAGCGGGCGGTGACGGCTATATTCTTAAGTGGGACGCCTCAGAAGAATTAATTGTTGGCATGGAAGCAGTTCTTCTCGGAAAAAGGTTTACGAGCCGTGGCATAGTTGAGATCTGAGAAGGATGACAAGGATGGGAGACCGGCTCGACCGTTTATTTTCGCTTGATAATTACTGCCGTTAGATCATCTTGCTGCTTCGTTCCGCCAGAAAACTCAATCACGGCTTGATACAAATCAGAGATGATCTCGTTCGGATGCTTTACCCTCGATGCACGGATGACCTGTTCCAATCTTTTGGGACCGAACAATTCGTCTTGAGGATTGGCCCATTCAAAAAAGCCATCGGTCGCCAGCACTAGCAGGTCACCGGGACTCAAGTCGAGGGCCTTTGGAGGCTCGGAAACGAAGTCCGCTATTATGCCAAGCGGTAATCCTTGCGCGCCCATCTCGTCGAAGCGATCGTCCTTTAGGACATACAGGAATAGCGGCCCATGCCCTGCCGAAAGCAGTTCCACGCGTGAACTTCTTGGAGCGCAGACTGCCGTTACAAACGTCACAAATTTTCCTTCCCCAATGTCGCCGGCCAATGCGGTGTTAATTTGCTCCATTGCGGGCAACAGATCGCCACACCCCCGGAAAATAGCCCTCGCATAGGCGCGACAAACTGCTGCGAGCAGAGCGGGGCCAATTCCGTGCCCCGTTACATCTGCTAGCGCCACAACAAGTCTTCCATCCGGCAGGCATTGCCAGTCATAATAGTCGCCACCCGTTTGGTCGGCAGGCCGGTTCCATCCCGCGATTTCAAATCCTTCGATCTCCGGCGCTCCACTCGGAAGCAAAGACTGCTGTATTGAACGGGCGACCTCCAAGTCGTGTTCTAACCTCTGCACTTGACGCCGAGTTTCCGCTTCACGAAGCGCAGCATCCACCTGCTTCCTGACCTCTCCCGCAACTACCGCCGCAACAAATCCAGCGACCATAAGCGTCAAGGCGTACCCAAGAACGGCCTTTTGAGGTGAGAGCAGGGATGTGCCCTCGCTGAGGGAGGGCCTCCAGCCAAGATAAGCTGCGGCGATCAGGTAGCTGGATGCCGCAACCAATCCGGAGAGTCTGCAAAGTGAGGGGTTCAGCCGCAACACAGAAAGAATGATGGAGAGAAAAAAAAACAGGACCGCCGGATTTGCCAGGGATCGATAAGCCAAATCAATTGAGGAACTGCTGATAAGGATAAGTCCGAGGGCTGGAAGGAAGGTTTCAGCAATGATATTGCTAATCCACACAGAGCTGCCGAGGCCGTGACCTTTTCGAATGGCCCGGTTCACCGCTCTCAACATCATGGATTCATATATGGCGAATAGACCGAGCAACTCAAACGTGACCCACCACAAAGAGACATTTTCGCTGCCCGCCACAACTATGGTTCGAATCGTTCGTAGCAAGAAAGCTGCGGCAATGGTTCCCAGAATGATCAGAATCCGAATGCGCTCACTTCTAAGGAGAGCCTGCTGAAACGCCGGGGATTCACTGTGCCGATAACTCACGGTCATAACGGCTATTCTGAGCGGGCATCCAGATACTTGATAAGCAGCACGTCGTTGCCCTTTTCGTCGTAGATAAGATCATCAACGAAATGCCTGGCGATC
>Ga0210404_10000569_pt1 | contig 18503 bp, 30 predicted proteins | sample IncBWH28MmetaG_FD_155455 | JGI IMG/M metagenome (GOLD analysis project Ga0210404, IMG submission 155455) | Forest soil microbial communities from Barre Woods Harvard Forest LTER site, Petersham, Massachusetts, United States - Inc-BW-H-28-M | ecosystem: Environmental > Terrestrial > Soil >... | reverse complement strand
TGCCTGCAGGCTCTACCAGTCAGTTTGCAGTGGTAGACATTGCAATCTTCAACGGTCTTACCGGTGTATCAGTCAGGGGAGCTACAGTAAGACTGTCAAGCGCATTGAATACATACACTTCCACTTCAAACGTAAACGGCAATGCCCACTTTGCCAGCGTAGCCTTTGACACCTACAACCTGTTTGCAGTGGCAGGTGCACTGTCTGGAGGAAAGAGTATCACCATACAGTCAAATCCTGCTTCCACCAGCTTGGGCATACAATAGAGGTTAGATTTTGAGTGAGGTGTCCCTGAGAGACTATCTCGACAAAGCTATCGAGGGTCTGAGGATAGAGATAGGAGCAGTCGAGAAACGTACAGATTCCAAGCTCCAGCTCAACTCGGTAGCAGCTGAGAAGGCTCTCATAGCTCTAAATGAGAGACTGGAGACCATGAACCAGTTCAGGCAGCAGATCAATTCTGAGAGGGGTCTGTACATTACCCGTGATATGCTGGACCTGATCATCAAGCCCCTGCAGACAAGATTAGAGCAGGATACCGGGATAAGGTACCAGGTGCATGAGCAGGAAGGCAGAACCAATGACTCTACAGCCCGGTGGTTAGGTATAGCCGGTATAGCCATAGCAGCTTTCGAAGTGCTTATTATTCTCCTTAGACCCTGATAGTATCATGGCATTAACCAATCAACAGCAGGCGATCTTTATGCTGGCAGTCTTTATCTTGCCGGCCTTGATCGTGTGGCTTTCCGCTGGAGCTTCTACAGACCATACGCAATTAGCTTTCCTTGGAGCCAGCATACTATCCGGTCTGCTGGCATACGTCAAGGAGACTCTGGGTACTGCTTCACCAGTGGTACCACCGGGGTCTGTTGCAACTACCGTAGTGACCAAGCCTTGATGAGATGGCGTAAGGGCATCAGTGACCTGGTAGCTGTCTTGCTCGTAGTAATCATTATAATTGTTGTACTGGTTGCCATTGGCAGATTCTAAAGGGCGCGAGATACAATGATCGAAACGCTAAGGCTTCGTGTGGTTCATCGAAGATAGTCACATGCGGCTAACTTGTTTATCATCCTTAGCTAAAAGGGAGTAACGCGAAACCCTTTGTACAAACTGATCCGTGGCGGGAGAGTAGAAGACTTTACAGAGCTGCTTAACCAGTTCGAGTTAGACGGCTGGATAGTAGTTAGCTTTTCTGTAGGAGAGGGCAGCCTTGCAAGGACTACGCTCTATGCCTTGCTGCACAAAGAAGAAGCAAAAAAAGAGAGGACAGTTAGCGTAGACTCGGCTACACCAACCGCAGGGGTAGGCTCACCAGGGTCCGTTACCGGACCCGGATTCACTTACACTAACTGATGTTTAAGGTTATAGTTCTTGGGTTCAGTGCGTCAAAGGTCAGTGTACCGGTAGCTGCTGAATCTGCGCTGTCAGCTGCAATAGAAGCTACTGCTACAGCTCCCTTGCCTACTGGTACTGAAGCTGGAGCTGTAGTGTAGGTGATGCTTGAAGGCAAGCCCTTACCATCATCTACTGTTGCCCCTGTTACTGAAGCTCCCACTGAGCCGTCTGGATTGGTTACTTGTACGGTGACTGTTTCGCCGGTGGCAGACTCCGCGGAGACTGTACCCTTGAAGGTGATGTTTACTAGTTGAGTGGACATAGGGTACCAGTTGTCTATGGTGCGATATAAGCAACTCGTTCAATACTACCTAGTATAGTGGTTCTTACTTAGTAAGGTAGGCACTACTACCACCTTTATCTACCTCTCATAAGCATACTCTGCCTATGTCAAACGATGGACAGATACTTTACTCCCTTACCCTCACGGTGAGAGGCAGTAAAATGAAGGCAGGAAATCTGATAGAGACAACCATACCGTACAAGATAGCTACAGCCCATGGAATAGAACCCGGAGATACGTTAGACGTGGATGTCATAAGACACCACAAACCCAAGTCTGAGGAGGAGTCTTAATGTCTAACATGTTAAAGAATCTGGCAACTGTAAGACATGCAATAAACAGAATCCGTGATATAACTAAAGAAGAAGACTTCGAAGATTCACAAGTAGCCATTAGAAATAACTGTGATGTAGCCATGTCTGTCTTGAAAGAACTTCAAGAGGATATAGGTGTCTAAAAATGCCTAGCTACCTCACAGCCGGAAAGATCAAGGACGGTATGTCCGGTACCATCTCCGGTGAACCAAGGGAAGAGAAACATGACTTCCAGGACGGCAAGGGAGAGAAGCTTCTCTTTAGAATCTCAGTCCACCTGGACAATGATCTTATGGATGATTATGCAGGTGATATGGCTAGAGATTGGATATGGAGTCCGGGTGTTTATGCAAGGAGCTTCTTGGAAGAGCAGCTTGGAGAAGAGTACCAAAGTTGGATCAATACTCACGGTTCATTCCATCCTAAAGCTTGGAAGTCAAAGAACAAATCCGGTTTCGCGTGGCACTTCATACCAGACGATCAGACCAAACTGAATATTCCTCCACCTACCATCCCGGAAACTGTCAACAGCAAGACTGACACAGTCTACAGCTGCAGGTACTGTGATGAGGAAGGGGACGCGTGGCAGACTACCAAGGAGAACAAGCTGCTGGAACATGTGAAGAGGTTCCACTCTGAGAAGCTGCCCAAGGATGGTACAGAGCCAAAGGTCAAGACAAGGGTGAAGAAAGAATGAACTGTGCAGCCTGTCAGCTGTACTCCTCCTTTTTAGTGGCAGGAGATGAACTACTTTGTCTCAAAGAAGACTCAGAGCTGAGAAGACACTATGCGGTAATACAGAGAGATCGGAGGCAACATGTAAAAGCAAAACACAGGGGTACATCTCCGCTTGACCAGCTCCAAGTACAAGAAAGTGGTTTCAAGGAAAGAGCCACAAGTCGAAGTCTCAATCAAGGCGAGAGATAAAGATGGTACACCAAAGTACGCCGTCCAAGTCTCAAACTTTGACCGTGAAGATTTCAAAGAGATTGATCCTCCTCTCCGATGGAAAAAGATCAGAGTCAATAAGCAATGCTCGCTCATTTTTGCTAGAGCAACTAAAGACACTAACTTTACCACCAACGGAGAACTGGTCTGCAAGCTTGTCTTTTCAGACAACCGAGTCAAGGGTGGACTGCGCCTTAGACCTGGTGACATCACAGAAAGAGACTTCAAAAGGCTCAACAAAATCTTGAGAGAGGAGTTTAGAAGTCCATATGACATCAAGAAATGAGCGCATTTTGCGCGCAAAATTGAGCACGATCCACGAAACGTCTGACGTACATACTAATACACGAACAGTAGTAATCAAGGGGGTCTGCATATGAACGACGTGTTCATTGTCGAATCAGAACACAGAAAGAGACGAGTAAAGGCACCAACTGCTGTTGAAGCAATCAAACGGTTTCAAAGGCACTTCAGGTTTGAAAGAATAGACAGACTGGAAAGAGCCTTTCCAACGGTGAGAGAATTATGAGTGATTTTATCTTCGGTCTCATAGCAGGCTTCGGCTCCTTCTTCATGCTGTACCGGTGGTGGACGTACTTCCAGACCAACAGCCAGGATGTAAGACTGAGACAGCTCCACTTCCACCTGAACATGGTCTACGTGGCACTGTTCGTGGTCCTTACCATCTTCGTACCGGGGGCAATCTAATGCCATACATCAAACCAAAGTCTAACTATTCGGCATCCTGTTTCAACCTGAACCACTTCACCTGTAAAAGCGGAACCTGTAAGTGTGAGTGTCATAAGAAGCTGCCATCTCACAAGATAGAGGAGTATGCTTGATCTTGTGTGCATATCTCCAGCATAATTTATTCAGTCAGCTAGGGGGGAGGCTACGAGGTTGCACATACTTACATACTACTCCCCACAATCTCACCCACGCTTCAGACTATGAGTGTTCTGTGTGCAAAGTGCAAGAAGGTAGCTATGTCCAACGTGCATGTCAAGCGGTACAACAAGTACGGCACAGCCTACGAGTACGACCGGTACGTCCACTACGACCGACGGAAGACTTCCAGACGGAGGTACTGCTATGTTAGAACTGGAACCTAAAGGAAAATCTCACCCAGGAGATATTTCGTGTTGGTGTCGGCAGTGTAGACACCACTACATAGATGAGTGTGTAAAGTACGACTGTAAGTGCTGTCCATACTTTGATGAGTACTATGCGAGTGTGAATACCAATGGCAATAAGTAATCCAGTACTCGGTCATTGGTTCTTTTACAAGGTCAAGAAGGGAAGGCTCTACCTCGTCTGTAGATCGTGTGGATTGACCATCAAAGAAGTACGGCATAGATTCGGAGAAAGGGACGTGAAGAAGAAATGAGTAGGATCCACGGTCTGAATAGAATCTGTACTTGGCACAACAATGTAGAAGGAGAACACCCGGAAGAACGAGAGTGCTTCTGTGGCCGGATCTTCTACTCCGAGAAAGAGTTTCGGGACCATTTGAGCACCTACGGTGCTCAAACTTGACCGGAGGTCAAGACGTGAATAACTATGGTTAGAGCCAAGAACATGATGCCGTCCAGAGGTAGAGCTTCCTACCTCCCAAAGAGGGTGTGGACAGCTGCCATGAGGAAACACAGACAGGATCTTGCAAGGATGCTTAGACTGACCCAGATCAAACTGTTTGGTGGGGAATGTAAAAGGCACTATGTCATCTTTGACGGTCATAATTGTACAGTAACCGACCCAGACATACTGCAGTTTGCCCACGTACACGGGAAGGAGACCGGTCTAAAGGGTTCAGGCAGGGGTCAGTACTACCGGTTGAAAGACGTCTTCGACCACCCGGACTGCTACGTGCTGCTGTGTGTAGATCACCATAGGGAGTATGACAAAGAGAAATGAATGTAGTACAACGCGCCTTTCTAAACGGCATGACTACAGCTTTCAGTATTTCGACAATATTTGTACTCATTTTTAGGTTGATGGGTTGGTTGAAATGAAAGTTAGAGAATTAATTTCCACGCTGAAAACATACGACCCAGAACTGGAAGTCTTCGTAGGTTATGAAGGAATTGCTGTAGAAGCTGGTGGGGTCTTGTCTATTCTGAACCCAAGAGTCGGGGTTTGTATTGACGATAAAGATGATTGGGAAGTGGAACAATGAGAAGAGCTCCAACGTGGTCTGAGACGAAGGCAGCTCTGGTACAGAGTGCGGGGAGACCGATCAAGTGGTGCCGGAGCTGTACAAAGTACTACCGGAGTGATCGGTTTGAAGATCATCGCTGTCAATAGTAAGACTCTGGTCTGTATCCGGTGCATGAAGGAGTATCCTTCACCGGCTGACAGTCCACTGTGTATAGAGTGTAGAGCTTTGGAGGAAATCAAATCTTGACTGAGAAACCGAAACGAAACCTCTTGATAGATTTCGACTGCGTTATTCCTAACCTAGCTTTAATGAAACTCTCTGCCTATCTGAAAGGAAAAGGGGAATTTGTCCAGCTAGCGCAACGAGAACCAATCACCCTAGACTTTGAGCCGAGAAGCTTTGATAAAATCTGGATTTCTACAGTATTCAGTTGGAACAAAGCCAACGCGGAAAAGACGAAGGAATACTATGAATCTCTAGGGATTTCCTGCGAGCTTGGTGGTTCTGGAATCTCTATTCAATCAAAACTTCCTTACGAAATTGAAGAGCTAGTTCCTGATTATTCGATCTATCCTGATGATGATCGCGTGGTCGGTTTTACTCAACGAGGCTGTATTCGCAAATGTCAATTTTGCATAGTGCCGCAAAAAGAAGGGCGCTTGGCGGATAACGCATATCACCCGATCTCTAACTGGCTCCCCGAAGGCAGAAACAAAATCCTCTTACTCGATAACGAATTTGCGGATTCGCCTCACCACGATCAAGTCTTAGATTTCTGCTCGAATAACAAACTCAAACTGTCGATTACGCAAGGGTATGATGTTCGCCTAGTCACTAGGGAGAAGGCGCAGAAGCTTGCAGAAAACAAGCCCTATGATCTGAAATTCACGACTAGACGGCTGTACATTGCTTGGGACTATCTAGGAATCGAGGGCTGGGTCAGAAAGGGGCTGGGGATCCTTCTCGATTACTTTACGCCTAGACAAATCATGTGCTATGTCCTATGCGGTTTCAACACTACGATTGAGCAAGACCTTTACCGCGTGAAAATCCTTCACGAAAACTTTGGAGTTATGCCCTACATTATGCCGTACAATAACCGCAGAGACATTCCAGAGCTGAATAAACTTAGGCGCTGGGTAAATCGCCGCTATCTGAACATTTGCAGCTTCGAGGATTTCCAGAAATCCGGTTGGAGAAAGGCGTACTATAATTGAATTTTGAGGAAGTTCTGAAAGAGGACGAGATCAAGCAGTCCAGGTCATAGGTACGCCGTTGGAGCTTAACAAGGGATAGGAATAGTTACACCCTGACCGGTGCTGTTGATCACCGTGTAGCTGATCGGAGCTGTAGGCGTACAAGTAACCCCAAAACCGGTGAAAGTGACAGACAGGACTGTACCCACCGCGTAGGTGGTGCTGTAGGTGCCTGTACCGGTGGTGACGTGGTTCACTCCATTGACAGTTACGTACCCGGTGCCCTTGTACGCTGTACCGTTTCTCTCAACATTGAAGAATACAGATGGATTCCCCCCTCCACCACCTCCCCCACCGCCACCTGTGGGGTTGGGGATGAGTGGGCTTGCAGGGTTGCCTATGTACCCTTCCCTACCGGTGAAGAATACGTATCCGAAGAAAGCTGGCTGCCAGATCCTTTTCAGGATTGACACCATCTCACTGCTTTTGATCTCTGTAGTCACTGGTTATCACTCGCGTCAGTGGTAGTTGTACTGTTTGCCCCTATCAACCCGGTGGGTTCTAAAGCCTGCACGAAGGTCTTTAGACCTGTACCCAGCCCGGTGATCGTAGATGTCAGCAGCAGCGTAGTAAGGATCTGCGCTCTCCACAGTACCCACCTTGCCATAAACTGGTCTGACAGTATCTTGGGGAATAGGGTAGGTACGTTGGCGTTGGACAGTATGTCCTGCGCGTCATGTGTACCAATCTGGGGAACTGTAACATTACCACCACCAAAGGGTATAGTTATGGAGAAAGCGTCCTGCTCTAAATCAGTCCACGTACACCCGGTGTAATAGGGAGAATCTACTTCCTTCTTGGAGTCAAAAGTACTCCCACCATTACCTGTAGCTCCAATCTTTGCCATGTAGCTTGGTACAGAGTTTATCCCTCCAAACTCTTTAGCCGGGTGGAGTGCTCCACCGTGTAACAGATCAAAATAGGCGTCCAGACAGCTGACGGAAAGGGGTACGTTGGCAGCCCCAGAAGTGATCCCCTTCTTCAGTACGTCTAAGGTCTCCTTGTAGATGTCAAGGAGAAACTTATCCTCTTTCTCACTCAAAGTACAATCTCATGCTCCATATGTGGGATTGTACCTTCAGCCTTCAAGTGTTTGGCAGCTGCACTGTACCTCTCTGCAATCTCCAGAAAGTTAGCTTCGTCAAACAGTTTCCTACCGGGGTGTACGTAGTACGTCACTAGATCATGCATAGCTTTCATTAAAGAAATAGCTTCATCCCTGCAGGTGGAGCAGGGAATATTTTGTACAGTGTCATGTAACAATCCCCACGCTTTAGGCTGCCAGGGCTTCTCCCCGGCATAGAAGTACTCCCAGTCTATGGAGTCTGTAGCTTCATTCTCTCTGATGTGCATTTACCAAGGTCTAACCTTTGTTTTACCTTCATGAAATCTTTTGTGAGCTCTAGCACGAGCAGCTCTACAAGCTGGACAAAACTTCCGTCCCCACTTGTGATTATGCTTCAAGCTAGGACTTCCCTGATATGTACAATAAACTCATGGATCTGGGCGTCAGGAATCTGTCTAATCTTAGACGCTGCCATACCCTGAAAAGAACTGTAACCCAGGCCTCGGAGAATGTCAAGTGCTATGGTGACCAGCTTGTCTTTCTCTGTGGGTACTTTACCGGTGGCAGCCTTGATCTGCTTCTCAAACTCTGTTGACATTAGATTCTTTCACTAATTCTCTAGAATGAGCTACTACCTTGTTAATCATCTTGGCACAGCTGTCGCATTGTTGGCAGTGGTTTAAGATTATGAAAGCTCCCAGTTTTCCAAATTTGACTAATTCATCATCTGGTTTTGCAGCTATCTCGGCATAAGTGTGGTTTCTAACGTCTTCAGACATGATCGCCAACTACTTGGTGTGTAGGTGTAGACTCAATGCTCAAGTCTGGTAGACTTCCAAACCGGTCACGTAATGCACCAACTGCCACGTTCCTGATAGTCTTCTCTATGGATTGTCCAAAGATGTCGTTGGCGTCTATGGTGATCAGTCCGGGGGTTCTAGGCTGCAGGTAATTGCCAACTAGCTGCTGTCCAGAGGGGGACATTACCCACCCTATAATCTGCTGCATGAAACCACCAATGCCACCCCCCACCGGTCTATCAAAAGGAGTTTGACCGGGGGGTATTACCGAGGCTTGTTCCGTGGCAAGGCGTGATTGTTCATAGACCTTAATCGCTTCAATAACTTTCTCTTCCACCAGCTTGGTAGTATTGGACGCAAGATCTTCCAGCTGTTTCTGTTGATCAACTGCACGTCTTTCAAGGTTGGTGACTGCAACCTCCACCTTCTTGAAAGGTTCTTCTAGAGCTTTCAGCATACCAGCTATGAGTGGATTCTCCGGTGGATTGATCTTATCCGGTTCCGGTGGTGTAGCTGTTGGAGGTAATGCGTCCTCCGGTTCATCTTCATGATCTTCAGACACGACTCGAGTCACCCGAGCTGTCTCCAGCATCCGTACCCTTCCAGCTGTCACCTGCCTTTCTCCCAGCTTTCTGTGCGTCCCTAGCTTTCACGTTCTCGTCACTGTACTTCTTGGCTTCAGCTTTCAATTTCTTGTCATACTCCGGGTCAAAACTGCTCATCATTACCATCTCTAAGCTGTCACTGCCACCTTCGGAGTAGCCAAATACTCTTGAACCTTCCGCTTTGCTTCGTCAGTAATGGGTACAGCCTTCAGATCTTGTCCACAGAAAGGACAGTTAGGCTGGTCACCGGTGATCACTCTCTTCTTGACAGACTCAAAGCTGCCAACTATACCATTGCAATTCTTACACTTCATTTCCGGTACAAACTCCGGGTTCTTGCTGTTGGTACCACAGGCTGCACCAGTACAGAAGGGCTGGAAGTACTTGAAGTTGTGGATGTGCCCCGGTTCAGGAGCTGAAATTGTCGGATTTTGACCAGAAGCTGCGGAAACCGTTGTTGTAGGGGTATAAGTGATGTTATTCGGAGCTGAAACTGTGGTAACCGGCTGATTCTGTTTAATAAGAGCTGCGTATTGCTCCTTTAAAGTGCGAATTTCGTCTTTAAACTGAGTAATCATGGTGTCAGGAGGTGAATCATCCACTTCCTCACTTTTTGTTTCGCTTGGAATAGCGTATTTCTTCCTTATTTGGCTTAACTGAGACTGAAGATTCCTCTTTTGGGCTTTATTGGCATCATTCTGAGCTTCTAGGTCAGCTTTCTGCTTCAAAAGCTCCTTATAATCGTCGTAGGGAACTGATTTGGGGTCTATAGCGTCTGGCAAGGATGAATTAACCTTGTTTAACGTTAAATATATTCTTTCTATGCTCCTTTACGCTCAAAGAGGATGATTTGAACTCCTTTTCACTTAAAGGGTTTAATTCTACCTTATCTAACTCTATATGGCATAATTAATGGCTCGTAGAGTCTGTCCAAAAGGAACACACAGAGTTAGACGCGGAAGACGGAAAGTTTGTACAAGAAAGAGACGCTGATCTCGCTTGGCAACCTTTGATCTCCCCAAGATGGGAGAAGTACAATCCATAGTGACCCGGATCACCTCAGCTATAGGGTTTCCCGTGGGGTTCATCTATGGAGCTACAGCACAGAACCCGGTAGCGGGTTTCTCTACTGCAGATTTTGAACAGAGGATCGTTGACACTTTAGCGGAAGTCTCCGGGTTCCACATGACACTCGGAGGACACACTTCTTCCTACTCCCAGACCTTCAAGCCTACAGGCTTCCTCAACAAAGGACTGTGGGGCTATCTTGCAATCTGGGCGTATGATGAGCTTGGTCTACCCTATGCAAAACTGATCAAGTCAGTCCTTGGAAACTTCCTCATTGGTTATTCAGTCGGTGGAATCTTTGATCCTCCAATCCCACAACCAGGTAACGGGTACTTTACCGGTCCCATGAACTTTGTTGGCAGCGGTGGGTTTGCAACACAAAGCAGTGGACTGGGAGCTTCCCAACCCTACGGCAGACTGGAAGCTAGCGGTTCCCAGAACTCCAACCAAGTCTACTCAACTGGAGGCGCAGTCATCTAATGCGAGTCCCAGTCGTAATCTCCTCGAGAAGCATTGGTACATCAACAACTGCAACGCAGCTGTCCGGTGACAGATCAGGCAATGCAACTGATTTCATTGTACCTACATGGTGCAGAGCTATTCCTCGAGTAAGAGGATCCACTTCGATCACGGTACCCACAGCTGGACAGTCTGTAGAAGCTTCTCTAAGGATCACAAGTACCGACCTCAACGTTGGCAACTATGAAGTGTGGTTAGAACCACTTGCTTCTGTACTCGGCGCAACCGGTATGTCCTTTAACGGCAATGGACAGAATGCAGCTGAGTACCCCTGGAACATGGGAGCTACCAGACGTCTACAGGGTGGTGAACACTTCCAGTTCTTTGGACAGGCACAGGTGGCAAACACTTCAGCTGCAAGAGCTGCAGCGGTAGTGTGGTGTGACAGTGACGGCCCAGATCCATCTATCGGTGGACAGTGGTACAGCATTGCAACCTCGATCTTCAACAACAGTTCTAACCCAGTCTCAACAGGTACCAGTGCAGCTGTTGTTACAGGCACCAGCTTCACAATCTCCGGTCAAGGCTCTGTAACTATTAGAGCACTCTATGGTCTGATAGCTCCGGGCACAATCGTAGCTTCTGACTCTACAGTGGGATGGTTCACCTTGACAGCTCCAGAAATTGCAGTACCCCTGCAGTGGAACGTGGAACCTGTAAACGGCTTCCTCGGTGCCACTGGACAGGTGCAGTCATTGATCTCACAGATGGAAGGGATAGCTGTTGCAGCTGTCACTCCTACAACGATCACCAACACTCTCACCTTAGATGTCGCACCAGCCAACGCCGGTAAGTTTGCAGTAGCTGCAATGTATCAGTAGAGGGACGCTAAAGTGTGTCCTTCGACAGAAAATCAGACGTAGGATACGTACCAGCGTACCCACCACCGCAAGATCTGTCTGCAGTACCTACGGCCGGAAGATATCCGGCTTTCTACGTACTGAAGGTACAGATCGACGTACTCTCTGTCACGACGGGGGGTACTCCACAAGCTCTGTACACGAACCAGGTACTGTGTAGAAAGCTGACGATACAGAATATCACCACTACAGCTGCCACCCTGGTAACTGTATTCTCTGAATATGGTTCGAGCAACGGGATCAAGGGTACAGCTGACGATGGAGTACAGCTTAATGCCGGTTCAGCTCAAGACGTGGGTGGTGGGTCTATCTCCTTCGGAGATACTGCAGATCCAAGAGCTTTGATTGATGCTTCAAAGTTCTATTGGACTGCTACCAACAGCTCTGACCAGATCAGTGTCATACTGGAGATTCCGGGAGAGAGATTGTACTAATGGTACAACAGAAACCATCTACAGCTTCACCCAGAGTTGTAGTTTTTGATAATGGAATGTGGTTTGATGTTGATCCCAGTGGATTTACTACACTCTTTGCAGCCAACGGGAATGAACTCTGGATCATAGATCAAAATGGTAATATCTTTCAGAAAGTTGGGGGTGTGAATTTTGGAAGCGGTAACCAATCCAGTTTTAACTCAGCCGGTGTACTTTCTAAGTATAACAACATTAACACAGCAGGTCAAGGGATAGCTGTAATTCGTGCTGTCAGCGTACAGAACCAGACCAACCTTGCACCTACTACACTTTCATACACTCCACCAGCTGCAGCTGGTACGTACCGGATCACTTCCTACCTGAACGCTTCCACAGCTACCACACTCACTTTCAAAAACATTCTTGGATACACAGACGCTGCCGGTACAGCTCAAACAGACATACCAGTGTGGGAGAGACAGAATAGTGCGACTATGTTGGTAGCTCCAACTGCCAACACTGCAGACCGTTTCATACAAGTACCATATATTTTCAGCATAGACAACTCAGCTACAGCGATCACCCTGGGAGACAATACAGGTACTTACACTACTTGCGTCTACAGGTACACGATAGTTTTAGAACAGTTGATCTAGTATGAGTCTGGCAGGGTCAGCAATCCAGAACCCTTCACCTACATCTTTCGTACAGGTATTTGCAGGTGGGAATCTTTCAGCTGTCATAGCAGCTACACCGGCAAGCAGAACCATTGTTTTGGGGGCTGGTACTTTCACCATTACAGCTACTATCGCCCTTACCAAAGCTGTAAACATTGTGGGTACAATCAGCAGACAGAACGCGGGCACCGTGATTACTCCGGCATCTGATATTACACTTTTCAGCATTAACACAGATGGAGTAACTTTCCAAAACATTTCTTTCGTACAGTTTACCGGTGGATCTGCCAGCTGCATCACTTTCATAAATACAGTAGTTAAACAAGATTTTTGGTTTGAGAAATGCGTCTTTTCTGGTACCACCTCTGCCGGTGGTTACGGCATAGATAACAGCGCAGTCTATACCAACAGCACTAACACTTTATGGACGAGAGTAGTAGGCTGCCAGTTTCTGGGGATCAGTGGAATAGAAGCGGATGCATTAGAGGGTCTTACAGTGGAAGACTGCCGGTTTGACACTTTGACTACCGGGATAAATGCGCCACAGGGTGGATATGGATATGTCGTAGTTTCAGATTCAGTTTTCAATAATAATACCAATGCGATAATCTTGAAGTTTGGAGGTCACGCTATAGTTTCAAGGAACCATTTTACTCTCATCTCTCAAACTGCGGTACTCTATTACTCCGGTGAGAGCGCAGTGATCAGTTCCAACATCATAGAGAACGCGGGAGACCAAACTACCAATACCTATCCGGCGATCAGTGTTTATGGTGCGACCGCCGCAGCCGGACAGTACATCCTGGTAGCTGATAACATTGTAGTTACAGATTTAGCCGGACACGCTAACCAACCTAATTACTGTCTTAACATACAGAGTAACAGTGCTGCAAACATTTCTGCAACTAGCAACCGCTTTGCCAATTTTGGTACTGCAGCGATCAGCCACCCTAACCTTTTGCAGTTCTGTAGAGATAATGCAGGTTTCAACCCTCAAGGTTTGATCACCAACCCTTTCTATGCAGCTTATCTGGGGTTTGGAGGTTCAACAGCTGTACCGGTTGCCTCTACCAATTACACTGTAGCTCCCTGTGACGGGTACATCACAGCTGCCAATTCTGCTAATGCCAATAATTCTATTTCAATCACCCGGAATGGTACTACTGTAGTGACTGCACAATCTACCCTTACAATGTTTCCACTTTTGAACGGTGACGTGATCAACTGGGGAGCTTTCACTGGCGCAGCTGGCGCGGTCAGTTTCTGGAGTAGTTGAATATGAGTATTACAGGATCCTCGATCACCAACCCCAATACTCCAATAGGAAAGGGTGGGGTCATACTCGGGCAGATAGGGCAGATAGTTTCCAACCCTGCAACTGCAACAGCTCTGATAGCAGCCAATACCAATTTCATCAACTTCACTCCTCCAACTGTGGCAGGTACGTACAGGATCAGCTGGGCTATCGACACTACTACAGCTACTACAGATAACTTCACGGTGGTAATCACGTACAAAGATTCTACAGGTACAGCCAGATCCCAGAACAGTGGAGGCTTCGACAAGAACGGTACCAGTTTGGTAGCTGGTGCGATCACCAACACTATAGGAGCAGGAAACTACTACGGAGTAGTGATCTTTGGGATTGACAACTCAGCCACTGCGATCACCCTCTCTACAGCCGGTACCTTCACCACTGTCACGTACAACCTTTCCGCTTTACTGGAGCAGTTAGCATAATGCACCCAATACTTTCTTACAGGGATGATGAAATAGCTCACGAAAAGAAGGTACAGTGTCCAGTCTGCGCGCAGCGGTACGGGTACGTAGCAATGAACAAGGGAGCTTACCAAGTACTCCAGAGAGTTACCGATAAGGTTTTACAATGCTTGATCTGTGGCTACAGACAGATCAAGGAATGATCCGGAGAGAAGCTGTAAAGTACATACTTGGTGGATTGGGATTAATGACAGCTGGAACTATACAGATTGGGAGCCGGGCACCGGCAGACTCTATAGTGTACAACACTGATCCTACTGGACTTGTACCTTTAGGCACTACCATACACCCTTCTTTGAATCTTAGGGGTACGAAAGAAGAGTATTTGGGAAACTATCAAGGCATTCAAGCGATCAGCCTGCAAGATCCAGCAGTGGGTACCGCACTACAAACAACAGTCCCAACTGGACAGATATGGCGAATATTGACATTCAATTTTGCAATGAGCTGTTCGAGCCAGGTAGCAAACCGGCAGACTTCGATTCAATATGTAATTCCTACCAGTGGTAGAGATGTTAATTTTTCCCGGTTCTGGCAGAGTCCATTGATGCCCATCCAGACAGCAAACAGTACTTCCCAGTACAGGGGGGTGATTGGTTATCCTTCTCCGGCAGATGCAGTAAGCTATTTTGCTGCCAGCTCCAACCCATTGTTTTCGATCTGGCTGCCGGATATTCTTTTGCAGGATGGTTGGTTGATTGGGACAAACACGGCATCTGCACAATCTCTAGATGCTTATACCACCAATGTCATACCGCAGAATTATCCAACCATTGTTGCTGAAGTGTGGAAACAATCTTGAGTGAAAATGTCCTTGTACTTAACACTGGAGTTGCACAGAGCATACCGGTAACAATCACCAATGCAAACCAGATCTACCAGATAGCTGGTGTATATACACAAACTTCTCACACTGTCAGTAATGCAGACACCGACATCACCACTTATGCCCTAGCTGCAAATACTTACACTTCTATCCGGGTGAGGGTGACGGGGTACGTACAGTGTGCGGCTGCATCCACTGCCCAGCTCATATCCTTGAAGATCAAGGATACTGCAGCGCAGGAAGGGCAGACGTACAAGGTAGGATCGATCGCTGTAGCTACTGATGCTTTTCCCTTTACTCTATGTGCCGGGTGGGTAGAGCAGTCAGCTGTTACTATCCACTTCACTCAAGCTGCAGCAGGAGCTGACGCAAACACTACAGTGTTCATTAATTCGATAGAGGTGGAAGGGATTGTTTGAAAAGGATCCCTTTGTACCTGTTACCTATACCGCTGCGTCCAAAGGTCATACTGGATCATCCGACCATACACGACTTACTGCACAGAACACTTTGCAGAGTAGTCGCAATATCTCAATCACAAGGAGCCACTCAGGGATCCCACTTTACGTTTATTATCCAGGACGGTATCACTTCACTGGGGATTGGTGGGGCAACAGTGGAAGCAGTTGATGCTGCAACCTATGCATCTGGAACGGGTACTAGCGCACCTGTTACAGGTGCTGCAACAGTTACGATCTCGTCACCGACAAACACAAGCGCAAACGTCCAGGTCACTGTAGCAGGGTACCACCCCTTCAGGCAGGATAACATCCCCATCAAGCAGGGTGTACCCCTTACCCTCAAGCTCACTCCAGTTGTCACTACTGGTGGAGTCACCAGGGGATTGATCCAGTACGATCTTAACAAGCTCACAGGACACCTGCAGCGTACCTTTAACCAGTTTGGTAATCCTCCACTATGGGGAACATCTGAAAGAGGAAACTGCAACAGCTCTGGAGGCTGCCCCGGTGTCTCGGTAAACGAGCAGTACATGATGTGGATCTCTTCTGAAGCTGTGATCAACGTGATGGGGCATTATGAACTCGTTTCTACAGTGCAGGCTAGAGCTGCAAAAGATTACCTCCTTTCCCTGAATCCCATACATGGCGCCTACAGAGAAGAGATCCTGTTTGGTTCCCTGTTACCGGTACTACAGCAAGGTGGACAGGGAGGTTGTGAGATCAAAGCTCAGGGACGTATACCAGATGGTAAAGTAGATCCCTGTGGTCATGGTCCGGGAGGTTCGTACTATTACGTGCTTAACAATCCTGCCAGGAGTTTAGGCGGTGTTTCTACAAATGATCTCGGAGCCAACGGGCAACTGGCATACCAATGCATCAATGACTTTATCCGGGGGGGTACCAATTACAAGACGTGGATCCAGACCATAGAGAACAGCTGGAACGGTACAGGATTTGGATCTCCACCGTACCAGATGAGAGCTACCGGTGCAGCTGGCTGCGCCATACTGGTGTGTGACTATGATCCCAAGGGGATCTTTCCTTCTCTAGATCTGGCAGTGTCCAAATTGCAGGGTCCAGACGGCTCTTTCCCCAACCAGTACACCAGCCTGCAGGGAGCTTCCGGTGGTGACGCGGAAAGCTTCAACCGGGTAATGCTGTGGGACTGTCCGGTGTGGCTGGCATGGATACAGGGATTGAAAGGATCTGCTACGCAGACTACACCCTACTACCAAACGTACGTACCCCCGAGCTACATCTAGACTGTGAAGAAAGAAAACTATTATGATGTAAGGTACAGAAGTGGACACGCATACCCTAGAAAGAGAAAGAAGAAAGTAATTGGTAAAGATTGATGCTCCACCGTATGCAGGTCCCCTTGTACTGGTAGGAGCTTTAGCTGCCCTTTGGGGAGCAGTCTCACAGGTACAGACTCATCTGGAGACTCTAGTACTGGCGCAGAAGTCTCTCACTGCCACAGCTGAAACTATACAGGTGACAGCTACCAACACTGACGGCACAGGCTTCACCGGTACGGTGCAGATCGTCACTGCCTCCGGTACCATACTGGATAACATCACAGTCACCAGTGGTATGGGTACAGGTACAGAACTGAGGATCTCTGTACCGGTAGACATTGAAGCTGTAGCGCAGGGGATCATGTCTAACATAATCACCATACCTGCACTGTCTACAGTCACCCTTTCCCATCTCACACTCGCGCAGCAGACTCTCACAGCTACTGACGATGTTTTGACAGTGACAGCCACCCAGTCTGATGGGTCACCCTGGACCGGGTCAGTCAACATACAGACCACTGCAGGTACTGTGTTAGACATCACTTCTGTGACCGGAGGTACAGGTACCACTGCCCCGATACTCCGGGTGTCTACTCCACTGATAGTGGAAGCTGCAGCTCTGGGAGTGACCTCCAATACTGTCACCATCCCTGCCACCACTACCTCTCAGGCTAAACTGCATATTACAGCCGGTACACTGACTGCCACCCATGAAACAATCAACCTCACAGCTACCAACGCATTAGGCGTACCCTTCAGTGGCAACGTCAGTATCATAACAGCTGCAGGCACCACTGTGGCTACTTCTGCCATGAGCAACGGTGTTGGTACAGCTTCAGTACCCCGTACCACCTTGGCTGTTGTAGTACACGCGCACTCTGCTGGTCTGCCTAACTCCAATACCCTCACAATACCTGCACTGGGAACTGGAGGCTTGACAGCTCTGCACGTGGCACTGGGTACCACCACTGCCACCACGGCTGTGGTGCACGTGACAGCTACACCTCTCACATTCAGTGGTACAGTTGCATTGAACAGAAACGCTGTAGACACATTTGTCACCAATGTTACTGTCACAGCTGGACATGGGCAGGGCACAGTGCCCCGGCTGGCAACTGGTCTACAGAACAATATCCATGCATACGATACAGCTTTTGCAATACGCTCTAACAACCTCCCCATCCCACCGCTGCAGGGTGGTGTCAACCTGACCAGTCTGTCTATTGCACAGGCTTCGCTGACAGCTTCAGCTGAAAGCATAAGGATCACTGCAAGACCTACCAACTGGGTGGGTACTGTGGATATACTCAGTGCGTCAGGCACTGTACTGGACACGGTACCCGTCAGTGGTGGCACTGCCACAGCTTCCATACCCAGGATCCAGGTGGCACAGGTGGTACACGCCAACTCCGGTACGATCAACTCCGGTACCTTAACTGTCCCAGCTCTGACCAGTCAGGCAGTGCTGACCATTGCAAGACAGGGGATCTCCGGAGCTCAAGAAGCGATCAACGTCACCTCTGCAGTCAATGTATTGGGAGTAAACTTCAATGGTACTGTAGATCTGGTGAACGTGGCTACAGGTTCCATACTGGCTACAGTTTCTGTTTCCAACGGCATAAGCACCACCCCTGGTATAGTGCAAAGAATCCAGGTGGCACAGATAGTGGAGGGCAGAGCTACCGGACTGCCTAACTCCAACCAGCTCACTGTACCTGCACTGGCAGCTGTAGCTTCACTGCAAATCTCCCCGGGTACCCTTACAGCTTCCAGT
>Ga0210404_10000568_pt1 | contig 18511 bp, 15 predicted proteins | sample IncBWH28MmetaG_FD_155455 | JGI IMG/M metagenome (GOLD analysis project Ga0210404, IMG submission 155455) | Forest soil microbial communities from Barre Woods Harvard Forest LTER site, Petersham, Massachusetts, United States - Inc-BW-H-28-M | ecosystem: Environmental > Terrestrial > Soil >... | reverse complement strand
TCAACGCCTGCTTCGTCGATCCTCACGGTACCGTAGACCGCGAATGTTGGGAGCACATCGATTCCGGGAAAGAACAGTGTCCCGTGAGTGATCGGAAACAAAAGGTGCTCAAGAGGTCCGTTGATGCCTCTCGGGCCATAGTCTATCTCGGGGCCACCGACCGTTACCGAAAGCAGCGCTCGCTTGCCCGCCAGAGCGCCGTCACCGTACCTATAGGTGTTGCCAGCGTCCTTGTATCCATAGGCGAATTTGTACGCAAAGACCCGGTCGACCCAGCCCTTAAGGATGGCTGGGAATCCGAACCACCAAACCGGAAATTGAAAAATCACAGCGTTGGCCCATAGGAGGTTCTCCGTTTCTGCTGCAATGTCCTTCGCCTGAGTTCCATTTTCATACGCCTCGCCCGAAGCTGCCATGTATTCAAGTGGAAGCGACTTGTCACGTTCGGGGAAATCATCAGCGTCGGCGACCGCTTTCCACTTCATAGCATAAAGGTCTGAAATTCGGACCTCGTGGCCGGCTCTTTGAAGCGCACCTACAGCATGGTCTTTAAGTATCGCATTCAGTGAGTACGGATTCGGATGTGCGTAAACAAAGAATACTTTCATGCGTTTTGTTCTCCATGTCGTGCAGAAGTTAGGAACTGTGTTGAAGTTTTTTACCGCTCCCCTATTCGCGAACGCGGATCACGATCTTTCCGGATGCGCCTCGATAGAGGTGGTCATATGCCGCTAGAGCATCCGCGAACGGGTAAACCGTATCGATAACCAGATGAATTTGGAGTTTCTCGCTTCGGATGGTGAAAGGTTCGAACCGTTTTGCCACTCGAATTTCTCCTCTACTTCACCATTCAGATGAACCATTCTTCGTTTACGTTTCATATTTTTGTTATACTTACATCGACGATAGGTACTAACCTATTGGATAGTGTTATGAGACGAAGACGTCACGAATCCTATGAACTGAGCAGCGGCTGTGCTGTCGAAGCATGCCTTGAGGTGATCGGAGGCAAGTGGAAAGGAGTGATCCTGCACCACCTGATGAGCCGCGGTGTGCTGCGCTTCAACGAGATTCAGCGATTGAAACCGAATCTCAGTCCTCGCATTCTTACTGCGCAATTGCGGGAACTTGAGCAGGATGGCGTGATTGTGCGCAAGGTATATCCTGTTGTGCCGCCGAAGGTGGAATACTCTCTTTCGAAAACGGGAGAGTCGCTCAAGCCACTGATTAAAGCTATGCAGGACTGGGGAGATGAACACCTATTGCGCACGAATGCGCCGATCAGTCATCGAGCCAAGGCCTCTGCACAAAAGAACGAAGAGGTGAGCAACCGGCAGTCCTAGAATGATGAAAAGACGCGGCCCATGGCGAAAGCGGGACAAAAGGATCTAAGGCGCCAGCCTGGCGTGAAAGGTTAGGGACCGAAATTACGCTGCAGGATCTACGGTTTTGATCAGGATCGTGCCATGGAGAACGAGGTGGCCGGTCAGCATTTCTGCTTCAGTGTTTTGAAGGTGATCGAATACCGCAAAACCTTTGCGGGCGGGATCGAATGCTGCCACTCGTTTCTCGCACTTCCAGTCAACAGATACAGAGATTAGGAGGAAGTTCGATCGCGGACGTTTCGCGCATGCTGCCAACTCGCCTTTGGAAGTGTATTTGGCACGCACTCGCAAGGGAGATGCCGGCGATGAGGCCGAACGGCGGAGCGTCGCGATGCCAGACTATTCCGGCTCCAGGTTGATATTCGGTTACCGATAACTTCAGAAAAAGCGGCGGGATCAATGCCGGCCAACGCCGCGGCGCGATTTTGAATTGGGTGGAACTCGCTTGGGATTTGAGGCGCAGGGTTGAGGTGGTGCGAAGTGAAGGCGTAGCGCAAACCGAAATGAACAATGCGTCGTTTCGCGACGACTCCGCGCATCCGAACCTCGCCAAGAGTGAGCCCTCGGATGACTTCCATGAGGTCGTTCTCCTCGTTAACGGCGAGGAAATCTGGTTGCAGGATGAATCCTTCGGGCGACTGAGATTGCTCCCGAATAAAAGCTGCTGATTCACCTTTGTATGATGGCCGTAAGGCTCGATTCGCTTTTGTTCGCGCGGCTTCGAGGAAATATAAATAATCCGGAGAGTAGGGAAGCGATAAGAGTTGCGGGAACTGCGAACAGGGGGTTAGTTGAATCTGGCGGAGAGGGGGGGATTCGAACCCCCGGTAGGAGTTTTAGCCCCTACAACGGTTTAGCAAGAGAAGAAGTCCCAGGCCCTGTTGCTTGGAATCAACAACCTACGGCGGACGAGATCCTCGTGTTCGGGCAAAAACCGTCTTGTTCGGGAGCAGTTGTTCCCTAGTTGTTCCCCCATTTTTCGAAACGAATTCACAGCCGAAAGGGTTAAAAATCTAAGTGCCCTATCTGGTGTCGCTTAAGAGAAATTGGGAGCCATTTGTCCTTCTTTAGTTGCACCCACACCTGCACCCACGGTCGATTGTGTGAACAGCGCTCCTTGCAGGCGTGCCATCGGCCTTGACTGACCGGTTCGATTGAGTTTGAGTTCGGACCGCCTAGTCCCGAACCGTAAGGCAAACTCTCTAAGTCGTTGCTTTGGCGTCAGTTAATGAAATCAGGGTAGCCTGGAATTGGCCAACTGGCCAACCTACTTCCCACAGTGCTGCTATTCGGCAAGTGGCCTCAAGATCTGCACCAACGCATCGAGTAATTCGCCCTCGATAGCACCGAGTTCTTGAACTTTGATGGCCGGATGTGGATAGCGTAGCTCATCGAAGCAGTCGTTGAATCGCTGCAAGTCCGCGAGAAATCCAAACGGAAAGACCGCACCTGTCTTCCCCAACTCGGAAGCAAGGTCCACGAGGTTGTGGCCCCACACGTCTCCCTTGATTACTCGCCGACCCTGCTTTATCAGCGCGGCCTTCAGGAACATCTCCAGTGCTTGATGGCCAAGAAAAGCAGCCGGGAACCACAAGAACGGGTTTCCATCGTTGAAGAGTATGTGCGCTCCAGCGTAGGTCTGTTCCGCCCATTGGAGCCAAGTGGGGGCGTCCGCAGAAAAATCGCTTACTGCCGTATGGGGCTTGGGCGTCACTGACATTTCGAACTCAGGATGAAAAACGAAGCGGGGGCCGAGCCTTCTCTTGCACGCAGCTACCAGCAAAAAAGCGGAAATGGCTGCGTTCCAACATCGCATCTTGCTGGTGTTATTCCAACAAGATTAGCGTGTGTTTGCGGTCGCACGAGTCCTCACGACCCCCTGGACTGCGACGAACGCATCGACATAACGGAACTCCCCTTGGGCAACCGCATCCAATGGAACCCGATACTTGACGAATTGAAGTCAGAGCATGTACCTGGACTTTATCAGCACGGAAAGCGTATGGGCATGAACATTGTCAATGGAAGGCTCCATGCCTACATCTACCGAACAGGTAAGACACCGCCGGAAGCGGAAATTGTGGAAATCCTCCAGAGGCACGGAATCGCGTAGCCCCCTCGCTTGTAGTAGCTGAGGATTTGCGGTCGAGAGCCTGCGAAGTCTCTTCTAAGTTGACGTTTCCTCTTCCCCATCCTGCGGAAAATCAACTGCCCTGCGAAAATTCGGGCCGTGGCACGGTAACTCCTAGCGCCGAGTGTCGGGCATTTGTCGCGGTGATCGAGAGCCGGGGAATTCACTTGTGACTTCCGCTAAGGTGACTTCCGCAAAGGTTGCATCGAGCGGGATGACCGTTTTCTTTCCTGTAGTTTGGCTGAAGATCATGTACTCGCCGGGGGAAGTAGTCGCCAGTTTTTCAATCTTCGATGTTGCAACTTCAAAAGTTTCCGCTGCCGCCTTCCAAACGTATTTTCCATCTTCCTGCATTTTGAATATATCCAAGGTTTCGAGCATAGGCTGTGGTCCTTTCTGGAGCTACTCTACGTATTCCAGTGCGGATCGGGAAAAGTTCCGAGCGTGAAAAATATCAATCTGACCGCTCAGGTGTGCGGTGGGACTCGGCACATTCTTTGATCGATAAATGAAATGCATCCACTTGTCGCTGCCATTCTTCGAATATCAATAGGCCGACTATCAGAAGACTTATGGTCAGGCCGACTATCAGAAGACTCATGTTGAGTAGTACCAAGTCTCTGCGAAAGCGGGTCGTCCTTGAATTCGCGCGCTCAATCCCCATACGTTTTACAAGCTCGTCCGCCTGCATATATGGAACACGCGCAATGCGTTTTTATTCCACTTCGATCCCACGAATAATCGTGCGCCTGTCACGCTCTGTGGCGCTGCTGTGCCTATTGGTTGCGGTTGCGCACCGTTTCCCGCGTCCATTGAACCAGAACGTAGAGCATGAACCCGCCGCCGAGCAAACCAGCCGCAACTAATGCAATGACAGCCATTGATGGGCACAATCCGAACAACCTGGCGGGCGCAACAATCGCAGGGCAGTTCTGTCGTCTTGAAAGCGGACATTAAAGAGATCGTCGCGCCCACTAAAAAGATGCGCCGTGTCAGCCTATCGATACGTTCTTTTTTCTTACGCCGCGTGGCCGAAACCCCGTGAACTGCGCCACCACGCGCTACTCCGCGATCACTGCGTGTGTCTACGTTTGACTGTGCCCTGAAACGCGACCAGTTGGGCGGGCGCGACTCATCGGCGTCCGCCTGCTCACGGACGCATATTCTGGATGGGGCACGCCCACAACGTTGATGCGCCATGCAAGCCTGTCGAGACGTTCGGTGCGCATTTTCCCAAAGTTTCTTCTTTAAGAGGATTAAGAGCCCGACAGCCAAAATTCACCCATGGCGCTTCGGGTCTCAGATTATGGATGGTTCGAATTCACTTTCAAATACGCGAATAGAAGGGACTTGCCGCTGGGCTTGTGACTCTCGCCGCCGGGCTCCAGAGTCACAAGTTCACCCTTTCAGCGGATGCCTAATCACAACCATGGGTTCGGCGCGCAGTCGACGAGTAAGCCGTGACGTCTGAGTGCCTTTTGCAACAAAGGCTCAACGCATTCGCGAATGTGATCGTTGGCATATCCTACCCAGCTCACTTCCGCTTCAAGGTTCAGGGGGGCGCGCAAGGGAAGACCGCTTTCATCCGAAGTTCGGACGCCAGCCTCCCTGGCGATTAGTTCGGAGCAGAGATCATACGGATGGCAACACAAACCGTTTTGTAGGCCGCGGTTTTTCAGTAAGGACCCCAGAAGGGGACGCACGTCCACTTGAAAGCGGTCATGTCCCATCATCAGTTCATAAAGTTGCCCACCAGTCGAAGGATACTGGTCTTCGAACAAATGTGCCTTGCCTTGTCGCCCCGGACCGAGGGCGCCGAAGGAAATTTCGTCGTCGATGGCGGCTAGCACGTCGCGGCCACCAGAAAAGAAGCGAGTGACTGAGCCGAATCCGTGCGTAAGCTCCTTGGCGGTCGACGGTTGGGGGTCGAACGGAAGACGATCTCTCGTAATGCGGTTGAAGCGTTCCCCACCAACTCCTTTTCCGCGCACCGCCCACAACGTGTCGCAAAGATGTTGTTTGATCAACGGAAGTTCTGTCTGGACGGCGAGTTCGATGTCCGCCAGGGTGGTGGCCTCGCCGCGGTTTGGCGACACTCCCGTCAAAATCCACGCGCTGCGCTTTTGATACATCAAGGGACGGGTGCCGTCGATGGGATCGGCGATAATCCGCCAAACGGCCTCCCGCTCCTTGGTACCGCGAGGCAGCGCGATCTTGCCGCCGTCCAGCCCTTCGGCGATTAGCAAGATCGGAACGCGGGAGGCAATCTCTGTCTCGAACAGATCGACGAGAATGTTTTCGCTGATGCGGTCTACCGAATAGATAGTATCTCCCACGCCGTCCTCCAGCACGCGGGTGATATCGGAGGAGGGGGAAGACTCGCAGGCCGAAGTGACCGCGCCACGAATCTCCTCGTGAATGGCCCGAATGGAGCCTAGTAACCAGTCTTCATTCAGCATCAACGGGCCTCGATGTTTGAGGAGGGCTCGTAATTCGCGCGAAAGCCGCACAAAAACGCTTGACGGTCCCCCGGATTTGTGGTCTGTTATATTTTCACACAGAACATGAGAAATTCAAACACACGGTTGACGCCTCGCTCCGCCAGGGAACGGCAAGGCGAAATCCTGTTGCACATCAAGGAAAAGGGCGCGGCAACCATCGGTGAAATTGCCGCTCGATTCGGCGTTTCGGAGATGACCGTGCGTCGGGTGCTGTACAAGCTTGAAGATGCCGGCCTGATTATCAGAACGCCTGGGGGTGCAATGGTCGCTCCTTCGGGATCGATGGAGAGGACATTCCTTGAGCGGTCTGAAAAGATGGCGGCGGCCAAAGATGCGTTGGGACGCGTGGCAGCTGGCCTGGTGGGCGAGGGAGAAACGGTTGTTCTCGATTCTGGCACGACCACGCGGTATATCGCGAGGCACCTGACGACGCGACAGAACCTGGTCGTAATTACCGCTTCGCTCGCGGTCCTGGAGGAACTGGCCGGCAGTACCGGCATCCAGGTGCGCTTGACAGGCGGGTTGTATCGCCGGACCAGTCACGATCTCTGTGGCAGCTCCGTGGAAGAGTCGCTGGAAAATGTCTACGCGGACAGGGCGTTCTTCGGAGCCGCGGCCTTGTCCTTTCACAAAGGAGCGATGAACTACGACCGGGACATGCCGAAGGCGATCCTACGAGCAGGAAAGCAACGAGTGCTGGTGATTGATAGCAGCAAGGTAGGAATCGAAGCGGTCTACCGATTTTGTCCCATTGAGAGTTGCGACCTGGTGATCACGGATAGAGGAGTGAAGGCAGCGGATCTCAAGAAGCTACGGAAATTGACCAAAGTAATCATCGCGGAATAGTCCCCGAGAAGGTTGTGCCGCGAAAATCTAAAGAAGAGGGTGCCGTCCATGCGATCTAAGTCCATTTTGTTCGTCCTCATACTTCTCGGGTGTTGCGCGAAGAACTTTGCGCAGATCAATACGGGCAAGATTACGGGACTTGTGACTGATGCCAGTGGCGGTGCCATTGCCAAAGTTCCGGTCAGAGCAACGGATGATGGCACAGGTGTGGTTACAAAGGCGGAAACTTCCGAGACTGGAGAATACCTGCTGAACTTTCTCGTGCCCGGCACGTACCACGTGACCGTGGAACAGGCGGGATTCAAGAAAGCGGTGCGTTCGGGCGTGATCGTCGACGCGGGTGGGGTGAATCGAATCGATGTCACATTGCTCATCGGAGACGTCAGTCAGGTTGTCGCTGTCGAAGCCAACACGCTGAACGTTGCGACGGAGACCTCGGAGCTTTCTCAGACGTTCAGTCACCACGAACTGGATACGCTGCCGAACGCGGATCGCAACGTGCTTTATCAGATGAACTTAATACCGGGTGCCAACAACGACGTGGGCAGCGGGAACTATGGAACAAACGGTGGAGAGAATGGGTCAGCGGTGGGTATGACGCGACCGCAGCTAGCGTCCATCGGCGGCGTGGATGCGAATGCCAACTCGATTTATGTCGATGGTGTTCCTAACCGTGAGCCGCAGAATGCGTACATAAGCCTCACGCCCGGGATTGAAGGCGTGCAGGAAGTACAGGTGTACACCGGAAAATACAACGCGGAGTTTGGCTTCTCCGGCAGTGCGGTCGTGAACGTTACCACTAAGTCGGGCAGCAATGAGTTGCACGGCGCCGCATTTGAATTTCTTCGGAACGAAGCGACAGACGCGCGCAATTACTTCGGAGGCGGCGCGCCGAATTCGCCATTTCGCAGGAATCAATTCGGTGGCGCAGTGGGCGGCGCCATTTTGAAAAACAAGCTGTTTTTCTTTGGCGACTATCAGGGCACGATTCTAAAGACCAGTACCACGAAATTTACCACGGCGCCCACGGCGAAGATGCTGGCAGGCGATTTTTCGGAATTGTATGTTCCTGGACAGGTGGATGATGCGGGGAACACTTACGGGCAGATCTACGACCCGAACACACGGATCTTCGATGCAAGTGGGAACGTGGTCGGGGCAACGCCCTTTGCCGGGAATATCATTCCACAGACTCGTTGGGACGCTGCGTCCAAGGCGATGAATGCCGCAGACATCTTTGGAGTGGCGAATCTTCCGGGCATTAGCAATAACCTTCGCTATCTGAGCAACAACAATCAGACAGCACATCAGGCGGACGGGCGTCTGGACTTCGACCGCACCAGCAACGACCGCATCTTTTTCCGATATTCCGTATTGGACGCGACGAACGCGTTTACCACGAACGTGAACCAGTTCTTCCAGGACGCCAATGTGAACTCGCAAACGTTCGATCAAAATATGCAGGTGTCGGATTTGCGCACGCTGGGGTCCACAAAAACGAACGAAGTGCGCCTGGCATTCAACCGCTCCAACGTTCGAACCGGGCTCGCGAGCCAGTCGCAGAATTGGAACAACGGCTTCGGTATTCCCAATGGGAACCTTGGCAACGACGCGGCAACACGGGGCCTTGCTGAGTTTAATATGCAGGGAATACCAAGTATCGCCACGCCCGATTGGGTCGGCTATATCGTCAGCAATACGATCTCCGTAACCGACAATTTTACGTGGAGCAAAGGGAAACACCTTATTAAGATCGGCGCCAATATCAATCACGTTGTGGACGTGTCCGCGGACACGATTGGCGGAGATGATCCGCGAGGCACGCTCACGTTCAGTGAGGCCATGACGTCTTATGACGGCATTGGCTACAACGGAGGCGGCAATCCGTCGCAGGCACTCGCCGTGCAACCGATTGGTTACGCGAGCTTCTTGTTGGGAACGATGACTTCCAGCGCAAGGGCTCACTTTGTTGCGGGAGCTCCGTATCAATCCTACTGGCAAAATGCGTGGTACGCGCAGGACGATTTTAAGGTACTGCCTTCGCTTACCCTGAATATCGGGCTTCGGTATGAACTCATCAGCCGCCCGGTGGAACGCCACAACCGAGAATCCAATTGGGACACGCGGACCAACCAACTTGTGGTCGCAACTTCCGGCAATCGGAGTCCAGGGCTAGGCCTCGATCATAACGACTGGGGTCCGCGTGTCGGTTTTGCTTGGACACCCGATCGCGGAAAAACGAGCCTCCGGGGCGGCTACGGCGTCTCCTACTGGATGGCCTATTGGTCCGGTCCGTTGACCATACTCGGGCTGACCTACCCTAATTATGCGAAGGAAGTGTTGCTGACGCCGAACAACCTTACCCCGAGTCTGCAACTCTCCTCCGATGGTTTACCGCTCGCAAAGGCGCAATACGATTCCTCCGGGAATCTAATTATTCCCAATAGCGCACTGATCCGGGGTGCGGACTATAACTGGCGTAACCAACGAGTCGATCAGGCTAACCTGAATATCGAGCGGGAAATTCGCCCTGGAATGATCATCGATATCGGCTACCTGAATGTTCGAGGTTTGCACAACAACCACTCGACGAATATCAACCAAGCTCCGCCAACGCCTCAAGGCACGGACTACAACAGCGCGCGTCCTCTCCATTCCCGGTATCCGCAATTAGGCGATATCCCCATTTCCCAATCCATTGCTAGCAGCCGATATGACGCCCTTACGGCTCGATTTACGGCTAACTTCGGCAGGTCCGTGAGCGTCAACGCCAGCTACGCGCACGGAAGAGACTTCGCCAATGGCTTCAATCTCGATCAAACGAACATCGATCAATACTACGGCCCCATGCCGCAGGATATCGCCCACATTTTCAATTCCCAATTTACCGTGGAGCTGCCTTTCGGGCGCGGGCGACACTATCTTGGCGACGCGAACCGCTTCGCGGATACAATCTTTGGCGGTTGGCAGTTTTCCGGCCTCCTGCATATCCGCAGTGGGGCTCGTTTCGACGTGACCGCAGGCGACACGACTTCGTTAAACAATGGTCAAACCAATCGTCCGGACCGGATCGGGAACGGAACATTGAGCCACCCGACGGCGAACAAGTGGTTTGATACTAGTGCCTTCGTGGTTCACTCGACGCCAATGACCTATGGAACTTCTGGAATCAACCCATTGCACTCGGACGGACAGCAACAACTCGATTCCTCTCTTTCCAAAATCTTCCGCATAACGGAGCGTCAGCAACTTCAGTTCCGCGTTGATGCTTTCAATACGTTCAACCATCCGAATTTCATGGCCCCTGATGCGATTGTCGGCGATTCTACGGAAGGTCAGGTTACTGCCACCTCCGTAGACAACCGGCGACTACAGTTCGCGCTTAGATACTCGTTCTAAGCGGCGAGGGGGGCGTGGTTCGGTCACTCGGGACCGAGTCCGCCCCGACTTACAACAAGGCAGCAACGAATGCGCACGGCAGTTTCGGGGACCATGACGTGGTGTGGCTGGAAGCACCTGTAGCAAGCAGATTTCCGGGTCGCTTGGACGAAATGAGCAAACAAAGACTGCTGATTATTGGCACGAGCGGTTTCCTGGGGACGTACGCAGTGCAGTCGTCTGCGGAGAGGTTTGACGTCATCCGAGGTGATCGGAGTTCCAGCAATCAACCGGGAACGGTGCAATTGGATGTGGCGGATTCCTCCAGCGTGAACCGGGCGTTTCGTCAGGTGCAGCCAAACTACGTGCTGTTGCTCGCCGCGATGTCCGATATTGACCGCTGCGAGGCGGCGCCAGAGCTGGCATTTGCGACGAATGCGCGCGGTGCGGAGCATGTCGCGAACGCGTGTGCCCGGGCAAATGCACGATTGCTCTTCACCTCCACTGCAGCAGTCTTCGACGGCAAGAAGCACGGCTATCGCGAAGAAGCTGAGGTCAGCCCTCTGAGTGTGTATGGAAGCAGTAAGGCCTGGGCCGAGAACGCCGTGAGGTCACTGCTGCCTTCCGCTATAGTGTTGCGTTTCGCGCTGGTACTCGGATTTGCGGGAAAGAGCGGCACGAATGCCATGCTCGACACTGTGGTGCAGAAGTGGAAAGCCGGCCAGCCGGTCTCTTTTCCAACCCGCGAGACCCGAAACCCGGTCGACGCAGATTCTCTGAGCAAAATCATGATCGGCATGCTCGCAAACGATCAGGTCAGCGGCCTTTATCATGTGGGGGCGACGGACAGCATTTCAAGATTTGAGCTGGGAAAGCGCCTGGCAGCGCGCGCGGGCTTTTCGAGCGACCTCGTCCGTCCGCTGAACGCAACCGCGCCGGGACGCGCGCCGCGCGGCGAGGATCATTTCTTGCTTACGGACAAGATTCGCAAGGTTTGGAATTTGGGAGTTCAAACGAGTGATCAGGTGATCGAAAGGTGCTTTTCATGACGCTGCCACAGGCGATACACGAGTTGGAGTACGGCCACGGTTCCTGCTATGGAAGGGAAGAGCAAGACGCGTTGATGGAAGTCCTGCGCGCGAATGCTCCTTCGTGCGGGCCGTGGGTTAAACGTTTCGAAGAAGGCTTTGCGAAGTACTGTGGAGCAACGTATGGACTGGCGGTGACTTCCGGGACTACGGGTTTGCACCTCTCGATGATTGCTGCCGGTGTGGAGCCGGGCGATGAAGTGATCACGACTCCCATCAGTTGGATCGCTACCGCGAACGCAGCCGCCGTTCTTGGCGCAAAAGTTGTTTTCGCCGACGTGGATGCATGCACTTTGAACCTGGACCCGGCTTCCGTTGAGAAAAAAATCACTCCGCGCACGAAGGTGATTCTGCCGGTGCATCTCTATGGACAATGCAGCGATATGGACGCCCTGAACGAGTTGGCACGTCCCCGCAAGATCTGCGTTGTGGAGGACGCGGCGCATGCCGCCGGCGCGGAATACAAAGGACGGAAAGCCGGATCGTTGGGCGACTTGGCAGTGTTCAGTTTTCATCAGCAGAAAAACATGGTCACGCTGGGCGAGGGAGGCATGGTCACGACCAGCGACAAGTCTCTTTACGAACGGATGCTCTCGTACCGCTCTCTCTGCTGCCGCACCTACGACCCGAAAGGCAAGTATTTGCCGCTTGATGAATCCGTTCATCCAATGGGGAAGAGATATTGGTACACCGATTTCGATAGCATTGGCTTCAACTACCGCATGACGGATGCGCAGGCGGCGGTTGGTTCGGTGCAACTCCGCAAGCTGGATTCGTTGAACGCACGGCGAATGGAAATTGCGAAAAAATATTCGGAAGGATTGCGCGGAATTAAAGGTTTGGCGCTCCCTTTCGTCGCTCCGGAAAATAAGCATGTGTTCCACGCGTATGCCGTGTTGCTCGAAGATACGTTTTCGCGAACCAAGGAGGACTTCATGTGGGACCTCTATACGCTGAAGCGCATCAAGGCTTGGTCGCACTATATGCCCATCCATCTGACCACTGTGTACCGAGACCTGGGGCATCAGGAGGGAGAATGCCCCATTGCCGAGAAGATGTTCGAAAGATACGTGAGTATCCCCATTCATCCGAGAATGACCGACGACGTGGTTCAGTATGTCATCGATAGCATTCGGGAAGTGTCGTGAGCGCTTTCGAATACTCCGTTTCGAAAATCAAGGGACAGGGCCAATTTTTTTCCTCCAGCTCTCCCATTTACATCAGCCGGGCTCCGGGCCGGCTCGACCTGATGGGCGGCAATGTGGACTATACGGGTGGCCTGGTTTTCGAGAGCACGATTCGGGAAGCAACCTGGGCTGCGGCGCAACGGCGGAATGATGGAAAGATCGTTTTTTGGAATCCCCAGATGAAGGAAGAGGGATGGCTGGATCATGTTGAGTTTGAATTAGCGAGCCTCTCGAACGAAGAAGCGGTAAAGCGTCTTGTCAACGCGAGCGCCGAGGTGCGCTGGACGTCCTATGTCCTGGGCGCATTCTACCTGTTGCAACAGCGCTACCCTGGGCAGGCGAACTCCGGTGCGTCTGTCTACATCGAATCCGAGGTGCCTTGCAATAAAGGAGTGAGTTCCTCGGCCGCTGTGGAAGTTGCGGTGATGAAGGCGGCCGCCGCCAGTTATGGAATCAACCTTTACGGCATCGAACTCGCCGAAGCCTGCCAGTGGGTCGAAAATGTCATAGCCGATTCGGCCTGCGGCATCATGGATCAGGCCGCCTCCGTCTTGGGTGACGAAGGCCACGTGCTGCCGCTTCTTTGCCAGTCCTGTTTGCCCCGCCCGCTAGTGAAGTTGCCCGAGGGAGTTCGATGTTGGGCCATCGACTCCGGTGTGCGGCACGCCGTAACCGGCATCGAATACGAAGCCGCTCGGGCCGCCGCGTTCATTGGTTACCGGATGATCTGCGAGTGGGAGAACCTGCCCATTCACAAAGAGGAAAACGGGCGAATTCCTCGCTATTCCGATCCGAGGTGGAACGGGTTTCTCTCGAACGTAGCTCCTTCGACGTTCCGATCGAAGTACGAGCAACGCTTGCCGGAAACCCTGTCCGGTGCGGAGATTCTTTCTCTGGGCAGGATTCATCCGGATCCTTTCACCATCGTCCGGTCGGAAGTGACTTATCGCGTGCGCGCTTGCACACGCTACGCCGTCGAAGAAAATCAACGCATCGAATTGTTCATCGAACTTGCACGCGGAAGCATGCAGCAGCCTTCGCTGGCGGCCTTCCGCCAAATGGGCGAACTGATGTTGCAATCGCATTGGTCCTACACCGAATGCGGACTGGGTTGTGACGCAACCGACCAACTGATCGAACTCGTTCGGCAACACCAGGGCGAGGATTTGCTCTTCGGGGCGAAGATTACCGGCGGAGGCGCGGGAGGTACCGTCGCGGTGCTCGGTTCGCCCGCTGGAGCCGATGCGTTTCAGAAAGTTGTCGCCGAATATTCGCGACTACATTCGTTCAAGCCCTATGTCTTTGAGGGAAGTTCCATCGGAGCCGATCGTTTCGGAATTCGCGTGCTGCGGGAGAACGCGTGAGTACCGCTGCCGTCCAGCACTCGGTCAAACGCCAAACCGTCTGGTATTTCGTTCTTCTCGCTCTCGCTTCGCTGATCTGGTCGGGGCAGGGTATTGCCGTGAAGGTGCTGGACCCGCATCTGGGCCCTATTGCCATAACTTTTTTGCCGTTCTACATAACGACACTGCTGTTTGTTCCGCTGCTAATCCGGATGCGGCGGAAGAATCCGGGCGCGGCCAATCCCTCGGGACAAGATTGGATCCGCTTCATCATCGCAGGCGTTGGCGGGCAAGTCCTCGCCCAGTTGGGAATGACGTGGGGAATCAGCAAGTCTTTGGCGTCGAACGGTGCGATTCTGAATCTGCTCATCCCCGTAATCAGCGCGGTTTTGGCTTCCTTCATTTTGAAGGAACGGCTGACGCTGTTGCGGACCGCGTCCCTGGCGATCGGACTAGTCGGTGTTGCGTTTCTCTCTATTGGAGATATTCGGCAAGCATCTTTTGGCTCGATGAAATTCCTCACCGGGAATCTGCTGATCTTTGGGGGGTGCTTCGGATCTTCCTTCTACAATGTCTATTGCAAGGGACTGATGCAAAAGTTTCAAGAAATAGAAATTTTGATTTTTAGCTACATCACCGCGTCAATTTTCAGCATCCCCCTGCTCATTTGGGTCGAGCCGTTCCATCCGCGCAGGTTGTTGGCCTTCGACGCCAAGAGTATTGTCGCTTTCCTCTTCCTGGCGTTCTTCATGTATGGCGCCTCGATGCTTCTTTTCTTTAAGGCGCTGCAGCACCTTGACGTGACTACCGCTTCCACCTCCCTCTATCTGGTTCCCGTGTTCGGAGTTCTGCTGGCTGCTTCTCTGCTCGGCGAGCGGCTAAGCCTGGCGGCCCTTGTTGGAGCAGCGATTGTTCTGATCTCAACCATTCTGGTGGTGCGCTATGACACAAGCTACTAAGTTCGCGCGATTCTTCGTCGCATTCTTTTTGTGCGTCAGTGTGGTTACCGGACAGGACACCCTTCCGGTTACGACCACCGTGAACGAATCCTTGATCGCGGGACGCCCCGTTGCTCTGGATGCTCAGAGGAAGCTCTTACCATTTCCTATGCCGGACGACACCGGCTACTCCTACTCCGCATATTTTCTTTCGCAATGGACGATTGTGTGGGACCAGTACAATCGTCAGCGGCTCCCTTACTATTTCTGCTGCTTTGATTTTGACCGCACCACCTTTGAGCTGTTCCCGGAATGGCACTGGGCCAATTCCACTGGCTATTTGCGCGCCATGATGCAAGGTTTTGTCGAGCGCCTCTATCCCTACACAGGCGACCCGCACGCGCTGGAATTCCTTCAGAATTTCGTGGACTATGAACTCGAAAACGGTCTAACTCCGGAAGGTTACGCGTGGGCCCAGGTACCCTACCCGTCCGCCAATCCCGGCAGCCGCCGTTACACCGGGTGGAGCGACCACGGTGAAGACTTCGTGGAACCTCACGTCGTCGGAGAAGACGGCTACGCGTATTTGCGGCTGTATGAGATGACCGGCAACACCAAGTATCTGCGCGCCGCGATTCGCTGTGCCGAGGCGCTCGCAAAGAATTACAAGGTTGGCGATGAACGCAATTCTCCCTGGCCGTACCGCTGTTTCGCCCGGGATGGCCGCATCGACGGCGGAACGGGAATGTTCCCGTATTCTGCAAATGTCGTCGAGCCCATCATGCTGCTGGACGAGTTGATCCGCCTGGACCAGGGCGACACCGCTTCCTACAAAAAAGTCCGTGAAGGCGCGTGGGCTTGGCTGATGAAGTACCCGATGCAGAACAACGTGTGGGTGGGCTATTTCGAGGACGTGAAGGCCAGCATGGAAAACATGAACCAGGTTATTCCGCTGGAATTCGCGCGCTATGTACTTCTTCACCCGGAAAAAGACCCCGACTGGCGCGAGCATTCGCGCAAGCTGGTTGAGTGGGTGAAGACCACCCCGAGATGGCCCAAATATGTCGTCCACGGCGCTACCGTCACCACGGAACAGGGGAGCAGTCTCAAGGATTTTTGCTGCAATCTCCCGAATCAGTGTTGCGATAGCCACAGTTCAAGACTTGCTGCCGTCGAAGCGCTGTATTACGCAAAGACGGGAGATGCGGCCTACAAGGAAGCGGCCTACCGTACCTACAACTGGGTCACTTATTTTCAGGGCCTTTCCGCATCGGCCCACGCTCCTTTCAGCACTCAGTGGTGGTTCACGGATGAATTTTCCGATGGGCCTCGCAGAATGATGGATGCCTTCTGGGCCATCCCCGAATGGGCGCCGGCCGATGAATCCCATCTCCTGGGTTCACTCTCCGCCGTTACGAAGATCGCATATGGCCGGGGATCGATCACCTATTCGACTTTCGATAGTGAATCCACGGACGTGTTGCGTCTGAATTTCGTTCCGGACTCCTTGGTGGTGGGCGGCAAGCCCATCAGCCGCCGCAAGGATCTTGCTCAGCAAGGCTACGTTTTCGACGATAAGACCCACGTCCTTTCCATCCGCCACATCACTTCCAGGGACGTCGACATTCAAGGAAAAAGCGATCGCGTCCCTCCATCCTACGTCACCTTCGACGATCCCCATCTCGCGGCCGGAACGTCTCTGATCGGCCAATATCCTTCCGGCATAATCGATTGGGGTAAGGGCGATTGGCAGATCGGCGCGCCGCATGGGAAGTTCGCCACTTTCACGCTTGTCTTGGCCGATCCAAAGATCAGGCGGTCCGATTTTCACTTCACCGTACCACTCATTTTTTCCGGAATCGATGTCTACAACGATGGAGACACCGATTCGACGGTTACCATCAGTTCACCGGAAATCCACGAGACTTCCTTCACGATCAAACCCAAAGAGCTTCGCCGCTTAAGGACCGGGTGGCGTGATCCAAGTTCCCGGGTCACCTTCGACTTTACCAGCGGTGAGGCACTGCGGTTTGACAATCTGGCTTATCTTCATCCATAGAGTTCTACGCGGACATAAGTCGAAACCAGAGGAGCGTCGGGTTATGAGCAGTTGACGAACGCCACCTGAAACGCCTGCTCTCGGAGTATATTCGCTACTACCACGAGGACCGCACGCATTTCGGACTGGGGAAGGGAACGCCAGACGGCAGAACTCGCACCATATCCTCAGGTCGCGTCCTTTCTCATGTGCGACTGGGAGGGCTGCACCACCGGTACGATCGGGCTGCCTAATCCGAACCAACGGCGTCGCGAAAACGTCCGGGTTACAGGTATACCGCGCGGGCGTTCTTCCGGGAGAGATTCTTGGCGCTCTGGGATGAAGGGATAACCTAGATGGGACAGCCGTCGCGGCAAGAAGCGCGCTATTTTCAGTGCGCTTAGAATTGTGGCGAAGCACAGGCCAACACACGCGGCGAGTGATCAGAAAGGATTTGTACCCGCGCTCCTCCGAAGCGCGTCAGGAGAGCTTTTGCCCACTTGACAAAGACTTATCATGGAAGTCGGCTAATCGGACGTGTGCCCTTCAGGGCCGATAAACGGAAGAACAGCGGCTATTACCAGGCCTTCGTTAAGTGCGTTGGAAGAAGTGAGTTCGAATTGACACATGATCAGCCGCTACGACGACGGCTGGGACTGAGGGAGATCCCTTACATTGATATTCACCGTTTATAGGCAATTCAGTTTTTTCCTGGCAGGCTTTGGGTTTGCTTTGAGTCTGATCGAGGTGCAGCCCATCTGGCGGCAATCAAGTGTCGTGTGCATAATCCATTGGCGCAGCGACTTGTCATGCCGCAACACACGCCGAATACAGAGTCCGAAGTAACCGGTGTTTGTATTCACAAAACCAGGGGTAATTCCTCGATTGCGACCATGACCATGAATCAAGGTCAGTTCACTTTCACCCATCTCCCAAGTCTGCTGCACAATCTTGCCAAGAGTTCCGTTGAATACGATCTCAGCCGGATGATAGCCGTGAAGGTCAATTTCCATAATTTCCCCTGGTACGCTTGAACCGGGAGCCGACAGGCTGTCCCCAAGATAAAGAATAGTGGATCATCGGCCATCAGCTCCAGATTTCATGGGCCCGGCTCAATCCCGATCTCGTCATTGACAGCTTCTCTGAATCGCTGTTTGCAACCGAGGTACTTTTCAGTGGTCTGCACCGAAACATGTCCCAATAGAAACTGAATTTGTTCCAGTTCGCCGCCAGCGCTGTGGTATAGACGAGCACACGAGCGCCGAAGATCGTGCGGTGAGAGTTTCGAAACTCCAAGTATTCCTGCGTACTGCTTGACGACGTGCCAGACTACCTTCTCTGTTAGTTCCTCACCCCAAATCGTGCCGGTCCTACAGACCCGCCGAAAAAGCCTGCCATCGACTACGCGCCCTGCGGCCTCTTGTTCATCTGAGTGAATGTCGGACACGGACACGCCGGGCGCAAATCCATAGATTCAAAACGCAGACGGCGACAGTGCCCGCAATGAGAAGGTTCGGGGGAATATTAAGGTACACCACCGCATCGAGGTAATGCAGAAGGAAAGGGCCGCGATAAGCCGAAACGCCGCCACGCACCTCAAGCCACGTTTCAAACGCCGTGAGCGGGCACCAGAAACCAAAGATTTCGATGATCACTCCGTACACCAGCGTGGCAAC
>Ga0210404_10000567_pt1 | contig 18525 bp, 19 predicted proteins | sample IncBWH28MmetaG_FD_155455 | JGI IMG/M metagenome (GOLD analysis project Ga0210404, IMG submission 155455) | Forest soil microbial communities from Barre Woods Harvard Forest LTER site, Petersham, Massachusetts, United States - Inc-BW-H-28-M | ecosystem: Environmental > Terrestrial > Soil >... | reverse complement strand
TCCGGCGATCTGTTCCCGGAGAACATCCATATCTATGATCCTCCGTTGGTACTGTTGCCCCCAGATGTGGCTGCTGTCGCGAGCATCGATCAGTTCGGCGCTGATGCTCAGTGTGTCCCCGCGCTGCATGAGTTTGCCCTTGAAGATGGCGCGCACGCCCAGTTCGCGACCAACCGTTTGAGGATCCGTTTCTTTTCCCTTGAAGCGAAAGGCGGAGTCTCGCGACATCACCTTCAGATTCGGCAACTGCGACAAGCTGTTGATGAGGCTCTCGGTGATGGCATCGCTCAAGTATTCCGCGTTCGTGTCACCACTGGCATTCACGAACGGCAGCACCGCCACGGAGTCTATGGTTTCTCCGCCTCGCCTGGCCACCCTGAAGAACCAGCCCGCACACACCAGCAAGGCCAGTACTACAACCGTAGCGCTCCCTAGAGCGGCTCTACTGCGCCACGGCCATCGCCTCTTCGCAGGAAAGGAGGTGCCAGGCGGGCTGACTTGAAGGGTTGCTTCTCTCTGCGTCGGAGCGGCGTGCGGGAACCGTCGCACGGCTCCCACAAAACGGTAACCTCGCCGAGGAACCGTTTCAATGAAAGTTGGATCCTCACCCAATGCCTTTCGCAACAGGAAGATGTGGTTGGAGAGGCTACCCTCTTCGACGAACGTGTCGGGCCAAAGCAGGCTGATCAGTTCGTCCTTCTCCAGCACGCGTCCACCATTTCGGACCAACAAATACAGGGTGTCGAATGCTTTGGGCGTGAGCGCTACTATCTCGTTACCGCGCAACAATTTGCGTTCGGCGGGATCCAGACGGAAGGGGCCAAATTCGTAAAGCCGCATGGACTCCTGGCTGGGCACCTCTTTGGCAGCCGGGGACGAATCGCGCAAACCTTCAGAGGCAGCTCGTCGGCGTGTTTCTTCGCTCACGGTTTGTCTCGCAATCCCTGTGAGAACTCTTGAGAATTTATGAGGTCGGCCAGAGGACTTCCGCTACAGCCAAGGCTACGTTTCGTAGAGAAACAGGCGGATGGACGGGCCTTTGGTTGATGCTACTCCCGATCTCCGCTTCGTTCAACCTCGGTCTAAGGAGAGTGAAAAATGTTGCGAAACCCGGTTTTGAAGAGAAGTGTTTTCTCGATTTCGCTTGGCCTGCTGGCGCTGGCCGGCTTGGCGGCCATGATCCTTCCTCTGATGCTCAGACCAGTCCGGGCACACGAGCGAAACGGAGAACTCCATGTGACGAAGAATTGCTCGGCGTGGACGCTCGACAACGGTGCCTTCTGCACGATCAAATCCTCGAACCTCCCGGAGATCGAGGTCGGCTCGCAGGTCTTGTATGCTCAGGCCGTTGTAGGTTGCGATAACGGTGGCACCACCTACCCGTGCACGGCCCCCCTCCCAACCCCCGAAGGCCGCTATATCTCTGTGGACAGCAGCGCCGTCCTCTACGTCGGGACCGGCAACTGGGCGGTCGGCCGTTGCACACTCGACAACACGGGCAATTCCGGACTGTGCACGTTCTCGGATGGGATCGGGCAGTTGACCGGATTCCGGGCCCGTGTACTTGTATCGAGTACGGACGGCGTAAATTATCAATGGAACGGAACGTACAGCTTTGGGCCGGAGGAACACTAGATTGTGTCTAAAAAGGCCGGCGGCCGCCGCTCACTCGCGTGTTGGGTAGCGGCCGCAGGATCGCTCGTGCCGTTCTAAGCGACCCATTCACCCATTCCGGGGAAACGCTGCATTACGCGGCGACGACCAGCGACTCAGGGCCAGTGGCCGGCTACACGGAAGTTTGCCAGCAACAGGCTTCTAGGAAGTTGGCATCGTCTCAAGCCCAAACGCCTTAAGTTAGGGGGTAAAGCCCGCGTTGATTTTGGGGCCTTACGCGGCGCTGTAAGCTGTCCAGTTCCATGGTATTACAAGCGTCCGGTGTGCACGTTTCCAGGGGTTACGTTTGTGAGTTTGTCGGCAGCCTGTGAAACCGTGCCTGGCCGATATGTCCTCACGGGAGAAGTCCCAAGAAACAATATAAGAGTAATCTCAGCCCCTCCGTCGCCCTCTTGGCCATTGCCGTGCAAATGTTGCCTGTGTCCATGACTTCCTTGCCCATGCCGGCATGCCTGCCAATCGCGGAGATCTCACGGGGGGAGAGTGAGCAGTTTCTGCTGCAGGCGTTTCGCTCGTTTGCCGAAGCTGCGGATTCGCTGGAACGCTCTTATGGCAAACTGCGTTCCGAAGTGGCGCGGCTGCACGGCGAACTGGAGCAGAGCAACGCGGGGTTGGCAAAGAGTCTCGAAGAGAACCGCCGGATGCGCGAGCATCTGGACCGCATTCTCGAAGGGCTTCCCTGCGGGGTGCTGGTGACGAAATCCGACGGTGCGATCTCATTGCTAAATCCTGAAGGCCGGCGTCTCCTCGGTTCGACCACGGTCATTTCGACCCAGACCGCCGAGGAGCTTGACGGCCCCGGATGCCAATTCTCTGTGCCGGGCGAGTTGCGCGATCTGTTCGCGCGAGCCCGCTCTGAACCCGGCGAGCAGGAGCAGTGCTTCCCCGACGGATGCGGAGGCGGAGGCGAGCGCTGGCTCGCGGTGCGCCACGCCGCCCTCAAAGATAAAGACCTCAAAGATAAAGATAAAGACAAAGATAAAGATTCGGAGAATGATGGGTCCGGCGGCGCGGAGTGTGTGTCCATCTTCATTCTGCGCGATGTAAGCGACGCCAAACGGCTGGTGCAGGAGCGGGATAAATTGCGCCGCGAGCAGGCGCTGGCGGAGATGTCGGCCATCCTGGCGCATGAGATCCGCAATCCGCTGGGCAGTCTGGAATTGTTTGCCGGGTTGCTGGCCGGGGCGGGGCTGTCCGCGGAATGCCGCCAGTGGGTCGAGCATGTGCAGGCGGGACTGCGCACGCTGGCTGCGACGGTCAATAATGTTTTGCACTTCCATAGCCTGCCTGCGCCGGAGCGCGCGCCCACCGATCTGGGCCAGTTGCTGGACTGGGCGGGCGGGTTTCTGGTGCCGATGGCGCGGCAGGCACGCGTGGAGTTATGTCTGCGCAATCATCTTCACGGAGTCTGGTTCGCCGCCGACCGTCATCGTCTCGAACAAGTGCTGCTGAATCTGGTGCTCAATGCGTTGCGGGCGATGCCTGGCGGAGGCTGGGTCGAGATTTCCGGACACAGGGTTCACCACGGGGACGCCGCTGCGGCAATTTCGGTAAGCGACACGGGGCCGGGAGTTCTGGCCGGAAGCGCGTCGAAAATATTTGAGCCGGGATTCAGCACCCACGCAGGCAGCCCGGGGCTGGGCCTGGCCGTATGCCGCAAGATCGTCGAGCAGCACGGCGGATGGCTGGAAGCAGGCAGCTGCGCGGGCGCGGGGGCAAGTTTCACGCTGACGCTTCCATTGAGGGAAGAACTGAGACAGGGAAGGTTTGGCAGTGGCTCAGTTTCATAAGGAAGCGAGCCAAACGCGCGATTAATGTGTCGCAGAGCGCGACCCCTCGGCTTCGCTCAGGGCAGGCTACTTCGCGCGGCTCGCCCAGATCCTTCACTGCGCAAAGAACGCTTGTTCAGGATGACAATTCACGAGGTGGCAGGATGAATCGAGTTCTGGTGGTTGACGACGAAGCCGGCATGCGGGCGGCGCTGGAAGCGCACTTCTTGCGGCGCGACTGGCGGGTGGACACGGCGGCGAACGCAGGCGAGGCGCTGGAAAAGTTCCGCCGGGTGCTGCATCCGCTGGTGGTGACCGACATTCGCATGCCCGGCGCGGACGGCTTTAGCGTGATGCGCGAGGCGCGCGCTCTGGCGCCGCATACGGCGGTGATCTTGTTGACGGCGTTCGCCAATGTCCCCGATGCCGTCACCGCCATGAAGGGCGGGGCCTGCGATTATCTGGTGAAGCCGGTCGCCTTTGAGCAACTCGAACAGGCGGCGGAACGGATATTGGCGCAGGCCAGGACCCAGGCGGAAGCGACGGAAGGGTTGGCGGGACACGCTCCGGGCTGGCTGCGAGCGCTCGATCGCGCCCGCCAGGCTGCGGCCAGCGGCGCCGACGTGCTGATCGAAGCCGAGAGCGGCACGGGCAAGGAATTGGTGGCGCGACTGATCCATCGGCTGAGTCCGCGCCGCGATCATGCTTTTGTGGCGATCAATTGCTCCGCTTTTCCTGAGACCCTGCTTGAAAGCGAGCTTTTCGGCTATGCCCGGGGAGCTTTTACGGGAGCGACTGCAGCGAAGCCGGGCCGGTTCGAGCTAGCGCACCGGGGAACGCTGCTGCTCGACGAGGTGGGCGAGATGCCGCTCGGGCTGCAGCCGAAGCTGCTGCGGGTGCTGCAGGAGCGGGAGTTCGAACGACTGGGCGACACGCGAAGCGTGAAGGTGGACGTGCGCGTGATCTCCACCACGAATCGAACCTTGTCGGAAATGGTGCGGGAGGGAAAGTTTCGGGCCGACCTGTTTTACCGGCTGAACGTGATTCCACTGGCTCTGCCGCCTTTGCGCGAGCGCCGGGAAGACATCCGGGAATTGGCCGAACATTTTCTGCGGCTGTACGGGACACAAGCGAGGACTCTGCACCTGACTGCGGAATTTATGGAGCGGCTTGAAGCCCACACCTGGCCGGGCAACGTGCGCGAACTTGCAAACTGTGTGCGCCGGGCGGTGGCGTTGGCCTCGGGCCCGGAGATCGGAAGGGAAAGCCTGGAAGGATCGCCCTGGGACGAAGCCGGGGCGACCGGGCAGCGTGACCGCGATCGCAAAGGCAATCCCGACGATCGTTTGAGGGCCGGTGTTTCGCTCGAGAATATGGAGCGCAAGCTGGTGGAGATGACGCTCGAAGCGACCGGAGGAAACCGCTCGCGTGCGGCGGAACTTTTGGGGGTAAGCCTGCGCACGGTGCGCAACAAGGTCCGCAACTATGGTCTGCCGAGCTGGAGCAGTTATGTCCATGATTGATAGTCCGATGATCGAGGCGCTCGGCCGATTTCTTGATGTCGAGGTAGCGCGCCACAAGCTGATCACCTCGAACCTGGCCAACATCGATACACCGGGCTACCGCACGCGCGATCTCGACTTCCGCGCGGAGCTGGCGCGAGCCGGCGCTCAGGCTGCGGGAACTGAAGGCGGCAGCTTGTCCTACGCGTCTTACTCCTACACGCCCTCCTACACTCCCGTGGCGCGCCCGGTGCGCGGACTGCTGGAGCGTCCCGACGGCAACAACGTGAGCGTGGAGCGCGAAAGCCTGCTGCTGGCCGAGACGCAGATGAAGTTCAACCTGGGAGTACAGCTGGTAAGAGGCGAGTTCCATGAAATTTCGGCAGCGATTAGCAGTGGAGGCACATCGTCATGAACCTGTTTGGCATGCTGGAAGTGAGCGGCTCGGCGCTGGGGGCAGAGCGCTGGAGGGCCGAGGTGGTGGCCGCGAATATGGCCAATGCCGAGACCACGCGCACCGCGCATGGAGGCGCGTACCGGCGTCAACTGCTGGTATTTCGCGCCCAGCCCATGCCGCGATTTCCGTTGTTGCTGGCGCATTTGCGGAAGGCGACTCCGGATGGCGGGGTGCGGGTCGAGCGGGTCGTGGCCGATGCGTCGCCGATGCCAAGCCGCTATGAGCCGGGACATCCCGATGCAGACAGTGCGGGCTATGTCACTTATCCGAACGTGAATCCGGTGATGGAGATGGCCGACCTGTTGAGCGCGGTGCGAGCTTATCAGCTGAACGCGGTGGCGGTGCAGGCGGCGAAAAGCATGATCCAGCAATCGTTGCAGATTCTGACGTAGTAAGGATTAAGAATAAATGAGCAGCCCGATTTCCTCCTTGCGCATTCTTCCCGCCGAGATTCAGAACGCGGCCGGCGAGTTCCCGAACGCATCGGGCGGCGGGTTTGCCGAAACCCTGCGGGGAGCGATGGACGAGATGGGAGAATTGAGTTCGCAGGCGGACAGCAAAGTGGCGGGCGTGCTCACCGGCAACGGCGCCGATGTGCACAGCGCTCTGATCGCGGTGGAGAAGGCCGATCTTTCTTTCCAGCTCATGATGCAGGTGCGCAACAAGATTGTTTCCGCGTATCAGGAGATTTCGCGCATGCAGTTCTAAGGCTCTGCCGGAGCCAGAGTTCCCTTCGTGATCGAGGTAACGGGATCGAGACAAGCGATGGCCGACAACAAACCCCAATCCTTCGACGACGTCCTGCAACGTCTGGGAGAGTTCTTCAAGGGATTGAGCTTCCAGCAGCGTTTTATGCTGGTGGCGGGAGTCGCCCTGGTAGCGGGGACGTTGTGGGTGTTTGTGGCGCTGCTGGGCCAGCCGAAGTATGTGACGCTGTATTCCGGACTGAGGCCCGAAGAAGCGCAGGCGCTGGGCGGACGGCTGGCGGCGAAAAACATTCCGCACCAGATTTCGCCGGACGGAGGCAGCCTGCTGGTGCCCGAGGACAAGCTCGATGCCAGCCGACTGGAAACGGCGGCGGCTGGGCTGCCGCGCAGCGCGCGCATGGGATTTGAACTGTTTGATACGCCCAACTGGGCAGGGTCGGATTTTACCGAGAAAGTGAATTACCAGCGTGCGCTTGAAGGCGAACTGGAGCGTACGCTGGCCACGCTGAGCGAAGTCCAAGCAGTGCGCGTACATCTGGTGATGCCGCAAGAATCGCTGTTTACCGAGCAGGAACATGAAGCCAAGGCGGCGGTAATTCTGAAGACACGGAGCGGAAGACTGTCGGAACAAGCCCAGCAGGCGATTCCGCAGCTAGTGGCGAGCGCGGTTGACCGGCTGCGTCCGGAAAACGTTACGGTGGTCGACGCCGACAGCAACACGCCGCTGGTGCATGGGCGGGACGGAGCTGGGGGCCGGGCATTTGCTCCGGACGAAGAGCTGGCCAAGACGCTGGTTCATACTCTGGAACCGGTGGTGGGTGTGGATCACGTGCGGGCCAGCGTGCACGTGGAGTATGACCTGGGAACGAGCGAAGACACGCAGGAAGTCTACGATCCGAAAACTCCGACGGCTCTGACCCAGGAACATTCCGAGGAGAGTTCGACGGGGGAGGCTCCGGCGGGGGTTCCGGGCACGGCCAGCAACGTCCCGGCGGCCACAGCACCAGCCGCGACGGGCCCAGCCCTAGCTACGACGCCGGCTGCAGGCGCGGCGGCGGCGGCCGGTTCTTCGTCCAGTGCCGAGCATTCCACATCACGATCGGATTCTACGACTTACGCTATTAGCAAGAGCTTGCACCGCAGCGTAGAGCCTGCCGGACGGGTGCGGCGGATCGCGGCTGCCGTGCTGGTGGACGATGCCGTGGACGTGACCGAACAGGCAGGCAAGCGCAGCACGACGCGGCGGAAACGCACCATCGACGAGATGAAAGAGATTGAGCAACTGGCGCGTGCGGCGATTGGCGTGGATGCGCAACGCGGCGACGTGCTGGCGGTGGAGAACCTTTCGTTCCAGGAATTGCCTCTCGAAACCCCCGCGCCGCCGGGCAAATCCGAGCACTGGCGCCGGCTGCTGGAGCCATGGTCCTGGGTGTTGCGCTATGTCGCACTGGGGGCGCTGTTTCTCGTGGTCTATGCCTTGATCCTGCGGCCAGTGAAGAAATTGGCCATGACCGCATTCCGGGAATTGCCGGGAAAAGTCGCGCAGCGGAATTCGTCCCAGTCTCTGCCCGCCTCCGGAAGTCTGAGCCCGCTTGAGGAGGGCGGACAGCCGCAGGGACAGGGCCAGGGACAGGGACAAAGAGCCAACCAGCTCAAGCGGATGCTGACCGACAAGGTGAAAGCCGAGCCCGCGGCAGCCAGCCGCCTGGTCGAATCCTGGGTGCGGGAGGATAAAACCACGTGACCACCCCTGCCACTGGTTCGCAGGTTACTGGTTTGCAAGTCACCGGTTTGCATAAGGCTGCGATTCTGCTGGTGCTTCTGGGAGAAGACGCGGCCAGTAACATTTACCGGCATCTGGCGCAGGCGGAGGTGGAACGGATCACGCAGGAGATTGCAACCCTGGAATCGGTCAATCCCGAAACGGCGCTGGGGGTACTCGAGGAATTTCATCGCCTGGTCCTAACCGGCGACTATATGAGTCAAGGCGGAACCGAATATGCGAAGAAGTTATTGGTGAAAGCTTTTGGGGAGGAGGGTGCGAGCGATTTGTTGCGCGAAGTGTCGCGAGCATCCGAGCTGAGCATAGGCAAGCTCGATTCGCTTCGCAAGGCCGATCCGCAGCAACTGGCGAAGTTCATTGAAGGCGAGCATCCGCAAACCATCGCGCTGATTCTGGCCCATCTGGAGTCGAAGCAGGCGTCGACGGTGCTGATGCGGCTGCCCCCGGAATTGCGGGCCGAACCCATCAAGCGCCTGGCTCAGTTGCGGCAATTCTCGCCCGAGATGGCGCAGCGGGTGGCGGTGGTTCTGCACAAGCGGCTGGAGGCTCTGGGAGAACAGAGCCGGCGGGCGTACGCGGGATTGAAAGGCGTGGCGGACCTGATGAACCGGCTGGACTTGAAGACGGGCAAAGAAATCCTGGAGTCGATTGAAGGCGAAGATCCCAAGCTGGCGCTGTCCATCCGCAACCTGATGTTCACCTTTGAAGATCTGCTGACCGTGCCCGAGGCCGGCATCCGCGAACTGCTGGGGCAGATGGATAAAAAGACGCTGGCGACCGCCCTGCGGGGGGCCTCGGAAGAAGTAAAGAACTACATTTTCAAGTCGATGTCGTCGCGCGCCGTGGAAATGCTGAAAGAAGATATGGAAGTGCTGGGACCGGTGAAGTCGCGGGAGATCAACAAGGCGCAACTGGAAGCGGTGGCGGTAGCGCGCAAGCTGGAAGCCGAGGGCAAGCTGACGTTGACTCCGGAGGCAGAAGATGAGTTCGTCAGCTAGCCGGGCCCAAGCCCCGCCAGTGGGCGCGACCCCGGCGCAGAGCAGGCAGCCGGAAGTGTCTGCCTTCCCCTACTGCGAAGTAACGGTGCCAACCAGCCGGCACAACTTTCCGGGGACGGAGTTCCCCCTGCCGCGCAGGGGAGAATCAGAATCCGATCCATCGGCATTGTCGGCTCAGGCGCGGGAGTTGGGACGCCGGCAGGGCGAGCTCGAATCCTGTACAAAGTTTGAGGAGCAACTGGCTCGGGAGCGCTCGGCGGTGGCCAAAGCGCTGACGGATTTTTCCCGGGAGCGTTCGGCCTACTATCAGAAGATCGAGGAGGAAGCGGTCCGCTTGGCGCTGAGCATCGCGCGCAAGATATTGCATCGCGAAGCCCAGGTGGATCCGCTGCTTTTGATGGGCATCGTACGGGTGGCGCTGGAGAGAATCGAAGGCGCCACTGGGGTAGTGCTGGCGGTGCATCCGCAGCGGGCGGCGGGTTGGCGTGACTACTTGGCTTCGCGCACGGACCCGGGAGACTTGCCGGAGATCGTGGAAGATCCAGCCATGGGGCTCGAGCAATGCGAGTTGCGAACTTCCATGGGAACCGCGGAACTGGGTCTGGAGGTGCAGTTGAAGGAGATTGAGCATGGCCTGATGGACTTGCTGGCGGCGCGGCCGCAAGAGCAAGGGAAAGAGCAAGAGCAAAAGAAAGAGAAGCCGTGAGCCCAGACGCTTCCCTGGCACCCTACTTTGCCCGGCTGGATTCCTGCCCGGCGTTGCGCTGGCAGGGCCGGGTGACGCAGGTGATCGGGCCGCTGGTCGAGTCGGTTGGACCTTTCTGCTCGGTGGGAGAAGAATGCCAGATCATTGATTCCCGGGGACGAGTGCTGGCGGGAGAGATTGTGGGATTCCGGGACACGACGGTGCTGTCGATGCCGCTCGAATCGCCGCGCGGGATCCGTTACGGCGACCGGGTGTCGACGTGGGGAGAGCGTCCGACCATTCGTGTGGGCGACGGCCTGCTGGGGCGGGTGATTGACGGCGGCGGCCAGCCGCTCGATTCGTTGGGGCCGACGGGCGGGTGCGAATACTGGGCGTTGGATCGGGCGGCCCCGCTGCCTCTCGAACGCATCCCGATTCGTGAGCCTTTGGGCTGCGGCATTCGAGCTATCGATGGATTTCTGACTTGCGGGCGGGGCCAGCGTGTGGGCATTTTCGGCGGCAGCGGAGTGGGCAAGAGCACGCTGATTGGCATGATGGCGCGCAACACCAGCGCCGATCTGACAGTGCTTGGTCTGGTAGGGGAGCGCGGCCGGGAGGTGCGCGACTTCCTCGAGAACGCTTTGGGCGAAGAGGGATGCAAGCGCGCCTGTGTGGTGGTTTCTACTTCCGATCAATCTCCGCTGTTGCGGATTCGCGCAGCTCTGGCAGCGACGGCCGTGGCCGAGTACTTCTGCGCGCAGGGTAAACATGTTCTTCTCGTGGTGGACTCGCTCACCCGCCTGGCGATGGCGCAGCGGGAGATCGGCCTGGCTGCCGGGGAACCGCCGACGGCGAAGGGGTATACACCTTCCTGCTTTACCATGCTGGCGCGTTTGATCGAACGTGCGGGACGGTTCAGCGCGGGCAGCATCACAGCGTTTTATACGGTGCTGATGGAAGGCGACGACGAGCAGGATCCGCTGGTGGACGGAGCGCGGGCGCTGCTGGATGGACATGTGATGCTCGACCGGCGGCTGGCTGTGCGCAGCCACTATCCGCCGATTGCCATACTCGATAGCGTAAGCCGATTAATGCCGGCTGTATCTTCCGCTCCGCACCTGCAAAAAGCGCAAGCCTTGCGCAGGCTGCTAGCCGCCTATTCGGCTTCCGACGATCTGGTCCGGATTGGGGCTTATCAGAAGGGCAGTGACTCGACCCTGGACAAAGCTCTCACCTTGATCCCAGAGCTCGACCAGTTCCTGATGCAGAAACCCGGCGAGGCTGCTCCGATGCCGGAAACTATCAACAAGTTGCTGGCTTTGCCGGGCTGAGAACATGCTGAGAACGTGCTCTGAAAACATGCTTTGAAAACATGCTCTGAAAAACATGGCTTTCCATTTTCCGCTGCACGCTGTACTTCATTTCCGCCAGAGCGTCGAACACCAGCAGGAATTGCGACTGCACGCCGCCAACCAGCAGGTGGCACGGGTGCAACACGCGATCGAACAAACGGACGCACGCAGGCAAGAACTCCTTATCACGCAGACCAAGAAGTTGGGCTTGGGGATGACCGCGGTCGAGTTGCAGTTCGAATTGCTGTGTGAGACTGAACTTCTGCGGCACCGAAGGGAATTTGAACAACAACTGGCGCGGCTGGTGCAGCAGCGCGAGCAGCAGCGCGAGCTTCTTCAGCAAGCCAGGCGGGCGCGGGAGACGCTGGAAGCGGTGCGCGATCAGCAACTCCGGCGGTACCAAAAGGAAGCTTTACGGCGCGAGCAGCGCAGTGTGGACGATCTGTTTCTTCTGCGGAGTGAATATTTGCGGCGTGGCTAGAGTTTGCCGGGTGCGTGGTCACACGTTGCCCAGTTCCTCTCTTCCGGAATCCTACTCCTTACTTCGGCAAAACCTGGATTTACTTGAATTCACAGCGGTTGGCATTCTCCTCCGGTTGCAAAGAGCAGACCTGCCTTCTGGCGACTCGAATGCATGGGTGTCAGGCGAGCCTCCGATATTCGTCGGAGGCAATTTCCGTGAACCTGATCCTCGAAGCCATTTCGAACAGTGTTTCCGCGCTGCCAGCAGCGGCCTCAGTTGCCCCGCCTGGTTCAGTGCAGCGACTGGGTGGATTTGCCTCGACGCTCGCGGCGGCGCAAGGTCTTTCTACCACGCAGACCGCGGCGGGAGTAGTCCAAGCCTCAAACGGACCAGTAGTACAGAGCACAGGAACCGCGGCAAACCTGAATGTGCGAATGCCGACTGCGGGGAATTCCGCACTCAAGAGATTGTCGAGCAGCTCGCCTGTGATAGTAAGCCCTCCTGCGGCTATGAATATTGTAGTTCCGGGATTCATCCCTGAAACCGCGAATCAGATTCCATCGCCACCTCTGCGGTCGAGCCTTCTGCAACCGAGCCTCATGCAACCCAGCCCCGTGCAACCCAGCGCTCCGGCAACGCCGCTAGCGGCTCTCCGGGCCCAGGTTCCAGACGTCGCGGCTGGAGCGTTTCAGCCGGGAGTGCAGATGACCGCTTACGAAGCGACAAGGCAGAGCACTCCCGTTAGTTACTCTGCATTGAGCCCGACTGCCGGGAAGTTGAGTTCGTTCACAAATCCCGACAGTATCGCGGGCGATCTGACAAATCCGTCGACTCCTGCGACTTTGATCCGAAATGTAAGTGGCCAGACAAACAGTCAGGAGACAGCGAAGGCCAACAGCGCCCCTCCACCGCTCTCTACGGCCGCGGGAGCAACCGCCTTCACTGCTGGTTTGCCGAACCCTGAGCCGGGCAGTCAGTGGAATAGTTCGCAGGATGGGTCGGCAGCAGCGGGACCGCTGCTGCTGGCTGAGAGCATGCAGCCACGGGTTTTCTCCGCCACAACCGGACGGTCGGCGCCAGTCACTCCGTCGCCGGATGTGGTGAAGGGCGGTCAGGTGAGTGCGTTCTTGGAGGCTGGCCCTGGATTGAGGTCAGCGCGACCGACACTTCAGGCAGATCAGGCAGGTAGGCCCACAGCGTTCACTGCAAATCTGTTGGCGAATGCAAAGGCCGAAGCCGAGCCTGCGGCAGCAGTACTTCTTGCTTCCGCGGACCTGCACAGCGGCCAAGCTAACGCTCCAAGTGTGATTGCGACGGACACTATTGCGACGGACACTACTGTGACAGAGCCTGCGGTTCAAACCGATCTCTGGGCGCAGACGGGAACGGGGAATCCAGTCTCGGGAATCGTCAATGCTCAGATCTCTGCCTCTGCCTCTGCCTCGTCCATTTTGAATCCCTCAGCCCAATTGGCGCCGGCTAGAGCAGCGTTGCAGTTTGCTGTGCCAAGGGTACGAGACGCAGTTGCAACTCCGAACGTTCGCGGAGCGGGCCGGGGCGCGGATGCTCCGGCGTCAATCCTGACTTCGGCTTTGTCGACGGGACCTGACGCAGGCAAGGGGTTGCCGCTGGCGAGCCAGACGCCGTTTTCGGTTTTCTTCTCCGGTCCCGGACCAGGTGCGGAATCGGCGGCATCTGTTTTGCCAAAGATGATGCTTCCCGTAACAAGCTCTGCGATCCGGGACAGTCATGCAACCGGCACTGAGGCGCCCAGCGCGAGTCCGCAAACTAGTTTGCAGAGCGCTAGCACTCACAACGCGGCTCCGCAGATTACCAGGGACTCATCGGCTCGAGCCGAGAGTGCAATACCGGCTGGACAACCCCTCCACCGGGAGGGAGATGTGAATGCGGCGAACATGCAGCTTGCCACGCCACATATCGCGGCGGCGCCAGCCCGGGTTGCGCCGACTTCTGCTGCAGTGACTCTGCCCTTGGGCGCGCCCGCAGCGCTCGTCGCCGACTCACTGCCGAAGACGGGTACGCTTCCAGGGGCAATACCTGGGGGCACGGCGAACGGTTCTCCGGCAGTTCCAGCTCCGGCAGTTCCAGAAAGACCGGCTGCGGCCGTTCCCGGGCCGGTGCAAATGGCACAGATAGTGAGCCGGGTACAACAATCCGAGATGCGGATTGGGATGAATACGTCCGCATTCGGCAGCGTGGAAGTTCGTGCAGTGGTTCATGCCAACGATGTTGGGCTGGTGATCGGCAGTGAAAAAGGAGACTTGCGCAGCCTCCTGAGCAATGACATGCCGGTCATCGCGAACACGCTGCAAGAGCAGAATCTGCGGCTGCATAGCGTGAATTTCATGCAGGGATTTGCCTTTTCGAATAATGCTTCGGGGGGAGGCGATTCCCAGCCGCGTTCCTTTGTCCCGATGCGCACAGCTGTAGGCCTCGGAGGATCTGAGGCCACGGCGGATGATTTCATCGAACGCTTGCTGCCTGCGGAATTCGGCGGGGGGCGCAGCGGTCTCAGCATTCTTGCTTGAAGGAGAACACTAGTTATGAGTTCAACTCCGATTGTTCCGACACCGCCTACGGGAGGCACGACGCCGCCTTCGCCGCTGCCCACTCCACAGAGCTTGAACAACATGTTTCTGCAACTGCTGGTGGCGCAGCTGCAACACCAGAGTCCGTTGAGCCCGGTGGATCCCACGCAGTTCGTGGGGCAGCTGGCGCAATTCAGCGAACTGAGCGAAGTTACGTCGATTTATCAGCTGTTGCAGCAGTCCGTGACGGGATCGGGAGGCACGGGCACGGGTTCTGGTTCCGGGGGCGGAGTCTCGCCAACCACAGGTGGCACGAACACCGCGGGGGCAGGCTCGACTGCCGCGGCCGCGCTCTCTGCGGCTCTTCCCGCGGCTCCTGCACCCGCTGCCCCAGCGTCGTCCAACTTTCTATCACCGGCTTTATCCGCACTTACCAGCAAGATCCAAGGAGTGTTCTAAAATGCCAAACTTTTCCATTCCACTTTCCGGGCTGACCGCCGAATCTGCGGCCCTGTCAACCGTCGCCAACAACCTTTCCAACCAGAACACAACCGGGTACAAGGACAAAGTCGCATTGTTCAGCGATCTGTTCTATCAGAGTTTGGGGACGACCGGTTCGGGAGATCCGATCCAGGTGGGAGCAGGCACTCAGGTCAGCTCCTTACCTTCGTTGTTTACTCAGGGCAGCGTCAGCGCCACCGGAGTGCCCACGGATGTTGCCATCCAGGGCACGGGATTTTTCGCGGTGCAAAGCTCGAGTGGGGTCATCGACTACACACGCGCGGGCGCCTTTTCAGTCGACGCCAACAACTTCCTGGTTACCTCTGAAGGACAGCAGGTCCTGGGCTATCCTGCGGCAAACGGGGTCGTCAACACCGGAGCTGGGATCGCGCCGCTGCAACTCGGCGCCGGCACCATCAGTCCGCCGACGGCGACCAGCAACGTGCAACTAACCGCCAACCTTAACGCGGCGTCCGTCCCAGGGGATACATTTTCAACGCCGGTCACGGTCTACGATTCGCTGGGCGGCAGCCACACCTTAACCGCCACATTCACCAACAAGGCGGCCAACGAATGGAGCTACAGCCTGGCCATTCCAGCTTCCGATCTGCTCCCGGTTGCCGGCGTTCCGCAGACCGGAATTTTGGCGACAGGCACTCTGACCTTCAACGGAAACGGAGTGCTGACCGCTACCACTCCGCCCACAGTCGGGGCTCCGGGGTACACGGGGACTGGAAACGGAACAATCTCCGGGGTGGCCGGGGGTGCGGCGAGCGCGGCCGAGACGATCACTATGACAGCCGTGGACGCGACTCACTTTTCTGTCAGCGGTTCGGTTTCCGGAGCGTTGGGGACGGCGACGGTTGGAACAGCCTTCACCTCGGGACAGATCGGTTTTACGATTGCGGCAGGATCGACTGCTTTCGTAGCCGGCGATAAGTTCACCGTGGCGACCGCTCCCGGCACCCTCGCCACGATTCCGGCGATTCCTATTACAAACTTTGCCGATGGCGCTTCCAATCAGACGTTCAACTGGAATGTGCTCAACGGGACCACTCCGGTGATCACGCAGGTGGCGGCGCCCAGCACTACTTCGTCGACCCAGCAGGACGGCAGCAGCAGCGGTTCACTGGTTAATTTCAGCATCGGTTCCGACGGCACGATTACCGGATCGTTCAGCAACGGCAAGACGCAGGCACTGGGAGAAGTGGCTCTGTCGAACTTCGCCAATGTGAATGGACTTCAGCTCAACGGCAACACTGACTACACACCTACCCTGGCTTCAGGCCCGGCCGTGGTTGGGGTTCCGGGGGCTGGTGGATTGGGGACGCTTTCCGGTGGCTCGCTGGAGTTGTCAAACGTGGACATTGCCACGGAGTTTGCCAATCTCATCGTGGCGCAGCGTGGTTTTCAAGCCGATGCCAAAGTCGTGACCACGTTTGATCAGATCACACAGGATACGATTGCTCTGAAACAGTAAACGACCTGTGGTTTCTACAGCCGGTTTTGTCTCCGGCGACGAGGCTCGCCGCCGGAGACGAAATGTCTAGTACAAGAGAATTCTCATGAGGATTCTCTTTCGGAAATCCAGATTTTCCCGAGAGAGTCCCGCACATGACCGGCTTTTCGTCGGCGAGAATTGCCCATCTGTTCACCTGTGGGCAGTTGGTGTTGACGGGCTGAGTCCAGCCACCCCTCCCCTTCGTGCTCCGTCACGGACTTTGGATTGCTTTTTTCTTCAGCGAATGCCCCCAGCAACAAAGGTCCAAAACAAAGTGCTATCCGGTCGGATGGGCGTTGCTTTCTCCGTGCTCGCCGTCGTGCTGCTCGCGCTGGGGGCGTGGTTTTGGAGCACTTATAGGAGCGGGCCTGCGATCTCGGCAGAGGGAGGGCGCCGGGTGAAAAGTTCTCTGCACCTGGAGACCTTCGTTCTGAACCTGGCGGATCGCGAGCAGAGGTCTTACTTGCGCGTGGGGATTGACCTGGGGCTGGGCCGGGAGATGGGAAAAGGACAAAACGCGCCGCCGGTCGGGCAAGTGCGCGACACCATCCTCGGCGTCCTGGCGCAATCCCGAGTGGACGAACTGCTGACTGCCGCAGGCAAGGCGAAATTGAAAGAGGACTTGCTGCGCGCGCTGCAGGAGCGGGTTCCGGGGCTGGAAGTGCAGGAAGTTTATTTCACCGAGTTCCTGATTCAGCGCTGAGGGAGAGAACTGGGGAAAGAAGGAATGGCGATGGCAGCGGAAGCCAGTCCGGCGCGGATGGTGGAGAAGCCGCAGGTTGCGGGAGAAGCGGGCACGGCTCTTCCGAATGCGGAAGGGGGAGGGGCTCGTGAAATCGAGGACGACATGCGGTGGAAGCCGGTTCTGGGCTTGCCCTGCGAACTCATCGTGGATCTGCCGCTGCCGGATTTCAAGATCGCGGATCTCTTGAAGTTACGCCGGGGAGCGGTCATCAATGCCCATTGGCGTGTGGGCCAGGAAGTTCCACTGCGCCTGAATGGCACGCTGATGGGCTGGATTGAATTTGAGGTTATGGGCAACAACCTGGCGGTGCGCTTGACGGAGCTGGCGTGAAACGGGAACCAGAAATTCGAGACGGAGCGACGGAGTGGCCTAATTCATGACGACAGAAACCCTGCGAGTTTCAGCGAGCGTGTTCCGAGTGCGGGTCATCGCGTTGTGGGAACGGGTTCTGCGGCTGAGCCGACGCACGCCCCGGAGGCTTCGATTGTGTGAGAGCTTGCCACTGGGCGACCGCCGCTTCGTGGCAGTGGTCGAGTTCGAGGCCGCCCGTTTCCTGGTGGGCGGGACGCCCGCGTCCCTGGTGCTGCTGTCGCGGCTGTCCGACGCCGGCGGGCGGGCTGAGGGCGAGCCCGAACCCGCATCGTGGAAGAGGGCGAAGGCCGCTGCGATGGTTTCGAGGCGGAGGGGAGAAACATGTTGACTGGAAGCGCGCTGGCACGGGCTCTGACCGGGGTGGCGACCACCTTTCCCCGCGTCGAAGCCCTGGCGGTTTGGGCATTGCGGCCTCGGCATGCTTCCTCCGGTATGCACTGGACCGCGCCGGGCGGAGCCAGCGGTTCGGTGCCGTGGAACATCGTCGTCCTGCTGAGCCTGCTTACGCTGCTGCCCGCCCTGCTGGTGGCAGTGACGCCATTCACGCGCTTGCTGATCGTGTTCCACTTTTTGCGGCAGGCTCTGGGCACGCAGACGGCGCCGAGCAATCAGACCCTGATCGGGCTGTCGCTGGTGCTGACCTATTTTCTGATGCAACCGGTGGGCAGCTCCATCTACCAGGCTGCGGTAGTGCCGTTTCAGCAAGGGCAAGTGGACGCACTCGAAGCCGTGGCCCGGGGAGCGCCGCCGCTGCGCCACTTCATGCTCAAGTACGCGCGGGAAAAAGATCTGGCGCTGTTTCTCGAACTGGCGCAGGCCCCGCGTCCGGCGCGCGCCGACGATGTGCCCATGCGGGTGGTGGTGCCGGCATACATCCTCTCCGAGTTGAAGACCGGATTTCAGATCGGGGTGGCGCTGTTTCTTCCTTTTCTGGTGATCGACCTGGTCGTGGCGGCGGTGACCACGTCGATCGGCATGATGCAACTGCCGCCTGTGATCATTTCGACTCCGCTGAAGATCCTGCTGTTTGTGATGGTGGACGGCTGGAATCTGCTGGTGGGTTCGTTGATGAAAAGTTTTGCCTGAGGAGCATCAGGTGAGGAGCGTGCCATGGGATCGGACCAAATCGTAGCGCTGCTGCGGCACACCATCGAGACGGCGCTGTGGATGGGGGCTCCGCTGTTGATCGCGGCAGTCGTGGTGGGCCTGGTGATCAACGTGGTGCAGGTGCTGACTTCGCTGCAGGATATGACGGTTTCGACCGTGCCCCGGCTGGCGGCAGTGGCCGCGGCGGTGCTGCTCTTAATGCCGTGGATGGTGCGCCGTATCGGGACGTTCACGCTGCAACTGTTTTCTGACTTCCATCCCTTTGTTCGTTGAGTCGCAGTACCAAGTACCTAGTACCGAGTACCGAACGCTAAGAGCTGGGAACTAAAGACTAATGATCGACGGACTGCATCTCGAGGA
>Ga0210404_10000565_pt1 | contig 18554 bp, 15 predicted proteins | sample IncBWH28MmetaG_FD_155455 | JGI IMG/M metagenome (GOLD analysis project Ga0210404, IMG submission 155455) | Forest soil microbial communities from Barre Woods Harvard Forest LTER site, Petersham, Massachusetts, United States - Inc-BW-H-28-M | ecosystem: Environmental > Terrestrial > Soil >... | reverse complement strand
CGATCGAAGCGGCGCAGCGCACGGACACGGTGATTCACGTGCTGCTGGTGGGCGACCCGCGTTTTGGGATCAACGGCAGCGTGGGCGACAAATTGGCCAAAGAGACTGGGGGGCGCTCAATCTCCGTGCGCTCGGAGAAAAAGCTTTTGGAAGCATTCGATGAGATTTCCGAGGAGCTTCGGAGCCAGTACACGCTGGGCTACTACCCATCGAACACCGCGCGCGACGGAAAATTCCGCAAAATCAAAGTTGAAGCCGCAAACCACGACCTGAAGGTTCTTGCCCGCAGAGGGTATTACGCGCCAAAGGAATGACGCGCTTGACGAAATTGCGTTTGCACCTTTTATTGATTCCAGTTTTCTGCTTGCTCGGCGTTAGCTTGATGACACCGGCGCAACAGGCGCCTGCCAATCCGAACGCGGCCACAACTCCTTCGACTAGTCCTGGCACACCGGCGACTTTCACGTTTAATCTGATTGCATTGGACAAAGATGGCAAGCCGGTCACGGACCTCAAACCGGGCGAACTGCATTTCTTCGAAGGCAACCTCGAGCAAAAGATCGAGTCCCTCTCGCCGGCCGCAGCCGAACCGCTGACCATCGGCTTCTTCTTCGATGTCAGTGGAAGCCGCCGTGCCGACAAATATATCGAGCAAGAAACGAAGTTGGTGAGCGTGCTTCTCCGGGCGATTTGGCACGAAGGAGATCTTGCGTTCCTCATTGCGTTTAACAACATAACGCACGTTGATGTCCAGCCGACCCAAAAACTGGAAGAAATGGACAAAGGCCTAAAACTGATACCGGGGGAGAATCGCAGCTCCACTGCGCTCTACGATGCTCTTTGCCTTGTCACGGGGGAGAAAGTCTCGGCTTTTCCTGGCCGGAAGGTTTATGTGGTCCTCAGCGATTTTGAGGACAACGCGAGCAGGAACAGGTTGGAGAGAGTGCTCGAGGTTGCACACCAAGCAAATCTCTCCATCTTCCCCGTAGTTCTGGACGGAGAGTTCACCGGCTCTTTTTCCAAACAATCTGTGAAGCGTTCTCGAAAGGTCGCGCAGACTATTGCGGAGGAAACAGGCGGCGAGGTTTTGATTCCAGAATCAGGCAAGCAGCTTCCAGCTATTTTTCAGCGTCTCACCATGGACTTGCAGGCGAGCTACCGGCTCGTCTATGTTCCCTCTCCGACATCTCCGCCAGGCAATGCGAAGGCTGGCAAAACCCGGATCGAGACGACTCGCCCCCGCGTGAAGCTGATTTACCCAAAATCCTGACTTTGCATTCTGTGGCACAGGGCGTTGACCAAACTCCGGGCCCCGTCTAACATCCTCACGTCGCCAAAAACTGTGATCAACGAAACCATTTTGCACTACAAAATTCTCCGGAAGCTCGGCAGCGGCGGGATGGGCGTGGTCTACGAAGCCGAGGACACCAAGCTCGGCCGCCGCGTCGCGCTGAAATTCCTGCCGGAAGGCTCGCACAAGGACGCGCCGTCCCTGGAACGCTTTCAACGCGAAGCGCGATCCGCTTCCTCGCTCAACCATCCCGGCATCTGTACCATCCACGCCATTGAAGAGCACGACGGGCGCACGTTTATAGCCATGGAGCTCCTGGAAGGCCAGTCCCTCGACAAGCTTCTGGTGCTGGGGCCCCTTCCCACGCCGCGCACCGTTGAACTGGGCATCCAGCTCGCCGACGCTCTGGATGCGGCGCACAAGAAAGGCATCGTCCATCGCGACATCAAACCTGCCAACATCTTCGTTACCGACCGCGGCTCCGTGAAAATTCTGGACTTTGGCCTCGCCAAGTTGCTGACCCAGCGCGATGCCGGGCTTCACGGCACAACCCTCGGCGACTCCGAGACGCAGATTCTCACGAGTCCCGGCACCGCCGTCGGCACCATCGCCTACATGTCCCCCGAGCAAGCGCGCGGCGAAGAACTGGACACGCGCAGCGATCTCTTCTCGCTCGGCGCCGTGCTCTATCAGATGGTGACCGGCAAGGCTCCCTTTCCCGGAACGACCAGCGCGGTGATTTTCGACAACATTCTGAATGCTGCGCCCGTCTCTCCGGTGACGCTGAATCCCGGCGTCCCAGCCGAACTAGAACGCATCCTGAATAAGGCCCTGGAGAAGGATCGCGACGTGCGCTACCAAGTGGCCGCCGAGCTCCGCGCCGACCTCAAACGCCTCCAGCGCGAGATCGATTCCGGCAAGACCGCCGCTGCCTCTTCGGCCCGTATTAGCGCCGCTGCGACCACCTCCGCTTCAGCAGCCGCGGTTCAGCCGGTGCCGGCATCGAGCGGCTCCGTTATCATTGAGGCCGCGCGCAGGAATAAACTCGGGGCAATTCTGGGGGGCGGAATCGCGCTGGCTGTGTTGGTCGCGGCGGGATTCGGCATCTATTCCTTCCTGCCACACAAGAAGGATCAGCCGACGAAGGAAATGTCCATCGAGAACCTGACCAACAATGGCCACGTCTCCCTGGCCAGAATTTCCCCAGAGGGAAAATACTTGCTCCACGTGCTGGAAGAAAATGGCCTGCAATCGCTCTGGCTCCGGCATATTCCTACGGGCAGCAACACCCAGGTTGTCACGCCCGCGGCCACCCGTTACAGTGGTCTCACATTTTCCCCCGATGGCAATTACATCTACTTCGTGCGCCGCGACGACTCCGAGCAAGCGATCGCTTCTCTCTACGACGCACCCATGTTGGGCGGAGCTCCTCGTCTTCTCATCAAAGACGTGGATAGCCCCATCTCGTTTTCCCCCGATGGCCAGCGCTTCGCCTATTTGCACCAGCATGGTGATTCCGCGGCGACCGACCTTAAGATCGCCCGGCGCGATGGCTCGCTCGAACGCGAGCTTTTCCACCACAAGGAAATCTTGACGGACAGCCTGACGCTTTCGTGGTCCCCCGATGGGAAGACCATCGTGATTCCCATCGTTCAGCCAACTGCACATGATCTTGGAGGATTCCTTGCCGTGGATGTGGCCAGCGGTGAGACGAAGCCAGTGGCGATTGCGAAAGATCGCATTTACCTGGAACCTTCATGGTTTCCCGATGGCAGCGCGCTTCTCGTCTCTACGACCACCGCCGCGACCGGTTTTCTTCGAAATCAGCTTGGGATTGTTTCCTTCCCCGGCGGCGATTTTCGCCTCTTGACCACCGACACCAACGATTACGTTCATCCTAATATTTCAGCGGACGGCCGAAGCATCGCCGCGAGCCAGGTCCAGGGAAAATTTGAAATTGCCATCGCTCCCGCCGGCTCGCCGGAGAAACTTACGACCATAAAACTGCCTTCCAACCTTCCCACGTGGGGCTGGGACTGGACTCCGGATGCCCAAGTCCTGGTGGTCCAAGGTCCGGACATTCGAATGGTGAACCCGGCCGGAGGAGACCGCGTCGTTTTTTCCGAACCCCGGTATCCCATGGACCAGGTCACGTCCTGCGGGAACGGCCGCTACGTTGTCTTTCGGACGCTGGGGCGGTCGGGGGGCGCGGAAGCAAATTTCTGGCGTGTCGATTCGAACGGCACGAACTTAACGCGGGTCACTTTCGGCCTGAATGAGCGGATACCCACTTGTTCCAGTGACGGCAAGTGGTTGTACTACCTTGACGCTGCTGAAAACCATTTTCTGAAACGAACTCCCATCGAGGGTGGCTCGCCGGAAACAATCATCAAATCTCCTGCCGAACCCTACGCACTCTCACCTGACGGAAAAAGTATCGCCATCTTCGAAGTCCGCGAATCCGACCATGTGCCCATGCTGGTGATTTATTCGGTGGAGACTGGAAAAAAGTCGGCTGTCGAATTTGATCCCCGGGGATTGGCGAGCGTCGGCTTCATGCCCTCCGGAAAAGCGATCCTCTATCTCGTCCGCGAAAAGGGAGTGGACAACTTGTGGGTGCAGCCGCTGGATGGAACTGCGCGGCGACAGCTGACGCATTTTACCGCGCAGCGCATTGCGGCTTATGCGTTCTCGAAGGATGGGGCCCAGCTCGGGTTCAAGCGCGGCCACAACGAATCCGACGCCGTGCTGCTGCGCGACGTTTCCCGCTGATATTCAGTTAAAGATGGTTACTGGATCGTGCCGCCGGAAGGGGCTGGATTCGCCGGCGCGTTTTCGCGGGCGATGGCAAAATACCCGCGCCTCGCACGGACCTGGTAGCCCTTGTGCTCGGGCAGTTCGATGCGGATCTTGTGGTAACGCCCGTCGATGACGTAATTCGTCGGGAGGTACGCGATGGAATACTGGTTGCGCAGCTCGTCGCCGATGTCCTGGAACGACTGGTCCAGATCGTCCACGTGATAGGGATAGAACGACCGGCCCCCGGTTTCTTCCGCCAGCTCCTGCAGAATTTTGTCGCCATCGGTCAGGTGATACTTGCGGTCGCCGGTTTTGCTGGGGTCGGTCTGCGATAGAGAGACCCACTGCGTGCTCGTGCTGATCGTGTAAATGACCACGCTGGTGCGCTGAGCCACTTCAATCGCTTCCGACCGCGTGTGGATGGACAGATTGTCCTCGCCGTCGCTGATCAGGATCATCACGCGGCGCACGATGTCCGGTTGATCTCCCGGCGGCCGCGGCGGGTGGCTCAGTTCCTTCACGCAGGCATCGTAAATCGCATCGTAAATCGCCGTGCCGCCGCCCGCGCGCGTTTTGACGATCTGATCGCGCAGCGCCCCGGTATCGCCGGTGAACGCCTGCACGATCTGCGGCTCGTCATCAAACGTCATCACAAACGCTTCGTCCTTGTTCCGCCGCAGCACGCTGTAGAGAAAATTGACCGAAGCGTCCTGCTCGAACTTGATGCGGTCGCGGATGCTGTTCGAAGTGTCCAGCAGCATCCCGATGCGCAGCGGCAAATCCGTCTGTTTGCTGAAGTAGCGGATCTCTTGCGGCAGCTTGTCGTCGAAGATTTTAAAGTCGCCCTTGTCCAGGGCGGGCACCAACTTGTTGCGACGATCCAGCACGGTGAAGAGCACATCCACCAAGTTGACGACCGTTATGAGCTTCTGGTCGCTCTTCTGCGGCTTCTCCTGGCCTTGCGCTGCCGGCTGAGCTTGAGGCGGTGGTGCAGCCTGCGGCTTGGCCGCGGGAGACGATTGCTGGGCTTGCTCCGCCAGAGGAACCATCAAGAGTAGTGACGCCAGGATTAGAAAAACGATTGTCCGTCGCATGTGCATCGATTATAGGTACCCCGCCAGCGCATCGTCAATTCGGCTCTGCGGCTCGCCCGCCGCTGCGGAAAGTTGCGCCAAGAACGCGTGTAGATCGCCCGGCAACGCCGCACGGACTTCAATCCAAGCGCCCGTCCGCGGCTGCGCAAATCCAATCTTCGCCGCATGCAGAAAATTGCGCCCCAGCGCCGGCAGCGTGGACTTTCCCACTTGCAGTTCCTTCGCCGCCCCGTAAAGCGTATCGCCAACCACCGGATGCTTCAGCGCCGCGAAGTGTACTCGAATCTGATGCGTGCGGCCGGTATGGAGTTGGACTTCCACCAGCGTTGTGCCGTCAATCGTTGCCAGCACCCGCCAATCCGTCCGCGCCGCGCGCGGATTCGCCAGCGCCGCGCCGTGCCACGTCTTGCGCTCCACCGCCATGCGCGTCCGGTGAATCGGGTCGCGGCCAATCGCCAATTCAATCCGCCCGTTCTTCTCCTTCAAGCTTCCCTGCACCAGCGCGATATACGTTTTCTTCACCGACCGTTGTCGAAACGCTTCCCCCAGCTTGGCGTGCGCCGCATCGTTCTTGGCCACCAGAATCACGCCCGAAGTCTCCTTGTCCAACCGGTGAACGATCCCCGGCCGCAGCGCATCCCCCGCCTGCGATAGCGCCTGCCCCCGCCCGAGCAGCGCATTCACCAGCGTCCCGGAAATCGCGCCCGCCCCCGCATGCACCGTCATGCCCGCCGCCTTGTTGATGGCAATCACGTCCTCATCCTCATAAAGCACATCCAGCGGAATGGCCTCCGCCACCGCCACAATCGTCGGCCGCTCCGTAATCTCAACGGTGATTTTTTCCCCGCCGCGCAGATGCACGGCTCCCTTGCTCGCCGCCTTCCCATCCACGCGCACCAGCCCTGCCTCAATCAATTCCTGCACTCGCGTACGGCTCAACTCGGGACACGCAGCAGCAATGAACCGGTCAAGTCGCGCGCCGGAATCAGCGTCGGAGGCCTTGAACTCGCGATGTGTGTGGGCAAGTGGTGAAGGCACAAAGAGATTGTAGCAAGGTGGCAGTAGACCGGACGCGCCCTCGTCAGAACTGCTTGTTGATCACCTGTCGCCGCGACCGCCGCCAGAGTTTGCCCAGCAGCCAACAAAGCGGGATGATCAAGACCAACCACGGGATAATCGTGACAATTGCGCTGATAAGCCAAGCTACGCTAACCGCCAAGTCCGAACCAGACTCGCGCAAGGCGTCTCCAATCGGCGTCCAAGCACTTCTCCTCCGCCCGGTTCTCTCGACTCCAAAACTGATTTCCACCGCCACTTTCTCGGTCTCATTGGCCAAGATTTTTCGCTGTGCGGTTTCGCTGTCCAGCTGTGACTGCACGTCGGTCAATTGCTGCTGAATATCTACAATGTCTTTAACGCTCGCCGATGGTTTCGCCAGCATTGCACGCAAGCTGTCTCGGAAACTCGTTAGATTCTTGATCCGCGCTTCGGTGTCCACTACCACCGAGGTCTTGTCTTCACTCTCGGTTGCGTGTCCTACGACCTGGCCCTGCTTCTCCACTTGGTCAAAAAGTTTCTTCAAGTCTCCAGGGGATACCCGCAGTGACATGCTGCCGGAGGGTGCCGCTTCCTGTCTCTGCGCCACCACATTGGAAGAGACCACCGTGCATTCAATCGTGCCGCAGTAAGTGATCACCGATTCCCAGGCTCTGGGCAGATTCGATTCGCTCGCAATCACTTCAAGCTTGTGCCGGATGGCGACAAAACGCCGCGCACTCTCCCCACCTCCGCCACCAGCGGCCAGACGAGTTGAGTATTCCATAGGCATGCTGGCCAGCATGAGTGACTGCGCCTGTTTGGATTCACTCGTCCTCGCAGCTTTGTCGCAGCCCGACGCAGCCAATAGCAAACTTCCCAGAAGCAGTGCGCTGCACTTATCGAACATAGATGAACCTCCTCGGGCTTGCGGGCAAACCATCTGAATCTAGATTACTCAAACAATGGCCTAGGGTGCATGGGAATACGAATCGCTGAGTGCCCATGCGCGGGGTTAGTGTGTGGGGGCTTTGACTTTTCCTCGACAGTCCTGCGCTGCCTTCGCCCTCTCTTCCCCCCACTTGCAGGAAAGGAGCAGGTTGCTCGTGTGCTAATTAGCACAGACAGGCTAACCTTAACTCCCGTAAACTCATTTCTTTCGCAGCAATCCAGTTCCTTCACTGCGAAGTCCGGCCCCTGATCATCTGGCGACAGCGAGAGTTTCTGGAGGCAGGCGAAATGCGTTCCTTCGCTTCCGTGGTGAAGGGCAAGAATCAGTAAAGAGAGAAATCTGGTGGGGTACAAACGGTTCAGTGTGCTGCTCGGAGTATTCCTGGCAAGCCCGCGGCCGGCGGTTGCGCAAACGCCCGCTCCACAGCTCGTTCCAGCGCAAGTACGCCTTGCTCCAACCGTGACGATGCTCCGAACGATACCCACCGCTGCGCCAGCCGCTTCCTTCCTGCGGTCACAGGATCCCGGAAAATCTCCTGCCCAGTTCAGCGGCATGCTCGCGGGAGCTTACGAAAGTGACCACAGCCTGGAGCTCCTTCCCCCGATGGAACAGGTTAAGACTGTGTTTTTCTCCCAGTCGAGCTTGCCGCTCGTTCAGCTCTGGGGCGGACTGCAACTGGGCGCCTTCCAGAGCACGCTTCACATTCAGAACGCGCAGATTGGTCCTCTAAGCTATCGCGGTATGCAGGATTCTCGTGGTTCGTTGCAAGGTTTTGCGGGCGGGCCGGGATCGGTTCGTCTCTCGGGCCTCAGCCTGAGTTTTCACTTTGGCGGTGCCGCGCGGAGTGGACACACGATTCAGCCATGGCAACGTCTGTCGCGGATTGTCGGGAACGCCCTGAATTGAACCGTATTGCCAGGACCTGGCGCCGCTACTAGGTAGCTTATGTGCTGTATTGAACTGCGCGACGCAATGACTCTGTGAGAACATCCTTTCCTGTGCTTCTTGTCTCCCTGAATCTTCTGGGCGCGCTCTTGTAGCTGACGCCAGGGAGGATTCGCCAGTATCAGATGCACCCCATCCCCAAGAAGCGTGACGAACACCGAATTCGCCACGCTTCCCCACGCGCGAAATGCAACACTCGCTCCAGACCATCCGAGAAACTTGTCCGGCAATCCGGCCTACCAGGAATTGGCCCGCCACAGCCGGGACCGATTACCATGAGTAATCTGCGAGTGCTAGACAAACTGTCCACAATCGCACAGAAACTCTCGCATCAAGTGTGCTATCCATTTGTTCGTGAAATCCGTGCTCCAGCAAACTCAAGAGCGCGACCCTTGAAATCGCCATGACTCGTCAACACCAGAAGTCTTTTCAGCCAGCCGAATTTCTAGCAAGAATGGGATTAAAAACCGTTATCGCGCTATTTCGCGAGGGTCAGGCCATCTGTTCCCAGGGCGACGCTGGGAAGGAAGTGTTCTATATCGAGAAAGGGCAAGTGAAAGTTACGGTGAAGTCGAGGCGGGATAAGGAGACGGTCCTCGCGATTCTCCATCGTGGAAACTACCTGGGTGCGGGATGCATGACGGGCCAACCTTTCCTTACCGCGACGGCTACCGCACTTACACCATGCACGATCCTGGTCATCCAAAAAAACGAGATGATGCACGCTCTCCACAATGGCCATGAGTTCTCAGACCATTTTATTGCCTGCTTGCTTCGACGGAACATCCGGATCGAAGAGGACCTAATCGACCAACACCTAAGTTCCTGTGAGCAACGGTTGGCTCGAGCATTATTGCTAATCGGCCGCTACGACAAGCTACACAAGCCAACTGCGGTCATCCCCAAAATCAATCACGGAACACTCGGGGGATTGATTGGCTCAACCCGCAGCCGCGTCTGTTACTTCATGAATAAATTTAAGAAGCTCGGGTACATCGAGTATGGAGAGAGATTGCGAGTTCACAATTCTTCGCTCAAGGTCGTTTTGAAAGACTCGATATTCTCCGATCTGCGTGCTTCTCGACCGAACTGAACACCCGGGAGCAACTTGAGCGCAAAACACGCCTGCCGGCACCAACGGTGTAGTGTCTGATTAACACCGCGGGTTCAATTTGGTCCTCGAAATATCGCATTCGCGTCAAATCACTTGGTATCCACGCCGTTTCCTTCCGAATCCCTCACAACATAAATCTACGAGCCAAACATCAGGCGGGGGGCACATTGTTAAAATTATGAAAAGGCGTGTGGGCCAGCCTCCATTCCATCTCTCAACTTCCTACGCTATACTTCGCGTCCAAACAGCAGAGAACTCCCTCGGAGACCTTCGATGAACGAGCAACCCGGCCTGCTTCATCGCTGTATTGGAATCTTCCGCCGACAACCCGGCTTCTACACGGCCATTGCTGTTCTGCCCTATGTCACGCTTTACCCTGCTCTTCTTTGGGTAACCTGGTTTTTCATCGTTCGGCCCGCAGGACCAACTGCGGACTTGCGGACCGTCTGGATCGGACTGACGTTCAACACCAAGATAGAATTCCTCGCTCTCTTCTTATTGTGGATCACCGTGCCGTTTGCCGTTGCCGGGTACGGTCTATGCCGGAGCGCGTTCGACCAGATTGCAGGCCGGGCGACTCCGCTCCGCGAGGCTATCGAACAGATGGCCACTTTTATTCCATCCGCATTTCTGCTGGGCGCCATCACAGGCACCGCCGCATTCCTCGGCGCCTGCATCCTGGTTGTTCCGGGATTCATAGCCGCGGCGGCGTTTTCGCTCGTCATTCCTGCCGCGGCCATTGAAAGAATCGGGCCGTTGGCAGCTTTGCGGCGAGGACTGTCGCTCGTAGGTGGAGTGTTCGGCCGCTTGCTTTTGCTATTTCTTGGTTATGGCTTTTTTGTCTTCGCGGCGTTGATCCTGCAGGCCATCCTGCTCTCCGCCACACCGCATATCCCCTTCCTTCGCGCAGCAATCATCGTCTTTTGCGCCGCCCTGCCGTTGATTCCGCTGGCGCTCCTAAACATCGCGCTGACACTTCTCTACATAGAGGCCTGCCAACCCTCATCGGTTCAAACCGTTGCGGCCGCCAGCTAGGCCGGATGCACTTTCTCGTGACCTTGCACCACGATGGAAAAGATCACCACGCCGATCATCCGGCCAAGCCAACAACTCGTGACCAACGGTAAATGCGGTTGTATACTGCGCCTGGGCTTGGAGCTTCCACACGTATCGGCATGAATGGCTCAGGAAGACATGCCCGAATCATAGAAACGAAGGCCGGCTGGAAGCTATGTGGACGGCCGGCGACAGAACGGCAATGGCAATCCGTTGTGAGGAAATGATGGTTACGCGACGCGAATTTCTCGAAGCACTAGCAGTGGGCGCAGCGGGGCTGGGAGTTGGAAGTACCGCAAAAAGCTATAGCCGGATCATTGGCTCGAACGATCGACTCAATTTTGCAGTGATCGGACTCAACGGGCGCGGCTACGCGCATCTCACGTCGCTCAAGGCAAACAAGAGCGCTGCGCGCATTTCGCATGTTTGCGACGTGGACAGCGAGATTCTGAGGAAGTTCGCTGACAGTACACAGCGGGAGATGGGCGAAGCTCCAGCCGCAGTCAAAGACTTTCGCGCCATTCTCGAGCAGAAGGATGTGGACGCCATTACTATCGCCACTCCCGACCATTGGCATACTCCGATGGCTATCGCGGGGTTGCAAGCGGGCAAACACGTTTATCTGGAAAAGCCGTGCAGCCACAACCCCGCAGAAGGCGAGATGCTTGTGCGCGCGCAACAGAAGTATCAAAAGCTCGTCCAGATGGGGACACAGCAGCGCTCTTCGCGGCACACCATCGAGATTGTCGAAAAGATTCAGGCCGGAGGCATCGGCAGGCCGTACTTCGCGAAAGCCTGGTACAGCAATGTCAGAAAGTCCATTGGCACAGGCAAAGAACTGCCCGTGCCGGCGCAGCTGGATTGGGACCTGTGGCAGGGCCCGGCCCCGCGGCGGCCTTATCAAGACAACGTGCACCCTTACAACTGGCACTGGTTCCGAAACTATGGCACCGGCGAAACACTGAATAACGGCACGCATGAGGTCGATGTTTGCCGCTGGGCGCTGGGCGTCGATTATCCGCGACGCGTGACGGCCTCGGGCGGCAGATACCATTTCAAGGACGACTGGCAGTTCTATGACACGCTGGTAACCAGCTTCGAATACGAAGACAAGATGCTGACGTGGGAAGGCAAGAGCTGCGAAGGAATGAAGTATTACGGGCGCGATCGTGGTTCGGCAATCATGGGAACCACCGGGACGGTGCTGGTCGATCGCGATGGGTACGAGATCTACGACCTCAAAGGAAAAAAGACGGGCGAATTCAAAGTTGGAAGTGCAACCTCGTCTTCCGACCTGCTCGGCCGCGATTCGATGACCGACGCGCACTTCGCGAACTTCATAGCGGGAATCCGGAAAGGGGAGAAACTGAACGCGCCTATCGCCGTGGGTAACGTCGCGGTTACGATGCTCCAGGTTTCCAATATCGCGTGGGAAGTTAACCGGGAGTTGCATCTCGACACAAAAGACGGCCGGATCCAGAACGATGCGGAAGCAATGAAGATGTGGGGACGCGAATACGAGGCAGGCTGGGCGCCGCGCGCATGAGGATGTGGCTGGTTTCAGTTGCCAGTGAGAGAGCAATAACGAGTTCCAGGAATTAGCTGCTCATGACAAAGACGATCTCCCGTCGAAGTTTCGTTCGCGCCAGTGCAGTTGTTGGGGCAGTGTTGGCGGCCCCGAGCGATATTTTGGCATTGAGTTCTGAAGGGCTCTCGGCTGACGAGGGAGCGCCTATTCGTCTGGGCCTAGCCAGCTACACGTTCCGCAACTTCAGCCGGGCGCAGATGATCGGCTTCCTGAAGCAGCTCAAGGTGACCGAACTGAATGCGAAGGACGTCAAAGATCATCTCCCGACGGATAGGCAGGAAGAGACGGCTGCGCTGGCGGACTATGCCGCGGCGGGCATCAAGCTTCACGCCGCCGGAACCATCTATTTCGAGAAAAATGAAGATGCGGACATCCGCGCTAAATTCGAGTACTGCAAGCGCGCAGGTATTGGCGTCATTGTCGCCGGGGATCCGGCAGTGGAAACTCTGCCGCGGATTGAAAATTTCGTAAAGGAGTACGACATTCGCTTCGCGATTCACAATCATGGCCCGGAAGATAAACTATGGCATTCGCCGCTGGATGTCCTGAAAGCGGTAAAAGGGATGGACCCGCGCATCGGGTGCTGTATCGATGTCGGGCATACGGTTCGTGCCGGCACGGACGTGGTTCAGGCGATCCGCGAGGCAGGCCTGAAGCTGCATAACGTACACATGAAAGACCTCATGGATTTTCAGAGTAAGGAGAGCCAGGTGCCGGTGGGTGAGGGCCTCATGCCGGTGCGTAAGATGTTTGAAGCCCTTGTCGCGATCAAGTACAAGGGCTTCGTCGATCTGGAGTATGAGATTCATCCCGACGATCCAATGCCGGGTGTGATTAGCAGCTTTGCTTATATGCGAGGCGTCCTGGCAGGCCTTGGGTATGCAATCCGCAGATGTGACTTCTAGTGGTCTTCTGGCCGCATAGAACGATTCGCAGCCACCTACTGATTTACGCCGCTTGCCAGGAACCCTCCGTCCACTACCAGGATTTGGCCAGTGGTGAAGGATGCCGCGTCCGAGGCAAGGTATACAGCAGCTCCCACCAATTCTTCCGCTCTTCCAAACCGGCCCATCGGAGTGCGCGTCAGCAGCTCACGGCCCCGACTTGTGCCATCGAGCAGTTCCGCGTTAAGAGCCGTGCGGAAAACGCCTGGTGCGATGGCGTTTACCATCACTCCGCGACTGGACCATTCAACCGCCAAGGATTTTGTGAGAGCTCCCACAGCAGCTTTGCTGGCGGCATAGGCAGCGACTTCAGTCAAGGAAACAAATGTATTGAGTGAGGCAATATTGATGATTCGTCCGTTTCCCCGCTCCAGCATATGCTTGCCAAATATCTGGCAACATCTAAGCGTGCCGGTAAGATTTGTTTCCAGGATGTCTCGCCACAATTCTTCTGGGAAATCAATCGTGGGAGCACGCTTGGTTTTGCCCGCGCAGTTCACCAAAATGTCCACTTTGCCAAAGGTTTCAAGCATTTTTGCCAGGAGGTTCTCCACGGAAGCGCGGTCGCATACATCACAGGCAATTCGCAGAGTCCGGCGTCCCAACGCCTCTATTTCACCGGCCGCAGATTGCACTTGCTCCATACGCCGGGAGGAGGCGACGACGTCTGCACCAGCAGCAGCTAGTCCGAGAGCAAGCACGCGGCCAATGCCGGAAGTCCCGCCAATTACGGCGGCAGTCTTTTTGGAAAGCCCTAACAGAGGCGGATTCATCAGATTCGTCATCCTTTTCGCTGGCGCTAGTTACGCTGAAGCCGCTACTCGGCAAAACGCGATGTGCGAGTCATTCGATCAAATTGCTTGAAGCTCCAACTGCAGCACCAACGCCTCCTAATCCCTGAAGCGTCCACTGTAGGCCCAGAGTCCCAGGCCAGGGTTTGGGACAAAGAAGATCTCCTCACCATCCACCTGGTTGTAGCCGTACTTCAGCCTCTGCGGGTCGTACTTCTTCGTCATGCTTTCGAGATCCGCATAGCCGAAACCGACATCGCATATTTCTTTCCGGCTGAGGCCCCCAGGGCAGTACGTGATTGTAAAGCGTCCCTCGGAAGATCCGTGGATGAGGTGCGCCGCCGCACTGAGGTTGGCGGCGAGTTCATGGTCATTCGCAACCGCTGCGAGGGTTGCTGGCGTGCCAAAATAGCCGTGTTTGCGGATTAGCCGATCAATCGTGGCATCCTCCCCGAAGTCCTTTACGCCTGGAGCCAGGACAATGAGCTCGGCGCCGTCTGCCAGCGCCATGCGAGTCCGGTAGATCGCTTTGTTGCCCAGCCAAGTGCTCTTCAATTCGTCTGGATCCAGGTAGACGACCGCCTTTCGGATTTCAGCGTCAAGCATGACAAAGTTGACCTTGAGACTGAGTTCCGCAGCTTTATGAAAACATTCGTCATCGTCTCCTACGAAGAGTCCCCGTATTGCCAGGCTCCCATCTTCTTTTCTCCCTACCACGGTTAGGACATACACAATAGGTAAGTGCCGGATGAAATGGTTCGAGGCATACTTCAGGACCCGGCGAACCGGATTGTCCGCCCGGCCCATGATCCGTTCCATGCCGTATACAGCGCCAAGGTAATGGCTGCGGTTGATGCTGTCGGGCCCGCCCGTGCCGACAAGAATGTTCTTATTGTAGTTTGCCATTCCGATCACTTCATGAGGAACAACTTGTCCGATGGAAAGGATCAGATCAAAACCGCCTTCGATCAACATCCTGTTGATCTGCACCGGCCAGGTATAGTCCAGCTTGCCTTCGGACTGTTCGCGCACATACTCGGAGGGCACTTCTCCGACTGTGACAGTGTCCGTTCGCCAGTTGTGCGCGTGAAACAAGCTGAACGGTATGTCGCCGAACATTTTGGTGACCTGGTTCGGCGTCATGGGAGCATGTGTACCGAGCGCGGGCAATATGGCACGGAGCCGTTCCCCATAAAAGTCATGCGCGCTTTTGGTTAGTTTGCCGGACCCCGAGTGGAATCGAGTGAAGTCGGGAGGAATGGCCAGCACGCGATCGCGCCGGCCAAGCGCTTGCAAGGCGTGGAATAGACCTGTCCGCAGCTCAGCAGAAGAGAGATTCGATTGCTCGCTTCCAATCTCGAGGAAAAGGCTCATGAAGAAATCAGTTCATTCTCCGCAGCTAATGACAATATCGACGTGAATCGCGCTCGTCAATTGGCTCCTTGACTAACTGAGGCTTCGACTCGCGGCAGGCCCGGGGCGATAACGCGCAGGAGCAGGAGTCCCACGAGATATGCGGAAGCCGCAGCTACAAAGAGAGGAGTGTAGCTGTGCGTGAGCTGCAGGACCCAACCGGTACTGAGGGAAAACAAGACAGAACCTATCGAGCCCGCCATTCCGCCTATCCCGACCACGCTGCCCACTGCGCTTCGCGGGAACATATCCGATGCGGTCGTAAACAGATTCGCGGACCATCCCTGATGCGCCGCTGTCGCGAGGCTTAAGATGCCAACCGCGGACCATAGAGAAGAAACCCGGCTCGCAAAGAGGATTGGCACGATGAGACAAGCGCAGACGAACATGGCGAACAGTCGAGCCCTTGCCAGCGGCATTCCCACTTTGTTAAGAGCCGACGGCAGCCATCCCCCGCCAATACTTCCAACGGCCGACACGTTGTACACAACGATCAGGGGCAGACCGATGTGGCCGAGCCCGAGATGGTATCGGTCGTCAAAAAACTTCGGCAGCCAGTAAAGATAAAAATACCAGATCGGATCCGTAAGAAATTTTGCGGCAGCGTAAGCCCACGTCTGCTTGAAAGCCAGGAGCTTCTTCCACGGAATTTGTTCCATCGGCTCCGCGGGATCTTCCTGAATGTGCTGGAGCTCCGCGGGGCTGACACGCGGATGATGCGCGGGACTGGAATACTGGGTAAGCCACCATGCAATCCAGATCGCGCCTAAGATACCAGTCGCCAGGAAAGCAAAACGCCAGCCAAAGTATAGGGTAATCCACGGGACAAGCGCCGGCGCGAAAATCGCCCCGACGTTCGCTCCGGAATTGAAGATGCCCGTGGCCAGCGAACGCTCTCGTTGCGGAAACCATTCCGCCGTTGCCTTGATGGCCGCCGGGAAGCTGCCGGCCTCGCCAAGACCGAGGAAAAAACGAGCGATTCCAAAACCTAATGCAGAGGCCGCAAGCGCGTGTCCCATGGAGGCCAGACTCCAGAACCCCATGATGATGACAAAGCCGACGCGGCAGCCGAGCTTATCGACCATTCGACCTGCGACCACCAGCCCAATGGCGTAGGCAAACTGGAACGCGCCGACAATGTACCCATATTGTGCTTCCGTCCAACCGATGGAGTTCTGAAGGGTAGGCGCCAGCAGGCCGAGCACCTGACGATCCACATAATTAATGGATGTCGCAAAGAAAAGCAGGGCGCAAATCGTCCAGCGCACCCTGGTTATGGAAGAATCTGAGTTGTTCATTGCGATATGTGCCCGTCTTCGAGCATGAATGAATACCGTACGCCTTCTATCGTACGAATCTCCGTAACCGCAAAGTGCAATTTCGCTTCTAGAGCCTGTACGCCTTTCGTGCAAGACCGTACGCTAGCTCGGAAGCGACCTCGCGCGCTTCATCCTCGTCCATTCGATGCTCCGTAACCAAGCGCGCAAGAAAGGCGCAGTCGACACGGCGCGCCACATCGTGTCTCGCGGGAATGGAGAGAAACGCCCGGGTGTCATCATTGAAACCGACGGTGTTGTAGAAGCCGGCAGTTTCTGTTGTGTATTCGCGAAAGCGCATCATGCCTTCGGGACTGTCATGAAACCACCACGCTGGCCCCAGTCGAAGGCAAGGGTAGTGTCCGGCAAGCGGAGCGAGTTCGCGGCTGTAAGTCGATTCATCGAGGGTGAACACGATGAGTGTAAAACGAGATTCGTTGCCGAACCGATTTAGCAATGGTCTCAGCGCGCGCACATAATTGGTAGGCATCGGAATGTCAGCGCCGGCATCTCGTCCGAAGCGCTGGAAAACCGACGTATTGTGGTTGCGGAAACTCCCCGGGTGAATTTGCATGACCAGTCCGTCGTCGAGGCTCATGGCCGCCATTTCTGTCAGCATTTGAGCGCGGAACAGTTCGCGCTCGTCGGGATCGCCGGTGCCGGAAGCTATTTTTTGATAAAGCCGAGCCGCCGAATCAGGGTTCAGGTCTGCGGTCGCGGCCGTAGGGTGGCCGTGGTCCGTCGCCGTGCAACCGAGCGCCTTGAACTCCATCCGCCTCTGCCGCAATGCAGAGAGATAATCTTGCCAACGGGCCGTATCCACGCGCATCAATTGCCCGAAAGACGCAAGATTCTCCACAAAGTTTGGGAAATCAGGATCAACCACGGGATCAGGGCGAAACGTCGGAATAATGCGTCCCTTGAAACCCGATGCGCGGATCGCTTTATGATGAGAAAGCGAATCAAGCGGTGAATCCGTCGTCGCCAGTACCTCAAGTCGAAATCGTTCGAAGAGCGCTCGAGGACGAAATTCCGGCGTCTTCAGCTTTTCCAGGATTGCGTCGTAATGCGTATCGGCGTTTTCAGGAGTAAGACGCGCATCCAAACCAAAGAGCTCCTGGAAAGCGAAATCCAGCCACAGTCTCGTCGGTGTTCCGCGGAAAAGATAGTAATGCTGCGCGAAAACGCGCCAGACGTGCCTTGGATCCTCAATAGCCGTTGATCCAACCCCGAGTTGCTCAAGCGAAACACCCTGGCTGTAAAGCATGCGAAAGATGTAGTGGTCGGGGACAACGAACAAGTTAGCCGGATTCGAAAAGGGCTCGTTTTCGGCGAACCAGCGGGGATCGGCGTGGCCATGCGGGCTGATGATTGGCAAGTCGCGCACGCCACCATAAAGCCGACGTGCGACGGAGCGTGTATTTGGGTCTGAAGGGAAGAGCCTGTCATGGGTGAGGAGCGTCACGGAGCGGCCTCTGCCTGTGCCCGATCGAAGACGGCTCGCCGCACGTCCGCTGATATCTTGTCCTCAGAGACCCTTACGATCACTTGGTGATTTCCCTTTTAGCCATTTGCTCGCGTTTCGGCGAGTAACTCTAATGGGGAAGATTGTGTGAGTCAATTCGGAGTAGTGAGAGGATCATCTGACCGGACAGAAGCCAGCCCATTGCCCGATCAATTGCAAGGTACTCGTTTCCCGGTCCGGCAGGCTTCATAAATCGATTCCACAAGGGCCAGGCTTCGGCGGCCTTCACGCCCATCACAACGCGGCTTTGTGTTTGACTGAATTGCTTCGAGGAAATCCTCCAAAACGGCTTGGTGTCCGCGCGCGTCACTGACGACCGGCGAGTCTGCGCTGCGGTTCAGGTCCGCATCCCCGCCGCGCAGCAAAACCTCCGTTGGATTTCGCAAGTCTGCGGCGAGCAGTCGATCCTGCTCAATGATCAGGGTCCCCTGGGAGCCGGTGAGCTCCAGCCGGCGAGGGTAGCCCGGATATACCGAGGTAGTGGCTTGCAGCACGCCCAGGGCCCCGTTCGCAAACTGCATCAGTGCGATTAGAGTGTCCTCCACCTCTATCTCATGCAACGTTGTCTTGCTGCTGGCCTGCACACTCACGACATCGCCAAACAGCCACAGCATCAGATCTACCGTGTGCACTGCCTGATTGATCAGCGCGCCGCCGCCGTCCAAAGCCCGGGTGCCACGCCAGCTCGACT
>Ga0210404_10000564_pt1 | contig 18619 bp, 16 predicted proteins | sample IncBWH28MmetaG_FD_155455 | JGI IMG/M metagenome (GOLD analysis project Ga0210404, IMG submission 155455) | Forest soil microbial communities from Barre Woods Harvard Forest LTER site, Petersham, Massachusetts, United States - Inc-BW-H-28-M | ecosystem: Environmental > Terrestrial > Soil >... | reverse complement strand
ATACGACTTATGGGTAACGGCCCGCCCGGAAGTTTGGTGGCTGTCTTGCAAGAATGATTTGACTGAGGCTTTGGGCCAGCGATTTCTCCGCAAAAAGGAGTACTTCGGATGACCGTGAGCCGGAAAAGAAGCCATAGTCTGCTGCGAAGCCGCCATAAAGTGTCACCCTGGTTCAGCGGCACGCCACTCAGCTTTGAAAAGAAATGGGCGAAGTATGCGATCGCGGCGGCCGCGGCTTTGGCAGTCCCCTCCGTCGCTCAAGGCGATGTAGTTTACAGCGGCCCAGTTGATGAGGCGGTGTCCGATGGCGGCAGCCTTGTTTTTTCACTCAACGGGGTCAATCCCGATTTCACACTTCAGACCTACGCATATGGTTACAACGAGGGAAACGGCAACTACTCCTATGAAGGAGAGGTTTATCTGACGTCCAACGCCGCCGGCGGAGTGGACACCGCGTCTCCACTTTCTCCTGGCACCCCGATCGGGCCTAGCAGCCCCTTCTCCTCGTTTCTTACGAGTGATTACGAGGAAGTGTACGGATACAGTGAGGAGTACACCTATGGCTGCGGCTATAAAGACGAGTATACGTGCTACGGCTATGATTATTACGGTCCTTATTACTACGGCCAAGGGGCCAACGGGGATTCGCTGATCGGCCTCGAGTTTACTACTGGCGGCCAAACGTATTATGGATGGGCTGATATCTATAGTGACGCGAATACCAACCCCTACGCTGAAGGCGAGTTGCTAGACTACGCCTACAACAATACTCCCGGAGGTTCGATCCAGGCTGGACAGGAAGTATCTCCGGTTCCCGAACCACCCAGCATGGTGCTGTTCGCATTGGGCGCTGCTGGCATCGGACTGCTTCTGAACCGACGCCGCAGGGCTCTGACGAATGCCCAGTAGCGCGCAACAAAAACGCTCGAAGAGCCGAGTCGTACTCATCGGCTGGGATGTGGCCGACTGGGCGTTGTTGAACCCCCTCCTCGACTCGGGTTCGATGCCGAATCTCGCGGCACTCATTGGCCGCGGTGTCATGGGAAAGATGGCCACGATCTTTCCTTCGCTGTCCCCGTTATTGTGGACTTCAGTAGCCACCGGGGTCCGGCCCGATCGGCACAGGATATTGGGTTTCACCGAACCCGACCCAATTACCGGCCAGGTTCGTCCAGTTTCGAGCACGAGCCGCAAGGCAAAGGCTATCTGGAACACCCTTCAGCAGCAGGGTCTCCGCTCGATCGTCGCGAATTGGCCCGCGGGACACCCAGCCGAACCGATCAATGGCGTCATCGTCTCTGATGCATATCCGAAATCGACGGCTCCCTATGGGGCGAAGTGGCCTGTCCCTCAGGGTAGCGTCCATCCCACTTCTCTTGCGGAGCCGCTTGGGCAATTGCGCGTTCACGCGGGAGATCTGGGCGCTGCCGACTTAGCGCTTTTCATTCCCCAGTTAGATCGCATTGATCAATCCAAGGATTCGCGGCCAGCCATTCTGGCAAGAATTCTTGCCGAAAACATTTCTGTGCACGCTGCGGTTACCTGGCTAATGGAAAATGAAGAATGGGATTTCCTGGCAGCCTTTTACAGCACGCTCGGTCAACTCAGGCGTGTTCTCCTGCCACTGGATCACGCGGCTTCCGATGAAGGCGCCCAGCAGGATGCTGAACTCTATAAGGATGTCGTTGATGGCCTATTGCGCTTTCAGGATCTGATGCTAGGGCGAATCATGCAGTTAGCAGGTCCCGACACCGTGATTATGTTGGTCTCCGGTGACCGCTTCCAGTTCAATCACCTACTCGGTACGACCGCGGCTGCTCGGCCTTTCCAGCCAACGCCTCTCCAGCGTCAGGCCTACGGCATCCTTTGTATGGCCGGACCCGGAGTACGGCACGATGAGTTGATTTACGGTTCTCATTCGCTGGATGTTGCACCAACCGCATTGACAATGTTGGGCCTGCCCATCGGAAGGGACATGCCCGGACGGGTCTTAACAGAAGCCCTTGATCAGTCGACCGACCTGAAAACAATCCCAAGCTGGGAAGATGTATCAGGCGAGTGTGGTCGCCATGTTGATCAAGACCGCGTAGACAATTGGGATTCGGCAGAAGCGCTGCGTCATCTTGCCGAGCTCGGATACGCAGACCTGCCCAACCAAAAGGCCAAAGAATCCCTGCGGCATGCTCAGCTTTATAACGACTTTAACCTCGCGCGTGTTTATCTTGCTTCGGGGCGGCCCGCTGACGCGCTTCCGTTATTTGAGGGGTTGGTGAATCAAGCGCCTGAGGAGCTCTCCATCCGACTGTATCTGGCACAGTGCTATTTCGAGCTTGGGCGGAACGAGGAATGTTGTGCTGCGGCGGAGGCGGTGCTACGGAAAGAACGAGACCGGCCGGTGGCCGAGATGATTCTCGCCAATGTGTGTTTGGCCGACGGAAGAATTGAAGAGGGTCTCAGGTTACTTCTGCAAGCCCAGAGACGTTCCCGCACACCCGGAATCAGTTATCTGATCGGACGCGCATTCGTGCATCAGAACCGATTTGAGGATGCGGCAGGCGCTTTCCGATCAGCCCTGGAGCTGGACTCTGATCACGCTCCGGCCAGCGAAGGCTTGGCTCGCTGCTTACTCGAGCAGGGTAAATACGAGGAAGCGGCTGAATGGGCGATGGACGCCATTCGGCTAGAGTTTGATATGCCCTCTGCTCATTACATTCTCGGCGTGGCCTTAGCGAACTCCGGCCGTATGCAACGTGCGGCCCAGGCTTTCGAGACGTGCCTGGCTCTTCGACCGGCAAGTCCGGAAGCCCGTCGTTGGCTCGCCACCATTCAAGAGCAAGGGAGGGAGAATGCCGAAGCTAGTCGAGTGCGCTGAAAAGCAGCCCAGCCTCCGACGACCGATGCCTGAGGAATCTGACGTTGAAGTCCGGTTCCCTTCTGGGAATGAGTGGGTTGCCTGCCGAATGCTACTGCCTGAGGCTTTTCGACCCGGCGTTCCACCCGAAGCTTGGATCGCGATCGATCATCAGGCCCGCCGGATTGCCGGTGCCGCCGTTTACTATTGCGCTGGCAGAAAAATCACCGACACACGCATTCACGTCGTTCCTGAATACCGCCGCAAAGGAATCGGAAGCCGGCTCCTTCAGCGGTTGTGCCGCCATGCCACGGAGAGTGGCTTTGACCAGGTCTGTGTTTCTACAGATACCAAGCACGAACCGGACGCAGAGCCGTTTCTGGTGGTCAATGGATTCTCGCGATCAACCAGGATATACGGCGTCGAAGGGGACCTTCTTGTTGTCAGAGACTGCTTGAACAGGATTCGCGACAGGCTGATCCGGACAGGCCGCATTCCCGCAGTCGCTAAATTCGTCAACCTGGATGAAGCGCCTCGCGATCAGGTTGCGAAGATGTATGCCGCTCATATCGCTGCCGCAAGCGACTTCCATCCAGGGTACGTGCTCCCACTCCTCTCCGATAAGCGAGTCGCGGGATCGTCAGTTTTCATGGTGAACGGAACTGTCCAGGGCCTGCTGCTGTGCGAAATCAACGCCGACAAAAATAGTGCGACTGTCCACGCGCGAGTGGTTGCGCCCGGTTACCGCGGCAGCTCGGTTAATTGCCTCCTGATGCTGCGTTCCTTGGAGCTGGCGGTGAGCGCGGGAGCTAGGAGGGTGCGTTTCGACGCTCCGGAGAAGAATTCCGATACTCTAAAGTTGGTGAAGCGTTGCAATGGGGAGATTACCCGTATTCTCGATTGGTTTGTACGCGACCTTCGGCATACCGAATCCCAACCGCCGGATCGGTAGCCAGACTAGAATTCAGCGGCACATCTTGAAAAGCTCGCGGTACTTGGGAAATGACATTCCCACTGGCGAACCCTCCTTTCCCTTTTGTGCCAGCTAACTGCCGGTTGAGCCTATCGAGCACCCGAGCGCGGCCTCTCCGATTCGTGCCTCCGGGGCTGATAGCAAGCGGTCCTCACGGGGGCCTAGGGTTACGCCTTTCTGGTGCTCCACGTGCAGGTTACGAGCAATATTTGCTGTGCGGGCTAAGCTTTTCATTTGTTTTCGCCTGATCTTCGCCTGGTCTCGGTGCACGAATTCACAGAGCTGACTCTATGAAGGCCAAGCCTCTTGTCACCGTCATCATCGCGACCCACAACCGTGCGCACTGCCTGTCACAAGCCCTGGATTCCATCTACGCGCAGGAAGGACTTGGCAGTCTTTATGAGTTGGAAGTGATTGTCGTAGACGACGCCTCAACGGACTCAACCTCTGAAATCATTTGTCGCTACGACAACCTGAAATCCATCCGACTGCTCGAGAAGCGGGGTATCTCGGCCGCAATGAATGAAGGTCTACGGGCCAGCCGAGGAAGCTATATCACCTTCCTAGACGATGATGATGAATGGCTTCCGCACAAGCTCCGCGTCCAGGTTCCTTTAATGGAGGCACATCCAGAAGTCGGAGTCGTGTACGGACAGACCTTGAAGCGTTTTGGAGAACAAGAGTGGCTGATTCCGGATCTGACGCGCGCTCGTTCTGGACAGGTTTTTCTCGCGATGCTGATGGATAACTTCTGTGGCCACCACGCCTCTATGCTCGTTCGCCGCAGTGCGTTCGACAGCGCAGGCGGTTTCGATGAGACCTTGCTCTCCTACGAGGATTGGGACGTTTCTCTGCGTTTGGCCTTCCACGTGAAGTTCCTATTTAATCCCGGCGCAGTCGACGTCTATAACTTGTCGCCGAACGGGTTGTGGTTGTCGCGCGCAGCGAGCGGCACCGGAGCGGATGATGCAAGGCGCGTCCTTGAGAAGAACCTGCAATTGCTCCCGGATTCGGCGGAATACCAGGAATTCAAACGGAAGGCTCGGTTGCGGCTGGAGTTAGACACGTCGGTTCGGATTGCCGATCCCATCCAGGCCTGGGCCAGGGTCACCGCAGCTCTTCGGAAATTTCCTGGCGCATTGGACGACGAATGGCCAAAGACGGTGATGGGCGACGTGCTAACCCGTCTGATCCTTCAACCGGAGTTGGATATTTGGAAACTCTCTTCACGGCTTCGGGAAACAACTCCTAATAATGATGCAAGCATCCGAGAGTCATTTCAGAGCTCGATTGTTCGGATCATGGCGGGTATTGCTGGCAGACCAACTACAAGCAATCGTAATGCACTGCGTGTCATAGCGTGCGCATTCGCTTATGCACCATTCTGTCTGACGAGCTACAAATTGATACTGCGAATCGCGGTGCGCACGTTGCTCGGCCGTCGCGCCGAGTCGGTGTGCTGCGGTGCGTACGAGAAAGCGAAGCGGATCAGGCCAGGGGCGGCAGAAGGCTCAACAGCAGCGTAGTTGGCTTTTCACAATTCGAATATGCCTATTCAGTCTATGGTGTCGTTGAATTCGCAAGAGAACCGAGATGTTGTGGCGCCGGTGAACCGATGGGCTACGCGAGCAAGGACACGTGAGCGGGCAGCTCCCGACGCTAAAGAGCGTGCCGCAAACGAGTGTATGGCATGAGCAACACTTTGGTGACAGTTGTGGTGCCCAGTTTCAACCGCGCTTCGAGAATCGAAGGTGCGCTGAGAAGTATTCAGAGGCAAACGTTTGCTCTCTGGGAGGCGGTTGTCGTCGATGACGGCTCTGTAGACAACACCGCCGATAAAGTAGCTCAGTTTGCCGGAGAAGATTCGCGCATCAGGTTGATTAGGCACCCTCACAACCGTGGCGCGCAGGCCGCAAGAAATACCGGAATCGACGCCGCCAGAACCAAATGGATTGCGTTCCTTGATTCGGACGATGAATGGATGCCGGAAAGCCTCGAACTTCGGCTGGACGCTGCTCAACGGAATCGAGTGCAGGTGATACACACAGGTGCTTACGTAATTCGTGAGAACGCCGATAAGTCATTGTACGAAGTTCCCGCCATCCAGGGCTGGATCTATACCCAGCTACTCAAAAGACCTGGTCCAATGTTCCAAGGTTTGCTTGTCGCGAAAGAGGCGTTCGCAAAGATCGGCGGGTTAGATGAACGGATTGTAGCTTTACAGGAATGGGAAACCACGATTCGCCTGGCCAAACATTATAGTTTTGGATTCGTAGCGGCACCAACGTTTGTTTGGGACTGTCGTGGCGGCGATACGATCACAAAGGATAGGCGCCGTGACGCCATGGGCTATGAGCAAGTTGTTCGCAAGCACTTTTTCCCGATGCTGAAGACAGGACCCGAGACTCTTTCAGCCCACTACGGAAAGTTGGCGCAGCGATACGCCGAGGCGAGCGCAAAGCCAGATGCCTTGCGCAGCAGGATGTACGCCAAGTTTTGGCAGGTAGCTGGAGCCGCACCGCGCGCCTTCAGAAATGCCCGAAAAGGTTCGCTACGGAATTGCTAGTCGCGTAACTGAAAAGGTGTTCCATGCTCTACCGAATGGAGTCCGGCAAAATACGCACATTGGCCGTGGAGTTTGCGGCGGCCGATCACTGTAATCTCCGCTGTTCTGGCTGCTCACACATGTCTCCTTTCATAAAGCCCAGAATTCCGGCCGAGGAGGAATTGGTGCGAGACATGGGGCGGCTGGCCACCGTAATGTTTGCCGACGAAATCCGAATTCTTGGCGGCGAGCCGCTCCTAAATCCGCGAATCGTTCCCCTTCTGAAGGCTGCCAGAGCATCGGGCATCGCAGCGAGGGTTTGCTTGACCACCAATGGATTGCTGCTTCACAAAATGCCTGATGAATTCTGGGCCAACGTCGACCGTGTGAACCTGAGTCTTTATCCAGGTGCGAGACCGAGCGACAGGCGTCTCGAGCAAGCCCACAAGAGTGCCGCACGAAGTGGCACGAAACTGATCCTCGAGGAATTGCTGACATTCCGAACGACGATGGTGACGGAACCGCACCCGGCCGATGCGGTCACCTCCATGATTTTCAAGACCTGTAAGAACGCTCACCTCTACCACTGCCACATGGTGCATGCAGGCTGGCTGTACAAGTGCGCTTGCCCCTCGGTTCTCTGCGAGTTCTTGGGCAACATGGACCAATCTGGCTATCGCTCCGAACTCGATGGATTCGATATTCACGGCGCAAAGGACCTGCGTAACGAACTGTGGGCGTTTCTGACTGACGCCAAGCCACTCGACGCCTGTCGTTACTGCCTGGGCTACGTCGGTTATGAGCAGCCTCAGCATCAGCTGAGCGTCAAAGAAACTCGCGATGCGCGGTCTCGACCAATCACGCGAAAGACACACTTGAGCAAAGCTACCTTTACTAAGGAATCGCTGAGCTATCTTGGACGGCGCATCGCCGAGGCAGTGACAGGAAAGCCGAGATGGTAATCGTCCTTGACGTTCAGCGGCCCTGAATATGAGTACTCACGCGTCAAACCCTCTCTTTTCGGTCATATTACCGACGCGCGACAGGGCAGAGATGCTGCCGCGAGCAGTTTCCAGCGTCCTTTCCCAATCGCTGCCAGACTTCGAGCTCATTATCGTCGACGATGGCTCTGTAAAGCCGTGCGGCGACGGTCTCCCGCACGACGCTCGCATTCGGATCCTGAGGAATGCACCCAGCTTGGGAGTTGCCCACGCCAGAAACATGGGCATCCAAGCCGCGCGTGGAAAGTACATCTCTTTCCTCGATGACGACGATGAATACTTGCCCTCCTTTCTTCAGCTGACTTACGCGAGTCTGAGGGATTCGCCTGACGAAATCGGCATCAGTTGGTGCGGTGTCAGGTTTATCGACGATCCGAACACGCCGGCGGCATCGTCCGCCTTACGGACAAGAACGTTTGAAGAGCACAACAACCGGCAGAGTCTGCTGGCAGATTTCCTGACCATCGGAACCGGATTCGGCGTGACCATCAAGTCGGACTGCATAAAGACGGTAGGGCTGTTCAACGATACATTGAAGGTTTCCTCGGACTCCGACATGTTCATTCGGATCCTAATGAAAGGCTTCACGCCCATGGCACTTCCAGGTGTGCACGTTGTGCGTCACAACCACCAGGGAGCCAGGCTGCAAAGTCTCGATACGATCGAGGAAAGAATTCGGACTTGGGAATGGTTTCTGTCCGAGTATGCGGACTTTTTGGATGACAATCCCGTTTTGAGAAGAAAGTCTGTGAGCTACATCGACTCTTTAAAGAAGAAGCTGCAATATTCGAGCAATCAGGCGTCAGGTCGCAGTAGGAATCAGGCGAGCCAATTGCTTTCGCGATTGTGGAAGGCTTTCAGTTGACTTGGCTACTTAGCCCTAAAAGTGGAGGCCGCAGCTAACCGTTTGGACCTCCCCGCTCAACCGGAGCCGAACTGAAACTATGGCGACGCGGATCAGGATTCCATCTGCAATTCGTGGTGCGTTTAAATCGGATGAGATTCTAACGACGCCGAGGAACTGGGCGGTTAATCTCGCGATCTTCCGAATCGTATTCCTCCTGTTCGGCGCTATGCCACTGGCTCTGGATTTTCTGAGATGGACGCACACGATTCTGCCCGGCATTGCGCCTGACATGTGGATTCCGTTTTCGTTTTACCGGCTCCTTCCGATTGGTCTTCTTGGAAATGTGGCTCTTGGCCGAGTTTTGGCCGTGGCCGATATCGTCCTGATTCTCTTCGGGGTCGTCGGATACCGCACTCGCTCTTCCATTGCACTTGCGACGTTAATCTCCTTGTACGGGTTCGGTCTGGCGGGAACCCTCGGCCACATGGATCATCAGCATCACGTAATCTGGTTCATGGCTCTCTTGGCTGCCGGTCCGTCAGGACGCTTCCTTTCCCTCGACTCCTTGATCTTGGCGAAGCGAAATGCCGATCGGGACGAAATTGAGTCGTCGTTCCGCGGCCTAGCCGCTCTGTGGACCCTCCGCTATATCTGGGTACTGATGGGTCTGGTTTACCTTGGACCCGGGATCGCCAAGCTTCAAAGTTCTTTGACCGACGGTTGGGCAAGCTCCGTGAACCTTCGAACGATCATGTGGAAACGCTGGCTTCAGTTGTATTGGTACGATCCTCATTGGGGCAAGTTGGTTCGTGCCGACTCCCTTCCAGCCTGGGTCCTAACAACACTCGGTGCCGGTGTAGTCGCGTTTGAGATTGGATTCATCTTCGCGGTCTCATTCCGAAGACTCAGGCCTTATCTGGCCCTTTGGGGAATGGCCTTTCACATCGGTAACGCAATCGTGCTCAAAATCTGGTTTGGCACTCTCGCCGCGGCCTACGTTGGCCTGATCGACTGGACCGCCGTATGGCGTTTTGTTTCGCGCCGCGCGCGCGCCTCCCCTCTCGGGTTTTGCGACCCAGGGTGGGTCGCGGACTCCAGACATGGTTCGTTGCCGCCAAAAGCGATGCAACGAGCCAATAAGTCAGGAAACGAATCAGTCTTGGTCCATGCACTCGGGGTGCTGCTGTTGGCTTGCCAACTCGGAATCAGTAGTCTGATGTTTTCTTACAACCTGGAGTACGCTTTTCTGACCAAACTGCCGCACCATAGGATTCTTGAGCGGCTGATCGACCGCCTCGGCAAAAGCAAGCCAGTCTGGCCATTTGATCTTTACCCGACGTTCACTCCAGCGGTTCCGCCAACGGTCGAGGTATGGGAGGCTCGTTGGGTGCTACCCAGCGGACAGGAAGTGCGGGTCAGCCCACACGCTTACAACAATGTCTTCGACACCTGGAATGTAACCTGGAACGTCACCACTTACGAGATGCTGCGAACAGCAAGCGCTGAGCAAGACGAGCAGCGCTCGTTAAACCTTGCGCACCTACTCTGGCAACGGGAGGATCCGTCCATTCAAAGAAACGTGATGGCGGTCAACATCTACCGCTCTGACTACAGGCTCCAGGCTCCGGCTCCGCAAGTTCCAGCGGAATTGGTCGCTCAAACCTGTCTCTACGCGTTTCCTCTGTCTCGGATCGAGTAGCCCTCATAAAGATTATGGAAAGAGCACCCTACAAAATCATTTCTTATCGACCCGAGTATCATCAGCAGATTATTGGGTTGCATCAGTACCTCTGGCGCGGTGACGCGACGCTGAGGGCCGCGTACATCGACTGGAAGTACATTCGCAACCCATACCTACGGGAGCCGCATATTTATCTCGCCATGGACCGCGAGCGAGTCATCGGCATTCGTTCGTTTGTGGGCGCCAAGTGGCAGTTTGGCTCGCCACGACAAACTCTGGTGTTGCCATTGGAGGCTGACACAATCGTCGCCCCTGAGTACCGCAACCAAGGCTTGGTCTCACTGATGATGAAGGCGGCAATGAGGGACCTGGGTGAAAAGGGTTATACCTACGTGTTGAGCCTCGGCACGATTCCGCGACTGCTCACGAGTGACATGAAAATCGGCTGGCGAAGCATCGGCTCGCTAGGAGCATTGCAATTCAAAAACGCTGTTTCCGAGCTATCCCCAGAGCGCCCTCCGGTCGTCACCCCAAGCGGACGGAAGTCCCTGCCGCGCCTGCGAGCGCTTCTTCGGAAGTCAAGGTTGGCCGTAGCGGTGTACCGAAAACTACGCAAGCCTCCGAGCGTCACTCCGCACGGTCAATTTGATCTTCTCGACCAGATTTGCGACGAGAAAAGAGGGAGACTGGACAGGCACATTTCGATCGCCAAGTCTCCACGGATCGCGGCAATGGTGCGTCTCAAGAGAGAATTTGTTGTGGACTCGCGCATTCGCCACGTTCAGGACAAAGAATATTACGCCTGGCGGCTACAGAACCCCGGCAGCTACTACCGTTATCTCTTCTGGGACGACTCGGAATTGCAGGGCTACCTCATCTTGCAAGCGACGCGGTTCTTCTGGGGTCACCCCATCGCTTTGGTCGACTGGCGTACAAGCACGGGCGAGATTTGGGCCGAACTCCTACGCGCGGCGATTCAATTGACTCAGGGCCAAGATCTATTTACGTGGTCAGCTACCCTGTCAGAACAGGAGCACGGCACCTTCGAACACGCAGGGTTTAGGCCTATTCCCGAAGGTTCTACGAACAATCCGTGGATCGCGGCGGCGTGTCCAGTTCGCGAGATGCCGGATCAGGAATGGTGTTTGGGTGACCAGAGATTGCTCGACATCAAGAACTGTGACTTTCGGTTACTCGACCCGCGATCGTTCTAATGTCTTACAAACGAGCAGGGTCAGCGAAGAACTTCAACGAACAGTGAGACGGTGCAGGTCCCAAGATTTTTGCACGGAGGGATTTGCTGCACGATCGAGGAAGCAATGCCGGAAGCAGATACACACAAACGCAGCTTGCAGAAGGGGTTCTCGTGACGGACGCGAAGCGGCCGAGCGCGATCTCAATCATTGCCTTTCATCGTAGAGGCAACGATTACCTAGAGTGCTTTTATGCCGCCGTGGAAGCCTTGGGAGTCGAAGTTCGCGACGGATGCTTTTCCGGGAGGTGGCTGCTAAAGCATGTGCGGAATGCTGATTATATTCATATCCACTGGCCGTCTTTTTTCTACAATGCGCCCGAGCGGCGCAAGTGTTTACGCGGCTTTGCTAGGTTTCTGTTCTTGCTCACGCTTGCGCGCTGGCGTGGGGCGCGCCTGGTGTGGACGATACACAACATATATCCACATGAGCGTTGTGTGATCCCCCAACTTGATATCTTGGCAAGGAGTCTGCTGGTCAAATTGTGCACGGTTTTTTTCATTCACTGTTCGTGCGCGGAGGCGGATGTGCTAAGAGAATTTCCGGCGACTGCAAGGCGAATCGTTCAGATCCAGCACGGCCACTGGATAGGATACTATCCGAATACAATTGCGTGCAGCACGGCGCGGTCGCGGCTGGCGCTTACAGAAAGCGACTTTGTCTTCCTCTTTCTCGGACTTTGCAGACCATATAAGAATTTAGAAACCCTGATCAACGCATTCGAGCAATTGCCCGGGAATCCAGCGTTGGTTGTCGCTGGAGAGTTTCAGGACCCAGCATACGAGGCGGCAATCAGAACAGCCATAAATCGATCACCGAGTCGCATCATTCTGCACTCCGGTTTCGTACGGCACGAGGATATGCAGATTTATCTTCGTGCGTGCAATGTCGTGGTCACACCGTACAGAGAGATTCTGACGTCGGGATCAGCGATTCTAGCTTTGAGCTTTGGTCGCCCAGTAATTTCCCCGGCACTCGGATGTTTGAAGGATTTAATAGTCGAGGGCTGCGGGTTCCTATACGAGTCATCTCAACAGCCCGGAGGCTTACGGGATGCGATGCAGGCCTCTATGGAAGTGACATTCGACGAGATGCACATCATGGCAGAAGCGTCGAAGCTGGACTGGGGGGAATCGGCGAAAATCTTCGTAAATAATCTGCGCGGGCTGCGCGACGCCCCGACAAATCTCCGATCTTCGTGAGCCTGATCCATCGGAGGACTGTTGATTCGACAGGAGTTATGGCCCTGCCCAATCACTGGGAATCCCTGATTTATAGAGTCTTTAACACCAGGGAACACCGACTAGCCCAAATGGCGCCGAGCAAGAACAGGTCGACAGTTGTGTGTGGATTCATTGAGCCATGGCTTTTAAATTGGTAGGAGCCACGATCGCACCCACAGCTGTTGCGGTGCCGACAAAGCTAGTGATGCTAGACGCCGGCAGGGTGTAGGTGAATGAGCCGCCGCCGACATAAACATCTGACTGCTCCGCAAGGTTGAGGCTGGCGGAAGTAACCCAGGGCGTCAGACTCGGCACCGTGGCGCCCTGCAACGTGAAGCTTTGAGAGACACCGGAGGTGTTCTGATTGACGACCACGATTACTAGAGCCCCAGTTGAAGCGTTCTTGTACGCCGAAACCAGTACGCCGCTCTGGGGCGTGTGAGTTGCATCAATGCGATGAAAGCCGGGCCGCACGAACTTGCTGTAGTTGCCCAGCATGTAAGCACGCTTGGAGACTACCGTGGGGCTGCCGATCGTAGCGAGTCCTTCATTTGCGTTATTCGGGCCGATCGTTACGAACCAGTGCCACGCATTTGCATTCGCAACCGACATACGATTGTCGACGATCTGTGCCCACATAAGAGCGTCCTGTATGCTCGGGTCCCAACAGCCGCCGCAGAGACTTGGACCGAATTCTTTCCCGTCCGTCCCGATCCCCGCCGATGCTTCAGTTTCCCAATAAAGCTTATTTTGAGCAGCATAGGGATTGGGAGCTGAAGGGGCATCGTCGTAATCATGCCAAGCGTTGATGCCCACATAGGCTGCTGCTACAGGGTCGTCCATGGTGGCGCCCGCCAAGGTGGCAAAACTCGCATAGTGAGAGCTTTCCGGCATCATCATTAGAGTGCTCGACAATCCAGCAGAGGCCAAGGTCGGACCGAGATTGATCCTAATGAATGTGTTAAGTTGTGCGGCGGTCCACAGTGTGCTGCTATATGACTGGCAACCATCTGGCTCATTCTGTACTGAAATTGCATATAGATTGGTGCCGTAAAGGCTTTTGAAGCTCCGAACATAGTTAGCGAGATAGTCCGCATAGGCCGAATAGGAACCGGGACTCAGAGCACCGTTGCCAGAACCAGCGGTGCAATCCACGCTACCATTCGTCTTCATGGAGGCAGGCGGCGACAGCGCCGTGCTCCAGACCTTCACCCCATTGGCGATCGCGAGCGGCGTATCGCCGGAGTTTGGTCCTCCTGCGCACGCTGCGTTTACAGTGGCGCAACTTCCGTCTACTGGAATAAACGTTCTCATCAGTGACAGGCCGAGGGCGCCAGGACCGGTCGAAAAGAAAAACGCCGCCTGGGCCGCCGTGAGCACCGCAGTGGGGGCATAGGACGACACTCCAAAGCCGTCTACGAGTTGATCTAAGTTGTTCCAACTCACGGTAACGGTCTGAGCCTGGCTGCGTGGGACGCAAAAACAAAGCAAGGCCATCCACGTAAGAAGCAGCTTCCCCAATCTCATTGTGCCTGTCCCTAGGGCGCTGTACTTGACGGCCAGTCATCTAAAGCCCGCTGGCCGCCGCGCACTGAAGCGATAGTCGTCTTTACAAAGTGGAAGCTACCAGATCGACCTGCTCTTGAACTACTGGCCGGAAGGCCAGAAAAGGGACACTGGATAAAGGGCCAGGAACTACTTGGACTTCGAGCCGCCAGACCTGCGCACATCCTCCCTGCACGTGTGTCCGACAAAGGGTTCAGAAGTTCTGCGCAGGCCAGCAGGCCATTTCCTGAGCTTCGGACAGGCTCGACCCTATGCTGTCGTCGCGCCGTGCGGCGCAACAGAGTTGCTGGAGCTGAGCCTGTCGGTACAGACCATTCGACCATTCTGACCGGGCGAATGGAATTGAATCGGAGCCCTGGGAGTTGATCTATTTCAAGGTTTACAAGGGCCAGATACCGGTGATTGAGCAGGCCCTTGAAATGGCAGGCTTGATGCTGGGCAGTGACGGATCCGGAGGCTACGTGGTGGAGATGGTTTGCGCAGATTTTCTGACGGGAACGAACGTCGAAACAGGGACCCCGAGCGCTTTGATATTGTCCCTCGACCGACCTTTTGTATCGCTACCACGACCAAAACAACAGGAGTTTCTTAGTAAAGCGAGCGGATCCCTTGACGCATAACATGTCGCGACGTCCCCGGTTGAGACTCAACGCCCCGCTCTACAAGGAGCTCCATCGAAAGGTCCTCAAGCGAGACAGATGCGATGCCAAGGTTGTAGTTGGCCACGAAATTCCCAGGTTCATCACATTCAATCGCGCGGTCGGCTCGGCGACGATAAGGCGCATCATTAAGTCTAAGCACCCCAAAGCGATCTAGTCTAGGCCAACTTGCACGGTAGATCATTCAACACGCCACTCGAGAACCACTCGGGTCGCCACAACCTTCAAAGAATCTCTCCAGTAGGACCTATAAAGTTCGCTGCAAAAAGGAAGACCGCGTCAGACCCTTCAACGGCTGACTCAATGTCCCCAGAAAAGTACAAGCGGGTGCCTAGACGACGATGAGCTAATTCAGGGAGCGGGTTTTTATGGATCGGAATCTGCCCAGCACGTAGGAGCTTAACTTTCTCCGAATCATTATCCACGGTTATAACTTCATGGCCTAGCTCTGCAAGCAAGCTGCTGACACCAAGCCTACGTAACCTGCGCCAATCACTGCAATCCTCATTGATCCTCCCCTAAAGGGCAAAATGACTCGAGCAACATCTACGATTGGGCGCTAAAGTGTCTGCAAACCTATGCGGCCGTCACGTCCTCTGTTCGCACGAACCTGGTGAACCAGGAGGGTCAGCGCAGAAGGAAACGGAATCGTCTTGAGTTGCAGATGTCAATTGAGAGACAATAACCTCCGCTACGCTCCGCACGCTTCTTCCTTTTAGTAAATCACGGTGGTGCCCATCTACATACTGTGTATTCAAATTGCCGGGAACGACGTCCTGCCAACCCGGAAGCAAATTCACATGAGGCGGGCGCTCGGAAGCCAGTATTAGGAGCACCTTTCCTTCGTATGTCTCGGGCCGATACGCCAAAGCCGCCGTTTGAAGCGTTACGCGCATCTCAGATTTGGCTGACTTTCTTCTCAGTGCACGGCCGAGGTGTTTGCCCAGATGGTCGCGACAGTAAACTAAGCTTAGCCGTGGACCCAGCCTAACTGCCCGTTTCAGAGCGTAGCGCAGGTAACTCACCTTCCGTGTCAACGAGTCACACGATTCTATGTATGTGGGATTCGGCGGATCCAATAGCACAAGAAGTGAAACCTGGTGTCCAGCAGCTCGCAGTTCGGAAGCGATTTCATAGGCGAGTAGACCACCTAGGCAAAAACCGCCGATCGTGTAGGGTCCCTTGGGTTGTGCCGCCTGAATCTTGCGCAGGAGGCAGCTGGCGAACCGCTGCAAGGTCGGCGAGTCGCCCAGCGATGAGAAGTCGTCTGGCGTGAGCAGGACAGAAAAGAACGGTCGAATGTCATTAACAGCTTTGGCAAGTTCCACGCTTAAATCATGAACCCAAAATATGCTATGGCGAGAGGCGTGAGGTTGCAGAGCAAACACTCCATTCGGCAGCTCTTGCTTATCCGTCGTTCTTGTCGGCGCGGTTTCCGGGTCCCGGCCGGCGGGCCTTACCGCTAGGCGTTCTTCCTCGAGCCTCGTCTCTATCAACAAGGCCAGGCGCTCCACGGTGGGAGCTTCAAAGAGCTGTCGCAATGTCACACCGACACCGAATGTGATTCGCACCCGCATCACTAGCTGCATCCCCAATAGTGAATGCCCTCCGGCCAAGAAAAAACTGTCATCTACCTGGATAGCGTCATTTTGAACGAGCGCCCGGACCATGGTCAGCAGCTTATCTTTGATCGGCGCTGCGGAAGCGTCTACAGCTAATCCTTGTAGCAAGTTCGCGTGCGTGGGTGCCGCAAGCAACTTAAAGTCAAGTTTCCCGTTAGGTGATAACGGGAGGCTATCCAATAGGACAAAGATGTCTGGGATCATGTAGTCGGGCAGACGCTGTAGCAAATGGCTTTGGAGTTCGTGCACGGTGGGGATACAGGCATCCTTCTTAGGAAGAACGTACGCCGCGAGCTGATTCTCGCCGTCGTCCGCGATTCTGGTGATCGCCGTGGCGAAGTCAATGCTCGGATGTTGTATGAGAACGCTAGCGATTTCGTCTAGTTCGACTCTTTGTCCGCGAAGCTTTGTCTGGCGGTCGAGGCGTCCGCGAAATTCGATTTGCCCATCCGGCCGCATAATTCCCCGATCGCCTGTGCGGTACATGCGAGCCCCTGGCCTACCTGCGAAAGGGTCCGGCACGAACCTTCGGCGGGTAGAATCGGACAAATTACGATATCCACGCCCGACACCGCTTCCGCCTATGTATATCTCGCCAACACTGCCACCGGCAACCTGCTCACCGCAATCGTTCAATAGATAGACGTTTGCGCCGGCTATCGGTCGACCAATGGGAGGGTCCCCAGGCGATCCAGGCCTGAGCACGGCGGATGTGGCGACTACAGTGCATTCGGTGGGTCCGTAGTTGTTGACGACGTCGAACGGTAACTGGACGCGCGGCGCGTCGTGAAGCACGTCACCACCTGTAAGCAGAAAACGTAGCGACGTTGTGGCCGGCCAGTCCATCGCGATCACGGGCTCGGCGTAGACAGTCGGAACAAACGCAATGGTCACACGCTCGCGAATTATCCATTGCTGCAACTCCTTCGGCGAAGAGCGCACCACATCATCTGCGATGCAAACCGTCGCCCCAGCAGCAAGATGTGGCCAAATCTCCCAGACAGCCGCGTCAAACCCAAGACCTGCGAGATGACTCGCGCGATCCTGCCGCGTTATGCTAAAAGCATCGACATGCCATCCGATTAAATGACTTAAATTGGCATGTGTAATCTCCACGCCTTTGGGGACTCCGGTCGAGCCCGAGGTGTAGATCACATAGGCAAGGCTCTGAGGCTGGGCGAGCCTGGGTACCTCACCGGACGTGGCAGCGATGCCCGCAGCTTCGCAGTGTGGATCTATGCCGTGTGCTCTAACCTGAAGGCGATCAAGAAGCGCCGCCCGCGCGACGACAACGGTTGCGCCAGAGTCTTTCACGGCAAAGCGCAAACGCGCATCTGGCCAAGCGGAATCCAGCGGCACATATGCAGCACCGGCACGCATAATGCCGAGGGCGGCCACTATCCAGTCGAACGACCGCTCCATGCAGATTGCGACTGTCCCACCCAATACGATTCCGCAATGCGCTAAATATCCAGCAAACTGGTTTGCCCTGCGATCAAGCTCTTCATAACTCATCGTTCGATCGACGCAGCTCAACGCGACAGAATGCGGATGGTTGTCCCGTACCCTTGAGATCTGTTCAGAAACCAGAAGAAGATTTGCTGTTGAAGTCTGCATCGGATTGATCTCCGCCTCGCGGGCTCAATAAGCGGAGAAACATGGAACTTCCGGCATTCCAGACCAGTGCAATGCGAGTTGAGTACAGTTGTAAGGGATCTTCCAAACAGCCTGACACGCCAAGTTCACGCCGCACGGTGCGTATGTGTCGTTTATTTGGCTGCTCCGGTGCTGTCGATGGCCGCCCCACGTCCGAGGACAACTTCCCAAACTGCGGGGACGTCTTCTTCAGGATTTCGTCCACCATCTTGCGGATCGGCCGCAACGTTTGATCGGCTGCCCGTCGCTTCTCCGCGAAACGTAACTGAACATTCCTTCTTGCTCGTCATCGTCTTCGCGCCATTCCACAAGTCCCGCTGGCCCGCACTGACCGGGTTGGCGGCGACAGGGTAAAACTCAAAAGCTAGTCGCTCACTTGCTTTGCAGTTGCCGGATGTATCTCACTAAGCCGTCAACCTGATCCTCACTTAGTTTACCTTGGTACGCTGGCATTTTCTGGCGGCCCGTCTGGATCACACCTTCCAAATCGGCGTCGGCTTCCTGGACCACCTCAGGTTCACGGAAATCCTTGGCAGCTGTCGCTCTGCCTGCAGGGGTGTTTCCCGAACCATCGGCCCCGTGGCAAGTGCTGCATTTGGATTTGTACACGGCCTCAGGAGTACTCTGCGATTCCGATGCCCATGACAAGCCAGCCATAATAACAAGCAGTCCTGCCAAAGTCCGGATTCTCCTGAGACTAGTCGTAACAAGTTCTTTGAAATCCACCTCACGCTTCGCTAGC
>Ga0210404_10000563_pt1 | contig 18619 bp, 10 predicted proteins | sample IncBWH28MmetaG_FD_155455 | JGI IMG/M metagenome (GOLD analysis project Ga0210404, IMG submission 155455) | Forest soil microbial communities from Barre Woods Harvard Forest LTER site, Petersham, Massachusetts, United States - Inc-BW-H-28-M | ecosystem: Environmental > Terrestrial > Soil >... | reverse complement strand
TTCATGATCCGTGTAGTGCGCCACAACGCGGCGGGTCGAAGACAGGGTTCCGCGCAACGCAGGCAAGATCTGAGCCGCCACTTCCCTCCGATCCTGAATAGGAGAATGTCCGAGGCCTCCGAAAAGGGTGCCCTTCTTGCTCTGGTGCTTCAGAATAAATTCACCCATCTGGCCAATCGTGTGAATGCTGCTGAGATAGCAATCGCGCGGGGTGGCGCCCCAGGTGAACAGTCCATGTCCGCCGAGCAGAATGCCGTCGATTCCGGGATTGTCCTTCACGGCCTTCTCAATTAGCAGAGCCAGTTCAAATCCAGGGCGCTGCCATGGCACCCAGACGATCTTGCGGTCAAACTCTTTGTTGTACTCGGCCAGCTTCCGCTTACCGTTAGCACTCGCGGCTAACGCGATGGCCCAGTCGGGATGCAGATGATCGACATGAGGAAACGGAAGAAGGGCGTGAAGCGGAGTGTCAATCGATGCCGCGACACGATTCTCTCCGAAGGCCGCGAGAGGATAGTAGCGAACCATTTCGTCTTCATGCTCTTCTCCGCGATAGAGCCGCCTAAGATGTTCCAGCCGATCCAGGTAAAGCAACGCGAAGCCCGCTTCGGTGATCGATCCCAGGTCACCTCCGCTGCCTTTCACAGCCAGCACACGAGTCGGTTCTCCGGTGAATGGATCCGGGAGTTCCAGCTTCGAACTGGTATTCCCGCCGCCGAAATTGGTGATGCGCAAGTCCGCCCCCAACAAGTTCGAGCGGAAGCGTAAGAGAGCCAATTGGTCCCCAGCGATCTTCTGGGCCTGTTCAGGGCTCCATAGGTCCTGCAGATGAACCGTTTTGGTAATTTCAGGCATAAAGGGCCTCACAATATTGCTCGAAGCGTTCGGCATGCCGATCCCATTTGTCGGTATCGAGCGGGTCAAAAACCTCTGCGGGATAAGATCGATCTACAATGTCGCGGACTTCCTTGAGCGAGGTTGCACCACCGGTCGCCAGGATTTGTATTGCGACGTTCCCAAGAGCTGTTGCTTCGGCCGGTCCGGCCAGTACTTTTCTGCCGCTGGCATCAGCGGTTAGTTGATTGAGCAAACGATTTTTTGATCCCCCGCCAATCACGCGAATTTGGTCGATTCGCTTTCCGGTCAGCTGCTCGAGATTTTGAAGTACGAGGCGGTATTTGAAAGCCAGACTCTCCAGGATTGCACGGACGTAGCCACCCGGGCTCTTCGGAGAGGGCTGATGAGTTCTCGCACAGAATTGATCGATCTCGCCCAGCATGTCGGCTGGTCGCAAGAAAGCCCCCTGGTCAGGATCCACTAGAGAGCGGAATGAATCTTCACGCGCCGCAAGCTCCATCAGTTCGAAGTGGTCGTAGCATTGTCCCTGTGCAGTCCAGGACTGACGGCAGCATTGCAGCATCCAAAGTCCCATCACGTTTTTGAGGAGCCGCGTGGTTCCGTTGACGCCGCCCTCATTGGTGAAGTTGAGGCGCAGGGCTTCCGGAGAGATGATAGGGGCATCTAATTCTGTTCCCAACAATGACCAAGTCCCCGAACTGAGAAATGCGGTACCCTCGCGGGCAGAAATTGCGGCTACGGCAGAGCCCGTGTCATGTGTCGCAGGAGCAATAACCGGGGTTCCAGACAGAGCAGAATCTCCAGATATGCTCGACAGCAGGGTTCCAATTCGCGTGCCGGGCTCCACAATTTCCGTCAGCAAGTGGCTCGGCAGGTCGATGCGCCTTATCAATTCAGCAGCCCACGTGCGTGTCATTGGATTCACCAGCTGGGTTGTCGTTGCGTTTGTGAACTCACAAACAGCGTTGCCGGTTAGCCAGTAGTGGAACAGATCCGGTATCGTGACGAGCCGTTCGGCCATCTTCAGAAGTGCGGGAGTGTCTCGCATAGCCGCATAAAGCTGGTAGAGGGTGTTGATGGGCATAAACTGAATGCCGGTGGCCCAGTAGATCTCCTCTTTTGTGACTTTGCAAAACACGTCTTGCATCACGCCGTTCGTGCGTGCGTCGCGATAGTGATAGGGGTTCTGAAGAAGTTCGCCATGCGCGCCGAGAAGAGCGTAATCCACGCCCCAGGCGTCGACTCCGATTCCCGCCAATTCCATTTCTTCCAGGCCGTGGAGAGCTTTTCGAACCTCCCACCAGAGCCGAGTCACGTCCCAATGCAAACTGCCGCCATATTCCACTGGCTCGTTTTTGAACCGATGGATTTCTTCTGTGGTCAGCACTCCGGAATGAAAGTGAGCAAGGATAGCCCTGCCACTTTCCGCCCCAAAATCGAGAGCCAAGTAAGATTTTGAAGAACTGTTGTTAGGCATATGAAGATTCACTCTGCGAATTCCTGGCCGAGCGCTGCTTGGTGATACGTTCCAGGTAGCCGCTGTGGCGGAAGGCGTCCATGGGATCCTTCGGCAGCCCTTTAGATTCCCGCCATTCCCGAATGACAGGCCGCACGTCGGTCGCGAACGCGTCCTGCAACAAGGATTCGGCCCCGACCAAGTCACATTTTTCTTGGGCTTCGGTAAGCGCACGGTAGTCGATGACAGCTGCCTTGGAGAAAAGCTCCTGCGCCATCGTGACAGTTTGAATCATCGACTCAATCTTTCCTTTGAGGTTATGGCTCTGGTCGATGGTGTAAGCGATGTCCGGCTGTTTGCCATTTTCCCATTCGAAAAATAGAATCTCGTGGAAGATGCGGAAGACCTGATACGGGTCGATCGAGCCGAGTGTCAAATCATCATCGGCATACCGGCGATCATTAAAGTGGAAACCACCGAGCATATCCTCCGAGAGAAGCCAGGCGACGATCTGCTCGATGTTCTGGGCAGCGTAATGATGACCGGTGTCGACCAAGACTTTCGCTTGGGGACCGGCGAAGCGCGCGAAATGAAGTGCCATGCCCCAGTCGGCAACATCCGTGTGATAGAAAGCAGGCTCAAAGGGCTTGTATTCGACAAGCAGACGCTGGCCCAGTGCGAGCTCGTTATGAGAAGCACGCAAAAACTCTTCAAACCATTGCTTGCGCTGCCGGATGTTCGCGGTGCCCGGGTAGTTGGATCCATCGGCAAACCACAGGGAGATGTCGCGACTCTGAAGGCGGCTAGCGATTTCAATGCTGTCCTTCGTGTGCTCGAGGGCGCGCTTGCGGACGGCTGGGTCTGGATTGCCGAAAGAGCCGTATTTATACTCCTGATCCTGGAAAAAGTTCGGGTTGATGGACCCGGCTTGCACTCCAAAACGTTCCGAGAGTTTTTTGATGTCATCTGTATTGTTCAATCCGTCAGGAAAGTCCCACAAGACATGAAGTGCGATGGTAGGACAAATGCCGGTGAGGAGATGTACCTGACCGGCGTCACTGAACTTTTCTTCCGTTGTAGTGGCTGCAGCAGCTTGAATAAATTTGCCGAATCGAGTCCCGGTGTTCGCGAAACCCCAGGACGGGATTTCGATGCGGAGAAGGTTTGAGGACTGGAAGATTCGGTCTGCTTTGGATGTTTCCATGGCAAGTCCTGGACGGCAATTGAGATTACATCCATTCCTTCTATCGTCACGCGGTTTCTCCACTGCAAGGCGCGTTTCGCTCTGCAGAACAAGGATTCCCATCGCCTGCGCATCCAAAATCTAAGGAAAGAAAGGTATTAGGGCAAGTTTGTCGTCATACATGCCAGGAACGGGTCGGCGAAAATCTCAACAAACATTTCGCTATATAGAATGCGATGCGAGGGCGTGGGCAAATTTGAGATTAGATAGGCAATACTTAACGACCACAAGCGTCCGCCTGCCTATTCTGAGCCCTTTGGGTTCCTCTCGAGACTCTCGGTCTTGCGATGCAAAACACTCCATTGCACATTGTGATACGTAATTTATTCAGGAAACTCAACTTAGGGTTGACTGGGGGGCGAATAAATTGTTGGATTTCGCCTTGCGGAATATGAAAATTTGATACTTTAAGGAACGCTATGAGCACTCCATCTTCTTCGCGGGATCGCTATTTGGTGAAGTCGATCGTGCATTCCACCCAACTTCTCACGGCTTTCCATTCCCCGGGTGAGTCGCTGTCTCTGAAAGAGATTGCGGCGCGATGCGAGTTGCCAAAGACGATGGTGTTTCGTCTCCTTTATACGCTTGAGAAATGCGGAATGGTCGATAAGGTGGGACGCAACCTCTATCAATCCCTCTTGAGGCCTCTGAAGAAAAGAAGGTATCGGCTGGGCTATGCCGCCCAAGGGACAGACTATCAGTTCTCAAAGGAAGTTTCTGCCAGCATCAAACGTGCAGCGGATCGAGAAGGTATTGAGCTGATCGCTGTGGACAACCGATATAACGCGAAGACCGCCCAACGTAATGCCGATTTGTTAGTTCACGAAAAAGTGGATCTGGCCATCGAATTCCAGACGGACGAAACTGTGGCGGCGATGGTTGCTGCGAAATACCGCAACGCGAACATCCCCATGATTGCAATCGACATCCCTCACCCAGGCGCCACGTTTTACGGCGCAAACAATTACGAAGCTGGCTTAATCGGCGGACGCTACCTGGGCCGCTGGGCGAAGGAATGCTGGGCGGGAACAGTGGATGAAATCATACTGTTGGAGCTGGGTCGGGCGGGTAATCTTCCGCAGATGCGCCTCACGGGGATGCTAATGGGTATCCGCCTTGCCCTTCCCTCCACGAAGAACTGCCGAGTGACCTACCTTGAGGGTGATGGAAATCTGGGTCCGAGCTTTGACGCCGTGCGCGGCCATCTCCGTTCTTCTCGTGCGCGTCGTGTCTTGGTCGGAGGCGTTAATGATCCCAGCGCCCTCGGGGCAGTGCGTGCGTTTCAGGAGGCCGGGCGTACTGAATGTTGCGCGATCATGGGTCAGAATGCCTCCCCCGAGGCAAGAGCGGAGCTTCGCGAACCCAAAACCCGCTTGGTTGGTTCGGTGGCCTATTTCCCAGAACGCTATGGAGACGATCTCATTCGTCTCAGTATCGACATCCTGAATCTGCGTCAGGTTGCCCCTGCCGTATTTGTGGGACACAAGCTCGTCACACCGAAGACGGTGGATCACTATTATCCGAACGACGGTTTGGAAAAACTAGTTACAGCTCCGGCGGCAGCCGCGATGTCGAAGACTGCGTGATACGCAACCATCCGTTTCGGTCTCGCACGGCTCTGTCTTTCGCTCAGTAAGGGTTTCTCCGGAACCTGGTAAATGACCATTTTTCTGTTCTGCAATGCACAACAGGCCAGAACTGCCCATGTCGTATGATTCACCCTGCGGATCCGGGGGCAGGTCAAGGTGAAAGAGAAGACCAGCAAGCAGATGGTCAGCACATCAATGGAGATGGGGTGAAACTTCCTTTTGATGCGCAGGCGCGCCTCGTTACGCCAAAGCTCGAAGGAAGACCCGCCCGCTTAGTTCATCTGGGTGGAAAGCTGGACGAGAGCGAGCTGCTCCTGGAGAGAGCTGGCACGTACAAGATTGAGATCGAGGATTAGCGTCCGTTCCCTTTGTAAAGGACGGGAGCAAATTTTGATTCTTTTGAAATCTGTCACGCGCGTGTGTGCATTGTGGGCAGTGCTTATATGTCTTGCTGGCTGCACTCAGAATCCGTCTCATGAGCGAGTGCAGGGCCATGCTTTAGCCGTCACAATCAACAATGTCGAACCACGTCGCGATGCAAATGGCGACATCCTAGACGCACATGACGGCTCACTGGAGTTCTTCGACGGCCGATTTTATTTGTATGGCACCCGGTACGGTGATACGGACGGACTCGCCGATATGAACCTGTATGTGTGCTACAGCTCGCCGGATCTCATTCACTGGGAGTTTGAGGGCCTGCTGCTCAAAGATGCACCGCGCCGGATCTACTACCGGCCTTACGTCAAGTTCAACCGCGCAACGGGGAAATATGTACTGTGGTACAACGCCGATAATCGCTATGGGGTAGCAACAGCGGACCGCCCTGCAGGCCCGTTTACGATTCAGAATCCGGACGTCGCGGTGAAATATTCCGCACAGGGGACGGGCGATTTCGGGCTATTCGTAGATGATGATGGTACCGGGTACATCGCCTACACAGCGCTGAACCTGGCACAAATTAAAGGCACTACGAGTTCCAGCCCTGAACATCACCGGATCAGCGTCGAGCGCCTCGCGCCGGATTACCTCAGATCAACCCAGGAGAGTAGCGGGTTCATTGCAGGGAACGTTGAGTCACCGTCGCTGTTCAAGCACAAAGGAACTTACTACCTGCTGTTCGACAACACGTGCGCATTTTGTACAAACGGCTCTGGCGCGCGGGTGTATGCGGCGGCGACTGTCCTAGGGCCGTATGCGTACCGTACCAACATCAACTGGAAAGGCCCGAAGGAGGAGGGCGCGTCTTGGACCCCTCCGGGGAGCGGTCGAATCAATACCCTCGTGGACGCACAACAAGCGCACGTCGCCCGGATCCCGTCCGCCTCCGGCAGCCTCTTCATGTGGATGGGCGACCGTTGGGGCTCGACTCCCGATGGTATCAAGGGACATGACTTCCAGGTGTGGCTACCGCTTGAATTCGGAGATGAAGGCACCGTCCGTCCGCTGATCAGGCTTAGCGTCTGGCAAGTCACTCTAAGTCTACCTCCACAAGCATCAAAGAAACTGGGAGAACATAGTGGAAACAGTCCATAAGGCTGCCTCGCCAGTGCGGGTGGATCTGTACTAGATCGGGTTATCTGCTTATTGGGAACAGTTTCCTGGGCTTCGCGATCCTTCGAATTCGTATCGCCAGCCGTCTCTTCCTCTTTGCCGGCCGGTCCAAATCAAAGGCCAGGAAAATTCTGGTGCGAAATGTGGGCAAAGGATCTGCCGATTTCTTTGCAGCAGAACTTAAATCTGTCAGTCAGAGGTTGAGAGTTTGGGCGATTGGGAAGGGCGATTCTGGATCGAGGATTTGCCGCAAATCACTGCTTCGACATCCATCAGTCCGGTAGGCTTTGCCCGCGGCGAATGGTAAATCCGGTTTGGACGGAAGGGGCGCTTGTCCCCGGCTGGCCTCCGCCAACGCTGACGCGGTACCTGCCGGGGGCCACGACTCGCTCCCCGGCCTCATTCACCAGGCTTAAGTCGCGCGCGCTCATGGCAAAGCGAATATGCTGCGTTTCGTGGGGAAGGAGATGGAGTCGCTTAAAGCTACGAAGCGCACGAAGCGCGGCGTGTTGAGATTCCGGGAAAGTCAAATAGAGTTCCATGACTTCGTCGCCTTCGCGTTCACTGATATTTTTCGCATCGACTTCCACGCTGAGGGACTCGCCTGCATCCAGCTCGTGGGTGGAGAGTTTTAGGTGGCTGTAGGTAAATTTAGAGTAACTGAGCCCGTACCCGAACGGATACAGGGGCTGGCCCGCAAAATAACGGTAAGTACGATTCTTCATCGAGTAGTCCTCGAATGGAGGCAACTGATCCACGCTCTTGTAGAACGTGACGGGCAAGCGGCCCGCGGGGTTGTTCACACCCGCGAGGGTCTGGGCAATGGCCGTCCCCCCCTCCTCGCCCGGATACCAAGCTTCAAGTATTGCGTTCGCATATTTGTCCGCCCAATTCACGGAGAGTGCGCTGCCATTCATGAGGACAACGGCGAGCGGCTTGCCGGTGTTTTTGAGCGATTGCAGAAGATCCTCTTCGTCCTTGGGCAAATCGAGGGTGGTGCGATCCCCTCCCTTAAACCCGGGCAGACTTACTTGTAGTTCCTCGCCTTCGAGCTGCGATGTGATACCGACGACTGCGACCACCAAATCGGCTGATTGCGCCGCTGCCACTGCCGCAGCCACGGGATTGGAGATCAGGGGGAGCCACCGTAACGTGGCGCCACCGTCATCCTGGGAAACAGATTCAAGTTTCAGGGCATACCGGCGCCCTTTCTCCAGGCTGATGGTTGCAGTCCTTGGCGCGTCGGAGCCGGGTATCGAGGTATCAAGAATGAGCTTGCCGTCTAACCAAAGCTTGTTGGTAAAAGCAGTGGGCTTGAACTGATACGTACCCGACTCGATTGGCGATAAGAAGCCGGTCCACCGCACCGAGAACTCGTTTGGACCGGGAGGCTGCGCAAGAGAATTCCGATCGAGAGGGGGCGGCTCCAGATTGATATAGTTGTCAACGCGCACGAGCGCCGGCTGCCCCTTGAACTCCTTGTTCGCAAAGTACTCTCCCGTCAGGCCGGGCTGCGTGTCTTCGGTGGAAAACACGGTCGCAGGCACAAGAGTATCTTCGCGCAAAAGGTTCATGCCAGGCGCAAAGGTGACTTGAGCTGAGGGAAACATTTTACGAATACCATCGAGTGCGGTGGTCACGTGTGACGGCGTGCCGCTGTAGTTGCCCAGCAGCACACGGGCAGATTCGGCAGAGGGGCCGATAACCGCGATTCTTTTGAGATTGCCACTCAGTGGCAGTATGCCATCGTTCTTAAGCAGCACCATGGACTCCCGGGCGGTCCTCAACGCGAGTTCCCGGTGTGCCTCACTATCGATCTCTGAATCGGGTGTTTGCGCGTAGCGCACCAGATCGGGTGGATCGAACAGTCCCAGCCGAAAGCGTGCGGTGAACAGACGCTTCACGGAAACATCGATATCCTTCTCGCTCAGGAGACCCTGGGTAACGGCGTCCAAATATCTGAGGTAGTCGGAGTTGTCGAGGACCGCGGCGTAAGAGTCTATGCATTCGTTGTCGGTGCCTCTCTTCAAGGAGAGCGCGGCGGCTTCCTTAATCGTCTTCACGTAATGATGCGAGGTGAAGATTTCTTCCACCGAATCGCAATCCCCCACAACATAACCGTCGAATTTCCAGGCGCCCCGCAATTGATTTTCGAGAAGAAAGCTGTTGGCGCATGCGGGTTCACCGTTGACGCGGTTGTACGCGCACATCACCGATCCCGCTTTGCCCTCGACAACGGCGGCGCGAAAAGCGGGCAGATAAGTATCCTGCAAGTCGTGCTTTGAGACTTCGGCGTTCATGACGTGCCTCGAGGGTTCTGGGCCGCTGTGGACGGCGAAATGCTTCGGCGTGGCAATGACTTGCAGGTACCTCGGATCATTGCCTTGCATCCCGGTGACAAAGGCTACAGCCATTCGCGCAGTCAGGTAGGGATCCTCACCGTAGGTCTCCTGGCCCCGTCCCCAGCGCGGATCGCGAGCAATATTGATATTCGGGGCCCAGAAGTCCAACCCCTCCAGAATGTCTCGCCTGCCCGCTCGTACTGCTTGGTTATATTTCGCGCGTCCCTCGGTGCCAATCGCAGCCGCCATGTCATGGATCAGGGGAACGTCAAACGTTGCAGCGAGTCCAACCGGTTCCGGAAATACAGTGGCGGGACCAGCTGCCGCGATACCGTGCAATGCTTCGCTCCGCCAATCGTATTGGGGAACCCTCAGTCTTGGGATGGCCCGTGCCTGATTCACTAGTTGGGATGCCTTCTCCTCCAGTGTCATTCTGGAGACAAGATCATCAACACGGGCGTCGATCGGCTGGGTTGGGTCCAGATAGAGGGGAACGCCAGGAGTCCGTGCAATTTGGGCAACGGAACTGGCAGCAGTCAAGATGAAAAAAATGAAGGCGCAAACGATGACAATTTCAAGAGTGCGTTTATTCATAGGAGCCGGATGCAGGGCGCGAAAGTATCCGCCACAACGAATCAGCTTCATGTTCTTTCCTTTTTGAAGTAAAGACGTGCACGAAAACATGGCTGCACGTCCGTGGATTTAAATTGGGCTGACTTTCACTTGCGCTGCGCTTAGCCCGCTGCCTGGTGTCTGCGTTCAGTATCATCGCCAGCTCGCCGACACGTCCACATAGGAACGATTGAGTTCGCCGACGGAAGCGCACCCGAGCAGTCTTAGAGTGCGCTCTAAATCTGCCTTCAGTATTTCCAGGGCCCGCGTTACTCCTGCCTCTCCGGCCGCAGCCAGACCGTACGCGTAAGCGCGCCCGACCAGAACGGCACGAGCTCCGAGAGATAGCGCCTTAACGATGTCGCTGCCGCAGCGAATGCCTCCATCCATCAACACCTCGGCCTGGCCGTTGACAGCCGCGAGGATTTCCGGCAAGGCCCGCAAAGTCGCGGACACGCCGTCAAGTTGGCGCCCGCCGTGGTTAGAAACGATAATCGCGCTGGCACCGTGATCGAGCGCCCGTCTGGCATCCTCACCGGTCAGTACGCCCTTGACGATGACCGGACCACGCCAAACTTCGTGAATCCACTTAAGGTCCTCCCAGGTGACGACCGACCGAGCTAAAGCTGCGCCGACATCAATCAATGACATCGGTCCTGTTCCCGGCACAACGACGTTCGGTAGCGTAGGCACGCCACCATCCATCAGAAAGTTTGTCAGCCAAGCCGGACGTGCAAAGAACTGTGGCAAGAACGGAAACTTTGCCAGGACGCTTCCGCCCATAAGCTCTTTCATGCCATTCCGGAAATCGCGCTCGCGCATGCCTGCCACGGGTGTGTCGATGGTCACGACCAGTGCAGAAAAGCCCGCGCGACGAGCTCGCGTAATTGCCGCCTCAGCCGCTTCACGTCCGCCTAAGAGATAGAGTTGATACCATACTGGTTCCGTGGACATCTCCCTTACCTTCTCCAGAGGGTGCCCGGAAATCGTGGACAAGATATAGGTAGTTCCTGCCGCACCCGCCGCTCGAGCGGCGGCAATTTCGCCACCAGGATGCATGAGTCTGCTGTAGCCAACCGGGGCAAGCAAGAGTGGAAGAGACAAATCAGAGCCTAGGACGCGCGTGCGCAAATCACACTGAGGGAACGAAACCGCATGCCGCGGCCGAAATGTGACCTCAGAAAATACGTGCACGTTTGCCCGCAGCGTGACTTCCTCCTCCGCACCTCCGTCCAGGTAATCAAAAACGACTTTGGGCAAGCGCCGCTGGGCCAGAGACCGGAGGTCCCGGATATTGACGATTTTAGAAGATTTGAGAACTTGTGATGCCTTAGCCATGACCGCTCAGAGTGAAACGCCTCTTTTCCATGGAATGAAATCATTCTGCCCCAGCAACTCCGCAGCAGTGCGCATCTCTCCGCTGGCAATTCGGATAACTCGCCCCAAAATCTCTTCTCCCATTTCCTCGATGGTCTTCTCGCCAGAGATGATGCTGCCGGTATCGATGTCAATTATGTCGGACATCTTGGCAGCCAGTTGCGAATTGGTCGAGATCTTCACCACCGGCGCGATGGGGTTTCCTGTCGGTGTTCCCAGACCGGTCGTGAACAAAACAACATTGGCGCCCGCGCCGACTTGCGCAGTGACACACTCGACATCGCTTCCCGGCGTGCACTGCAGGTTCAGGCCGGACGCGCACAGATATTCCGGGTAATCGAGCACGGCGGCGACTGGCGAAGCGCCGCCCTTTTTCGCGGCGCCGGCGGACTTCATGGCATCCGTAATCAAACCGTCTCGAATATTCCCGGGTGAGGGATTCATGTCAAACCCTGAACGCACCGCTTTCGCCCGGCTGGAATAGTTCGTCATCAGTTGAATGAAACGGTCCGATACCTGAGTGGAAATGCTGCGGTTGACGAGTTCCTGCTCCACGCCGCACAACTCCGGAAATTCGCTCAAGATGCTCTTGCCACCGAGCGCGACCACCAGATCCGAAACAAGCCCGATCGCCGGATTGGCTGAGATGCCCGAAAAGCCGTCCGATCCGCCACACTTGAGCCCTATCGAAAGTTGCGATATCGGGGCCGCCTTGCGTTTGCACTTGTCAGCTTCCATGAGACCCAGAAAGGTTTGCCGGATCGCTTCGGACAACATGGAAAATTCGTCACCGCTTTTCTGCTGTTCAAAAATGAAAAGCGGTTTCGAGAAATGAGCGTCGCGCTTTCTCAATTCGTCGCGCAACACCGAGACCTGTGCGTTTTGACAGCCTAGACTGAGGACCGTGGCTCCAGCAACGTTTGGATGGTGGATGTAACCTGCAAGAAGCCCACAGAGATTGTTGGAGTCCTCGCGCGTACCGCCACATCCGCCTTCGTGGAGAAGAAATTTTATGCCGTCGAGGTTAGGAAAAATGGGAGAACGCACCGGCTGTCTCTTTTGCGTGACAGGAGCATAATCGCGGATTTGCCCGGCCAGCCCTGAGGTATAAAGACGCGCGAGGTCCGCAACCTGCTGGTTGTAAACCGGCGGCTGTGCAAAACCCAATTCTGCTTCAAAGGCCTGCTTCAAAACACCGATGTTCCGGTTCTCACAGAAGACCAGGGGAACCACCAGCCAATGATTCCGGGTGCCCACCTGCCCATCCTCCCGGTGATAACCGGCAAAGGCGCGCTCGCGCCAACGCGAGACGTCCGGCGGCGTCCAGACATACTCTTTCGTCTTCTCAAGAAATCGAGAACTCTCGTGATGGACATTGCCCGTCGTCAGAACTTCACCCGCTCGAATGGCCTGCTTGGCCTTGCCGACCTTCACACCATACATGACCACCGTGCCGCCCGGAGGGATAGCCTGCAAAGCGAATTTGTGTTTCGCAGGAACGAGGGATGTCAGAGCGAGCTCTTGCCCGGAAAAAGAAATACGCGTACCGATCTGGAGATCGACGAGCGCGACGAGCACGTTGTCGTGGCGATGGAGTTGCAGCACCCGCTCATGCGCCAAATTCCGCCACCTCCCTTTCAGGCTGGTAAGCGTTTCCACATCCTCGTGTCGTCCTCGGCCAGGGTCGCATCGGACTAGCCGACCGGATCCGCTTTCGACGAAAGCGCTTCCTGAATCGGCTCGGTATCGCATTCCGCCGCGATCACAGTGACCGGATCGTCCGGAGGCTCGGCCGGCAAACCTGAAAAAATCAACTGACTGCCTTTTTGCGCGAAGTTCACCGGACGGCCGGTGGCGAGAAATCGTGCCGATTTCACCTTGCATTTGACACCCCCGACGGTCACGGTGTCCCCCGGCCAGAAATAAACGATGGCGTAAAGCGTATTTCCCCTGCGCGTGTACACGCCGATGTTGCCATGGGGAAAGCGGCACTTCTGCGTCACATACACGGCATCTCCATTCCCTTGCAGCCATTTGCCGATGTGTCTCAGGCGGCTCACGCTGGGTTCGGGAACAGATCCGTCCGCTTTCGGCCCAATATCGAGAAGGTAGTTGCCACCGTCACGAGCGCACTCAACGAGGTTCTGCACCAATTGTTGCGCGGATTTCCAGTTGTTGTCGCCTGCAAGGTAGCCCCAACTGTCATTGATCGTCATGCAGGATTCCCAGTCGCCTTTAGCAGGTTGCGTGGACTGTTCCGGGGTGAAGAAATCACCGGGCAGCAAGTTGCGGTTATTAATAATGATATCCGGCTGGAGCTGGAACACCATTTCGTTCATCTGCGCCGAGCGCCAGCCCGCGGCGTCGAGCGGAACCGGCATGTCGTACCAGAGAATATCCACCTTGCCGTAGTTCGTCATCAGCTCGCGAATCTGCCCGTGGGTATAATCGACGAAACGTTTCCGTGCCACCGGATCATCTTTAGCGTGTAGCCAATCCGGATGGTGCCAATCCATCAATGAGTAGTAGAAGCCCACGCGCATCTTCTCCGCGCACGCCGCATCCACATACTCCCGAACCAGATCCCGACCGGGGCCTTGCCTGGGCGCGCAGTAGTCTGTGAGTTTCGAGTCGAACAGGCAAAAGCCTTCGTGATGCTTGGTGGTCATGACCATGTAACGCATGCCTGCTTCACGCGCCAGCCGGGCCCATGTACGCGGCATGTTCGGCGGAGGCTGAAACTCCTTGGCCAGTTTTTCATATTCGTTCAGAGGAATGTCTTCATCTCCCATTGCCCAGGCTTCACGCCCCAGAATGCTGTAGAGTCCCCAGTGAACGAACATCCCGAACTTTGCCTCGCGCCACCACTGGATTCGGCGGTCGTGATCCGGTGGCGGGGAGACGGATTGCACACCACTAGCAGCCGCAAGTAATCGCAGATTTGATAACGAGGCACCGGCGGTGCCGGCGAGCAGCGCTTTCAGGTAATCGCGTCGCGATGCATTCAAGAAATGCAAGCTTGTTTCTCCTTGTGTAGGGTCGTTGCGCGAGGCAAGTATGCTAGTGGATGGCCGCATTTCTCGCGCGCATGGTCAACTCAGGGAACTGCCTCCAGCATATTGCGTTCATCATTTTGTTTGTCGTTTAAGGATTTGCAAATTTCAAAGTGCCGATTGGCTTCCGCGGTGCGGCCAAGGTTCCGATAGGCTTTCGCAAGAAAATAGTGAACGTAGTAGTTTTGTGGATCCAGCTTTAAGGCGCGTTCCAAGAACCCTGCGGCCAAGCCAGAATCGCCACGCTTCAAGGCAATTTCTCCGAGCAGAATGTACGCCCCTGATGAGGATTCGTTGAGCCAGATGGCTTCCTTCAGGACTCGTTCGGCCTCGTCGTAATTTTCCAGGTGGACATAGGCGTCGCCAAGTCTCCAATAGACGAGCCAGACGGTTGGATTGATGGCCAGCTCTTTCTGAAACTCGGCGACGGCCGCCTGCGGGTTCCGTTTGTAGAGATCGATTTCACCCAATAGAAAATGCGCCATAGCGAGCCGTGGGTCGAGTTCCAGTGCCTTCTCAATCTGTGGCACGGCGCGGTCTTCTAGCTGTTGGCGAACCAGAATTTTCCCGACCATCAGATAGGCCATGGCGCTGTCAGGCGCTACCGAAAACATTTGCGCGAATGTTCTGCGGGCTTTATCCGGCTGCTGGGTCATGAGATAGCAGATCCCGAGCAGGTAAGGAGCGTCGGTATTGCCCTTGGGAAGCTGCGGGCCGAGTCTTTCCAGCAGGGGCAAGGCTTGCGGGTAGTCCCCGGCGCCGTAAAAACTGAGCGCCAGAAGTTGTGTCGATTCCAGGTCTTCAGGATTTTGCTGCAGGGCGGTCTGGAGGTGCAGAATTGCCAGGGAGAATTGCCGCGATTGGAAATGGGCCTTGCCAAACTTAGCCTCGAGCCCCCAAGCCTTCGGATCCTTGGCCGCGAGTTCCTGAAGGAAAGCCAATGCCTCACCAGGCTTGCCTTGGTTAAGGAGAGTTTCGACTGGCGCGACCGACGGCCTGGGCGCAGGTGCAGAAGGAGCTTCCTGGGACAAGCCAAACGAGGCGCCAACCAAAATCAGAACGCAAACCAGGGCCACGTGGAAAACGGTCCTGTGTGGAGAGGTCTCTGGACCTCTCCACGCACCGCGGAAGGGGCCGTACTTGCTGTTTTGCACCGAAATCATCTCCGCTGCGCCGCGGACCGCGTGCCCAGCGAGCTGGGATACGCTTCCTAGAACGAGAATCGTAAGGCAAATTGCATGCGCCGCATGGTCGCATTGCTGGCCAGGCTAAAAATCTGGCCGCCGCCGGTACCAACGCAATCAACGCAACCATTGGGATTGGCAAGATTGGCGTGGTTGAAGACGTTATAGAATTCCGCGCGGAACTGCATCCGGAACTGTTCCTGAATCGGGAATTCCTTGATCACTGATAGGTCGCTATCGAACCAGCGCGGGCCGATGAGAGGGTTTCGGCCCACGGTTCCAAAAGAACCGAATTGTGGGCGCTGCCAAGGTCCGCTGGTATCGCCATTATTCGCCAGCGGCGCGGTGGTGAGGGCGAACCAATGGTATTGGTTCTGGTTAGAAACGCCAGGGTTTCCCACCAGATTTGGCATGCAGACGCCGACATCGGTGTCTGCTCCGCATTCCTGATAGTACACGTTAAAACCTTGGCCGCTCATCCAGGTGGTGACGTTGGAGAGTTGCCAGCCCCCAACAATGTAGTTCACAACGCTGGGGACATCATTAAGAAATTTCTTCCTCTTACCAATTGGCAGTTCCCAGATCGTGGATGCACTGACCACATGGTTGCGTTGCCAATCGGGGCGTCCGTAAAAGATCGACGGGTTATAGAGGAAGTCTGGCGTGTCATGGCTTTTGGCATGAGAGAATGTGTAATTTCCCAAAAAGGACAGCCCCCCCGAAAAGCGCTTCTCTGCCTTCATCTGCAGAGAGTTGTAGTGGTTGTCTCCGGGGTTGCACATACACTGCAACGGGATATTCCAGCCAAATTTGGCAAAGTAGGGCTTGCGTTGATCCGCCGAAAGTGTGCCAAAGCCCACGGGGCTCGGCGAGTTGATGTCGATCCAGTTATTTTCACCCACGAAGATGTGCGAGCCCTTGTTACCCACATAGCCTGCTTCCAGCGAGAACGTCGGAGTGATCTGCCGTTGAATCGTGGCGTTCCAGGCATCAACGGTCGGCAGGTGCATATTGACGGGGAGGACCCAGGCCCTGAATCCGTTGGGATACAGAGGATTTCCTGTCGGTCCCTTTGGCTGACTGGCCAAAACTGCGGCCGGATCAACCGCCGGAGGTCCGACTGCCAGATTAAACACCTTGTCCCAGTTGTTTGACGGTTGCAGACTCTGGCTCCCGAGCACAGGCAAGTTCTGCGTCACGCTATGCCCGAAAATCGATCCGAACATGCCGACGTCAAACGATCGCCCATAACCCAACCGCACCACGGTCTTGGGATTGATTTGATACGCGATACCCAACCGTGGAGCGAGATTCTTGTAGTTAGTTTGAACATTGCCGCTGAGTGGCACGCCGTTTTCGCCGGCGACCAACATCTCGCCGGTTTGAATGTCCAGCCAGCCGCCTTTACCTTGCCCGGTGACCGTTTGCGGGAAATAGATCTCCCAACGAAGGCCATAGTTTATGGTGAGTTTTGGAGTTACTCTCCAGGTGTCTTGCCCGTAGAAAAACGTACGCCATCCCCGTTCACCGGCATCAAGCGAGCTGGAAACGTACCGCTGAAAGCTGGAGACATCACCGAGGAGAAAACTCGCCACGCCAAGACCGCCTCCTGATGGCCCTCCCGTGAAGGTATTGGCGAAAGCGAGTTCACCCGAGCGGTGCTGGTCGCTCGGAACGCGTAAATTCTGCAAACGGCGAATGTCGGGACCAAACTTGATGGTGTGGTTGCCCTTGGTCCAGGTCCAGTTGTTCACGAACTGGAACTGTTGCATTTTCTCAATGAGCGGACAGTTGCAGTTGTTATACAAACCGTTGCCGAAGTCGAAGGCATCCTGTCCCTGAATCGAAAAGTGGGGCATGTTGTTGGTTGTCGGATCGCTCGAAATGTTCAATCCGGCCGCCCCTGCTTGTGTAGCAAAGTCTCCATTGACGAGAGGATTGACGAAGATCCGCTCCCGATACCAACCGAATCGAAAATCGGTAAGTAGATGGGGGTTAAAAGTATAGTCAAAGCCAAAAGAATTACTCTGTGGGCGAGTATCGCCGGTTCCGGTGTAGCCAAGTTGGCTGATACCTCCAGCGATTCCGCCAAAGATGCCGGGAGCACTCTTTAGGAATTGTGTGTAGGTGTAGCGATCGAAAAAGCGCAATCTATCGCTAAAGAAATAGTCGACACGGGTGTTTATAGCGTCTCCTCTATACGTGTCTGAACCCCCGCCGGCGTAGTTGGGTGTGCCAGGAGGGGCATTAGGGTTAGTGGGGAGAGGGATATACTTAAGCAGATTCTGCGAGACGGTCGAGATGAGATTCGCGGGTATCTGATTGTTCGGAAACGGGGTCCGCAGATTAGGTGCGATAACATTCCCCAGCGCATTGAACGGATTGTAAATTACTACGGGGTTTGCCCCAGTCAGCCACGCGCTGAAATCACCGTTGCGTTCCGCCTGCGTAGGAACTTGCGCTGTCGCGGAACCGCCGTCCCTTGCTCGCGTCCCCTGATAGTCAATGAAGAAAAATGCCTTGTTCTTGATGATCGGGCCGCCCACGGCCCCCCCAAATTGGTTCCAAAGGGTGGACGGGATAAACTTTCCCGTAACGGGGTCTGGAGTGGACTGCGCGAAGGGATCCCGTGCCGTTGTGGCATCCGAGCTGCGGTACCAGAAACCAGTGCCGTGAAATTCGTTCGTTCCCGATTTCGTTGAAGTCGTCACCACGGCCGCGCTGACCTGCCCAAACTCTGCGTCATAATTGGCACTGGTTACCTTCATTTGAACGACGGAATCGAGATTCGGCACGATCAGCATGTTGCCGTACATCATGTCGCGATTGTCGGTACCGTCAAGAATGGCGCCCACGCCGACGAACATCTGCCCGTTCACGTTGACAGCGATGCCACCCTGAGGATTCTCCGTGGAGGTATCATTCCAGTTGAATTGGAGGGTGCCCGGTGTAAGCAGAAGCAGCTCAGAGAAGTTGCGGCCCAATGTGGGTAACTCCGTGACTTGCCTTTCCGTTAGAGTTGTGGCCACGTCGGTGCGCTCGGTCTTCAACAACGGCACCTCATCCGAGACTGTGATCGTCTCCGTGACGGCCCCGGGCTGAAGCGTAATGTCGACGGTCTGCATGGTATCCACGGCGACCTGAACTTCAGTAACGGCCGCTTTGAATCCCGGCGCTTCCACGTGCACGCGATATCGGCCGATGATCAAGTGCGCCTGGCTGTAATCGCCGGCTGCGTTGGTCCGGACGGTGTAAACGATATTCCGATCCAGGTCCGTAATCGTAATCTTCACATCGGCGACACCGGCACCGGAACTATCAAGCACCGCCCCGCCGATGCTTCCGTAGACT